>Ga0180009_10000977_pt1 | contig 36078 bp, 30 predicted proteins | sample OS_PC_MetaG_FD_123537 | JGI IMG/M metagenome (GOLD analysis project Ga0180009, IMG submission 123537) | Groundwater microbial communities from the Aspo Hard Rock Laboratory (HRL) deep subsurface site, Sweden - OS_PC_MetaG | ecosystem: Environmental > Aquatic > Deep subsurface > Groundwater... | reverse complement strand
GTTATTTATTCAGAAAAACGCATGCATCCATCCTTGGCGCTCCTGGAATCCATCCCTGGCTTCCAAGGTTTTCTGAACAAACAACCTCTTTCCGCTTACAGGTACCCACACATATTGGGTGCAGCCACACCCAATTGCAGGAAGCCCCCCGGCCTGGAAAATGGGGGAGAAAAACCTTTGCCAATATCCGTTGTTTAAGCGATGATTCAGGTACAAGCAAAACACTTCCAACTGACAACAAACGCCTGAATCAGGACCGTTGCCCGATTCGGGACAACAGTATCAAATCAGCTGATAACAATCGCCCATGCTGGAAATTTATATTGAACGTCTCTCTGCGACGGCTCCCTTTCCCAGCGGGAGATCACCTATGTTAAATATATCGGTAACAAAGCGGGGATCGGTGACACCTGTTCATTGAAGGTCATCGGCTGGGCAAGGGACAATTACCATTTAAAGAAACGAAAGCAGGAATTGCTGCAGGAAAATTGAATCCCGCGCCGGTATCACATTTGCATTTCAATGGAGAAATACTGCCTCCCATCGAAACCGTAGGGCTCTGACACAACGGACCTGTTGCGATGCCGTGTTTCAGAAGAATGGAACGGATAATCGGTGGTGACAGCAGAAACGGTATACGATGATTGGTATTGAGGAAGAGGTAAAGATGAAACAGATTTCGATCATACTGCTATTTTTGATCCTGTCCTTTTCAACGGGCAGTTTATTCGCCCAGGAGGAGGCCCCGGAAAAACGCAACTGTAAAACCCGGGCCGAAATCAGGCATACCCACCGACTGGAGTATCGTGCCGCCGATGGCACCTATCGTGGATGTCAGGTCAAGACTGACTTCTATTTTCAGATTAAAAAGACAAACCGGGGCAGTCCCAGAAAAAATATCGAGATCTGCGAAGAGGGAAACCTGCGATATTCACCGAGAATTGGTCCCTCTTACGAAATATGCCCCTGAGAAAAGCAGGCACGATTTTCAATTCCGGGGGGCACCTTTATTGATATTTTTCGACCAGGACCCCATTCTGGTACTCCAGAGTTTCAACCTTGCCATCGGGGTGTTTTCTCTTTCCAGGGCCGTGTTTGACATCATTCTGCCAGGTTCCTGAAAATTCGATACCATCCGGAAAGAGATACCGCCCCTTGCCATGCCACATGTCGTTTTTCCATTCTCCGGTGAACACTTCCCCGCTGAGATAGGTCATTTTTCCGGTTCCGGTCCTGCGATCGTTCTTCCAGTTGCCCTCATATGTTTCATTTTCGGTATAAATCATGACACCGAACCCATGTCGATTTCCGTTCTTCCATTTTCCGGTATAGCGTTCCTCTTCAGGGTATATCATCGTCCCCTGGCCTTCCCGCCGGCTGTTTTTCCAATCTCCCTCATACCGGCCGCCATCTTCCCAGGCATAAATGCCGTATCCATTCGTGCAGTTACCCTCCACACAAACACCTTCCGTCGCAAAGGCTCCCTGTTGGGACAGGGTTAAAAACATCAGCAGGATCCAAAATCTTTTCATACCCTCCTCGCAGTAAAAATCCGGTTTGTCCGTGTCAATCCGCATCCCGGGATTCAGAACCCCGTTCCAATATCATAAACGCGCGCTCAGCATATAATGTCGTTTCACATTTTGCAATCTGAATAGCGGCGGATTTGAAAAATCGTTGTATCTGTTCAGGTTCAGCGATAGACGCGAAGACCTGTATGTCATTGAACTCATTCTCGACGTTCTTCACTGCGGATCTCGCGAATTCAGCCATGCGGCTCTGCATCCATTCAATCACACACAGGTCTCAGCTTCCTCCCGAAAAAAGGGGTGAATCGTCACCAATCGCTTTTCACTACCGTCCAACCCTGGTTTTCCAGATCCCTCCCGTTGCCCGCAGGCAGTGGCTTCGGTCTGCCACGCGGAGCATCCGCTCATCTTCTGCGGGGATTGGCAATGGTTCCCTGATATGATAGCTTTGAGATTCCGGAATACAAGAATCCATCGCTTTTTTCAGGAGTATCGATGAAAACCCGCCACCTGTTTTTTCTGTTCACCCTGCTGTTTCCGCTTTTAGCGCCCTTCGACCTGGCCGGACAGCAGCCTGATGGATCCGCTGTCACTCACTTTCAATGGGTTCCTGGTTCGGAAGAGACCCCGGGGTTACTGGGCACTGATGACGGCTTTCGGTTTCAGCAGGGCCATTTTGTGATAACAGGACCCCCGGTACTGAAACAAACAGGAGAGGAACTGCTTCGATTCCTGAGCGACAGTGAACAGACCCTTGCCGGCAGATATCATCTGACCCCCGGCACCCGCCAGTATTTTATACCCCTGATACCCGCTGCATCTCTAAAAGGACACGACTACCGGTTTCCGATACTGTCGAACAATCAGTCCCAGATGGTCTTTCCATTTGCCGTGACGGCAGATGCAAGACTGGAAGACCCGGTCAATCGATTTGCCGTCTTCAACCTCCTGCAGGTTATTATCAAGGCAAATCTCGCCTATGGCGACAGCAAGCGACTCCCGGTCAGTTCCCACGCTTTTCGGTTTATTGATGGACTTTCGGGCTATCTGGCACTGGAAATCATGCTGGCCGGCAACCCTGCAGAGACCAGAAGCTACCTGGACATCCTCGAAAACGAGCACCGCAAACGGGAGATCGCGAGGCGATTTTCTGCGACACAGCTTCTGGCACAGAATTCCAATTCAGAAGACACCGATATCCTGGCCGGTTTAAACCAGTTCCTCTCCGGCATCGGTCTCACCCGGGACAGCGAAAAAGCCATCAATCTGCCGGACAGCTCATCGACGGCAGACCGGATTCGGATATTTCAATGGATTGAAACCAACATCGGTCCCGGCACCGTCACAGAGATCATTCAATATCTCTCCCGGTCAACGGATATCTGGACCATCGATGAAAATGCCGAAGATAGCTTCTGCCGGGAAACCATTGGATTTGGCTGCCGGGAAAAAACCATCGATGGAACCCGTGCTGACATCATCCTGCAATATACAACCGGGATGAATTTTGCACAACTGCTCAAGCAATCCAGGCAGAGACCAGCGGGGGAATTCGTCCCGACCGGTCCATCACCCCAATACCCGGTGTACGGCTTCGATTTTCCAAAAGCCGGGGGGGCCAATGAGAATATGATCAATCTGTATTACTTGCATGATCGTGTGGCCATTGATACCAGCGGTATCATTGATGCCGAGACCATCATCATGAATGGCGCCTCGCTGGCTCTGGGTATTCGGGACGAAGCCTATCAGGTCCAGGTTCAGGTCGATTATACCAGTGGCAGAAAGAAACAGGATGAGCGGCTGATGATTGCCAATATAAGAGAGACGGTGCCCCAAACCATCGTCAGCACGGATCTCCAGATTGGTTCCCGAGTGATAAAATCAGGAACCCATTCCGGTTGGGTGGAGGAAATCGGCGTGTTTTTCCACTGGAAGCGGTTACAGGTAGAGTGGGACACCCGTCGGCTGGCCGGGCGGAAGACCGACACGGAATATGTCAACTACGGGTTTTTCCTGCTGGATGTTCAGAACACCCGGGCCAAAATGGTGACCCGTCACATTGCAATCGGCCTCAACTATGATTTTCAACTGGGGCTGGTCAATCAATCCGGCAGCACACTGCTGGCGAGGGACGAAAAATACAATACCGACACATCGAATCTGGTTCTGGGCATCAACCTGGGACCTGAGCTCAGGCTCAGCATCCCGTCACTGCTGCTGGATATCCGTCTGGGAGGAGCGGCTGATTTTCTCTGGCAACCGATGGATGATCAAGGTGGGAGGAAAGATGGTGAAAATGATATCAATGCATCCCAGAGCCGGATGCATCTTTATGCCAGTGTTGGAATTCATTTTTGAACCGGAATCGATCCGGATCCTTCATTCCTTGAGCTTTTTCAGGTACTGAATTTTCATTTCAACGTTATCCACATCAAACGGCTTGGTGATATAATCATCCGCACCCACTTCGAACCCCTTTTGCCGCTCGTTGTCCATGGCCCGACCCGAGATCAGGATGATCTTCATGTCATCATAATCCGGGTTGGCCCTGATTCTCCGGCACACTTCATACCCGTCAATACCTGACATCATGATATCCAGGAGTATCACATCCGGCAAAAATTCCGGTATCAGTTCAAGTGCCTCTTCTCCCGATTCCGCCGAGTCTACAGAATACTTCTCCTCCAGGTCATCCTTGAGGATATCAATATTCATCGCATCATCATCAACAATAAGTACTTTAAAATCTGATTTCATAAGTCCGTTTTCTCGATTATATGCATTACCCAGCCATGAATGCCCTGACGCGCCGTGTCTAAACATGTGGTCGCTGCTGAATGGCGTCAGACCCCGAGCTATCATATCCAATCATAACCCGGAATCTGACTATTTTGCAATTTTTTTTTTGCGATATGTTGTTGCCGACATTCACCCTGTGTCTGTTTGTTGCGGATTTTGCATCGAAAAAGTCCGGGAAAGCGAATCTGGATCAGTGGATGGGATTAAGAAGTCCGGGATAAAAACAGATGAATCTGCTTGCACGTTTTTCAGACTTCGGATACACTGAACAATATCAAGAGACTATTTTTATTAACGATTTTAACAGATGATGAGGTTCAGGACGGTCGGCATCATCAACAACCATATCCCTCGACTCACGGTTGCGGTCATTCCTCAACGACAACTGGTCCAATGGGTCGATTCGCTCTTCAATCTTCAATCGATGAGTTGCAGATGGAAAACAAGTCACAGGGAACACCAGACACTCAAAAAGAACGTATTGAGCAGTTCAAGACGGATTTCAAGCGACATATGGCCTTGACCGTTGCCCATGATATTGATATTTCCAGTGACCTCGACCGCTACACAGCTCTGGCGCATGCTGTCAGGGACCGCATGATTGCCCGCTGGATCAAGACCCAGGACACATATTATCAGGAGAATCCCAAGCGGGTTTACTATTTTTCACTGGAATTCCTGATGGGACGAACCCTCGGGAATGCCATGCTCAACCTGAATGTGACGGATGAGATCCGGGAAGCGATGAAAGACTTGGGTTATAAGCTGGAAGACCTGGCAGAAATTGAATGGGATGCCGGGCTGGGAAACGGCGGGTTGGGAAGACTGGCGGCCTGTTTCCTGGACTCCATGGCCACACTGGATCTGCCGGCCTATGGATTTGGCATTCGCTATGAATATGGCATGTTCAAACAGTCCATCCGCAAACTGCAGCAGAGGGAGTCACCGGACAACTGGTTGCGTTATGGCAATGCATGGGAGTTTCGACGGGCGCAGGATATAGAACTGGTTCAATTCTATGGGAAGACGCACAAATACCGGGGCAATGACGGTGACTGGTTCAGCGAATGGGTGGACACCGACAACGTGGTTGCACTGGCCTATGATGTGCCCATACCCGGCTATGGCACCAACACGGTCAACTCTCTCAAACTCTGGACCGCCACATCATCACGGGAGTTTAACCTGCAGAGTTTCAACACGGGTGACTATATTGGTTCCATCGTTGACAAGCATCAGTCTGAAGTACTGTCAAAGGTGCTCTATCCCAACGACACCAGTTACCAGGGCAAGGAATTGCGGCTCAAGCAGCAGTATTTCATGGTCTCAGCCTCCCTGAAAAACATCCTGGCCCGCATGGATCGTTGTAATGACCCCATCCAGGATCTTCCGAAGAAGGTGGTCATTCAATTGAACGATACCCATCCGTCCATTGCCATTCCCGAACTGATGCGGATCCTGCTCGACGGGTATCGCCTGGACTGGCAGAAGGCCTGGAAAATCTGTACCAGAACGTTTGCCTATACGAATCACACCGTTCTGCCGGAAGCCCTGGAAAAATGGCCGGTGGATCTGATGGAGAACCTGTTGCCGAGGCATCTTGAGATCATCTATGAAATCAATCACCAATTCCTGGATGAGGTTGGGCTCGCCTTCCCCGGCGATATGGAGCGGCGTCGCCGGATGTCTATCATTGAGGAAGGTGACACCAAACAGATTCGCATGGCCCACCTGGCCATTGTCGGCAGTTTTTCCGTCAACGGGGTGGCGGAACTGCATTCAAAGCTACTGCGGGACGGTATTTTCGCCGATTTCTACCAGCTCCAGCCTCAGAAATTCAATAACAAAACCAATGGCATCACCCCACGGCGCTGGTTAAAAAGCGCCAATCCCAGGCTTTCCGACCTGATCACCCGTAAAATCGGAGATAACTGGATCAAGGATCTGGAGAAAATCAAGGCGCTGGAAGCGTTTTCAACCGATGCCGATTTCATCGCAGACTGGCAGGCAGTCAAACTGGAAAACAAGAAACAGCTGGCCAGTATCATTTCAAGTGTCTGTTATGTTGAAACCAATCCGGAATCCCTGTTTGATGTACAGGTAAAACGGATCCATGAGTATAAGCGACAACTGCTCAATCTGCTGCACGTCATCGTGCTGTATAACCGGATCAAAACCGGCAGAACCGACGGTCTGGTGCCCCGAACCGTGATCTTCGGCGGAAAGGCTGCCCCGGGATACCAGAGAGCGAAGGATATCATCTACCTCATCAATTCCGTGGCCAACCTGGTCAATCGGGACCCGGAAATCGGAGATCTGCTCAAGGTCGTCTTTATCCCCAACTATGGCATTTCCCTGGCGGAAAAGATCTTCCCCGGCTCGGATCTTTCCGAACAGATTTCCACGGCCGGGATGGAAGCTTCCGGAACCGGGAATATGAAGTTTGCCCTGAATGGCGCTCTGACGATCGGAACCCTGGATGGGGCCAATATTGAGATCATGGAAGAGGTGGGCGAGGAGAACATCTTTATCTTTGGAAAAACCGAAGCGGAATTGACCCAGTTGCGACGCGAAGGCTATACTGCAAAGGATTACTACGACCAGGACAGTGAATTGAGGCTGGTTCTTGACCAGATCAGGGACGGTTATTTCTCGTCCAGCAAGCCCGATCTTTTTAGTTCCATTTACAATAACCTGGTCCACGAAGGGGATTACTATTTTCACCTCGCTGATTTCAGATCCTACGTGGATTGTCAGGATCGCGTGGCGGAAGTCTTTCAAGACCGCCATCGATGGCATCAAATGGCTATTCTGAATGTGGCCCGGATGAGCAAGTTTTCATCAGACCGGGTGATCAGACAATATGCGCAGGAGATCTGGAACGTGAACCCCTGCCCGATTCACGGTAATTTTACAGAATTTTAGCCATTGGGTAATCGGCTGACGGGATCGATTTCGATCACCCCCGGTTAGCGCCGTTTAAGGGAATGAATGGCGACCATGCGACCGCTCAAACAAAGGAAGGAAATGGAAGATTATACACAAACGAACGATCTGTCCGAGGAAGAGCAGATCGAGCGGTTTCAGCAGGCAATTGAGCAGCGGATGGCGCTCACGATTGCACACGATTTGAAGTACTCCAGCGCACTGGACAAATTCAGGGCGCTTGCCTTCGCCATCCGGGACGAACTGATCAAAAAATGGCTCAAAACACAGGAAAACTATTACCAGAAAAACCCCAAGCGCATCTACTATTTTTCCCTTGAATACCTGATCGGTCGAACTCTGGGCAATGCCATCATCAATCTGGATCTTGACAATGTCGTCAAGAAAGCCGTCGAGAATCTGGGATACTCCCTGGAAGAGATTGCCGAGCTGGAATGGGATGCTGGGTTGGGAAACGGCGGTCTGGGGAGGCTTGCCGCCTGTTTTCTTGATTCAATGGCCACACTCGAATTACCGGCTCATGGATATGGTATCCGTTATGAATTTGGCATGTTCGAACAGAAGATCGAAAAACTGCAGCAGCAGGAGTACCCCGACAACTGGCTGCGCTTCGGAAATCCCTGGGAAATCGCACGGACGGAAAAACGATACAAGGTCCATTTCATGGGACGGATCAACAATTATAAGGACAAGGATGGACACAACCACTCGGAATGGGTAGACACCGAAACGGTGATCGCTCTGGGGTACGATATTCCGATCCCGGGCTATAAAACCAAAACGGTCAACACCCTGAAGCTCTGGGCAGCCTCTTCGACCCGGGAATTCAACCTGCAGACATTCAATGCCGGCGACTATATTGGTGCCATTCTCAATAAGAGCCAGTCTGAAACGATCTCCAAGGTTCTCTATCCCAACGATAACAACTACGAGGGCAAGGAGCTGCGGTTAAAGCAGCAGTATTTTATGGTCTCAGCCTCCCTGCAGGACATTTTCGATCGTCTCCGGAAGTGCGGAAACGTGATTACCGAGCTGCCTGAAAAGGCCGCCATTCAGCTCAACGATACCCATCCCTCCATTGCCATTCCGGAGCTGATGCGCATTCTGCTCGATGAAAACCACATGAGCTGGGACGAGGCCTGGGAGATTACCACCCACACCTTTGCCTACACCAATCACACCTTATTACCGGAAGCGCTGGAAACATGGCCGGTTCCCCTGATCAACCACATCCTGCCGCGCCACATGCAGATCATCTTCGAAATCAATCAACGGTTTCTGGACCTGGTGGCGGCGATTTTCCCGGGGGATTTTGAACGGCGCGCCCGCATGTCCATCATTGAGGAGAGCAATCCCCAGAATGTGCGTATGGCCCACCTTGCCATCGTTGGGACCTTCTCTGTCAATGGTGTGGCGGAACTGCACTCAAAACTGCTGAGGGAGGGTGTCTTCCGCGATTTCTTTGATCTTTTCCCGGAAAAATTTAACAACAAAACCAATGGAATTACGCCGAGACGCTGGTTAAAACAGGCCAATCCGCTGCTGTCCAGTCTGATCACGTCGAAAATCGGCGACAGCTGGACACGGGATCTCAATCAATTGCGAAAACTGGAGACGTTCACGGATGACGACGCCTTCATCGATGACTGGCGGGCTGTTAAAAAACAGAATAAGGAGACCCTGGCGAATATCATCTGGAATCACTGCCATATCCGGGTTGATACCGACTCCATCTTTGATCTGCAGGTAAAACGCATTCATGAATACAAAAGACAGTTGTTGAATATCATTCATGTCATCACCCTCTATAACCGGATCAAGGCTGGCCGAACCGAGGATTTTGTGCCACGGACGGTGATATTCAGCGGGAAGGCGCCTCCCGGCTATTTTATGGCCAAGAAGATTATTCACCTGATATGCTCTGTCGCCAATCTGATCAATCGGGACCGCTCGGTCATGGGTCTGCTTAAAGTCATCTTCATGCCCAACTACAGTGTTTCCCTGGCAGAAAAGATTTTCCCGGGATCGGATCTCTCTGAGCAGATCTCCACAGCCGGAATGGAAGCGTCGGGCACCGGCAACATGAAATTCGCCTTGAACGGCGCCCTGACCATCGGGACCCTGGACGGCGCCAATATCGAAATTCTGCAGGAGGTGGGCGAAGAGAATATTTTTATTTTCGGCAATACGGCAGATGAGCTGATTCGGATCAAAAAGGCAGGCTATGTGCCGGCCGAATATTATCAGAAGGATCCGGAACTGCGGCAGGTGATGGATCAGATCCGGGACGGCTTCTTTTCACCCAACGAACCGGCCGCTTTCACCCCTATATTTGATGCCTTGTACAAAGGCACCGGGCGCTACTATATCATGGCCGACTACCGGCCCTATGTCAGTTGCCAGGAGAGGATCTCAGCGGAATACCAGGATCAGAAAAACTGGCATCGCAAAGCGATTCTCAATGTGGCACGCATGGGCAAGTTTTCGACCGACCGGGTGATCACTGAGTACACCCGGGACATCTGGCGCGTAAAATCCTGCCCGGTGGAATAATCACCTGGCGGTCAATGCAGGAGCAGCCTCCTTGACTGCCAGAAACGATTCGGGAATCGTTGTCCCGGGACTGTTCATTTTTTTCTGCGGGTGCTAGGATCAAATATGACCGGAGCCGATACCCATCAATCAGAAACACACGCTGTATTCAGCCAGCTGGACAGTTACTAAAACACCATGCACACGATCATCACGATTATTGCCGTACTCATGGTTTCCGATGCCTGTTTCACCCTCTTGAACCTGTCCAAGGTTGAATCCATCCTTCACAGTATGTTTCCCCGCATGAACATTAAGAAACTGGCGATTATCGAAGGTTCCGCCGGGCTTGTGATTATTTTACTGAAAATCGGGACAAACACGGTTTCCTGACAACTGAAAAAGCGGTAGACCCTTGTTAAAAAAATTCTTCACCATTGTGATTATTCCCCGCAGAACATCCGGGGTTAAAAAAATCCACTTTGCGAGTATCGTCTTTGGAATTGGGGCTATCCTGATTGTCGGTCTCATTGCTGCCTGGGTTTATATGATCCAGGACTATATCAAGATCCGCAATCAGCTTGTGAACTATGAATCGGTTCAACAGCGGTATCAGGATCAACTGAAGAAGCTTGAAGAGTTTAACGATCGATATGAAGACCTCGATATCCATTTTGAAAATCTGAACGGGCTCAGTTACAAGCTCAGGCAGATGACCCGGATTCGGTCCGACAGGAATACAGAGAGCAATCCGGAAAATACCCGGCGGTTGCAACAAAAAATCGAAATCGCCCGAACAAGCGGTATCCTGAGCGCCATCGCGGCCGATTCATCCGAAATCGATTCAGAACTGAAATATGAACAGGAGATCCGGTTTGATAATCTGGTTCATTTCTTCAATGAAACCCCCAACCCCTATACCCGCATCCCGTCCGTCATGCCTGTCAAAGGATACCTGGTCAATGTGTTTGGGACCAATAGTGACCCCTTCACGGGGGAGGTCTCACCCCAGGACGGCATCGATATTATGACCCGATCGTTTCTTCCAATCATTGCCCCGGCCGATGGTATCGCCATCTCACTAGAAACCGATGAGACATATGGTAACCTGCTGATTGTCGATCATGGCAACGGTTTTGTAACCAGATATGGACATCTGGCCAAATTCGAGGTGAGTCAGGGAGATATTGTCAGAAAGGGGAGTATGATCGCCCAGGCGGGCAATACCGGGCATACCACCCGCCCCAGACTCCACTACGAAGTTCTGCTTCATGGGATCCCCCAGAATCCCATGAAGTACGTCATTGAATAGTCCGCTGCATCAGCCGTTCTGGTTGATATCCACCCACATATTCACTCGATTTTTCCTGTTTTGAGATACAGCAGGCAGGCATATTAAAGGAGATGAGATACGCCCCCGACTGGAATCCGTCTGAGAAGAGGGCAGCGGGCTCTCAGGAGAGACTCAGATGCTTTTTCACTGCGTCCGAAAAAGCGGGAGCAACATTCACCCGGCGAGCCAGGTCTGCATAGGTTTTTCTCACCTCTTCGCCGGCCTCCCTGTGATGGGTGATCAGCATATATTTATAGTAGCGGGCTTCCGCCCTCTTCAGGCGACCAAGGTCCGACGACCGGGGTGATTCGGGTGCCGGGGTTTGGGAAAAGATATCATAGTTTCTCAGCACCACTTTTCTGAACTGACACTGGCACAGATCATTGTGCGGCAGTGCCGGCGCCGTCTTTTCCTGGAAACCATCCCCAAATTTTTGGCCATCATCCAGCAGGCAGACCAATGGTGTCTCAACCCCCAGGGGGGCCTCCAGTTCCTGGCCGACAATGGCGATCTGTTTTCCCGGCAGCACCTGTTTGCCTTTGTTTTTGCTCCGTGCCCGCAGGGTGATGACCAGGACCGCAACAGCAAAGATGAGCAGGAAATTGGCAGAAAAATAATCCATAGATCGAACCGGCTATCCCTTTAACATATCCCGAGCCACAGACAGGGCTTTGTCCGTAATCTTATTTCCACCGAGAAAACGGGCGATCTCTTCGATCCGTTCCGAGTCTTTCAGTTGTGTGATCAGTGTCCGGCTGACATTGTCTGTAAACACCTTTTCAACCTTCAGGTGAACCGGCGCCTTGGACGCAATCTGCGGAGAATGGGTGATACAGATCACCTGGCGCTGACTCCCCAGTTTGACGAGTTTGTAGCCAACGGTTTCGGCGACGCGACCACTGATACCGGCGTCGACTTCGTCAAAAATCATGGTCCCCCGGGTGATATCTTCGTTCAGTGTGGTTTTAATGGCCAGCATGATGCGTGAGATTTCCCCCCCGGATGCCACTTTTGCCAGGGGTTTCAATGGATTTCCAGGATTGGTGGTAATCAGGAATTCAATTCTGTCCATCCCCTTCTGGGTATAGGTCTGTCCCGAGATTTCATCTTCTGGCAGCAGAGAGTGCTGAACTTCGAACAGACTCCTTTCCAGACCCAGCTCCTTCAGGTTGCCCAGTACCTGTTTTTCAAAATCGGGTACACTCCTGAGGCGGTTTTCAGACAACGCCCGGGCTTTTTCCTGCACCTGCTGTGCGAGGTCCCTGATTTCCTCCTCCAGTCTGGCCGAATCGCCCTCCATGTTTTCCAGACGATTCCGCTCCCCCTCCTGCTCCGTCATGAATGCAAGTATCGCCTTCAGCGTCTGTCCATACTTGCGTTTCAGCCCATCCAGCTGGGATAGCCGCTCATTGACCGCATCGAGTCTTTCGGGGTTGATTTCAATTCGGTTAAGGTACCGTATTGATTCCGCGGCAACCTCCTCCAATGTAATCAGTCCTGATTGCATCTCGTCTGCAATGGGTTTCAGATCGGGGGCATTTTTCAGGATATCGGTCAGCGAACGGAGCATGGTCGCGATTTCCGTGAGGGGGGATGTCTGTCCCTCATTCCACTCGGCAATCGGAGAGAGCGCTTCTATAATTTTTTCCCCGTGGGTCAGCAACCGATGCTCTTCCAGGAGAAGCTGCTCCTCATCCTCTGTAAATCCGGCACTTTCGATTTCATCGATCTGATAACGGATAAAATCCAGTTGCCGAATCCGATCCGCCAGGCTCTCATCAAAGGTTGCTTTTTCCTTCTGTTTGCGCGTCAGGCGCTGGTAGAGATCCTGGAAGGCCGAGACGTCATCCCTGAGAGCGGCGTATTGATCCAGATAGTCGATATGGGTGGCGGTCTGCAACAGGGACTGCTGGGCATGTTGCCCGTGCAGATCGATCAGATGCTGACCCAGCAGGGACAGCAGGGACAGCCGGGAAGTGTACCCATTGATGAAAACCGTACTCTTGCCGTTGCGGTGAACTTTACGGCGAATGGTCAGTTCTCCCTCATGGTCAATATCCTGTTCCTCGAGCAATGACAGAACGGGCAGGTTGTCCTCGATATTGAAAACCGCTTCCACCGCTAAAAAATCCTCTTCCGCCCGGATCAGATCCTTGGGACATTTTTCCCCCAGGATCAGGTTGATCGCCTTGATTATAATGGATTTACCGGCACCTGTCTCACCGGTCAGGGCAGTGAATCCATCATTGAATTCGATCACCTGTTTCTCAACGGTGGCCAGATTTTGAATAAACACGCGGGATAACATAGGTGGCCTGGGGCTCTCCAAAAATGGGTTAATCCTGTTTTGCGGAATGGATCTTCCTGACAACGATGCCGTACTTCTTGATTCGATAGCGGAGCTGTCTCAGACTGATACCCAACATGGCAGCGGCTTTGATCTGTACACCCCCATTGCTGGCCAGGGCCTGTCCGATCATGGTGGTCTCTTCCATCTCCAGATCGGTTTTTTCCAGGGGCGATTGGGGAGCCGGCGGAGCAATCTCCATCTTGACCGGCTGCTTCTGCCGCAGGGGAGCCGATTTTGGCAGATCCTGAAAACTCAGGGTGTTGTTCTGCTGCATGAGAAAGGCGGAATGCACGACGTTTTCAAGTTCACGGATGTTCCCATACCATTTGAGGTTTTGCAGTCGAATGAGATCCGCGTCGCTGATCTGAATGTGGGTATTTGCCTGCTGGTTCAGCTTGTTTAAAAAATATTGAATCAGAATGGGGACATCTTCCAGACGCTCCCGCAGCGATGGCACATCAAGCCGGATCACATTCAGCCGGTAGTAGAGATCCTCGCGGAAAGTGCCCCTGGCGATGGCATCTTCCAGGTTGATATTGGTGGCACAGACCACCCGGACATCCACATTAATCGTCTTTGTGCCGCCGAGACGCTCGAATTGTCCTTCCTGCAACACCCGCAGGATTTTTGTCTGAAAACTGATGGAAGTATCGCCGATCTCGTCCAAAAACAACGTCCCGCCGTCCGCCAGTTCGAACCGACCTTTTCTGGTGCTGGCAGCCCCGGTATAGGCCCCTTTCTCATGCCCGAAAAGTTCACTTTCCAGAAGGTTTTCGGATAACGCCGCACAGTTGACGCCCACAAAGGGCGCTTTGCGATGCAGGCTGTTGTTGTGGATCGCCTTGGCCAGCAGCTCCTTTCCGGTACCGCTTTCACCACAGATCAGAACAGTTGCCTTGCTGGCGGATACCTTCCTGATAATGTCTGCCAGCCGCTTCATTTTCTCACTCTGCCCCACAATATTGTCGATGATCCTGGGAATATGGACCTCTTCATGATAGGCATCCTGGATCTGCGCCACGGGAAAACCACGGGCAATCATACTCACCGCCAGCATGTCGGCAATAAAACGGACGATTTTGATGATTTCATTCAGGGGATTTGAAAGGGTCACCATTAAACTCAGAATACACAGCGGCAGGTTCTGCTGCTGATAAATCACCGGCTGAATGACAGTCGCCACCACGGTCTCTTTAAGGCTGTTGGAGCAGGGCAGATTGAGATAGTCAGGCTCGTCCGGATATAAAATCATACCATGCTGCAGTGCCAGGGATGAATCCCTGGACATTGCCGTAACTTTTTGATTCCACTTATTTTTTTCATCCTCTGAAATTTCTGGCGCCAGATCGATAAAGTACTTGTTGATGACATTGTCACGGATCAGCAGGGTTGGATTGCGAACCGGCAGATACTCCTGAAGCATAATCAGCACCATATTCATGTTCCGCATCAGATCTCCCCCTGAATTCAAAAGCTTGCAGATCTGATTGATCAGATTGAGATATTTTCCTTCGATTTTTGCGTCAGCGTTCATGAATTGAATGGGAAAGCTTCGGAAAATCAACCAAAACAAGGTGAACGAACAGTTTTTATTATGGTTGCCACACCGGAATTTGTCAAAACAGAAAAATGAAATCCGGAGTCTGTTTTTATCTTGGTGAAAAAAAGAGACTCCGGCAACAGCTAAGTCAGCCGGTAATCCCCAGATTCAATCTTCCTGCATGCAATGATGGTCACGGTCCTAATGCTTGCTTGAATGGTCCCCAAAGAGTAAATTAAAAGGAAAAAACAGCATCGAACCACAGACTCGGATCATCGGAAACCCTGCCTTGTCAATCTACCGAGTATCCAGCCCCCATTCTAATCATTTTCAAATAAAACGAATGCTATTCAACAAAAAAAAGAAGGAAGAAAAAAAGGCGCAAATACTGAAGGAAAAACTGGCTGAACAGACAGCCCAGGAGATCGCCGCCCAGATAGAATCAGTTGAAAAAGAGTATCAGGCCCAGCAAAAGGTCCTGGAAAAACAGATCGATCTGCCCGAAGAGGAGAAAAAACAGAAAAGCTCGCTGTTCAGCAAAATCAAGAAAGGCCTGAGTAAAACCAAGCACATGCTGGTCGGGGGGCTGAATGAGTTATCCGGGGAAGAGGCCATTGATGATGATTTTCTGGATGATCTGGAGGATCGTTTGCTGGCATCGGATATCGGGATCACCACAACGGAAAAAATCATCGGCATCATTAAAAACAAGATCGCCGCCTACGATATCAAATCCCAGTCAGAGGCAGTGAAAACGGTCAAAAGCATTATCCACAACATTCTCGATCACGGCGACCTTTCGCTACCGGTTGCAGCGTCCGGTCCAACGGTTTACCTGTTTGTCGGGGTCAACGGCGTGGGAAAAACCACCTCCATCGGCAAAATCGCAGCCAAGTTCAAACAGGAGGGAAAAAAGGTACTGGTGGCAGCCGGGGATACATTTCGAGCAGCAGCCATTGAACAGCTGGCAGAATGGTGCAAACGGGCCGATGTCGATATCATTGCCAACGAGATCAATTCGGATCCGGCAGCGACGATGTACGAGGCAACCGCCCGGGCAGTCTCTGAAAAATACGATGTCCTGCTTTGCGATACATCCGGTCGACTTCATACCAAAAAGAACCTGATGGAAGAGCTTTCCAAAATGCAGAAGGTGATCCGAAAAAATATTCCCGAAGCGCCCCACGCCTCGCTGCTGGTCCTGGATGCAAATACCGGTCAGAATGCGATCATGCAGACCAAAGAGTTCTCTTCCCTGATCGGACTGGACGGTCTGATCATCACCAAGCTGGATGGCACGGCCAAGGGTGGCGTGGTCATCGGCATCGTCAATGAGTTTGAGATTCCCATCTACTTCATTGGCGTCGGTGAGGGCCTGGATGACCTGCAACCCTTTTCAGCCCGAATTTTCGCCGATTCGTTATTTGATTAGGAGAGGAGTCAGATATGCGTTATGAGGGTCCCATATACCGCCCCCCCAGTGAAGCCGGTTCGCTGCTGGTACAGGCAACCGTTGGCTGTCCACACAACCGCTGTACGTTCTGTCTGGTATATAAAGACGGTATCAAGTACAGGGTCAGGGATGTCAGGGAGATTAAAGAGGACCTGCAGGAAGCCGCCGACGATTATGGTCGCCACATTCGTACCCTCTTCTTCCCGGCAGGCAACACCATCGCCATGAAAACCCAGGACCTCGCCCAGATCTGCCGTTTTGCCCGCAATCTATTTCCGAATCTGGAACGGATCACGGTATACGGCTCTTCCCAGTATATTGCCAAAAAAGGTCCAGCAGAGTTAAAAGAGCTGGCGGAGGCTGGTCTATCAAGAATCCATGTGGGGTTGGAATCCGGAGATGATGAGATCCTGAAGCGGATCGTGAAAGGGACCCACAGCCGGCAGCAGATCGAAGCCGGGAAAATGGCCATGGCGGCAGGGATCGAACTCAGTCTTTATGTCATACTGGGTATCGGCGGTAAAACCCGATCCCGATCCCACGCACTGGAAACCGCCCGCGTCCTGAATGAGATTTCTCCCCATTTTATTCGTCTGCGGACGTTTGTACCCAAAAAAAACACCCCCCTGCTGCAGGATGTCATCGAAAAACGATTCGATATGATGGGACCACACGATATCCTGCGTGAAACGGCCCTGTTGATTGGGTCACTGCAGGTGGATTCGATGCTTGCCAGTGATCATTATACGAATTACATCAACCTTGAAGGCCAGCTTCCCCAGTCAAAGGCAGCGATGCTGGAAAAAATTGAGCAGGCGCTGCAACAGAAGGAGAGCGAATTTCGACCGTTTTTTATCGGTGAGCAGTGATCTGCGCTGCACTTGGTCATGGACGGTCGCTTCCGGCCTCAAACTGCTGGCAGCAGCGGACACCTCCCCCATCTGACATTTCGTAAAAACAGATTCTCAGGTTCTCATTCGCGGTCTTTTGTCTGTTTTTTTGCGCTTTTCCACCGACTTGGCAGGATGTTGTCTTTGCCACTGTTTATCCATGATCTCTTCAGCCGTGTTCCATTCTCCTGCTTCTGCAAAAGCCACTGCCATCGACATTGCTTCCAGTTTTTGTAACCACTTGTTCATTTTATTCTCCTTCAATGATGGATCTGCGACCGTTTTCCCGGTCTGATCCATTCTGGTAAAACCGCATTGTCCCTGTACTCGATTCAGCAGACCGGGACTTGAGCCTGTCTTTAAATTCTTTCTTGATGTGACAACTGACCCCGTTCTCAGCTGTTCGCAACCCAGACGGGAATGGAGCCGTTACTGATAACCCGTTCCATCACATTTCCCAACCGGAATTTGAACATTCCGCTTTTCTTTTTGGCCCCCATCATGATGATGCCGGCTTGGACTTCCCTCGCCAGTTTAATCAGCTCCTGATAGGTACTGCCGTGACGCACGGCGGTTTCAATTTTCCGGACGCCCATTTCCCTGGCTTTTTCAACAACCGCGGCCTGAATCTGCCGGGCTTCGTTGCCGATTTTATTCCAGAGTTCCGGCGACAGAGCAAATCCCTCCAGCGGCACTTCAAAAACCGTTGCCACCAGCAACTCGGATCCATACGCCAACGCCATTTCAAACGCCTTTTGGGCCGCCTTGATGGCATTTTCAGAGTTGTCATAGGCCAAGACGATTTTTTCCAGCGTCAGACAACTATCTTTGGATATGATCAGAACGTCCTTTTCTCCCTGGCCGATTACCCTGGTGGCAACGGCCCCGATGGGAATCAGATCCATCGGATAGGGATTTTTCTTGGTGATCACGATCAGATCCACATTGGACTCCTCAGCCCGGAAGAGGATCTGCTCAAAAGGCTCCCCTTCCAGCAGAACCGACTTTGCAGCGATCCCAAAGGATTTTGATATGGCCAGTCCTTTTTCCAGAACAGCCTCGAATGCCGCCTGCTGATCTGCCAGAATCCCCTTTTTCCCCATGATGCGTAAATCGCCATCAAAAGGAGGTACCACCGCAACCAGCTCGATCCGGCTCTTTTCGGAGCGAGCCAGTGCCAGAGCCTCTTTCAGACCGTGCAGCGAATGCTCAGAATCATCCAGCACAACCAGCATTTTTCCAATCATGGTCTCCTCTGGGAAAAAAAGGGGTTCTATCCGCGAATTAGGCTTTCATGAGGGTGTATCCCTCACCCGACTCTTTCTCTGCCCGCTTTTCAGCAGCCCGGGCTTTGAACATGGCTCCCAGGATGATCACGGCGCCCACCGTCAGAGCAGCCGCCATAACGAAAAAGCTGGCTTTATCCAGCCAGTAGATGATTCCATCATCCAGCGTGATCAGACCCATCTGCTTCAGATAGGCCGGTATTGCCAGACCCCGACTGAAAGCAACCATCAGCATGATCGTGCTCATGACCAGCTTGATCATGTAGTCTTTCACATAGGTTGTCCCAATGGCACCCAGCTGTACGCCGAACAGGGAGCCTGCCAGGATAATCACCACCAGACGGATGTCGATCAGGCCGTTAAACCCCCAGTTCAGTGAACCGCCAAATCCCATCACGAAAGCAATGACCAGCTCTGTTGCCGAAGCAACCAGACTGGAAGCACCCACCATATAGATCATCCCCGGAACACCGATAAAACCGCCCACAGCAATGGTTGCTGCTAGCATACCCGTGGCAAAACCGACGGGAATCGTAAACCAGAGAGAAATTCTGACACCGGCGGTCTTGAAAGTGATCATCGGCCAGAGTTCGATTTTCTGCAGTCTGCTGGCTAGGGCTGTCACAGCGGCTTCCTTGCCTGACTTGGACAGTCTTTTCACGTCCCTGGCAACATAGCCGCCCACTGTAATCAGCACCGCCAGAAAGGCGACGCTGACGTAGAGGTTGGAGCCTGCCGGTCCCAGGGTAGCCTTGATCCAATACTGTATCTGGATTCCCACCTGCACCCCGACCACGGCTGATACTGCCATCACCAGACCCAGCTTGAGATCCACCTGTCCATAACGAAACCGTTTATAAGCCCCCACCAGCGCTTTGGGAAACTTGTGGCACATATTACTGGCCACCGCAACCGTGGCCGGAACACCCAGGCTCATCATACCCGGGGTCAACACAAAGGCGCCGCCCGAACCGATAAACCCGCTGACCAGCCCTCCGATAAAACCGACAATGAAAAGGAACGATACATTCATCCAATTCAGGTCGATAAAGTTAATGCTTTGTTGAACTAAATCCATTCGAATCTCCTGTCTTATTTAGCCATCGGTTTAATTCGCATGTAAGCGAGGTCTTTGATCCTTCTGGGTGACTTTTTGTTTCTGTTTGTTGGCTGCCACGCTCTTCTGTGTACTGTGGCTCGCTGTGATCCCCAGTGTTTCAAGACACTGGCTGGCAAATGAGCCGTGGATAATCGAAAAAGCAAATGCCGTTAAAACAGGCAAGGCTGCATACAACCCGCCTTTGGTATAGAACGTGGTTACGGTGGATGCGTTGGCAAACAGGGCTGTGTATATCCCAACCGTAGCTGCAGCCAGCAATACCGTTTTTAATAGCTTCTTTTTCTGCGTGGATTTTACTTGTGGCATCTTTTCTCCCTTGAATTGAATTAACAACCTTTGCAGAATCGTATATTCCGGTAACTCCCTTCCTGACCTCCGTCTGAGCATGCTGCATCTCATTCGGAATACGGGATGAAGTAGCCCGGCTGATCCTGTTAACCTTTTTTTGGCGATACCAGATACACCGGAATACCCAAATTGAGATACGGGTCCCCATTTTGATTCCGTTGGATAATCACCAGTTCAATCCGCCTGACCAGTTTGTGAACCTTCCTGATAGTGGTTCTCATATCGTCTTTCATCAATGCCTGCTCGCAATGAATGCCCAGCTCCCGGGATTTCTCCCGCAACAATGCCTGCATCTCTTTTGAACGGGCAAAACGCTTGCCACTGAATTTTTCAGAGTAGTTCTGCAAACCCGTTTTGCCGAAACCAGGCTGAAAAAAGTTCAGTGCCAGGATATCGAATTTCAACCGTGCTGCCAGATTGACCGTATAGTCGATCACACTGGATGAAAATCCCTCATCTGCCGCTGCAAACAGCAGTTTGGGATTGGTACTGGCGGTTTCGGACTGCCAGTCATCCAGCAACTGGGTCGCGGTTTTCCACTCTCCTGCTTCAGCAAAAGCGACTGCCATGGCAGTTGCCTCTATTTTATCTCTGATTCGTTTCAGTTTTCTAATCATGATAATCACGTGACGATGTGAAGACCGATCATTCGCTAAATCCCGAACAGTGCAACTCGGTATATTAAAAATGGATATGAACGAAAACCATTAAAACCTGATATTCTATACTCAATTAATGTGCCATTTTCTCTTTATTGCTTTATTATATTGATATATATAACTTTTTAATACTTTTTGAGACGATCTCCATCTTTTTCAGGATCATTGCAAAATGCAACGCTCCCCCTGGGATAATAATTTTTTTCAATTATATTAGATACTTAAAACCGTTGCAGCGGTCTCACACGGAATGTTGCTATTTGCAACGTTTTCTTGATGATGCCTGCAGACAGGTATTGTCTTGTCAACAGGGACTTCTAACGGTACATTACGGTCAGAGGGGCGAATCGGCGGCTTTCCCGGCGGAAAGGATCCCGTATGCATGTTTCTGTCTCGCAGAAATCCTGGTGAAGCGGCGTCTGATGAAGGCTAAGAAAAAACTTTTTGCCAGAGACGAAACGTCGGAGAGCCGGGTCGATTTTCAGTTCAGTGAAAAAAACCTTGCAAAACGGTTGTCCAATGGGATAATCCATTGGGCAAAACACGCGATATTGAGGTGAACCCAATTCCGGACTCGACATTCATCGAATCCGGAATTGAACTTCAGGATACGGAACATCCGTTGTTAGCAAAGAAACAGGAAACGGCGCATGAACATTTTTAAAAAAACGAAAGAGCATCCCGCTGCGGAACAGACCGAGACCAATCCGTTGGATGAACTCTATCAAAAAGTCAAAGAGACGATACTACCCGATCATGCCAGAGAAAACCTCATCAAGGAGCTTGGCCGGCTGGAGAAAATGGAGCCGACAGTGGCAGAGTACGGAATCGGTATCAATTACATCGATTTTATGCTCACCCTGCCCTGGGAGAAGATGTCAGATGAAAATCTGGACCTGGAGAGGGCGGAGGCAACCCTTGATGCCGAACATATGGGACTGGCTCACGTCAAGGAGCGCGTCATCGAACATCTCGCCACCAATATCATGTGCAACTCCAAGCCCTTTAAAATATTGGTCGTGGATGACGAACCCATCGCCCTGGAGAACATCGAGTATGTGCTCAAAAAGGAACGGTATGATGTTTCCATCGCCAGCAGTGGCGAGGAGGCCCTGGATCTATTTGAACAGCAATTGTTTGATCTGGTGGTTACAGATCTCAAAATGGGGAATATCAGCGGAATTGAGCTTCTCGAAAGGGTCAAGCAGATCTCACCCCATACCCGGTTCATCATCACAACCGGATACGCCACGGTCGAAACAGCCGTTGATGCGCTGAAAAAGGGCGCCACTCACTATCTGCCAAAACCGCTGAAACTGGATACCCTGCGTCAGACGGTCAAGGAGATAATCAATCAAAAACAGAATGTCCACCAGGGACGGGGCTCCGTGCTTTGTTTTGCCGGACCTCCGGGGATCGGAAAAACCTCAGTGGGCCGTTCCATCGCCCATGCCTTCGGTCGTGAATTCGTCTGCCTTTCCATGGCCGGGCTGAACGATGAAGCGGAACTGCGGGGTCACCGCAGAACTTATGTAGGGGCCATGCCCGGTCGGATTATGTCAGAGCTGCAACGCTGCGGGGTCAAAAATCCGGTGTTCATGCTGGACGAGATCGACAAGATCGGCCAGGATTTCCGGGGCGATCCGGCTTCCGTGCTGCTGGAGGTGCTTGATCCCCAGCAGAACCATCATTTCCTCGACTACTATGTAGACATCCCCTTTGATCTCTCGCAGGTGATGTTCATCACCACGGCCAACGCCGTGGAAAGACTACCCGGACCGCTGTTGGACCGAATGGAGATCATTCCCTTTTCCAGCTATACCATGGGGGAGAAAAAATCCATTGCCAGAGACTATCTCATTCCCCGTCAAATAGAGGCCCATGGTCTCAACGAAGCCGATCTTGTCTTCACGGAAAAAGGACTGGAGAGCCTCATCCAAGGATACACCCGTGAAGCGGGACTGCGCAACCTGGAACGGGAAGTGGCACATATCTGTCGCAAGATGAGCCGCATCATCCTGAAAAAAGAGGTCACCCTTCCCAAAACCATCGACACGGATGAAGTGACGCAGCTGCTGGGACCGCCGAAATTTGTCGCCGAAACAAGGGAACTGCTTGTCAAACCGGGCGTCACGACTGGTCTCGTCTGGACAGAGGTGGGTGGACAGATCATTCATGTGGAAACGGCGCGCATGAAGGGGTCTCAAAACCTGATCATGACCGGCTCACTGGGAGAGATTCTCAAGGAGTCCGCCCAGACTGCTCTCAGCTTTATCAGAAGCAATGCCGAACAGTTGGGACTCGATCCGGACTTTTTTAATGGTCATGATATTCATATTCACATCCCGGCCGGATCGGTACCGAAGGACGGGCCATCAGCAGGGATCACCATTGCCATTGCCCTGATATCGCTGCTCTCCGGAAAACCAGCCCGAAACGACACCGCACTGTCAGGCGAATTGACGCTCAGCGGGCAGTTGCTGCCTGTCAGCGGTTTGAGGGAGAAAATCCTGGCTGCACAGCAGGCCGGTATTCGCCGGGTGATCCTGCCCCTGAAAAACGAAGGCACGATTCAGGTATTGGATCGAGAAGTCAGGGAGGCGGCTGAAATCATCCTGGCAGATACGGTGGAGAAGGTTGTTGAACAATCCCTGGTCCTCACCGGAACCACGCCAACCTGATGGTTTGCTCAGCCGGGTTTTGAATCATGGCGCTAAAACAGGCGGGTTTCAGTCCAGGTCCAGATGATAGCGTTTGAGTTTTCGCCAGAGGGAAACCCGATCAATGCCCAGTATCTCGGCCGCCTTGGTTTTATTGCCCGCCATGGCTTCCAGAACGCGGATAATATATTTTCTTTCATGTTCTGCCAGCGGCAGCCACTCCGTTTCTATGATGCGGCTAACCTCCACGCGGTTTTCCTGTAGATCGGGGGGCAGGTGCGATTCCTGGATTGTATCACCGTTACACATCACAACAGCCCGTTCGATGATATTTTCAAGCTCCCGCACGTTCCCCGGAAACTGGTAGTTCCCCAGAATCTCCATCACACCGCCGGCTATCTTATCTACGGGTTTGCTCATCGCTTTTGACAGCCGCTTCAGGAAAAAGTGAGCCAACAGCTGAATATCCTCTTTCCTGGCGGAGAGGGCAGGGGCATTCAAGGTCACCACATTGAGACGATAATAGAGATCACGACGAAACATCCCTGTATCCACTTCCGCTTTGAGATCTTTATTGGTTGCGGCCAGAATACGGACATCAATGGGGATCTCCTCAACGCCCCCCAGGCGCATGATGCATTTGTCTTCCAGGACCCGCAGCAGTTTGACCTGCATGGACAGGGGCATGTCCCCGATCTCATCCATGAAAAAGGTTCCGCCATCCGCGGTTTCGAACAATCCCTTCTTGATGCCTTTGGCCCCGGTATACGCCCCGCTTTCATGGCCAAACAGTTCATTGCCCAGCAGTTCTTCGCTGAATGAGGCACAGTTGATTGCCATAAACCGTTTGTTTCGCCGGGGGCTGGCATGGTGGATTGAACGGGCAATGAGTTCCTTTCCGGTTCCCGTCTCACCGAGAATCAGGACATTACAGTCCACCGCAGAAATCTGGGAAATGGTCTCCCGCAGCGCCTGGATCGATTTGCTCTGGCCGATAATCAGCGGTGAGGTCTGCTCTTCAAGCTGGGTCTTCAGGCGGACGATTTCCTGGGTGAGATACCGTTTTTCCAGGGCCCGCTGGATCAGGACCTTGAGGTCGTCCATTTTATAGGGTTTGGGCACATAGTAGAATGCCCCCTGGTGCATCGCTTCCACGGCTGAGGAGACCGTTGCAAAACCCGTGATCAGGAGTGTTTCCGTTTCCGGATAGGTCTTCCGAATCGTTTTCAGAATCTCCATCCCGTCGATATCCGGCATGCGCAGATCGGTGATGACAAGATCGAAGGTCTCTGCTGCCAGTGCCACCAGCGCCTTTTTCCCGTTTTCCACCGCCACGGTATCATACCCGTCCTTTCTCAGGATGTAGTCCAGGTTTTCCCTGGCGATCTCTTCATCTTCAACGATAAGTATCTGTCGGTTTTTTTTCATTCAGCTCCCGGCTTTCAGCCCCCCGGTTGGGTCAGGTCAATGGGGAGAACGATAACAAACCTGGATCCCCCGGTCATGAGGTTCTGCAGGCTGATTTCCCCCTTGTGCTGTTTGACGATATTGTAGACAATGTATAAACCCAGACCGGTTCCCATACCCTCGGCCTTCGTTGTGAAGAACGGATCGAAGATACGGTTGCGGATCACTTCGGGAACGCCGACACCGGTATCCTCAACCCCGATGGTCACTCTATTCTCAGACAGATTCTGTCGGGCCGAGATGAAGATACGGCCGCTTTTGGGTGAGATGGCGTGTATGGCGTTCAACAACAGATTCAGAAAAAGCTCCTGCATCCGCTGCCGATCCATGCGCAGGGAGATATCATCAGGCACCTGCTGAATGATCTCAATCCCCGGTGGCACCTGGCTGGCAATGAGCTTTAAGGACCGCTCCAACACATCCAGAAGCCGGTTTTCCGTCAGCACAAACTCCTGATTGCGGGAAAACTCCAGCAATCCCCGGACGATATCCCGGGCGCGAAAGGTCTCCTTTTCAATGTTGGTAAGCATTTTCAGCGCCAGTTCCGAGCACCCCGAGCTGAACTCTTCCAGCAGTATCTGACAGGAAGTGGAGATATTGTTCAGGGGATTGTTGACCTGGTGGGCAATTCCGGACGCCAGGGTACCAATGGCTGACAATTTCTGCGCCTGAACCAGTTGGTCCTGTCGTCTTTCGAGTTCAGCCGCCATCTTGTTAAACGCCAGCATTATTTTCTGGACTTCATCCCTGGTATTCCCCACTTCAATCGGTTCAAAGCGGCCATCCGCGATACGCTTTGTCGCCTGCTCGATCCCGGCGAGGGGACGGATCACCTGTCGCTGGATAAAAAAGATCACCAGGGCGCTGAGGCAGGCAAACAGGATCAGGAAGATGAAGATATTATTCTTCAGTCGATTGTTGATCTGCAGGATTTGATGCCGCTCATGGGCAACCAGGCTTTTGGACAGATGCACCAGGACCTGTCCACTGTCACGCAATTCGCTCATCAGGGGCCCTTTCTGCACCGAATTACAGTCAAAGGGACAGGTAATCTGTTCAAAAAGCGACCGATAGTTCTGCAACTCTGTTGAAATCTCCTTGATTCGGGAACCCAGCTTGAGCTTTTCAATGGACGGATTGATCACTTCCAGCATGTGGAAGGCCTGCTCTATGAAACGAAAGGTCTCTTCAGAATCGCCTTGGCGGGAATAGAGAAAATAGTTTTTCTCGTAACGCCGGATCTCAAGAATGATATTGCTGAAATCGTCTGCAGCTTCCACCACAAGAATCTTGTCCTCCACCCGGGCCAGATTGTAGTAGGAAACCAGAACCAGAGCACCTGCGGCCAGAGAAGAGGCGAAAAAAGCGATAACGAGCTTCTGGCGAATATTGAAGAGATGATTGAGCGGAATGAATCTTCTGGCAAACGTCGCCAGCCTTTCCCTGGTATTTGGCATCCTCGTCACTCTCCCCTGATTCGCAACCATGCATGAGTATCGTGCCTTTACTCTATGTCAGCACGAGTCTCCATCACTCCCAACCTGTTCAACAGACCTGCCCTATCCGATGCTGATTCATCCTATTCAATCCTCACGGATTTGTCAAAGTCCACCCGGGGTTGAGAGTGGAAACAGAGTCGTTTTCGACTTTCACAAACCCCCATGTCCCGGGGTGGGGCACAACGAAACATGAGAATGATTTCGCAGTGTTGACCCGCGACTGATATGAACCCAGGCTTATTTTCCTCCGTGAACTCCGTGACTTTGTGGTGAGTGTTTTTCATACAAAAAATATTGATTGAACAACCGGTTCAAAAACTGATACACTGCACGAAGAGCAGTCTCTACAACATCCAGCCTGCCGGACACTGCGGACCATTGATCAACCCTTATCTGCCACATTTCATGGATACCATTAAAACCAACTATATCAAGAATACCAATCCGGAACTTCGGGAGCAGTTTATCGAAATTCTACGAAGAATACCCCATTTTTCAGGTTTATCTGATGGTCTGCTGGCCCAGCTGTTCCACTATGCAAAATTCGTTTCCCTTCGGGACAAAGAGCGGCCGGTTCTGGAGGAAATGTACGGCCAGGAGGTCTACACCCTGATCCGCGGAACTCTGGATGTTTACATCAAAGCCGAATCAGGGGAGGAAAAACAGGTCGATGTGATCTATAAGCCCTTCAGCCTGTTTGGGGAGCAGTGCATCCTGGGAGAGCAGAACAACGCCTCTATCGAAGCCAGAGGAGATGTCCTGCTGCTCGGTATTGACATATCGGCGCTGCCGGACCTGATTGTCGGACTGGAAAATCCGGAGAACCGTCTTGAAGATGGGGCATACGGGCAGAATACGGCATTGTATTCTGTTTTCGCCAATGTACTCACCGAGCGCCTCGACCGCTTAATCAAGGATCAGTATAAACTGATCCAGCGAATTATGATCCTCCATGATTCAGAAGCATACCAGGTCGCCTGGCAGCGTAACAGCCTGCTGACTATCATCTATAATGAATTCTGCACCAATGAGCTCTCCCAGGAACTGGGGATTCAACCCATCCTGCAGGAACTGCTGGCCTCCCCACTGGGAAAAAGTAAATCACTGCAGCGGCTTCTGAAGGCAACACCCGTCAACACAGCACATGTGTATATGGAGCTGTCTCGAATGCAGACACTGGGAGATCTGGAGGATCTCAACAGTCTGCTTTTAACGATCACCCAGTCATTGACCGATAAAGCCAGAAAACTAGATCGCTACAGGCGGCAGCGGCAGTTTCAATTCCATGATATTCCGACATCCGATTCATTGTCCGATTTTCTGAATGAAACGTATGAGACCATATCTGAAGCATCGCTCCTGTCCAGACCCTTGTCCAAGGAAACCTTTCTCGATGCTTTTCTGGTGAACCATACCTTGAATCCGACCGCATTAGCCGCTACGCTCAAAGACAAAGGCTGGATCAACGATGAATTCAGTCTGGCCTGCTGTCTGTACCTGATCTGCAAAAAATGCATCTCCATGGAACTGACCATTAATCAGGGAATTGCCCGGGCCATCCACTATCTGATCGTGCACAACACGCCCCGACAGTTTATCCAGTCGACCCATATGAAGAATCTGCATCTGGTCAAGGAGGTCGTCGATCTGTTTGAGATTGAGGAAGAGACACCAACAGGAGAGGCGAAGTCAAAAAAGGGATCTCACCAGGAGAGTGTAGAGGATCTGCTGAGTGAATTCGGGCTCTGATAATCCAATCAGGCAGTCATGGTTTCGGCACGTTCCATTTCAGGCGTGCGGTCCTGGAACATCTGTTCCAGACGGGCTTCACATTCCAGCAACAGGGTTCGTTCGCCCATACCCTGCTGCAAATAATCGTTGATTTCGTTTATTTTTTTGAGGGCATAATCAATATTGGGATTGGAACCTTTGACATAGGCCCCGATATTAATCAAATCCTCAGCCTCATTGTAGATGGCGAGGGTTTTTATCAGTTTACGAGCGTTCAGCTGGTGGCTGGGGGACGTCACATCCACCATGACCCGACTTTTAGACCGCAACACGTCGATGGCCGGATAGTGACCTCTGGCGGCAATCTCCCGATCCAGAAGGATATGCCCATCGACAATCGAACGAACTGCATCACCAATGGGATCGAGGGGATCATCCGCTTCCACCAGCACTGTATAGAATCCTGTCAGAGATCCCCTGGAACTGGAATTTCCCGCCCGTTCCAGCAGTTTGGGCAACAGACCGAATACTGAAGGCGGGTATCCCTTTGTCGTCGGCGGCTCACCGACAGCCAAACCAATCTCCCGCTGTGCCATGGCAAAACGGGTCACACTGTCCATCATCAGCAGAACATCCTTTCCCTTTTCGCGGAAATACTCCGCCACTGCCGTTGCATGGTAGGCTCCCCGCAGCCTGACCAGAGGTGACTGATCCGACGTCGCCGCAATGACAACAGACCGTTTCATTCCTTCCTCTCCCAGGTCTTTTTCGATAAATTCCTTGACCTCTCTGCCCCGTTCGCCGATCAGTGCAATCACATTGATATCAGCGGTTGTATTCCGGGCCATCATGCCCAGCAGCACCGATTTTCCCACACCGGAACCGGAAAGAATGCCCAGACGCTGGCCTTTCCCGGCGGTCAGGATACCGTTGATTGACCTGATTCCCACATCCAGCGGGCTGTCGATTCGTCGTCGATGCAGGGGATTGATGGGATCCGCATACAGGGGGACTTTTTCATCTGTATCGATTTTCCCCTTACCATCAATGGGGACCCCCATGCCGTCGATGGTTCTACCCAGCAGGGCATCGCCAACTGAAACCACCGGCCGCCCCGAAGTCGGCACAACTCTGCTTCTGGGACCAACCCCGCGGATATCCCCCAAGGCCATCACATACACATGATTCCCCTTAAAACCAACGACTTCCCCCGGTATCGCCTCCTCAGTCTCTGAATTGACGATCATGCAGCTGGATCCAACCTGCAGCCCCGGGTTGTGAGCCTTGATGAGGAATCCAACCACTTCGTCAATATTCCCCTCGACTTTTTCAGCTCTTATTTTACTGATCTTTTCGATGTACGGATCCAGAGAGAACAAATGAACTCCTTTTGAGATGTCTGGTTCTGATAAGGATGTGTTTGGGTGTTTTTAGACCTGGATCAGCTGTTTTCAGGCCGGAACAGGATTTTCCGGTCATCGGCACAGTCGAGCAGCCGGCCCTCAATTTCAGCAAACTGTTTCTTCAGATCCAGATGAATCTTCGAAAAATCACTTTCGACGATGGCCGACGCAGGTGGAACCCCCGACTCAGGCCGGACCTTGATGATCTGATCCTCATCCAGGAAAGCCCGCAGTTCCTCTTGATGGGATGATAGAAAGTCATATTCGACGGGATTGATCTTGATATTGACACTTCCCATCCCCTCGAAATGGGACATGGTGTCCTTGATCATTTGCAGAACAAACGCCCTTTCAGTTTTCAGTTCATTATGAACGATTCTTTTCGCGATGAGCAAACTCAGCTGCACAATCTGGTTCTCATACTCCTGAAAAATGTTCATCTGCAATCCCTGCAGTTTCTTGAACAGACCCATGAGCTGCCCTGTCAGGGCCTCATTTTCGGTTTTGAACGTCTGGAAACCTTCGGTATATCCCGTTTGAAAGCCCTCTTCCCATGCCTGTTTCTGCACATCGGTACGGGACTCTTCAGCCTCCCGGATGATGTCCTGACCGATTCGCTCGGCATTCAGCCTTTTTATCAGTGCATTGGCCAGCTCAAGCTCGATTTCCGATTTAAGCAGATCGACTTCTTCCCGGATTTGATGCACATACCGCTCTGCATCTTCACGAATTCTCTGGGTATATTCCTCAACATTGGTCAGCAGCGAGTCGACTTCGTTAAACTGCGAGGAGTTGAACTGGGAGTAGTCAATTTTTTTCTGCCGTTTAACCTTTTTCTTCTCTTCAACATCCTCGATTTCAAACGTTTCTGCTTCGGCCAACTGCTCAACGGCATTGGGATGGATAACAAAGTCGTGTGTCTCAACGTCCTCTTCTCCCTCGGGCTTCCCAAATTCAGGCGGCTTGAAGTATTCCATGGTCTGCTATTCTCCTGAGTTTAGGATGGGCCTTTCTTTTCACGCAGCCAGTTGCGCACCAGGGTCGCGGTCTTGAGTGGATCCTGACGGGCGATTTCGATAATCTTGTCTCGCGGCGGTATACCGGTCTCTTTTTCTGTCGGTATTTCCAGCTCTTCGCCTTCCAGCTCGCCGATGGTTGTCGGCAGACCCATCAACAGATCCAGATCCTCCGGCTTGGCCGACAGTTTCTGTACCATGGGGCGGATCACCATGAAGACCAGCAGGACAATGATGACACCTACCAGGACATAACGGATCAGGTCGATCACGAATTTCCGGGTTGTCTCCCGCTGTTGTTGCTTCAGTTTTTCAACTTCGACCAACGGTTTTTTGAACTTCATGTTCCTGACTTCGATGGTATCACCCCGGGACGTTTCAAAGCCAACGGTCTGCATGGCGATCTGCTTGATCGTATCCAGCTCGTCGATCGTCCTGGGTTTGTAAACCGGACTGCCAACCACTTCTCCGCTTTCATCCCTGACATACTCATAATGTCCATCCAACAACACGGCCACACTCATACGCTGGATCCTGCCGGCGGATTTCATGCTTTTGACATGCTTGCGGCTGTTGACAAAGTTGGTCCGTTTGGTCTTTTTGTTGATATTGGAAACATTGGCCACTTCACTGGCCCCGGCCCGAACTTCCGGAGAATTGGAAGTCACCCCGGGAACCCCTACCGGGATAGATCGTGATCCTGTTGAGTTTTCGGTATCCACCTCTTCGCTCAGGATAGCGGAGCCGTCAGGATCAACGACATCCTCTTCAATCTGGCTGGAATCAAAATCCATCTTCAGGGCGACCCGAACCTCGACACGGTCACTCCCCGTGATTTTTTCCAGCTGGGTTACCAGTTTCTGCTGCAACCGCTGCTCGACCTGCTGCTGGTAGAAATAGTTCTTGTCCCTCATCTCGGCATCCGACTCGTCGGTCAACCCCTTGGACAGCAGATTTCCAGACTGATCAGCCACCCTGACATCTTCCGGCATCATCCCGGGAATCGAACCGGCAACCAGGTTGATGATTGTCAGAACCCCCTTCTGGGAGAGCCGCTGGTTATTCTCCATTTCCAGCACCACCGATGCCGTGGGATGCTTTTCATCATCGATAAAGAGTGATTTTTCAGGCAGGGCCAGGGAAATCTTGGCGCCATTAATGGATTTAATCTGAGTAATCAAACGGGTGAGTTCTCCTTCAAGTCCTCTTTTTAACTGAACCCGTTGTTGAAATTCTGTCGCCCCGAAATTATTCTCGTCAAACAGTTCCAGACCCGCCACACCACCCATCTGAATACCGGAGGAGGCGATCTCCAGACGAACCTTGTCGACCGAATCAGCTGGCACCAGAATGGTATTGCCACCGGGTTGGAGCACATATTCGATATTCATCTCTTCCAGCTTCCGCACGATATTGCCTGCATCCTGCTGTGTAATGCCGCTGATCAAAGGGGCAAAGGTAACCTGTTGGGAAAAATAGACAAAAGCAATTAAACCAACCAGAACAGATCCCAGAGCGGAGAAAAGGAAAATCTTCTTTGATGTGTTTAAACTCTGGAAGAAATTTTGAAATTGAACCTGAAAACCGGTTACCAGATCAGCTGTTTGTTCGGCCATGTTTGGATTACCTAGCAACTAAAAGCGAATTATTGATTGATGGCGATATTCTGTTAGCGAAAGCACTGACATTACTACACCGGCATGCGCATGATCTCCTCATAGGCATTGACAACCTTGTTGCGGACCGTCATCAGCAATCGGGTGGATACATCCGCTTTTTCCATGGCGATCATTGTTCCGGCAATATCCTTGTTTTTGCCTGCGGCCATGTCGGTCACCATCTTCTCCGCTTTCAGATTCTGGTTATTCACCTCATCGAACATCTTTTGAAACGAGGAGACGATTTTTTTACCCGCTGCCTCAGGTGTCGGCTTATCCTGGACCTGATTCCGTGGAATCATCAGCGGTTGCCTGATAATTGATTTGATCATATTATCTCCGGATCACTATTTGTTAATACTCAAATGCTGTCTATTGTATTTTCCCGTTCAACTCACCAACGGACCTCTCTACTTTTTTGCCTGTGTCTGCTCGTATTGCAGCGCTATATACTTTGCTGATTTTGCGGACATTTTCTGGGACGCGGAAAAATTTTCCGCAATAATGTCCTCTTTTTTACCTTTCAGCCGAAGCGACGAATCCATTGCATCCAGATTCTTTTGCTTGGTACTCTCCATCATTGCTTCCACTTCGCTGTCCAGGGTCTTCAGTTTTTCGACCGTTTCAAGCAGCTGATTTTCAAATGCTTTGCCGGATGCAAGGGGTTCTTTACGACTCTTAATGGATTGAATCTTGGCATCCGGTTTTAATAAGCCAATTTGATTCACGTCACTCATCACATGGCACCTAATTTTTATTAATTATTATTATAAACAAAGCGTTAACTATCCAGATGCCAACCACCAGGGAGAACACCGGGACGCCTGTTTTGTGCTTTCAACTATATTAATTCAATTTACCTGCCAATTTCCAGCGCTTTGCTGATCATATTCTTGGTCACATTCAAGGCCGCAATATTCGCCTCGAAAGAGCGCTTGGCAACCATCATGTTGGTCATCTCCTCCACCACGTCAATATTGGGCAGTTCAACATAACCTTCCTCATTGGCATCGGGATGGGTTGGATCGTATTTCAGTCTGGGAGCACGGCTGTCTTCAGTGATTCCAACCACTTTCACATGCCGTGTACCGTCGTCTTTCTGCCGGGAGAGCAACTCATCCTGGAAGCTCTTGGTCGACGGCAGTGCCGCAAAAATGGTGTCCCTTCTGCGATAGGGACCCCCACCCGGTGTGCGGGTCGTGTTTACATTGGCGATATTGCTGGAGATAACCTTCATCCTGAGCCGCTGCGCAGACAGACCGGATGAGCTGATTTCCATTGTATCAAACATTGACATTATCTACCTCCTGAAATCGCGGATTTCAGCAGCTGAAGTTTCCAGTTCACAGCCCTCACTGAAGCCTGGTACATCAACTGGTTTTCCGCCAGTTTTGCCATCTCTTTGTCGAGATTAACAGTATTCCCATCCATCCTTGGATCCGGGTTGAAACTGTTGATCTGGGTTCCGGTCACCAGTTCAAGCGGTTCCCGCTTGACCCCGTCAAAATGCCGGGGGTCGGAGACCTTTAGTGGCCCCGGTCGGTCGCTGTAAAATGCCGCTTCCAGCTCCTTTTCGAAAACGATATCCTGTGCACGGTACCCGGGAGTTTCACGATTTGCGACATTCGAAGCGATCACCGCGTTCCGGCGGGTCTGCAAGGACATAGCCTTTTCCAATAAAGTCAGATTCTTATCAAAAATATTGATCGACATGCGACACCTCACCGGTTGACCGTTCTATTCACACTATGCAGCCGTGGTAAAAATTATCTGTATTTGTAAATGCAAAGAGAAGACCAGATACTCAAGAATTGAATATTTCTAAGGCAAGGCTTCAGAAGCAGGCATTCCGGGTGGATTGACCGAGAAATCCACCCGGTTTTTGACTCGGGACCACTCAGCGTCGGGTCTTCACGCCAATGGATGAACGGTAGACCGGCTCCAGCCCGATGCGGAATTTCAGTCTGATCACATCAGACTGAGAAGGAACGACACACCTAACCGCCGGATTCGGACAGCCAGCGCTCCGCGTCAATGGCTGCCATGCATCCGGTACCGGCTGCTGTGATCGCCTGACGATAGCTGCTGTCGATAACGTCTCCACAGGCAAAAACTCCTGCGATATTCATTTTGGTCGTTCCTGGCTGAGGTGTCAGGTATTTCTTTTCATCCATATCCAGAACATCCCGAAAAAGACGTGTATTGGGTGTGTGCCCGATGGCCACAAACAGACCGGCAACACCCAGTAAGGTCTTGTCCCCAGTTTTCAGGTTCCGCACCCTCAGATCGGTCATCCCCCTGGTATCATCGCCGATCACCTCATCTACAACCGAATCCCAGACCACTTCAATCCGGCTGTTCTTAAACACGCGTGCCTGCATGGCTTTACTGGCCCGGAATTCATCCCGACGATGGATGACATAGACCTTTTCACAGAAATTGGTCAGATAGGTTGCGTCTTCCAGGGCGGTGTCGCCACCGCCGGCAACGGCCACTTTCTGTCCCTTAAAGAAAAACCCGTCACAGGTTGCACAGGCCGAAACGCCTTTGTTTTTATAGCGGGTTTCACTGGGCAACCCGAGATACCGGGCTGATGCACCAGTCGCAATGATCAGCGCGTCACAGGTAAACCGTTTTTCCTCCTGATAGAGATTGAAAGGCCGCTGGGAGAGATCCACCCGGGTAATCTCCCCGAAGGTGATCTGGGTGTTGAATCGCACAGCCTGTTTCTCCATGCTCTCCATCAGTTTGTTGCCATCAATCCCATCGGGAAATCCCGGGAAGTTTTCCACTTCGGTGGTAGTAGTCAGCTGGCCACCCTTCTGTGGTCCAAATATCAGAAGCGGGGAGAGATTGGCCCGGGCTGCGTAGATTGCCGCCGTGTAACCGGCTGGACCGGACCCGAGAATAATCAGCCGATGGTGATTGTCTTCCGTGTTTACTTCTTCCAGGGCCAGCAGACTGTCCAGTTTACTTTTATTTTCCAGCTCGTACAGGTCATCACATCCCCCCACATGATAGTCGTCGATGAATATCTGGGGAACCGTTCTGCGCCCGCCCGATTTTTCAATCATGATGCCCAGTTCCTCCGGCCTCATATCCACTGCGATCTCTTCAAACTTGACCCCCTTTGAACTCAGCAGTTCCTTGGCCTTTACACAATATGGACAGTAATCTTTAGAGTACACGACCACCTTTTTCATGGTTTTTTCCTATTTGTTAAGCAAACGGTTATATCAAAATCCTGGATCCGCAATTCACCTTTTCGCGGCTATTGGTGATCCAATGAAAAGAATATTCATCCGGTCATCATCCCCGCAGTCCCTTGCGAAAAAGGAACCGCAGGCAGAGTCGTATCGCCGGTGATGGTCTTGGCTGTTTTCTGAGGTTGATTATAGGAAATTCGTCATCAAAAGTCTAATATCTCATGGCAACCGTATATTTCAGCAGCGGTTACGCAGGGGTAGCATCTGGCAGAAACAACACCAGCTGACCGGATTGTCTTGAAAAATGGTAACTTTTAAGCAACAAACGGTCGTTTTTCGGTTGTTGCTTCAGAATTGGGGCGGGCTGCAGGCCCGCTGGAAAGCTATTCAGCTGAATATCACTAATAGGCCGAGACCTGTATGTAATTGAACTCATTCTCGGCAGGTGAGAAGCGAGGCTCGCAGCTTCGATCATGCCTGCCTCCGAGGGCGGTCATTCACATCGCCATCCTGCGATACTGAACCACTCCCAATCCGTTCAATCACATACAGGTCACGACCCTATTAACTCGGAAAAAGTGCTTATAAGTTACACATTCAGCTAATTCACTGAAGTCATGGACGGTCTGTTATTGAACGGGTTGGGAGTG
>Ga0180009_10000976_pt1 | contig 36115 bp, 27 predicted proteins | sample OS_PC_MetaG_FD_123537 | JGI IMG/M metagenome (GOLD analysis project Ga0180009, IMG submission 123537) | Groundwater microbial communities from the Aspo Hard Rock Laboratory (HRL) deep subsurface site, Sweden - OS_PC_MetaG | ecosystem: Environmental > Aquatic > Deep subsurface > Groundwater... | reverse complement strand
CTTGCCTGCTAAATTAATGGCAGAAGGTATAAACCCCAAAATCCCTTGGCTATATGATTTTAAACTCGATTTTAGATTCAAGTGAGAATTGACTAAAATGAATAGGGGGGAATAAATCGTTGATTACTATCGTGGGTTGCGAAGCTTTGCGGGGTGTGAATAAAAAATTCGCGCCCATTCGTGCAATTCGTGGACAACTGAAGCCCCATGTGCCTCGTCCTCCGTCACCTCGTCCCTCAGTCCCTTCGTCCCTTTGTCCCTCTTTCCCTCAGTCCCTTGTCCCTTGTCCCTTGTCCCTTGTCCCTTAAATCATCCCAACAGCCTCTATCTCCACCAACGCGCCGAGCGGAATTCCTTTCACGGCAAAAGCTGCACGAGCCGGTGGCTCCGATTTGAAATACTGCCCGTAAACCTGGTTCATAGGCACAAACAACGACATGTCACTCAGGTATATGGTGCACTTCACAATCTTTGTTAAATCGCTGCCGTAACCGGCCGCCTTTACAATGGCGAGTATGTTTTCCATCACCTGTCTGGTCTGCTCCTCAACACCCCCTTCTACTACCTTTCCGGTAGCCGGATTCAAGGGAACTTGTCCTGAAATATACAGCATTCCGTTGTTCTCAATAGCCTGACTGTAAGGCCCGATGGGGGCTGGCGCATCTGCGGTAAAAATTACTCTTTTCATCTATTTCGGTTTTAAATGTGTTTTAACGGTTAATTCTTTTTTTAAGGTGCTATAAATCTAATTGATAATTCGTTTAATGCCATTTTTCAAAGAGGCAACATGAAAATTAAGAAGTAAACCTAATCTGTAGTTACCTAATTTTAAATAAGTCAAAACTTGTGCCGTATGAACATCTGTAAACGATTCAACTGTTTTTATCTCAATTACAACTTTATTTTCAACTAATAAATCAATTCGATAACCATGGTCGAGTTTAATCTCTTTATAAATAATAGGCATAGGTTTTTCCTTAATAACGTTTAAACCTTTATTCCTGAGTTCAAAATATAAACATTCTTGATAGGCTGACTCCAGTAATCCCGGACCAAGTTGTTTGTGTACTTCTATAGCGCAACCTAGGATAATACCGGACAATTCATTTTCTTCAATCATTTCGTACTCTTTGTGAACATTCTCCGTGAATCCTTTGTGAACCGTGTAATAGCTATATCACAAAAAACACAAAGAAGTCACAAAGTTACACAAAAGCAATAATAACAACTCAAAAAAAGAATTAACCGTTTAAAATGGTCTTCAAAAGGAATTAACTCAAGTTTCTCAGTTAAACCTATTTAGTTAATGTCAAAGATTTAAATTGGTATCAAATATAAAAAACACTGATAAACTGTTAATTACAGATTCCATTCCTATCAGAAATTTCCTTTGTGTACCTCCGTGTAATAGCTTTGTGAACCTCTGTGTAATAGCTTTGTGAACCTCTGTGTAATAGCTTTGTGAACCTCTGTGTAATAGCTATATCACAAAAAACACAAAGAAGTCACAAAGTCACACAAAAGCAATAATAGCAACTCAAAAAAAGAATTAACCGTTCTAAATGGTCCTCAAAAGTAATTAATCTGCCTCAACCAACCGACCCTTTTTCAAGGCAATTGTCACAAACTGTTGTGAGGATGGTTTTTTTGCCTGACCCGATTCTTTACCTCAGGAGTGGCATAACTCATCCTATTTTGTATTTTTACCGGGCAAAAAAAATGAAAAGATGTACCATCCCCCCGACTACTACCAGGTAGATGAATTACTTACCGAAGAGCACCTGCTGGTGCGCACGGCCATTCGCGAATGGACCGACAGGGCCGTGTTGCCCATTATCGACGACTATGCCCACCGCCATGAGTTTCCGCTGCACCTGATCAGGGAAATGGGCGAGATAGGAGCTTTCGGCCCATATATCCCCGAAAAATATGGCGGATCTGGCCTCGACCAGATAGCCTATGGCGTGATTATGGCAGAGCTGGAACGTGGCGACTCGGCCATTCGCAGTACGGCTTCTGTGCAGTCGTCACTGGTGATGTACCCCATCTATGCCTTTGGCAGCGAAGCACAACGAAATAAATACCTGCCCTTGCTGGCTTCAGGAAAAATGGTGGGGGCATTCGGGCTCACCGAACCCAACTTTGGCTCCGATCCGGGACACATGCTCACGCGCCTGCAAGACAAAGGCTCGCACTTTTTGCTCAACGGATCTAAGATGTGGATCACCAACTCGCCTATTGCCGACGTGGCTGTGGTGTGGGCAAAAGATGAACAAGGTGTCGTGAGGGGTGTGCTGGTAGAAAAAGGTATGCCCGGTTTTACCGCTCCGGAGACCCTTAAAAAATGGTCGCTTAGGGCATCGCTTACCGGCGAACTTGTTTTCGATCAGGTGGAAATACCGAAAGAAAATCTGCTGCCCAACATCAAAGGACTAAAAGGCCCGCTGATGTGCCTCAACTCCGCAAGGTATGGCATCGCCTGGGGCGTACTGGGGGCAGCAATGGCCTGCTACGACACCGCACTGCGCTATGCCCTCGAAAGAAAACAGTTCGGCAAACCCCTGGCTTCGTTTCAGCTGCAACAGAAAAAACTGGCCGAGATGGTGACTGAAATCACCAAAGGTCAACTGCTCGCCTGGCGTCTGGGCACGTTGCGCAACGACGATAGAGCAACACCTGCTCAAATTTCTATGGCCAAACGCAACAACGTGGAGATGGCGCTACAGGTAGCCCGCGAAAGTCGTCAGGTGCTCGGCGCTATGGGAATCACAGGCGATTTCCCCATCATGCGCCACATGGCCAATCTTGAATCGGTGATTACCTACGAGGGTACACACGACATACACTTGCTTATCACCGGCATGGACATCACCGGAATACCTGCTTTTGAATAAACATGGGTTGACATCGGTTTCGGAATGTGCTAATTTTGCCGGTTCATTTACATGACCAAAATGATAAAATACATAACGCTATTCCTGCTGCTCACAGCTACCCTTACGGGAAAAAGCCAGCAGGTGAACAAAACAATTATCGACCCCGAACTGGGTACGGAGGTAATGATTGGCTACTGCAACAAAACCGGCCTGGAGAAAGGCCCGATTGGAGCTGAGTTTAGTTCCGAATTTGAAGCGTATAACCCCCAGAAAAAGTACATCGAAAAACTTACTGCACCCATCGATGCTGTGGAATTTACTGTCGTGCTGGGGACATGGTGCAGCGACAGCCGTGAGCAAGTGCCCCGCTTTTATAAAATTCTCGACCAAACAGGATATAACCCCAAAAGGGTCAAAGTGATTGGCGTCGATTCGAATAAATCGGCTATCCTGGTCGACATCCGCGACCTGAACATACAACGAGTGCCCACCTTTATCGTCTACAAAAACGGGATTGAAGTGGGCAGAATTATCGAAACACCGGAGAAAAAATTAGAACGGGACCTCTGGAACATCATTTCAGAAACCCTATAACTTATCAACCATGAAGGTATTTAACACCATTGCTCAGATGCAGGAATTTTCTGCTGATGCCCGCCGTCAGGGGAAAGCCATTGGCTTTGTCCCAACAATGGGGGCATTGCACCAAGGTCACTTGGACCTGATGAGGCAGGCGAAAAAAGAAAACACCTACCTCGTGGTGAGCATTTTTGTAAACCCGATACAGTTTAACAACCCGGAAGATCTGGAGAAATATCCACGCGATCTGAACCGCGACCTGGATTTGCTGAAAACTGTCGCCTGCGATGTGGTGTTCGCGCCCACAGTGTCAGAGATGTACCCTGAAACAGTGACCGAAAAACATGATTTCGGAGCTTTGGAACAGGTGATGGAAGGCGCTACACGCCCCGGTCATTTTAACGGCGTGGCCGTAGTGGTTAAAAAACTGTTTGAAATAGTGCAACCGCTACGGGCTTATTTCGGCGAAAAAGACTACCAACAGCTGCTGGTGATAAAAAAACTCGTGCAAAAGGAACATTTCCCTGTTCAGGTAATCCCTTGTGCCATCATACGCGAACCCGACGGACTGGCCATGAGTTCACGCAACACAAGGCTTAACGCCGAAGAAAGAGCCCTTGCTCCCCGAATTTACCAGATACTCCGCGAAGCGAAGCAACAGGCGGCATTCCTGTCGCCGGACGCCTTGCAAAAGTGGGGCGAAGCTCGTTTCCGGGAAGAAAAAAGCTTCGATCTGGTTTATTTTCAACTGGCCGACGACACCGAACTTCAGCCTGTAAACGACTGGAAAAGCCAATCCGGTGTGCTGGCTTTTGTGGCACTCCAGCTCGGATCAGTGCGATTAATCGACAATATCCGAATTATTTAATAATTTTGCAGCCGGGATGTCCTAATATTTACTCATCCGATCATGAATATACAAGTTTTAAAATCGAAAATCCACCGGGCTACCATCACCATGGCCAACCTCAACTACGTGGGGAGCATAGCCATTGACGAAGACCTGATGGACGCGGCCAACCTTATTGAAAACGAGAAAGTTGAAATATTTAACATCAACAACGGCGAACGTCTGGCTACTTACGTGATTAAAGGGGAACGCGGTTCGGGAACTATTTCGTTAAACGGAGCGGCTGCCCGTAAAGCCATGGCCGGCGATCTGGCGATTATTGTGTCGTATGCCGCCATGGATTTCGAAGAAGCCAAAAAGTATAAACCGGCCATCATTTTTCCCGATAAAAACAACAAACTAAAGTAATTTCTTGACAGCCATCCTCCAGAAAAGAGTTTTAAACGTCGTTCAGTACTTGGTATTGCTGGGGTTCGGACTCGTGTTGCTGTGGCTGAGTTTCAGAAACCTCGACATGAATCTGGTTTGGCAGGACATACGCGAAGCCCGTTATGTCTGGCTTATCCTATCGCTGTTCGTAGCGCTGATATCGCATTATTTCAGGGCCTTACGCTGGAATTTACTCATCAACTCCATGGGATACCAAACCCATACCGCCCATACGTTTTTCGCCGTGATGGTGGGATACATGGCCAACACCGCCGTGCCTCGCATGGGTGAATTTATGCGTTGCGGCGTGCTTTCGCGGAAAGAAAATATCCCTTTCAACGCGTTGTTCGGCACGGTAATTTCTGAGCGCCTGTTCGATTTGGTTGTCCTGGTGCTGATCATCTTTGCGGTAATCATCTTTCAGTTTACCCTGCTCGAAAACATGCTGCATAACATGGTCGTGCATCTGGCAGGTCGTTCTGAGTCAGGATTGCTGTATCCTGCTTTGTTCCTGATCGCGCTGATCGTGTTGTTTGTCGGGGCATTGTGGTTTGTGAAATACAAAAAAGCCTACCTCCATCAGTTTGCAGCGTATCGCAAATTAAGCGGATTTATTCACGGACTGCTTGATGGCATAAAAACCATTGTGCGCCTGAAACAAAAAGGGTTGTTTCTTGTGTACACTTTTTTCATCTGGGTAGCCTACATCGGCATGGTTTACCTGCCTTTTTACATGTTTCCCGACACCATCCACCTGACCATCCTCGATGCCCTCACCCTGATGTCGATAGGTAGTCTGGGCATCGTAGCCCCCGTACCCGGCGGCATTGGCACCTACCATTTCATTGTAAAAGCTGTACTTTTCGAGCTTTATCATATCAACCCCATTACTGCAGGATCGTTTGCCGCCATCACCCACGCCGGACAAACTTTTATCAACGTAACCACAGGCGCACTGGGATATTTTTACCTCACCTTACTCACCAAACAACAAAAACCAACGCATGAAAAAATCAGAACTCATCGCCCGTAAAATGCCCAACCCCGACGCTTTCAGCAAGATGCTTGGGGTCTGGAGGTTTCAGGAAAAGAAAATTGTTTTCACCAACGGCTGCTTCGACCTCCTGCACCTGGGTCATATTGATTACCTCGCCAAAGCCAAAGACCTCGGTGACATCCTCGTGGTTGGCGTCAACACCGATATGTCGGTAACACGACTCAACAAAGGAAAAAACCGCCCCATCACCGACCAACAAAGCCGGGCTACCCTCTTGGCCTCCTTGTTTTTCGTGGATGCAGTAGTCCTTTTCGATGAAGACACCCCCTACGAACTGATAAAAACAGTACAACCCGATGTGCTAGTTAAAGGCAGCGACTACAAACCCGAAGAAATTGTTGGTTACGATGTAGTTACCGCCAAAGGAGGCGAGATAAAAACCCTTGACTTTCTGCAAGGCTACTCCACCACTTTGATTGAACAAAAGATATTGAAAGGCTGTTAGCTGGTGGTTGGTGGCTAGTTGTTGGCTATTGGCTAATTTGCTCCGTGAATGACAATACAAAACAAGTTGTCCTCCGGAATGAAGGCACTTTCATGGCAGTCACCCCAAAGGCTAAAAATCATTCCACATGAAGCTCGTCAAACCTACTCCAAGTCCGTTTTTAATCCCAGAGGCAGGGTATCGGCTTTAATGATATTCCAAAGATGATCTGACCCCGGGCCTTTGTCTTTGTTGGTCAGCACGATAAGGGTTTTATGGTGACGCATATCGCGGATATAAAACGTACGGAAACCCTTCCACCATCCAAAATGATAGGCCACACTGTCCATGTTTTCGCGAATACGAAATCCAAACCCGTAGTTGTCCTTTCGTTTCCAGTACTTCGGGCTACCCGGCGTAAACGCTTGTTTCAGCAACGAATCGGGGACAAGTGTAAATTGATCAAGGGCACGGTCGAATTTGTAAAGATCCTCAACCGAAGTGTACACATTTTTATCGCCCATAACGCCATTCAGGTAATCGTTTTCCATCTCGCGCCATCTCCTCCCACGGTGATAATATCCCGGCACCCCTTCATCTATGTAAGTCGACACCACCGTATCGCCGCGCATGTTATAAACAAATGAACTGTCCATGCCCAGCGGACTAAAAATCCGCTCCTCAACAAATTCATCAAAAGAATCGCCCGAAACCGCCTCCACGATGTTAGACAACAAAGCATAGTTTGTGTTGCAATAATGAAACCCGTTGTCGGGAGTGAAGTACATATCCGGCTTGTAGGCCACGAACAGGTTAAACATGTCCTGGTTGTCCATTGGCTTCTTTTTATCAGGCCACTTGTCCTGGCTCAGGCTCATATAGCGCGGCAAACCCGACCGATGAGTCATCAACATCCTGCAGGTAATGCCCTCGTACGGAAAATCAGGGAGATAAGTTCGGATATCCTTATCGAAATCGAGCTTTCCATCATTTTTTAAAATCATGATGGCCATAGCACTGAACATCTTCGACACAGAAGCCAGCTGAAAGGGATCACGGATGGTGAGTTCCCCCTTTCGGTTGCGCACATTGTAGTCCCCATAAGCTTTTTTGAAAACCAGATGACCCTTTTCGGCATACAATACAGCGCCGTTAAACCCGGTTATTTTCCTCAACCACTCAAACTTCTGGTCCAGTTCGCTTGCTTTTTTGCTGATGATCAGGCTGTCTAAATTAACGATCGCTCCAGGCGATAAAACCACCGGAGGCAGCTCAACAACTTCAGTCGCGATACGATCCTCGTTCACGCACGACGTGAACAACACCGCTAAAACACCGAATAACCAGGTAAGGATTTTCATAAGACCGGCAAAAATAACAATTCCTCCCTTCCTCCCATTCCGATTTTAACATAAAAAAGGCCACACTATCCGAATTCGTAATGCGAAAAACCTCATCAAAAACAGATGAAAAAACCAAGAACCTATGAGCCAATTTATTAAACCAAACGGCATAAAATTTGCTCTGCTTTTTACATGCAAAATAGTTTTATCATATTCGTAATTGCGTATTTGCTGATTGTCCTGGCAACGGCCTTCCTATCGACAGGACGGCGTATAAGTTTTATTTCGGCACTGGCTATTGCTCTATTTTTCACTCCTTTAATTGGACTCATCGCCGTACTTTCCACCGATCACATCCTTCGAAAATCCAGAATTTCAACCCATTACTGCTGTCCGGTATGTAAGAGAGAGTATCCGGGTCACCAGGACTTCTGCCCAACCTGCCATACCGAAAGCAAACATATAAAGCTAACCCCCACCAAACACGTGCAAATCATTTAGCCTGGAGTTGTCTTCAATACTACACCCAGCCTCTGTATTGATGTAGCAGGACAAGGTGACCACCTGACCCAGTTACAAAAGTGACTAAAAGTTATGATTTTACTTCCTAATTAACAGGAATCAAGCCAAGGCCAACAGCAGAGCCTAAACCGGTTTCATGCAATCATTATCATATTGTCCCCTTAGCTGAAGGAGCTTTTCCGCGCAAGTGCTGCAGAAATGACTCTTTTTCTGGTCAAGGTCTTCCACGTAAGTGCTTGACCGCATGATGCAAACCGGATTCATGCAATGAATTAACCCAAAAGAGTGACCCAGCTCGTGCAGTACTACTTTTCTAAACCTGTCGGTCAACAGATGCTGATCGGGTTCTAAGCCGTACAACTCATTCCTGAGTCGGAAAAGGGAAGCAATGGCCGTGTCACCACCCAAAAACGCCTGGCCAAAAATATAGGTGAGAATAGGAATAAACAAATCAACCCGATGAAGTCCAATGGCTTTTACAACATCAGGTTCAGAAACAGCAGCCGTTGCCTGCAAAATATCGTTGGCATTGTATTGCCGCCGTCCGGGATGGTAATACCCACTCATTTCCAGACAACATTCCTTGTACGACACAGGATAGCCAAACTCACGACAGATGTCATGCGCCAGGCTTTCGAGCAAATCTTTCTCGAAATGTCCACAAGAAATCAATAATATTCTCTGCTTACTCAATGGCCACAGTTTTATGTTACAGACCTCCGACTTTACTATAATTCCTCATCACCTATTCTTCAAGTTTAAGGTTGTACTTCTTAATTTTATTGTACAAGGTAACCCGATCTACGTTCAATGCCTTGGCCGAGCGTGAGATATTCCATCCATATTTGCTGAGGATGTTGGCAATATGTTTTTTCTCCAGGTCGTCGAGGCTTTCGATGGCACTATTCATTTTCTCTTTCCCCAACGGCAGATCCTTTAGTTTAATTTCTTTTCCGTTGCCCACAACGATAGCTCTTTCGATCATATTTTCCAGTTCTCTCACATTGCCCGGAAACTCCAACTCAGTAAGGTGTTTCAGGGCTGCCGGCTCTATAGTAACCAGATCGCGGCTCATCGAAGCACAATATTTTTTAATGAAGAAATTGGCCAGTTTGGGAATGTCTTCCACCCGTTCGCGTAAAGGTGGGATAAGGATGTTAACCACATTCAGACGATAGTACAAATCTTCGCGGAAAGTGCCGTTTTTAACCATGCTTTTCAGATCGCGGTTGGTGGCGCAAATCACCCTGAAATCGGAAGCAATCTCTTTGTTTCCGCCTACGCGGACAAAGGTTTTCGACTCTAACACGCGCAGGAGTTCAATTTGCATTTTAGCAGAAATCGTAGCTATTTCATCCAGAAAGATAGTACCTCCATCGGCCATCTCAAACCGCCCTTTTCGGTTGAATGTAGCACCTGTGAAAGCCCCTTTTTCATGGCCAAAAAGCTCGCTTTCGAGTAAACTTTCGCTCAAAGCTCCACAATGCACGCTCACCAAAGGGAAGTATTTCCGGGGTGAGTTGGCATGAATTGCTCTGGCAACCAGCTCTTTCCCCGTTCCGCTTTCACCCGTTATGATGACAGAAGCATTCGACTGTGCCACACTCTCAATTTCACTCAGCACCTTTTTTAGCCCCTCACTTTCACCAATCAGATCTTCTACATCCACCAAAGTCGAGAGGCTGCTTTTCAGGCTTTCGTTTTCTGATTTGAGGCTAATCTGCGCCGTCGCATTGCGGATGAGGTGCGATAAATCGTCCGGATCGAAAGGTTTGGTCACATAGTCGTAAGCGCCGTCTTTAAGCGCTTGCACAGCCGTATCCACCGAGGCGAAGGCCGTCATCACAATAAAAATGGGGTCTTTACTCAGCGTTTTGATGCGACGATGCAACTCCAGACCATCCATACCCGGCATTTTGATATCGGCCAGGATAATGTCGTAATCGCTCGACTCGAGCATAGTCAGCGCTTTTTTCGCACTTTCGGCACACTCCACATGATAACCGTCGTCGATAAACCAGTTATAAAGTGAATCGCGCACCGACTCCTCGTCGTCAACTATTAAGATGGAAATTTTCTTTTTCATGTCATCTGATTTTTACGATTTACTAAGTGGGAGAATGATAGAAAAGGTGGTTCCCTTGCCGATCTCCGAATCAATGGCAATCTTGCCTTTGTGGTTTTCAACGATGCCGTGAACAATGGCCAGACCCAGTCCAATGCCACTCTGATCGCGTTTGGTAGAGAAAAAAGGCTCAAAAATATGTGGTAGGTTTTCTTTCGAGATACCGCACCCGTTATCAGAAATGTCGAGCCGGAAAGTATCGTTGTCGGGGTTTGACGTTTTAACGGTGATTTCACCCTGATTTTGAATGGCTTCGGAAGCATTCACCAACAAAGCCACACAAGCTTGTTTAATCTGGTTCGGGCTACAGAAGATATGATCGTCTTCGGCCATGAAATCGAGACGGAGATTGATATCGGCCATCTTGATGGCGTGGGTCATGAGCGAATAAGTGGCTTTTAGTAACTCGTGGGCTTTTGCCACCTCAAAATCATCCTGGTCTTTTCGCGAGAAATCGAGCAATCCTTTCACAATGTCACCACAACGTTTGGTTTCGCCTTCAATTAGCTTAAGGTGCTTTAAGATGGCCTCCTTTTTCTTGTGCTTAAATTCCTCGTCGTTTAGTTGCTTGTATATCAATTTTGTGTAAACCAAAATGCCTGACAGCGGGTTATTGATTTCGTGAGCCACCGAAGACGACAGCTTTCCTAAAGAGGCGATCCGCTCCACATGGATCAACTCGTTTTGTGCTTCCAACAACTCTTCCGACTTTTTCTGCACTTTATACTCGAGCTGCTGCGACCAGTTCTGGAGTTCGAACGTGGCACTCTCTATGTTGTCGAGCATGTTGTTGAAGGCCAGACTCACCATTTTTAAGTCGTCGAGCAGGTCGGGCTTAATCTTAAGCCGAATGCTGTTATCCCCCTTCGACACTGCTTCGCTCGCTTGAATAATGTTATACAACGGATTTTTAATCTTACGCCAGGTAAAAACAATCAAAAACAGCATTAAAAGTCCGGTGATGATGGTAACCAAACTCAGGAAGTTGGCAGAAGACTTGCGCTCAAAATTATCAATTTTATCCAACGGCATTTTAATAATTAACGAGCCGAGCACTTTATCTTCTTCGGTGTGGGCATGGCAAGCTGCTGTAAAACAAGATTTTTCATTTAAAATGGGCTTCCTGATCAGCAGAAACCTCCGGTCATGATCGCCCTGGGCAATCCCACAATTAGCCATTCCGCCAACAATACGGTAAGCCTTTTCAGTAGCCGGAAACATGTCAGAAAAATTTTGATGACATGACTTACAATCTTGATTCCCAAAGTTTTCCTTGTCTGCGGAAAGGGAAGTAAAAGCCAGGCTATCCTGATCGTTGTACATGTTCACTTCTTCAATTCCCGACATGGTACCAATGATATACAGCGTGCGCTGAAGCATGGCTTTGTCGTTTTCGAGCATCGAATAATACAACGACCCCTCCACGATGGAGCTGATGTTCTCGGCATTTTCGCGGATAGACGAGTTGATAAAATCGTCGTAAACCGAACGAAAAATAAGATTGAAGAGCAGGTATAAAGCCAGCAACGACCCCCCGATGATAAACACCACCCGCCCGTAAATAGATGATCTGAACCGATAATACCGGCGTACGATTTCGCTACTTAAAAGTTGCTTATACAATTGTTTTACAAACCTCATCACAAATAACTTCCTGATATTAAATTATTTATTTGTCATTATCTCAGATAAATGCATGAAGGAGGTTCACCCAAAAGGGCTCACCTCCTTCAAATTATCCATGGCTTTTTTCACGACAGTTGTTCAATCAGAAGATGCCGAAAGATACAAAAAATCATGTTAAGAATGGCCTGTGTCCAATGATTTTAACAAACCTGATCTAAAAAGCCCTCCTGAAAATCATTCCACACCTCTACAGGCATTCCGGAAAGCGGAAAATCAGTGAGCTCACCGCCTTCCTGTAGGATAACAGGAGCCACCTGAGGGGAATACTTATTCAGGGTAACAGCCATAAAATCCTTAAAGCGAAGCAGTTCGGTTTGAAACCAAAGACTGGCTTCATTCGAAAGAAAATATGACTTGGTTTCCTGCGTCCATTTCTCGGGTTTAATTTTATACAACCACCCTTTACCATAGGGATCGTCGTTTACCGCTCCTACCTGCGATTTCAGCTGACTGTTTACTTGCTGTATTTCGCCTGTTATCGGCGACTTGATGAGCAGGTGAGCCCCGTTTTGCGCGATGGCCGCAATGGTGTCGCCACGTTTAACTTTTTCTCCCGCGTTACGGAAGTTCTTGAGCTCCACCTGGCCTGTAATGTGCAACAACAAATCGTCGAGACCAACCCGGGCATACCCAGCTTTTTCCATAAAAGCCCAGGTATGATTACGGCTGTAATAAAGTCCCTGTGGAATCCGGAGAGCACTAGCCGTGAGAGCGGCAACAGAAGATACAGCAACGGCTCCGGCTTTTAGTGGCTTGTTGAGCAGCCTCCAGTAAGGTATTATTAGAATTAAGAAGGCAATGATCACCAGATATTCAATACCCTTGGTATCGAATATGTTGATATAAGTAAATCCATCCATGACAGTATGATTAAATGATTAAATTGTTACAAATTTTTTACCCAGGAAGGAGGGTCTCTGAGCACAGGCAAGCGGTTGATAATCCAACGGAAAATCCAGATCTCCACAAAAAGTACCGTAAGTGTCACCACAATTTCCATCCACGATGGGTAATAATGCTGGGCAGCATCCCACCTGAAACCGATTACCGTTACATTTAAACGGTTTATAATCACCCCTATCATGGTGATGAAGGCGGCCAGTTTGATGAGGAAAATATTACGCGACCGGTAACTGTGGAAAAACAAGGCCATCGGCAACAGCACAAAACCAATCATTTCGGTCAGGTACCAATAACCCATCGGAGTGTTAAGCAGCTCATAATGTTTACCGTGCACAAAAGTTAGTACCTGCATAAAGAAATAAACAAACATGGTTAAAGCACAAATTTTTGACAGTCCATGCAGGATATCATCGTGGGCATGGTGGTTTTTACTGCTGATTTGAGAAGCAAATACTTTTTGACTGATTGATCCTTCGAAAATGACCATTGAGAGTCCGGCAAAAATACTCGAGATGAAGAACAAAATCGGAATAAACTCTGAATACCACAGGGGATGGATTTTCTCTTTGGCCATCAAATAAAGTGCTCCCAAACCAGATTGGTGCAGGGTAGAAAGGGTAATCCCGAAAATTACTGCCGCCAGCGTCATGCCGCCCAGAATTTTTCGCGCCCGTTTGAGGCCAACCCATTCGGCAATAGCAGGTGAAAACTCTAACAACATGGCTATCATGTACAAAAGAAAATGCCAGGCCACCAAAAACAATACTGAGCTTACGCCAAAACTGTTTCCGATAATAGGATTAATCACGTTCCAGGGTTTGCCCAAATCGAGGAGCAACGCACCGGCATAAAACACGTAGGCCAGAAATCCGTTTAAAACAGTAACCCGCACAATGGAATGGTATTTTTTCATGTTCAGGATATACACCATAAACGTGATTACATAAGCTCCACCGGCAAAAGCCACACCAGTAACAACATCAAAACCAATCCATAACCCCCAGGGAACTTCCTGGGTAAGGTTGGCTACGGCACCAATACCTTTGACAAACCGAATGACGATTAGCGTGAAACCCACCAGCATGATGGGCAACGAGATCATATTGAAGGGCGTAAAAAACGGTCCTTTTGACCTGATGGCTTCAGCCAAAAACTTGATTAACGGCATCCCATCATTGTCCTTTGCTATTATGGTATTTGAATTATTCATTGTCTTCTGCTTCGTTGGTGTTACTTCTTACTGATTTATGAATACCTAACAAAATGGCCGGCCAAAGCACGAAAATGGAAGGCACGCTATATAGGAATCCCTTTGTTAACGCAGGGTATGAGCTCTTCTGCAAGGAGGTGTTAAGCCCGATTTCCTCGAATGGCACAGGCGACAAATACAGAAATCCTGTACCACCGGCCTCGGCTTCTCCATAAATTTGAGGATGATACATCTCAGGGTTTTCGCTTATGCGGCGATGTGCTTCCGCTAGCAACTCACGGCGAGTGCCAAAGGTAAGTGCCTCCGACGGACAGGCCTCTACACAAGCCGGAAGCTGTCCCTCCGAAGTGCGTTCGTAACACATGTCGCACTTGGTGATGTCGGGATTTGGGCTGTTGTACTCAAATTTAGGCATGTCGAATGGGCAGGACACCATACAATAACGACATCCCATGCATTTCTCATCGCGCCAGATTACCGGACCTGACTCGGTTTTATACATGGCCTGTGTAAGACAAGCCGCAGCACAAGCCGGCTCGTTGCATTGCATACATTGTTTTTTTACATACACCTCGCCTTGCGAAGTGTTGTAGGCATTGACAACGGTGCGCCTGGTTTCATTGGTTTTTCTTATCTTTCCTACTTCAGGCATATCGCTCGCATCAGGCTCCGGTAGTCCGTTACTTGAGGCGCAGGCAAACTCACAACTCTGACATCCCACACACCTGGTGGAGTCGTACAGTACGCCAAAGAACTCTTTTTTTGATTCCTTTACAGGGCTGGCTTTTAGTTTCTCGCCGGTACACAGCGACAAACCGGTTACGCCAAGTACGCCCAGGAAATTTCGTCGGTTTATATTCATGATGGTAAGTTTAAATTCTTGTTATCGAAACTCTTGCCCTAACAGGCATTGTTTATAAAACTGGTTTGAAACTCCTCCCATACTTTTGGGCCAAAATCTTCTAACAGATGATCCTTCAACTCTCCTCCTTCTTGCATTACGTATTGTTGTCCAAATGAAGATTCAGATGAAAGATGGAAAGAGAGAAAATCTTTCAGCCTGACGAATTCCTTTTGAATCCATTTAAGGTATGGCTCTTGCATCACCAACGATTTAATTTCCCGAAGCCAGTTGTCGGATTCCATCACGTAAACCCACCCTTCACTAAAAGGAGACTGGTTTATCAGGCAGGCATCGGCTGCAAGACTGGCATTGTTTTCCATGATAATACCCGAAACCGGTGAATAAATATCCAGTTGTTTTCCGTTCTGAATCAGGGTTAAAAAAACCTCTCCTTTTCTGATCTTTTCACCGGGAAGTTTCATTTTCACTTTGGTAACTGTTCCGGTTACATGCTGTAGAAAATCATCAACACCTACCCGTACAAAACCACTTTTCTCCATAAAAGCCCAGGTATGCGACTTGTCGAAAAACATGCCGCCGGGTGCTTTAATCGATTGCTCTGAAAAATAAGCTGACGCTTCAGGTTCATCCGTTTGAGTAACAGAGGCATGGTCATTACGAAAGATTCCAATCAGATTGAAAAGGAAAAGAAGTCCGGCCACAACCACGATGCCCAGAAGCCACCAGGTGGTGGTGGTATATCCCGTGTCTTCGCTTTCAACCACGGCATAGTCTACTGCCTCTAACTGACTTACTTTAGAGAGTCGTTCGTTGCTTACCAACTCCGAGATTCCTGATGACAACAAAAACTGCTGTCCGTCGGTAAGTACCCACTCAAGAAAGTCTGTCTGATTTTTATCAACAGGCAGTGTGTTGGCCACACAGTACACGTTTTCGTACAAGGCTTTTGGATATTTACCAATCCAAATACCTCTGGCGATGTAATCTGCGTTGCTATAGATTTGCTCAAAATAATCAACCTGTTGATTTCCATTTACATCGATGGGTGCGAACGCCAGTCCGTTCATTTTTTCTGTACCCTCGTCTCCCATCATATCGGCCAGCTTACAAAACCCAATGGCGTACTCGTCAGCTTGTAATTTTTTAAACAAATCGGCTGCATCGGTGGTTTCCAGCAAGGTAAGTTGGTCTGGATTGGCTTGCAAAAAATCCGCCAAAGCTCCCGTTACCATAGGAGAACCATAAATACGACAGCTTGAAGTTTTTCCCTGTTCAATCCCCAACACTTCAGACCAGGTGGCTGTGGTGGGATTTTCAAGTGCCCTTAAAAAGCCCTTTTTGCTGATTCCCTTTAGCGTAATTTCAGATAAGTAAGGATTCCGTTCGTTCACAACAGGTACAACAATATCGCGTCCGATGGTCATCTTCCATAGGCCATTCCACGCGGGTTGATTGGCGCTTTCTTTTTTTACCATACCCAGATTTCCTGTCGAGGAAATTTTCTCAGCAAGAATCAGCCCGTCACCTGTTGATATGACGAAATCCACCTGAGGATGGCTTTTTACATATTCGTCGACCAATAAATTAGTCAAAGGCAATAATTCACTGCTCGTCCAAACACTTATTGTGCCGGTGGAATCGTTACTTTGAATCGGTAAAAAGGCCATTGATTGCAAAGAGCAGAAGGTGAAGAGCGTCACCAGAACCAGAGTTGAAATTAACTTTTTCATCTTTTTTCGTTTTAAATTTAACTGCTGCACGATATAAATGATACAGCCGAAACAGGTGTTTCAAACTTGATGCCAAAGTAATTTTTTGCTGTTTAACTAATTGTTTTTGTGTGTTTTAAGAAATGCAAAATAAAAAATTTCCAGTCAAATGTGTTGAGTTATTCAACACACAAAAACACAATAAGAAGCTATTTATCTAATTGATTGAACGTTAGGACTGGTGTTGAATAATGCAACAGGTGTTGAATATTACAACAGGACAGTTTTATTTCTCTGATATAGTGGTCTTTAACTTATCGCCCCAGCAACGGAATACAATTGATCTGGAGGAAAAAAAAGGGTAGATAACAATCCGGCGCAACGATCTACTGCAAGAGGATTTTTTTGGTGGTTACCAACTTGCCATTTCTATAAACCGATGCCACAAACATACCTTGTACCGGATATTTAGGCTTCCATGTGGCTTCGTTATCGGATGAAAAGAAAGACCCAATGTTGCGGCCAGACTCATCGGTAAGCACTACCTCATAATGCCCTGAATCAGGGAATTTAAAGTGTACATCGCCATGCGAAGGATTTGGAAAAACCAACACGCGATCGCTTTTATCAGTCATGCCGGAAGCAGAAACGATGGTTTTATCCCATACAGCCAGCGTATATTCTCCCATCTGTAGGTTTTCGACAAAAATATAACCGATCATCCAGGTTCCAATAAGTTCCTGAGGTACCATATGCCATTCGTCAGCCGCGTTTTCACGGTATAGCATGACCACCGAGTCGTTATCGGAAGTAATCAGGCCTTCGTCAAGATAACCACCCTGACTGAAATAAAACCGTCCTCGCGCCTGAAAATCTTCACCCGTTAATCCTTCAGTTTGCCAATAGCGATAAGGCGACAACCGCAATCCTTCGATCGGAGTTTTTAAGCTGTCAGGGGCAGCCCAATGGTGTGTTACGCGCAACAAGGATGAATCAGTACAGGCATCCAGATACAGTTTAAAATAGGCATCGGGGTAGGCGTATTCCTGTGGTTCAGTAAAAATCCGATAACTGTCGGTGGTAGCATCGCAGGCTGTTTCAAACGGATCAATCATCACCGCCACCGGATTGAAGTCAACATGTTTTACCGAATGGCCTGTAGCTCCGGAAAAGTGAACGGTATCCGTTACAAAATGAAAATTTTCGTCCATGAACCCCACCTGAACCACCACATCCTGAGCCAGAAAATCTGCTCCTTTGTACTTCTGTTGTAAAAAAATATCCACCTGAAAATCATCTCCTACAGCAACAATGGTGGTTGAGTCGATAGAGAAGTGTGGCGTGCCGGGAGTAAACACCCAGGCATCGAAAAAGCCGTTCATATCTATACCTGTAAAATCCGTCATAAAGTCCCGCATCTGTTCTGAAGAAACCGACTGATAAGCAAAATACGTCAGGTAAGCCTTCACCGTTTCAAAAAACAACGAATCGCCCAGATAACCGCGCAAGGCGTTCACAACAGTCCCGCCTTTGTCATAAGAGGTTGTTCCGTACGTCACTTCATGAGGCACATTATTGAGCGCCCAGTATCCTCCGTCGGTTACGTGTCCTTTGAGCAACATTTCCTTGTGCATGGCGCGCATGGTGGCAATAAAACTCTCGCGGCTATATAGATCCTCCAAATAGAAAAGCTCACAAAAAGTAGCCCATCCTTCGTTTATCCACATGTCCTCGGCTGTTGAACAAGTCACCATGTCGCCAAACCACATATGCGACAACTCGTGTGTGTAAAGCGACTCGTAGGAAGTCCCTCCATTGATGGCGAAATGGGGGTATGCAATGTTACCAGCATGTTCCATAGCCCCGATGGCCGTTCCTGTATAGCCGATTTTCTCGAAAGGATAGGCTCCAAAATGGGATTCAAAAATATCCATGATAGCATGCAGGTTGACAAACGAGCCACTTACTTTTCCCGTATCAGCCGGGCGTGTATAAATTTCGATGGGGATGGTATCAGCTATTCCAAAATAACTGTCCTGATAGGGAACATAGTCTCCTGTAGCTACCGAAACCAGGTAAGTAGGAATCTCGTGGGTGATAGTCCAATGCCAGGTCTTTTTTCCATTGCCATGATCGGTAACAGAGGTTAAAAGTCCTCCACCAGTGGCTGTTAGATCGTCGCTCAACGTGGTATACACATCGTAAGTAGCTCTGTCGGTAAAATCATCCACGCAGGGAAACCAGGTCTTTCCCAGGTTGTGCGGAATAGACTCAAATCCCACGCCCAGGTTGAACGAGTAATCGCCTGAGAAATGATAACCTCCCCAATTCTCGTGAAACGGCTGCCCATGGTAGAATATGGAGGCCATAATGGTATCGTTAGCCGCTAATGGCGAAGAAAACAGGATGTGCATCAGTTTTTCCTGCTGACTAAAAAGATATGGCTGACCTTCAATAATTACCGAATCAACAACTAAATCCTGTAGATGAAAAGGGATTTGGGTCAGATTGTTGGCCTTGGTTACAAAAGTTATTTCAGCAGAAGCATTTATTGTTTGATCGGCTGTATTTATTTCATGAATAAAGATGGTATAATGCAACACATCGAGGGTGTCGGCCATGGTTTGTGCTTCCGATTTAAGGAAAAAAACACACAAAGCCAGAACCAAAACAAGAAGTCGTTTCATATTAAGCGAATTATTGCGTAAAAATAAGGATAAATCAGGTTATTCGGATAATAGCCCCGCTAAATTTCCGTTTGAAATACCGATAGCAACAACAATTTTTGAAGAAAAGCCATCGCATAGACTTATACTGCACGTTTTCGAACATTATTTGTTGCGTACCGAACATTTGTCAGCTGTCACATTTAACGTTTATTAATTAGGGTATTGGCGTTCAAAGCCTTATATTTGTGGCACATTTTTAGTGGACTAGTTAGAATAAAAAAAATACAAGAATGAATAAATCTGCAATCCAATATTTGGCTGTTCTCTTTCTGGTCTTGTCAGTAAATCAGGTAGTAGGACAAAAAAGCTGGTCGCTGGAAGAGTGTATCAACTACGCTTACGAAAACAACATCGATATAAAAAAGAGCATCATTGAAGTGGAGTCGGCTGATGACGACAGGTTACAAAGCAAATTGGGTTTATTGCCCACGCTTAATGCCAGCGCTTCACAATCGTATTATTTTGGTAGAAACCTTGACCCCCAGACCAACTTATACGAAGATCAACAGTCAGACAATTCGAATTTTGGGGCAAGCACCGACGTTACCCTTTTCAACGGGCTTCAAAAGATTAACACCATCAGGAAAACACAATTCGACTACCTGGCCACGAAATACAACTCAGATAAGATAAGGAACGACATGTCGCTGAATGTGGCAGCCGGTTATCTCCAGATTTTGTTTAACATTGAGCTGGTAAAAAACGCCGAACGACAAGTAGAAATTTCACAGGATCAGATCAACCGCACACAAAAACAGGTGGAGGCCGGCTCTGTAGCCAGAGGGAGTTTATACGACATCCAGGCACAAGGAGCAAGCGAAGAAGCCAACCTGGTAAGCGCCCAAAACAGGCTTATGCTGGCCTACCTCGATCTGATGCAGTTACTGGATCTTGAAGCCTCCGTTGAATTTGACATCCAAAAACCGGAGTTGGAAATTACAGGAGCCCCTACTTTACTTCCGGCCGAAATGATTTATAATAAGTCGGTAACGCTGATGCCGGAAATAAAAAGTGCCGAGTACCAGGTACTCAGTGCCGAAAGAAGCCTGAGTATCGCCAAAGGGATGAGAAGCCCGAGACTTTACGCCTCCGGATCATACGGGTCGAATTACTCACGTCAGATTTTGGATATTCTCGGTTACACCTCTTCAGGCCTGCCCATTTGGGGTGACACCAAACCCTTCGATCAACAGCTTAAGGACAACCGCGCCGGAAACCTGTTTTTTGGTTTAAACATCCCTATTTTTAACGGCTATCAGGTATCCACCAACATCAACCAGACCAAGATGTACCAGGAAACTGTCGACTTAAACCTACAGGCCGAAAAGCTCAGGTTGCGCAAAAACATCGAATCGGCACACGCCGACGCGATGGCCGCCTACCAAACCTATCTTGCCCGCAAGAAAAGTGTTGAAGCCTTCAGAGAAGCTTTTAAATACACCGAAGAAAAATTTAACGTAGGCATGGTGAACTCCACAGACTACAATGTATCGAAAATACAACTGGCTAACGCGGAATCGGATTTGGTTTCTTCCAAATTCGACTACATCTTTAAAACCAAAATTCTCGATTTCTACCTGGGCAAGAGTCTTACTTTAAACGATATAGCCAACGTCACCATCAAATAAAGCGGCGAGCTGTTTTCAATTATCCATAATATTGTACTTTTACCGTTATTAACACATCAAAAAACCGCAAGGAAATGGCTCAATCGAAGAACAAAAAAATATGGATCGGCATAGTTGCTGTAGCTGTCGTTGCACTCATAGTGGTTTTGGCCGTAAAAAAAGGACAAGACTCCCGTAGCGTAAAAGTAGCAACAGAAGAAGTAACAGCCAGAAAAATTGTTGAGACGGTGTCCGCAAACGGAAAAATTCAACCGGCGAAAGACGTAAAAATCAGCCCCTATATCTCAGGTGAGGTCGTGGAACTTATGGTAAAAGAAGGCGAGTTTGTTGAAAAAGGCGACAAATTAGCGCGCATCGATCCGGAGATTTACATTTCAGCTTACGAAAAAACAGAAGCCGCCTTAAACACCTCTCAGGCCAACGAAGCCAACGCCAAAGCAAGACTTGTACAAAGCGAATCGCAGTTTAACAAGGCCTCCCTCGACTTCGATCGCAGCAAAACACTGTTCGACAAAGGGGTAGTTTCGCAAGCCGACTTCGATGCGGCCAAATCGAATTTTGAAGTGGCCAGAGCCGATGTTACGGCAGCAAAAGAAAGCTATAAATCAAGTCAGTTTCAGGTAAGTAGCGCCAGAGCCAGTTTAAAGGAAGCCAGAGAAAACCTCGACCGCACAACGATTTTTGCACCTAACGATGGTACGGTTTCTACGCTCAATGTGCAAGTGGGAGAGCGGGTTACAGGAGCTTCTACTTTTTCGGCCGGAACAGAAATCATGCGCATCGCAAACCTGGATGTACTTGAAGTAAACGTAGAAGTAAATGAAAACGACATCGTCCGCGTTAGCATGCTCGACACCGCCACCATTGAAGTGGATGCTTATCTAAACCGGAAGTTTAAAGGACTGGTGACCGAAATAGCCACCTCGGCCAACACCACCGGCGTAAGCGCCGATCAGGTAACCAATTTCGATGTTAAAATAAGGATGCTTAAAGAATCGTATGAAGACCTGATCAAACCCGACAGCTACATCGCCTCGCCTTTCCGTCCGGGGATGTCAGCTACCGTTGAAATTGAAACTGAAACCGCTGCAAACGTTCTTACCGTTCCCATTCAGGCTGTAACCACACGCGCCGACAGTTCCGGCCGCGTGAAATCAGCCCGCGAACTGAGAGAAGAAAATCGGGGAAAAGATGAAAACGATGCGCAGAAAAGCAATACTGAGACCAAAAAAGAAATCATTGAATATGTATTTCTGTATGATAACGGCATAGCTAAACTCCAAAAAGTAACCACCGGAGTTCAGGACAATATGTATATCGAAATAAAAAGTGGTCTGCAAAAAGATCAGGAAGTGATTACTGCGCCTTATCGGGCTGTTTCCAAAACACTGAAAAATGGAGATGCCGTTGAAAAAACACCCCTTGAAGATTTGTTTAAGTCGGATAACGATTAATCGCGGCAACATTGGTCAACATACTTAGCATAGAAACATCCACCCAGATTTGCTCGGTCGCGGTGTCAAAAAACGGGATCCTGACTTCGCTTATGGAAACCAGCGTATCTAATTCTCACGCTGAGCTAATAACTTTGCTGTGCGAAAAAGCCTTAGCCGAATCCAATATCACTTTTTCTGATTTACAGGCTGTAGCTGTGAGCCAGGGACCGGGTTCGTATACCGGATTGCGTATTGGAGCTTCTACGGCCAAAGGTTTTTGCTACGCCCTCGACATTCCATTAATCGCTGTTTCGACGCTTAAGGCCATGGCGCTGGGCTTGTTAAACCAAACACAATCGACTGATAATGTGTTGTTTTGCCCGATGATAGATGCCCGACGAATGGAGGTTTACAACGAGATTTTTAACCATGATCTACAGGTTATACAGCCTGTACAAGCCACCATTATAGACGAAAACTCTTTTGATCCGTATTTGCAAAACCACCCCATCGTTTTTGGAGGTGATGGAGCGGCTAAATGCCAACCCATATTGGGACATCACAAGAATGCAGTTTTTGTTAACAACTTTGCTCCCTCAGCTAGTTGGATCGCCGTGCTCGCGCATGCACACTACCTGTCAGATCAGTTTACCGATACGGCCTATTTTGAGCCTTATTATTTAAAAGACTTTATTGCAGGAATTCCCAGAGTTAAAGGATTATATTAAAAAAGCGGGACGAGCCCGCTTTTTTTTAATACTGATCCACGTCTTTTCGACCTGACTCCTTTATGTACATGTCGTAGCCCTTGAACAGCGATGTGCTTATTGAAAAATAAAACACATTGGCTTTTAAGCCTTTATAAGGCTGTGTGCCGTCGTTTTCAGTATAGTTCTGATTAAAAAACTCACTTAGGTAATACTTGAATTTAAGGCTGATGCCATAAGGAAACTGAACTCCGGCAAAAACCGTGTGATAGTATGCAGGGACACGGCTACTGAACCAAACATTGAATTTTGTTTTTTGTTCATTAATGAATGTCTTTTCCTTGTAATTAAACGGGAATTCAATCTCATAGCCGCCAAAGAAAAAGAACTTTTCAAGATTTCCAACCTTAAACCCTACCGGAATACCCAGGTTATAATTCCTAAACTTCTTTTTAACTCCACTAGCGTTGGGGTCTTCATAAATAAACCCCACGTTGCGTATGGCTCCACCAAAAATAAGTCCCAAGTTTTTGTTTAAATCATAATTCCCAAAAACCTGGATATTAAAAGCCGGAGACCAACGCATGATATTTCCGGAGGAAGACCCGTTATGGTCGATACTGGCAAAAGAAAATATCATTTCACCGCCGGAAGTTACATAGGCTTTGTTGGATTGAGCCACAAGCAATGAGGCGGATAATAGAAAGGCGAACAATAATCCTGTTTTCATGATGATTGGTTTTAGTTTATGCTTTATCCAAATGTACATCCATTTGTGGGAAAGGTATGCTTAATCCATGTTTTCCGGATTCTTTATAATAACGCTCGTTCATCTGGAAAAACACATCCCAGTAATCATCCGGAGCCACCCAGGCGCGGACGGTAATATTAACCGAGCTATTGGCCATTTCACCAAGTCCGATAAAAGGTTCAGGATCTTTCAGAATCCGCATATCCTCTTCAACGAATTTAGTAATCATGGCTTTAGCGTCATCATAACTATTGCCATAAGCGATGCCAAAAACCCAGTCGACACGACGGGTTCGCTGCTTGCTAAAATTGACCAGCGGGTTATTCGAAAGACCACCGTTGGGGATAAGAATGGTCTTGTTGTCGGGGGTGGTAAGCAGTGTAAAAAAGATTTGAATCTCTTTAACAGTTCCCGAAAAACCTTGAGCCGTAATAAAATCTCCTACCTCGAAAGGTTTAAAGAACAAGATCATTGCTCCACCGAAGAAGTTCGACAGTGTGCCATTCATGGCAAAGGCGAAGCCTACAGATAGTGCAGTCATGATGGCCACAAAGATGGTCATTTCAACACCGGCAATGCTTAAAGCTGAAATTACGACCAGAATTTTGAGTATAACGCCAACAAAACTCCTCATAAAAGTTTTCAGAGAGGCATTCATGTTGTGTCGTTCCATTACTCGAATCATTTGCTTCAAAATAAAGCGAATAACTCGAAAGCCTACGATAAGAACCACCAAGGCTAAAAGCAACTTGAGTCCGTATTCTAGTCCTTTTTCTGTAAGCCAGGCCACCAATGCCGGAGCCTGTGCCGATAATGATTTTATTGATTCCATGATAATTATTAAGTTAATTTAGAACAAAAATAAAAAAGAAAATGTAACCTCAAAGACTGAGGTTCCATTATCATCAAATATTTTTTCTGTATTGACGGAATTAAATACCCAGACAGATGCCCAAACCTTTAGCCGTGCGGATAAGGGCATTGTCCATAGTAACCAGATTTGGTTTAGCAATGGCCTCAGCCAGAGGAACTGAAACGAAATCAGGATGGCGGTAGGCTACCATTTTACCGAAATCACCTTCGATGGCCATTTCCATGGCTTTTACGCCAAACTGTGCCGAGAGCACACGGTCGTAGGCAATGGGTACGCCACCACGTTGCAGGTGGCCAAGTATGGTTTCGCGCATATCGTGTTCAAATCCAATTTCTTCCAATTGGCGAATCAATTCGCGGCTGATCCCCCCTAGTTTAATATTTTCGTATGCAATCTCTTTGTTTTCCTTGGTCACCAGTCCCTTACCTTTGGCATGAGCACCTTCGGCCACCACGATGACGGCAAAACCGCGTCCGTTTGTAAAACGACGGTCGAGGGCCTGTTTTACTTTGTGAACATCATAAGGAATTTCCGGGATCAAACACACCTCAGCACCTCCGGCCACCGCAGCATTTAAGGCAATCCAGCCTGTATCGCGTCCCATGACTTCCATCACAAAAACGCGGTTATGACTGGCAGCTGTAGTTACCAGTTTATCGACTCCTTCGGTAGCAATTTCCACAGCTGTTTGAAAGCCGAAAGTACTGTCGGTACTTGATAAATCGTTATCGATGGTTTTTGGAACACCAATAATATTCAGGCCTTGCCGGAAGAGTCGTTCAGAAATACGCTGCGATCCATCACCACCTATATTAATAACAGCATCAACATGCATATGACGTAACTTACGAATCATCTCGTCGGAGCGGTCGTCGGTGCTCCAATTGCCTTTATTGTCTTTAACAGGCCAGGCATATGGACCTCCTTTGTTGGTCGTCCCCAGAATAGTTCCACCCTGAAAGTGGATTCCTGCAACCTTTTTATTATCCAGCACAACTATTTCAGTGGGTTCACGAAGTATCCCGTTAAAGGCCTGCATGCTTCCCAACACTTCCCAATCATTTTCCTGCGAGGCACGATGCACAATAGCACGAATCACAGCATTAAGACCGGGACAATCGCCACCACCTGTGGCAAGCAAAACTCTTTTCATTTATGACAATATTAATTTTTTACTTTCCTTTTTTCAATCCCAAAACAATAAGCATGGGAACAATTAATGGCAAAATTAAGGATATTTAGACACGCCGCAATTTGACCATGGTTAAGGTTCAATAAAAAACAGGAGTAGCCAAGTGCGAATCAGTTAGACTATCTGCAAGTCAATTTTCAAACGTTTGCTGCCAGATAAAAGCCCTTCACCGGAAATAAAAAAGCCGGAGCAAAATGATAGCCCCGGCTGGATATACTGTAGTGTTTACAGCCTATTCGGTTTCGATTGCAGCTTTAATTTGCTCGGCGAGTTTTTTAAATTCGTCGGGTTGGAATTTCAGTTTTGGCTGCTTAAAATCCATATCATAAATGGTATTGATCGGGATAAGGTGGATGTGCGTATGGGCCACTTCTAGTCCGATAACCGTTAACCCCATGCGTTTGCAGGGAACAACTTTCTCGATAGCCTGTCCTACTTTTTTGGCAAAAACAATCAGTCCCTGCAAATCGTTATCAGGCATATCGAGGATATAGCTAATTTCCTTTTTTGGTATCACCAGCGTATGACCTTTGGCCAAGGGGTTAATGTCCAAGAAAGCAAGAAAGTTGCCGTCTTCAGCGATTTTCCATGCCGGAATTTCGCCTTGAATTATTTTGGTGAAAATAGTAGCCATATGAATTATTCTCTGGTAATTTCAACAACTTCAAAGAAAACCTTTCCGGCGGGCACGATAATTTCAGCTTGATCGCCAACGGATTTTCCAAGTAATCCTTTTGCAATAGGAGAGCTCACAGAAATTTTCCCTTTTTTAAGGTCTGCTTCTTCTTCGGGAACCAGCGTGTATTTCATAGAGGCTCCATTCGTTGTATTCTTTATTACGACTGTACTCAGCAGATAGACTTTTGAGTCATCCATCTTTGATTCATCAATTACGCGGGCATTTCTAAGTAGTTCTTGTTGCTTTGCAATCTTCATCTCAAGCATACCCTGTGCTTCTTTGGCCGCGTCGTATTCAGCATTTTCCGACAAATCTCCCTTATCACGCGCTTCACTTATCTGTTGTGAAATCTTGGGGCGCTCAACGCGGATAAGCTGATCAAGTTCATCGCGCAGCCGTTGTAACCCTTCTTCTGTAAAGTACCTTGATTCAGACATAATCAATTTTTTTGAAATGATAATAAGATAAAAAGACCCCTAATTTTCATTAAGGGTCTAATCGTTATGCAAAGATAATAAAATTGCTTTAAGTCGCTATCTTATTAAAAATTAAATATAATACCTATTGAATGGTTACCACTAAAGGCTTTCGATTCACGGTAGGAATAGTCGATACCGATATAACTTCCTGACTCTTTCTTCAACGGAACCTGCACGGATAAACCAGCGCTGATTCCATTGTTGATGTTGGTATTTTCCACATCCAGGGTGTTTTCGAACATTCCCTGCTCGTAGGTATACCCACCACGCAGCTGAACATAGTCCTTCAGGCTAAACTCAAGACCACCTGAAAACTGATCACGGCTAAAGGAGTTAGAGGTGAAGTTTCCGGCTAAGGTAAGGCGATAGTCTTTCGGGAATAAGAAGTCATAAGCCGCTCCAATATTCAGCTGGGCGGGCATTTCGAACGACATGGAACGTTGTTCGAGGGTAGACATATCATCCTGTCCACTCAGCATGGTACGAATTGACAATCCGTCGCCTGAATAATTCATTTTAGGCCCGACATTCTTCAATGCTATACCGAAGGATATCTGCTCCTGAGCACCGGTAACATATTGTATACCGGCATCAATAGCGACACCTACAGCACTCACATCGGCGATAGACTCGGAAATAACTTTGATTAATACCCCGGCGTAGATGCTATTGGAAAAAGCCTTAGCATACGACAGTCCGATATTCATCAGGTTAGGTTTATAAGTACCCTGTGGTTCATCAGGATTGTCCACGGTTGTAATATCGATTTCACCAAAAGTCATCGACATCACCTGGATACCTAATGTTCCGGTTTCTCCCACATGCTGGTTAAAACCAAAGGCCATGATGTTGGTACCTGTACCTTTAAGCCACTGCGTATTGGCGAAGATGAGTTGGGTTCGGCCTGTAAAAGCCGTTCCGGCCACATTTCCCCACATCGCTTCGAGGCCACGCACGCGCGACATGTTAGCACTTCCCCAGCCGCTGCTTCTGGCCCAAGGATTAATTAATAGTTCGGTAGCTCCCGCCTGGCCGGTTCTGTCTTTGTTTCCTGCTTTCAGCGTAACGGTTGCCGGTACAATGAAAGCTGCTATCAGGACAACGCTCAGGTATTTATAAAGAGTTTTCATGTTCTATATACTTTAATTCTCGTTTCTATCAGATATTATTTGCTATTAGAAAGTATTTAAGTCAGGTACACGTGTGATGCAGAACCATTTTATTACTCTCTCTCCATCTGACGATTTTATATGTACATAATACACACCACCGGCAATTGGCACGGAAGCAAAGTTCGTCAAATCCCATTCAATAGTTGTGTCGGGTGAGTCTTTGGTAAATTGTTTCACCTTAAGTCCACTAACAGTATAAATGGTGATGGTACATTTCTCAGGCAAATTGGTGATCTTAACCCTGTTATCAAGCGCATTCCTTTCGTAGGCAGAATAAGCGTAATAGGGGTTAGGAACGACCCTTATGATATCCAGATCCGTTTGAATTTTTTCGGTATCTCTGAATTCAGTTTGTAAGCCTTTGGTGGAAAACTCATACATCGGGAAGAAATTATTTACATCCATACCCGGATAAATGGTATCCAGAGCCAAGCTGCTGTAACCCTTTTTGTATGGTTTACTTACCCTGATCTTGATCTTAACCTCGTTCGATAACCATTCCTGTCCTTTAACAGCCATCGGAATGCCGGTATACATGGACAGACCATAGAAGCTGCTAGTGAGGTACTTCAGCGGTGAGGTAAACAGCGTATCGAGTACCACAGCAGAGTAAGCACCGGCATCATAGGCAGGCATATCAAAACGGAACATGTTGTTAGGTCCAAATTTCACAGTTCTGTGATCCATTACGTATACATAATGCTTTCCACCAAAAACAGGTTCAAAATTTGTTCCGGAGAAAATATTAGGATCAAGAATTTGGTCAGGTCCAGTCAGGTCCAGGTTGCGCTCAGAAGGATTGAATAACATATCGCGGCCATTGTGCGCTACCAGGTATGAATCCTCAGAGAACATCATATTCAAGCGTTCACCGGTTTCCAGATTAATGGCATAACCGGGGAACCATCCCATTCCATGATCACTTATGTAATTAGGATCGTTGGGGTTGTCGCTTGATCCTGAGCCCAATATAGCAGGATTTCCATCTTTATCAACAGAGGGGGAAGCCCTGAAAGCAAACCGGGGTGCTTCTCCTTCAGCCAATTCCTGGAAATAGCTGGCCTCAATAACCGGACACCGTGTCCACTTAGTTTTATCCGGTGTAAATACGATATCAACGCTGGCAATATCTGCCATCTTTGAAACTCGCTTCGAGGCATCGCTGAAGGCAGGACCAACGGTACTTTGCGATCCTTGAGCCCAGTTATTTCCGTAGGCGGCCAGTCCGTATGGAGTCCATGTGCCTTTTAGAATCTTTTCATAAGCTCCTTCCGGATCCCATGGGTTATCAGGTGAGGTAGACATATCCCAGTCGTTTGAGCTTGGGTTGTCGCCATCTTTATAGGTACCTGAACGAATCCAGTTCAATGGGAATCCTGGCAGATCATAGTCTTCCACACCCGTCAGCCACTGTTTCGAACTGTCAGCATATACAATACTTGATTCAATCAATCCATTGTTTGTGGCGAGCACTTCGTGAGCCACCTGCAAGGTATTATCAACATTTACTTTTCCTACAGGTATAGGGCCGGGATTATAGGGCTGAACAGCATTGATAGAGAACCCTTTATCGAGGAACAATTGCTCATACTCATTCAGCATCGTGGTATCACTTTTATCTACTTCGCCTGTTTCTACGTTAATCAAACTCCATTTGGCCACATCCACATGCGTTGTGTCGCCAAACAATTCCGGACGTTTGGTTACATCACCAATAAGAACACTATAAAGGGTATCCACCCACCAAATATACTCAGCATCGACAACGGTAAGCGGATCAACAATTTTAACGTTTAGCGGGCCGGCATTGATTTTATAAACCGGGTTATACGCTATAGGATAATCCGGCGATCCGAAAGGATTGTCGGCACTGGCCGGTGATTTTGACAAAATTTCTTCAATGGTTTCTTCGGAGAATTCCAATGTCATACCTCCGTTACCGTTACCTGCAATACGGGTAATTTGTGGTTGTTCACCATAATTGCCATTGATAACAAGACCGTTGACAATTTTATGGGGCATAGCGGTATAAGTCTTGATGTTTTTACGACCCGACAAATAAGGACGTGTTTGACCAAGGTAGGTGACAGGTCCGGGAGCATAGGTAAGGTAGTTATTATATGCATAAGCCAGAGCCATGTAGTAATATTGGGTATTGTTCACCAAAGTAACGTCACCGGTGGCAAACGCATTTTGCGTAAGCACAAACGAATGCCTTATGCCATTATCTCCACCATCTACTTCTACTATTGGCACACTTCCGCCAACAGCATCGTCCTGGTAATAGTTTACAAGTTTGGTAACACCGTTCTTTACATCAAATTGTGCCACTAAACGTGCTTTATCGGCATCGTGCAATTCATCCACACTAACGGTAGGACCGCTCAACTGGAAGATTTGATATCCTTCAAAACGATAAATTGAGTCGCTACGTAGCGGATCAGATCCCTGAGGTTGTGGCAGAGGTTGAATAATGTTTGGATCCCATTCAGCATACAGCTCGCGGTAGTTGTTTGAAGCTGGAGTGTTAGAGATGTAAACAATAAGTTGTTCATCCAGTTCAACAAAGGCCAAATCTGGTGCTGATGGGCCATCGATTACTTTAAAACAGTTATCAAACAGCGCCTGACACTTGTCGTCAACAACACGAAGAAGTTCAACGGAAGCAAAAGGACCACCTGATGTGGCACGAGCCCATGGAATACCCACGGTGATGTAGTTTACTGCACCTGATTTCAGTGTAAAAGGACCGGCAGACTGCATAAAACGTCTGTCCTCAGGTGGGTTTGGCGAACCATTGTCGCCGGTTTCTTCTGTCCAGTAAAATCCATCCTGGTTGTATCCACCATTTGGTGGGATACCACCTGTGCCCCAGTTACAAGGGTCACTATCTCCAGGGAACATAAAATCACACTCTGGACCAACTGTACCCGCTCCACTGATGTGGGCAGTACCGCCGTAAAGCATCTTGGTATTGTCTTTCCATATACCACGTAAATAGTTGTAATATTCAGGCGCTATCGAAGGGTCGCTTTGGTTAGCATTTCCACCGTTGTTATGGTAAACAAATCTGCGCATCCCAAAACGTTCATCATCTTTTATGCCGTTACCAAAATTCACACCATTGATAGCCGCAGAGCGTACAATGGTATTTTCGGTTACATAGTTACCTTCTTTTATATAGGTCATGTTGCGTAACTGACCATCCTGTGTAACAATTTCACAACTTCCGCTAAAAGTAGGACCGTGGCTGCTATCGCCCAGATAGGATGGGTTATCGTAACCATCCGGATCCATATAAGGTCCTTGGAAGAAGTCGACTCCGATTGCAGGTGGTTGATCGCCATAGGATTCGGGTTCACCGTTTCCGTCAACAGCTTTCCCGTTGTAGCAATATCCAAGTCCACGAGCCACATCACATCCGACAAAGTCATCCCGGGCGTAACCGAGATCGGTGTCCACCCAAGGTGAGAAATAAGTTTTTGTTAATTCAAAAGTTGATCTGTTTATAATTTCATAACTGTAAAAAGTCATGTTGTTAATCACATCGTTGGTAGCAAAGCCAAATGCCTGGGCACGAATTTCGAGACCAATAGCCGATCCTGTTGTTTCCGTGTGTATATTACCTTTATCGTTAAACACCCACCACAAGGTTTGGTCGCCCTTGATCACCTGGTCGGCAAGGATACTCCCAACAACGGTACCTTCAAACTCCTCTTCGGCAGTTCTTACATCAGTATGACACAAGCTGTTATCTATATCGTAATAAGGATAATCTCCTGTATAAGGATCATATTCTCCATCGCCCAGCACATCATAAAAGGGAGCCAGATAATAGCTCTGTCCTGCTCCAACATCGCCATGCGCGGGCCAATCCAGGATAGATTGAGGTATTTGGTATTCATCACTTGGGATAAACGCCCCTGTTATCGGATCGCAATGCGCCAGAAATTCATCTACTTCGGCGCGGGTAATCTTAAAAAACTGGTCGTACTGGGCACATACTCCTTCGTCAATGGCGGCAGTACCGTCAATGGTTAGTGGGCCAGTCCAATAGTCGATACCCACCTGGCGGTAACGCTGGGCAGCCAGTTTGAGCTGGTTGTTGATGTCGAGACCACCAATCCATAACGAACCGGAGAACATGGACGTCGCTGACCCGTCAGCAGGAATAAAATACTTTGATCCTACACCACCGGGCAAATCCCACCACATATCGCCCCCTGTATTGATACGGGCGCGTACATTATTAATATCCAGCCAATCGTAAGCAGCAGCCGGAGAACAACCTGCAGTAGTTTGCTTGATATTGCTGGTTTGTTTGGTGTCTCCATGATATTCTTCAGCTGCTAACTGACTCGAAAAAAGGGCCGAAATAAAAACGATCACTAAAACTCGAGATATATTCTTCATGATAATATAATTTTACTTTCTAAATAACTGTTCCCAGATTAAAATTCACAACTGATTAAAAGTTAAACGTAAGTCCCAGTCGTATCTGGCGTGGTGTGCTGTAGTTACCGGGGTTATCAACAAAAATGCTGTATAATTCCCTGAACGAAGTGGGATCCACCTGGTTGTTGATCTGGCGTTGCCACTCGGGAGCGGTAAGATATCCATCATCATTGGCATTACCGGTATACGGATAAACATTGATGATATTTTTGGTGTCGAGCAAGTTAAGAACCTGTAGGTAAACATTCATAAAAGCTTTTTTCGCATTGTCGCCTTTCGATTTACCCAAATTGAAGTAAATGTCGCGGTCGACACGTAAGTCGAGGCGGAACTGCCATGGCAACCTGGAACCTCCGTAAGTACCACGAAGTAAGTTATTTCCACCTGAAAGCGGAGAGGTTACATTTCGTGAAGCGGTATAAGGTGTTCCCGAACCTCCATTGATGGTTAAACTAAAGCCGGTATTCTGTAGAATGTCAACAGGAGCTTTTCCACTTTTATCGCGGTTGATACGCGGACCATCGTATGATTTTCCGGAAGCCCAACGGTAATCAATCAAAATATTGAAAGCATGGCGTCTGTCCCAAGGCATTGGGAAGGTCGACCTCAAGTTAGGCAATCCGGCTGCAAGTAACGAAGCGGCGGTGGTAGTTGAACTTCCGGTAGCATCAGCAAACTGCAGGGTATAGGAGGCACGCAGACGTACATTGTTGGTACGACGCAAATCATATTCAGCGGTAAGCCCTTTAACTGTACCAAAGTCGAGGTTATTATAAGAGGTGTAGTCCTTGGGGTAAGCTCCGTTGAAACGGTATATCTGAATCATGTTACGCATCTCACGGTAAAAAGTTGTCAGCGTAAGCGATGAGGTATTGCTTAACTTTTGTGTAAACCCTAATTCATAGTCAATTGATTTGGTAGGATCAAGTGAAGGGTTGTTGATGGTACCCCCGATATTGTTAAAGAAATAATAGCTTGACGGATCAGAGAACACGTTGCTGGTAGGACGCTGTGTGAGCACATCGTAGTGAGCAAAAAACAAAGCCTCGTCCGAAATCGGGAAAGAGAATGAAATACGCGGCATGATGTTGATCTGAGGATCATAATCTTTAAAAGAGGTGATATCAACCTGATCCTGATCGGGATTTTTTAAAGCCGGTGAGATACCACTTCCCACATCCAGAACACTTGGGTCTTGAATCTCAATACCATTGGCATTGTACCACACATATCCGTTACGGTAACCCACCACGCGGGTAGGATCTTTTACTTTGTCAACATAAACAACGAAATCAGAACCCATGTTATCAGGATGATTTACGTTGCCCAATCCCTGTACGCCGGCAATTTCACCCACGGTAAAGGCAGGGTAAAGCAGGAAGGGATCGCTTAGCACTTTCTGGTTGGCATCAAAACGGTCGACACGCACACCTACGTTGAAAATAAGATCTTTAAAGGCAAACTGATCCTGGATATAACCGGCAAGGTAAATCGGGCGAAAAGCGCCAATATCGCGGGTATGCACTCCATTTTCATCCGTTTTATCAAAAAAGTCTTCAAAAGCGGGTTGTGATGAAAGTACATTTCCTTCGTAATCATAACCTGAGTACCCAATCGCAGAGAGTCCATCATTCCAAAGTTCATCGGGTGAGAACAGGCCGATACTCAAATCGCCGGGGCTTAGGTTTGCTGTGTGTATTGCACCATTTTTGTCGTAATATTCGATGGTTCCATCGCTGTAATCATAGGAGTCCATCACGATATAATCCAGTCCATCGACAGGTAAACCAAGTAATGTTCTCAAATTTTTATCAAACTCGCGTTGTGAGGCGGCATCATACTTTCTGTAATACACTATGGTATCCACGTGGCCATCCCAGGAGATCACTTCGGGGTTGTCTTTATCGAGCTCCCGGAGGTGGAAGTTGGTTAACCCTTTTCCATCACGAATCAGATTCCACAAACCAGTTGGAGCATAATTGATATAACGGTTCACGCGTTGCTCGTACTGGAAACCAATTTTTATGGCGTGATTTCCGATATCCAGCGAAGCATCTGCCCGCATGTTATATTGATCATTGTTGTATTTACCATAACCACTCTGGTTAGTACCGGGTGCCTGGTATAATCCATATATTGATTGCGGAGTACTTCCGTTAACCAACCCACCCCCTAACAGGATGTCGTCGATGTTTTGGTAGTGTCCTTCCGGTACACCTTCATAGATACCGTAGTAGTCGGTAGTATATTCAGCGACCAGTGGGTTGATGTCGCGGGCATTCCATTCCACAAGGGTATCAAAATCCCATGAGTTAAGTAACCACACATTTTGGTAGTATTGACCATTTACGGTATCGCTACCTAATTCAAAGGTAGGAGTTTTATAGGTAGAGAATTTCCCGATATAACCATACTTGAACAACTCATCCCAATGATTAGCATCGCCGTATTCTCCTTTATCTTTGGTATAGTCAAATTGCAAGGTATAAAAGAAGTTACGGAAAGAGGAAGTACTTTCCGGATCAACGGGGAAGCGCTGGGTAAACCGGATGAAACCCCTGTAGTTGGTGTTTGTCTGCAACGTGTTTTTATCCCAGTTGGCTAATGATCCTCTATAGCTATAGGAACGGCCATTATAATAATAATAGCTACCGCCAACAGACAAGTTGATGGTTTCGGTAGTTCTGATGTTGATGTTACCAATAAAGTTGTAAGTCTGGCGTGCGGTATTGGGCGAAGCTTTCACATGATCCAGGTCCGACATGCGTAAAAACTCACCATTCACGAAAGTACCTGTTCCTGTTCCTGAAGGACGGAGCGGGCTTTCCTGCAAAGCTGCGAGGGTGGCGTCATTTACCTGATAGAATCCGGTAGAAGCGGGACGTCCATCCTGGTTAATGTTGATATCACCGGCAAGGAAGAATCCAATGAGAGACGACTGCGCATCTTTTCTTCCGCGGATTAACGGACCCATTACATTAAATCCAATTCGGTTATGGCCAAAGGCATCAAGGAATTGGGAAGACTCCAGCTCAACGCCGGCACCCCATTCACGGGCAGGACCTTTGGTGGTTACATTGATAACCCCGGAGGTAGCATCACCATAACGAGCAGGAACACCGCCCAGGATAACGTCTACCTGTTCGATAGCCGATTGAGGCACACTAGAGTTACCAATAACCCGAATACCATCGATATACATAGCCGTTTGGTCATCGCGGGCACCACGCACGCTACCACGCTCACCATCCTGTGAGAACACACCACCAACGGTGGTGGCCACAGCGTTGGCACTGCGGTTAGGCATTTTTGAAATTTCTTCGGCGGTAATGGTTGCCCCCGAAGCCGTTTGGTCTTTGTCGATCAAAGGCACTTTGTAATCAACAATTTCTACGGTTTCGAGCAACTCAGAGGTAGATGACATTTCGATATCGT
>Ga0180009_10000975_pt1 | contig 36148 bp, 31 predicted proteins | sample OS_PC_MetaG_FD_123537 | JGI IMG/M metagenome (GOLD analysis project Ga0180009, IMG submission 123537) | Groundwater microbial communities from the Aspo Hard Rock Laboratory (HRL) deep subsurface site, Sweden - OS_PC_MetaG | ecosystem: Environmental > Aquatic > Deep subsurface > Groundwater... | reverse complement strand
CCGACCTGGTAGAGCTTGGCATCCCGGTAGTAGCGCTCCACCGGCATCTCGAGAGAATAACCCATGCCGCCGTGGATTTCCATGGCCATGCCCGATACCTTGGCCGCCACCTCGCCGGCAAAGTACTTGGCCGTGGCGATCTCCCGGGAGAAGGGACGGTCCATGTCGTTGAGCCAGGCCCCCTGGCGGACCAGCAGGCGGGCCGCCTCGGTCAGGCTGACCATTTCCGCGATGACCCCCTTGACCAACTGAAACTCGCCGATCCGTTTTCCGAACTGGACCCGCTGCATGGCATACTCCACCGACGCGTCCAAACAGGCCTGGGACAGGCCGACCGCGCCGCTGGACACGCTGATCCGTCCCCGGTCCAGCGCGGTCATGGCCACGACGAATCCCTTGCCCCACTCGCCCAGCAGGTTCTCCTTGGGGGCTTTGACGTTCTCCAGGGTGATTTCGGCGATGGGCGAGGACTTGTCCCCGAGCTTGGGCGTCTCCCGGGGCATCCAGCCCGGCTGGTCGGTTTCCACGACCACGGCGCACAGCCCCTTGTGCTTGAGGGAACGGTCGTGGGTGCCGTAGACCACGGCGAACTCGGCCACCGTGCCGTTCGATATCCAGGTCTTGGCGCCGTTGATCAGAAAATGATCCCCCCGGTCCTCGATGCGGGTCTCGATGGAGGCGATGTCCGAGCCGGCGTTCGGTTCGGAAAAACAGGTGCAGCCCAGGCGACTCCCGCTATTGAGGGCCTCGACATACCTGCTCCTGACCTCCGGTGTGCCCCACTCCATCATGGTGTAGGGAACGGTCATGGCCTGCAGATTAAACAGCGAACGCAGGCCGGAATCGGCCCGGGAAATCTCCTCGCAGACCACGGAATGAGCCAGGAAACCCGCTTCCGTGCCGCCGAAGTTGGCCGGAAAGGCGCAGGCGAAAAAGCCCATCTCGCCCATCTTGCTCACAATGTCCCGTTTGAACCCTTCCTCTTTGACCCTCGGGCGGATCTCGTTTTGGGCAAAGCGGCGGGCCGTGTCCTGAATCGCGCGCTGTTCGTCGGTCAGATCAAAATGCATGTGCTGTGGGCCTCCCCTCGTGATGGTGTCTGGTCAGGTCGGACCGGTCCGAAGCGGGTCTGAAACCGGAACTTATGAAAACGGCGTCGGGGCCGACCATTTGGTAACCGCCTAAAATCAGGTTATATTCGGGACCCCTATCACCTTTTCTGGTGAAATTCAATAATTTTTTTGATTAAATCCTAAAAAACCAGGACCCGTTCGGGCCAACCGTGATATAAAAACACCACATCGCATCTCAACATGACAAGGAGGCGACTTCATGGAAAAAGAACTGATCAAGGTGGAAATACTGGACCGCGTGGGCTACCTGACCATCGACAATCCTCCGGCCAACCAACTCAGTGCGGAACTGAAAAGCGAGTTGATGGCCAAGATAGAGGCCATGTCGGCCGACGACAACGTCTGGACCGTCGTTCTCACCGGGACCGGCGAACGGTTTTTCATGGCCGGAGCGAACATCCCCGGTCTGCTCAAGCTCGATTGGAACAGCGGCCTCGAAATGGTTCAGCTCTCCCGCAAGCTTTACGGCACGTTCGCCGCTTGCGAAAAGCCGATCATCGCGGCCATCAACGGCTTCTGCATGGGCGGCGGCTGCGAAATGGCCCTGGCCTGCGATATTCGCATCGCGGCCGATCACGTCAAGCTGGGCCTGCCGGAAGTCAATCTCGGGCTGATCCCGGGGGGCGGCGGGACCCAGAGAATGCCCCGGGCCGTCGGACCGGGCTGGGCCAGCTACCTGCTCTTCACCGGCGACGCCATCACGGCCGCCAAGGCCCACGAAATCGGCCTGGTCCAGGAGGTCGTCCCTTTCAGCCAGCTCAGGGAAACGGCGCTCGATATCGCCGGCCGAATCAACAAGAAGGCGCCCCTGGCCGTCAGAGCGGCCAAACGGGCCGCCCGTCTGGGCTTCGAACTGCCCATCGAAGAGGGCCTGGATATCGAAAACAAGGCCTTTGCGGACTGTTGCGCCACCCAGGACAAGAACGAAGGCGTGAGCGCCTTCCTGGAAAAGCGGAAACCGGTCTTTCAGGGCCGCTGAACGCAGCCGGCCCGGACGGATTCTCGCCCGCGCCGGAAAAAACCGCTTGACAGAGGTTCGGGTACTTAATTAGACCGGTGATAAATTCAACCGGTCAGCCGTTTACGAAAGCCTATTTCAAAGGGGTGAAAAAATGGATGTAAAGAAGGTTGTGGTCCTCGGCGCGGGAACCATGGGCAACGGCATCGCTCAGGTCTGCGCCCAGACGGGCATCGAAGTGGTCATGTGCGATCTGTCCGACGACCTGTTGAGCAAGGCCTTGGAAAAGGTCCGCTGGTCCGTGGCCAAGTTCGCCGAGAAAGGCAAGATTTCCGAAGACGTCGAAACCGTCATGAAACGCATCCGGACATCGACCGGACACGAGGCGGTCGCCGATGCGGACTGGGTCATCGAAGCGGTCTTCGAGCGAATCGACGTCAAACACGAGATATTCAAGAAGATCGATCCTCTGCTGGGCGAAAAGACCCTGGTGGCCTCCAACACCTCGGCCATTCCTATCACCGGGATCGCGGCCGCCGTCAGCCGGCCGGACCGCTTCGTCGGTCTGCACTTCTTCAACCCCGTGCCCATGATGCAGGCAGTCGAGGTCATTCGAGGCATCTCCACCAGCGACGAGACCTTCCAGGCCGGCGCCGACCTGGTCCGCAAGATCGGCAAGGAGCCCATCATGGTCAACCGGGACATCGCCGGTTTTATCCTCAACCGCATCAACATGCTCTCGAATATGGAAGCCTACCGCCTGGTCGAGCAAGGCGTGGCGACCCCCGAAGACATCGACACGGGCATGAAGCTGGCCTTCGGCCGGCGGATGGGGCCCTTCGAGACCTCGGACCTGGTCGGACTCGAAGTCCAGTACGACGCGTACATGAACACCTACAACGAAGAAAAGGACCTGCGTTTCTATCCGCCGGGCATCCTCAAGCGCAAGGTCATCGCCGGCCAACTGGGCCGCAAGACCGGCAAAGGCTGGTACGAATACAACCCGGACGGCACCAGAAAGGACAAGAAGTAATGGACGTCAGGCAAGTCAAGGCCCTGGTCACCGGCGGGGCTTCCGGACTGGGTGAGGCCACCGTCCGGGCCATCGTCGAAGCCGGAGGCAAGGCCGGGATTGTTGATATGGACAGGGAACGGGCCGAAAAGCTGTCCGCCGAACTGGCCCCGTCCGCGGCCTTTGCCGTGGCCGACGTGACCTCGGAACAGGACATCGACCGGGCCGTGATCGAACTCAAGGACGCCCTGGGCGGGCTCAACGCGGTCGTCAACTGCGCCGGTATCGGCGGTTCGGTCAAGATCATGGGCAAGGACGGCCTGATGAGCATGGAGCGCTTCAACCGCTGGCTCCAGATCAACCTGGCCGGAACCTTCAACGTTATCCGCGGCACCCTCGAGACCCTGACCGAGAACCCGCCCAACGAGGAGGGCGAGCGAGGGGTTTACGTCAACACGGCTTCGATCGCCGCCTTCGACGGCCAGGTCGGCCAGGTGGGCTACTCGTCCTCCAAGGGCGGTGTGGTCTCCATGACCCTGACCCTGGCCCGCGAGTTCGCCACGAACGGAATCCGGGTCATGGCCATCCTGCCCGGAATCATGAACACCCCCATGCTCAGCCGCCTGCCCGACCACGTCCGGGCGCGGCTCGGCGACCAGGTCCCCTTTCCTCCGAGGCTGGGCAACCCGGCCGAATTCGGCAAGCTGGCCCGCCATATCATTGAAAACCCCTACCTCAACGGGGAGTTCATCCGCTTGGACGGCGCCCTGAGGATGGGCTGGGCCAGGAAGTAACCGAATGTGTTCCCAGCCCCGGCTGTAACGAAAGCGGGGCCTCCCGACCCAGGGTCGGAAGGCCCCGCTTGTTGCATCCGGCGCCGGACGGACCGGCAGGAAACTACTTGAGCATGTCTCGATTGAAGCCCAGGATATTCCGGGCGATGATCAGCATCTGAATCTGGCCCGTACCCTCGAAGATGTCGGTGATCTTGCAGTCCCGCATCCACTTTTCCGCCAGACAGTCCCGGGAATAGCCCAGGGGCCCCAGCAGCTCGACGCACTTCTGGGTGATCAGGGTTGCCGCCCGGCCGGCCTTGGCCTTGCCCATGGCCGCCTCGAGGCTGTTCCGGGCGCCGATTTCCAGCATGGCCGCGGATTTCCAGGTCAGCATCCGGGCCACTTCCAGATTGGCCTCCATCTCCATGACCGTTCGCTGGACGTAGCTGAGTTCGTGCAGGCCGCGATCATAGGGGAAGGAAAAGCCTTCCTCCTCGAGCCGGGCCTTGGTGAACTCGAGGGCCGCCCGGGCCACGCCGATAGCCATGGCCGCCACGCCGGGACGGGTGGCGTCGAAGGTCTTCATGGCCCCGCCCAGGCCGGCCTTGCGCTCTTTGACTTCGGGGCTGCCCAGGATGTTGTCGTAAGGAATCCGGCAGTCCTCGAAGACGATCGCGGCCGTGTCCGAAGCGCGGATGCCGAGCTTGTCCTCGACCTTGGTCACGGTCATGCCCGGCCGGCCTTTCTCGACGACGAAGCTCTTGATCGCCGCCCGGCCCAGGCCGCGATCCAGGGTCGCCCAAACGACGACCGTCTCGCAGTGGTCCCCGCCGGTGACGAAAATCTTCTCGCCGTTGAGAATCCACTCGTTGGTCGCCTCGTCCAGCTTGGCCGTGGTCCGGATGTTGGCCGTGTCCGAACCGCAGCAGGGTTCGGTGATGGCCATGGCCGCGTACTTGTCGCCGAAACGGGACTTCTGTTCGTCCGTGGCCACGGCCCCGATGGCCGCGTTGCCCAGACCTCGACGGGTCGCGCCCAGGGCCACGCCCACGTCCCCAAAAGCCCGCTCCTCGGACATGATGACCATGCCGATGCCGAAGCCCTTCGGCGGAAACTGGCCCGGCTTGAGCGCGATCTTGTCGCCGATGGGGGCGCTCCGCCCGACGATGTCAGGCGTTTCCTTGATATATTCGTGTTCGTTCTCGTCATAGTACCGGCCGATGGGCCTGAGCAGGTCTTCGGCCAGTTCCCGGATCGAGTCCTGGACTTCCTTCTGCAACGGGTTCAGTTCGAAATCGATCATGATCTTTCTCCTTGCTGGTGTCAGCCCGCGGCCAGGCCGTCGATCGTCCCGAAAGCCCGGCCGTTTCTGAACCACATTTCGGCCGGGTGCTCGCGGATGTAGCCGTGGCCTCCCAGAATCTGGACGCCGTAGTCGACGATCTTCATGGTCTGCTCGGCGCAATACATTTTCGCCAAGGCCGCGTCGCGGGTGGCGTCCTCATACCGGTCCAGCCGCCAGGCTGCCCGCCAGGCCAAAAGCCTCATGCCGTCGACCTCCATGGCCGATTCGGCCAGCATGAAGGCAATGGCCTGCCGGCTGGCGATCGGTTCCCCAAAGGCGGTCCGTTCCCTGGCGTAGTCCAGGGCGTACTCGTGGGAGGCCCGGGCCAGGCCCACGGCCATGGCGCAGAGGGTCGAGCGGGACAGGTTGAGCAGCCGCATGTAATCGATGCCCCGATCGCCTCCGATCCGGCGGGACGCGGGCACCACGCAGTTTTTCAGGGTCACGGGAAACAGGGGCAGCGCCTTGAGGCCCATCTGCTGTTCGCGATCGCCGATTACAAGGCCCGGGGTGCCTTTGTCCACGATGATCGCTTCGACCGAGGACGGAGCTCCGCCCGGAGCGGCGGCGTAAATCAGGATGTGTTCGGCCCCGTCGGCCATGGGAACCATGCACTTGGCCCCGTTGATGACCAGGTTCGATCCGTCGACCGTGCAGGTCGTGCGCAGCCTGGCCGGATCGAACGTGATTCGGGGCTCCATGAGCGCGGCCGTGACCGGGAAGAAGCGCTCACCGCAGAACTTGGGCAGCCATTCCGTCTTCTGATCCTCGGTCCCGAACTCCAGAATGGGGATCATCATCAGCATGGGCGAAAGTGCGCCCAAGGCCAGACTCAGGTCGCCCCAGGCCAGCTCCTCGGCCATGATGGCCGCGGTGACCGCCGAACGGGTCATGTCGTAACCGCCGTAAGCTTCCGGAATGACATTGGGGCAAAACCCGAGTTCCCAGACCTTGTCCAACAGGTCCGCCGGCAGATCGGACGCCTCGTCGCACTCGCGGGCCTTGGGCCTGAGTTCCTTCTCGGCGAACCGACGCGTCATGTCCTGAATCTGTTTTTGGTCTTCATCTAAAGTAAATTCAGCCATTTCCAGCTTCCTCCATCCCGGTTGGGTTCAAGGTCGATGCCGCGCCAACATACCTCAAGGCCGAGACGCTGTAAACCCAAAATCAAGGATCGGAAACCCCCCCGCCCAACCCCGAACCCGCCAAGGGCCATGAAAATATGATAAAATATGCCTTGACTTTTAATTCCAAATTTAATTAATCTCTTGATAATATTTTTCCGACCGGACGCACGTTTCATTCCCCGGGTCGAAGGTGAAGACCGGGGCGGAGGGGAAGCCGGCCGTCCGGGATCAGAGAGGGAGTCCCATGAACTTCAAGCACCTGCTCTACGACCGGAAAAACGGCCTGGCCAAGGTCGTCATCAACAATCCCGAAAAACGCAACGCCCTGCATCTCGAACTCCGCTACGAACTCATCGACCTGTTCGCCGGGCTTCGGGACGACGATGACGTCAAAGCCGTTCTGCTGACCGGGGCCGGCGGACATTTTTCCTCCGGGGGCGATATCCAGACCATGGAAGGCGTGACCGCAGTGGCCGGACGTCGCCGTCTGAAAACCGGCCAGAGACTGGTCCGGGCCATGGTCGAACTGGAAAAGCCCATCGTCACGGCGGTCCGGGGATTCGCCGCTGGCGCGGGGGCCAGCATCGCCCTGGCTTCCGACTTCATCATCGCCTCCGAAGAGGCCAGGTTCAGCCTCGGCTTCGTCAGGATCGGCCTCGTTCCGGACTGGGGGCTTTTCTACTTCCTGCCCCTGCGTATCGGTCTGACCCGGGCCAAGGAACTGATGATGACCGGCGACCCCATCAAGGCCCCGGAAGCCGAAAGGATCGGCCTGATCAACAAGGTGGTTCCCGACGACAAACTGGACGAGGAGGCCGAGGCCTGGGCGGCCCGGTTCGCCTCGGGACCCGGCCAGGCCCTGGCCATGATCAAAATGGCCCTCAACCGCCTGCCCACCAGCCTCGAGGCGCTCATGGAAATGGAATCGACCATGCAGTCCGTTGCCTTTACCAGCGATGATTTCGACGAAGGCCGGCGGTCGTTTCTCGAAAAACGAAAGCCGGATTTCAAGGGAAAATGATTCTTGCTCCGCGACGGGGCGCCAACCGAGAGGCCGGTCGGGTCAATTATCACAATAGGATCGGCATGTTTGGGAATTCAGATCGATTTTGGCCGCGAATTCGCTTCGAGGCCCGGGTTTTTCCGGCGTCTCCATTCATGAGTTTATCGTCGAAAGGGCGGGTATGAAATCCGAAAACAGCAGGCAGGATTCTCCGGTCGATGTGGCCTACAAAAAAATCAAGGAGATGATGTACCACCACGAGATCGTCCCGGGGCAGAAGCTGCTCTACCAGGAACTGGCCAGAAAACTCAATATGAGTATCACTCCGATCATCCAGGCCCTCAATCGACTCCAACTCCTTAATATCGTTTACTCGGAGCGCAACAAGGGGTATTATGTCGGTGAGGCCGACCCAGTCGAGGCCAGGGAGTTGTTTACGGCCCGGGAGGCGCTCGAAACCTACTTGGTTCCGAACATTATCGAGAATCTGAACGCCCGCAGACTCAAGGAGATCGAGGCGGCCCTTAAGGAACACAGCAAGGGCCTGACCATGCCCCAGCACCGGCGGCTGCTCATGATCATCGACACCAACTTCCATCTCAAGATTGTCGAATGTGCCAACAACCGGGTCATATACAACACGTTGAAGATGATTTTCGAGCAGATTTATCTGAAATATCGGCCGGAATACATGCGGGAGAACCGCCTGGTCGAAGCCGGCCAGGAGCACAAGCTGCTTTTCGAGGCCCTCAAGGAAAAGGATGTCAAAAAGACCAGGCGACTGATCCGGCAGCACATCAAAAGCGGTTCCGATCATATCGCCGGAAGCCTGCTGGAAGACCGAAGCATCGAACTGTAACTCGAGTTCATTAAGGAGGCGTCTCGCCATGGGTGACGAGCTGGATCGAATCAGGAGCGAAAAACAGAACTGGAAAGAAAGACAACTGGAGAAAAACCCGGTCGGGCTCCGTCATTCCGACTGGGGCGCCCCCATACAGCCCCTTTACTCCCCCGACGACATCGAGGGGGGCGACTACCTGGAGGACGCGGGCTTTCCCGGGGACTACCCCTTTGTCCGCGGCGTTCACCCGACCATGTATCTTGGCCGGACCTGGACCATGCGCCAGTATTCCGGCTTCGGCACGCCCGAAGAAACCAACCGCCGCTTCAAGTTCCTGTTGCAGCAGGGGCAGACGGGCCTGTCCGTGGCCTTCGACCTGCCGACCCAGATCGGGTACGATTCCGACGACCCCATGAGTGAAGGGGAGGTCGGACGGGTCGGCGTGGCCGTGGATTCCCTCGATGACATGGAAACCATCTTCGACGAGCTGCCCCTGGACAAACTGTCCACCTCGATGACCATCAACGCCCCGGCGGCCATTCTGCTGGCCATGTACATCGCCGTGGCCGAAAAGCAGGGCGTCTCTTCCCGGCAGCTTCGGGGAACCATTCAGAACGACGTACTCAAGGAATACACCGTCCGGGGCACTTACATCTTCCCCCCCAAGCCCTCCATCCGGCTCGTGACCGACATATTCGCCTTCTGCCGAGAGCAGACGCCCAGATTCAATACGATCAACGTGGCCGGATACCACATGCGCGAGGCGGGGTGTACGGCCGTCCAGGAAATCGCCTTCAGCTTCGCCAATGCCATCGCCTACATCGAGGCCGGTCTCAAGGCCGGCCTGAACGTCGATGAGTTCGCCCCGCGCATTTCATGGATATTCGACACTCACAACAAGCTGTTCGAGGAGGTGGCCAAGTATCGGGCCGCCCGCAAGGTCTGGGCCGACCTGCTCCGCCACCGATTCGGCGCCAAAGACCCCCGTTCCTGGATGCTCCGGTTCCACACCCAGACCTCCGGGGCCAGTCTGACCGCCCAGCAACCGGAAAACAACCTGATCCGCGTCGCCTACCAGGTCCTGGCCGCGGTCCTGGGCGGGGCCCAGTCCATCGCCGCCTGCTCCTTTGACGAGGCCCTGGCCCTGCCCACGGAAAAGTCGGTCCAGCTCAGCCTGCGCACCCAGCAGATCGTGGAAAACGAGACGGGGGCCACCGACACCGTGGACCCCATGGGCGGTTCCTATTACCTCGAATCCCTGACGCGGAAGATGGAGGCCGAGATCAAGGGACTCATCGGGAAGATCGACGATCTCGGCGGCGCGGTGGAAGCCATTGAAAAAGGCTTCATTCAGCGGGAGATCGAAAAACGGGCCTATCAGGTCCAGCGGGAGATCGAGGAGAACCAGCGCATCCTCGTGGGCGTCAACAAATACCGGGTCGATGAAAAAGTCGACCTGACCATCCACAAATTCAACAACGAGCACGCCAGGCAACAGATCGCCCGGCTGCAAGCACTCAGGAAAAATCGGGATCAGAAGCGGGTCGAGGCCGCTTTGGCCGACATTCGCCGGGCCGCGCAGGGAGAGGACAACCTCATGCCTCTCTTCATCGATGCGGTCAAGACCTACGCCACGCTGGGCGAAATCTGCGGCGTGCTGCGCGAGGTCTTCGGCGAATACACTCAGCTCAAGACGACCTGATGGCCGGTGGGAACCCGATTGCCTGAACAGGAGGTTACTAAGGATATGGTCGGTATTGCGTTAAGCGGAACCTACATTCCCGCCTTCCGGTTGGATCGGGGGATCGTGGCCCAGAACTGGGGCCGCGCCTCCATCGGCGGGGAACGAAGCGTGGCCAACAACGATGAAGACTCCGCGACCATGGCGGTCGAGGCCTCGATCAACTGTTTGACCGGAATGGACCCCGGCCTGGTGGACGGCCTGTTTTTCGCCTCGACCACCGGCGTCTACCAGGAAAAGATGAACGCCGTCCTGGTTGCCGCGGCCACGGACATGAGGCGGTCGATCACGACCGCCGACTTCACCCAGTCCCTCCGGGCCGGGACCGGGGCCGTCAAGTCCGCCCTGGACGCGGTCAAGGCCGGCTCCATGAAAAACGTCCTGGTCGCGGCCGCGGACGCCCGTCTCGGGTATCCCCGCTCCGACCAGGAACAGGCCTTCGGGGACGGCGCGGCGGCGGTACTGGTCAGCGGCGACGACGTGGTCGCCGAGTACGAAGGCGGCTACTCAATATGTAACGAGATGTTCGATGTCTGGCGGAACCCCGAGGACACCTACGTCCGGACCTGGGAGAGCCGCTTCATCCTGGGCGAGGGCTACACGGCGAACATGGTCGAGGCCGTGAGCGGGCTTCTGAAAAAGATGAATCTTCAGGCCAAGGACATAACCCGGGTCATCATGCCCGCCCCGGACGCCCGCACCCACAAGGGGCTGGCCAAGAAACTGGGCTTCGACGCCGAAACCCAGCTGGCCGATCCCCTGCTGAGCAAGATCGGGCACTGCGGTGCGGCTCAGCCCCTGATCATGCTGGCCGCGGCCCTGGAACAGGCCCAGCCGGGCGATCGTCTGCTACTGGCCTGTTACGGCGACGGTGCGGACGCCATGCTGTTCAAGGTGACCGAGGCCATCAAGCAGGAACGGAAAAACCGGACCCTGGAACAGTACCTGGCCCATAAGCTGCCGCTGACCTCCTATTCCCGGTTCCTGAGCTACAAGGGCCTGGTGGAAACCGTGCCGGGCGAACCGTTCCGTCTCTTCTCCTCGGCCACGGTGACCTGGCGGGACCGCAACAGCATCCTGCGCTGCCACGCCAGCAAGTGCAACCAGTGCGGCACCGTCGCCTTTCCCGTCCAGCGCGTCTGCCCCATCTGCGACGCCAAGGACGACTTCGTCGAAGTACGCATCGCCGAGATGAACGGACAGGTCTTCACCTACACCCTGGACAACCTGGCCGGCCGTAGCGACGACCCGGTCGTCGTCCAGACCGTGGCCGAATTCGGCGCGGAAAAGGTCCGTTTCTACGGCATGATGACCGACTGCATCCCCGCCCAGGTCAAGGTCGGGATGCCGTTGGGCCTGACCTTCCGCCGGATTTATGACGGGATGGGCATGCATAACTATTTCTGGAAATGCAGACCGTTGACCATTGGAGGGCAGGAATAATGGGCAGCCTCAAAGATCGCGTCGCCATCGTGGGCATGGGATGCACAAATTTTGGCGAGCATTGGAATAAAGGAACCGAGGACCTGGCCGTCGAATCTTTTTTCGAGGCCCTGGAAGACGCCGGGATCGAAAAGAAGGAGATCGAGGCCTGCTACGTCTCCACGGTCATGTCCTCGATCATCGGGATTTCCGGGGCCGTCGCCGCCGACGCCCTGAAACTCAAAGACATCCCCATCATCCGTAACGAAAACTGGTGCGCCTCCGGGCACATCGCCCTGATCGAGGCCTGCATGGCCGTGGCCAGCGGGGCCTACGACACGGTCCTGGCCCTGGGCGTGGAAAAGCTCAAGGACACCGGATACCCCGGTCTGGGAACCGGACGGGGCATGCACCCGGTCTACGAGGCCAGGCGGACCTCGCCGGGCTCCTTCGGCCTCATCGCCACCCGGTATTTCGAGCAGTACGGGCTGACCCCGGAGCAGGGCAAGGAGGCCCTGGCCAAGATCGAAGTCAAAAATCACGACAACGGCAGTCTCTGCCCCAAGGCCCATTTCAAAAACAAGATCACGATTGAACAGGTCCTGAAGGCCCCCATCATCGCCTGGCCCCTGGGCCTGTTCGACTGCTGCGGCAACAGTGACGGCTCGGCCTGCGCCATCGTCACCACCCCGGAAAAGGCGGAGGCCCTGAAAAAGGACCCCATCTACCTCAAGGGGTTTGGCATATCCACCGACTCCATGCTGCCCCATTTCCGGCCCGGCTTCACCTGGACCAGTTTCAACGCCCTGGTCAATTCCTCCCGCAAGGCCTATGAAATGGCCGGTATCAAGAATCCGCGCGAGGAACTCAGTCTGGCTGAAGTGCACGACTGTTTCTCCATCACAGAACTCCTGATCTACGAGGACTTCGGTCTCAGTCCCCGAGGACGGGCCAAAGAGGACATCGACGCCGGCTTTTTTCAGCGGGACGGCGGACTGCCGGTCAACATAGACGGCGGCCTGAAATGTTTCGGCCACCCCATCGGCGCCAGCGGCCTGCGCATGACCTACGAGGTCTACAAGCAGCTCCAGGGCAAGGCCCAGAAGCCCGAGCGGCAGATCAAAAACCCCAGGCTGGGACTGGCCCACACCTTCGGTGGCCCGCCTCAGCTCAGCGCGGTGGCCATTTTCGGAAACGAAAAGGGTTGATCCCGACGCAATGAACCATTTCGGGCGCCGCTTCGGCGCGGCGCCCGAAAGAAGCAACTCATAAGTCGTTTGCCGGCCATCGGGGCGGGTCGCCTCGGGCGCGGACCCGCCCGCCCCGTTGGGGTCGCCCGACGGCCTGAATCCGCATACCCTCAACCCATGAATCAGAAGCTACCGGGAGGAAGGCTATGATCAATTACGTTGAAAAGTTCGATGCAAACCGGATCGGCATGGCGAACCACGCCAAAAACATCCCGGACCGGATGGCCCTGATTATGAACGACCGCTCCTTCACCTATCTCGAATTCGACAAAATGACCAACTCCCTGGCCAACGCACTGATCAACGAAGGGATCGCACCCGGAGACCGGGTGGCCATCCTCATGCATAACTCCCCGGAAATCATGGCCTGCTGGGCGGCCGTCGGAAAAGTGGCCGGCACGCCCATCGCCCTGAACTATCGATTCCGGGAAGACGAACTGGCCTACATCGTCAACGACTCCGAATCCAGGGCCCTGATCTATGGAGAGGAGTTCGAGGACATCGTCGAGCGGGCCAAGCCCAAACTGGAAGTGCCCTCCATAATCTACATCCGCCAGGGCGGCGCCACCCCCACGGACGGGACATTGAAGCTGGAAACCCTCATCGAGCAGGCCCCGGACAACACGCCGGACACCGTGACCCATGCCCATCAGGTCGCCAGTTCCCTGGTCTACACCTCCGGGACCACGGGGCGGCCCAAAGGCGTCTTCCGCAACTCCAGCAACCGCCTCAACACCCTGCTCAGCTATGCCTACAACTTCGAATCCACGTACGACGACGTCCACCTGGTCGCCGGTCCGCTCTATCACTCCGCCCCGTACGGCTGGGCCGCCTTCTCCTTGATGCTGGGCAACACCGTCGTTCTCATGCCCCGCTTCGACGCCGAGGAGTTCCTGCGGCTCACCGAAAAACATAAGGCCACCACGACCTGGGTCGTCCCGACCATGCTCAACCGTATCGTCAACCTGCCCGACCAGGTCAAAAATCGATACGACGTCAGCAGCCTCCGGGTCATGACCGTGGGCGGGGAGTCCTTCCCCTTTCCCTTGAAACAGAAGTCGGTCGAGTTTTTCGGGCCGGGCAGGATTTTCGAGTTTTTCGGGGCGACCGAGAACAGTTGCGTCACCTTCCTCCGGCCCGAGGACCAGCTCCGCAAACCCGGCAGTTGCGGGCGTCCGGCCGTAGGACAGGATATCCGCCTCCTGGATGAAAACAAGCAGGACGTCGAAATCGGCCAGGTCGGGGTTCTCTATACCAAAAGCCCCTTTCTCCTGGACGGCTATTATAAAAAGCCCGAGGCCACCGAGGCCTGCTATTATGAGGGCTACTTCACCGTGGGCGACATGGCCTATCGGGACGAGGAAGGTTACTACTACATCGTCGATCGCGCCGTGGACATGATTATTTCCGGAGGCGTCAACATCTATCCCGCCGAGATCGAGGAAACGCTTTACCATCACCCGGCTGTTTTCGATGCCTCGGTCATCGGCGCCAAAGACCCGGACTGGGGCGAGAAGATCGTCGCCTTCATCGTCCTCAAGGACGGGGTCCAACTGACCGAAGATGAGGTCATCAGCCATGTCGGCAGCAAGCTGGCCTCATATAAAAAGCCCAAGGAAGTCTATTTTGTGGATGAACTGCCGTACTCGCCCTCCGGCAAGCAGCTCAAACGCCAGTTGCGACAGGAGTACGAAGCCCGTTCCCGGAACGCGTCTTGAGAGAGGATGACATGTCCGACGACCAAAAACTGATGAGCATGAGCGAGGCGGTCTCGCGTTTCGTCAATAAAGGGACCCGACTGTTCCTGGGAGGCTTCATCCAGCAGGAACCCTTTGCCGCGGTTCATGAAATCATCCGGCAGGGCATCAGGGACCTGCACCTGACCCACGTGGCCTCGATGCTGTCCGTGGACCAGATGCTGGGGGCCGGCCTGATCGAAAAACTGACCACCACCTTCACCTGGAATCCCATCCCGGCCACGGCCCACTGCTTCGTTCGGGCCATGACCCGGGGCATTCCCCGCCGGGTCGAACTGGAGGAGTATTCCATTCTGATCATGAACCTGGCCCTGTTTGCCGGCGCTCTGGACCTGCCTTACGTGGCTTCCAAAAGCCTGATGGGCTCGGGATTCGACGGAGAACTGGGCGGATCGGGCGCCCGCAACCAGCTCAAGTTCGAGAAATCGCCCTTCACCGGCGAGCGGGTCTGTCTGGTCCCTCCCCTCAAGCACGACGTGGGCATCATGCAGGTCCAACGCTGCGATCCCGAGGGCAATGCCCAGGCCTGGGGTATCCTCGGCGAAAGCCAGTACGGGATGTTGGGCTGCGAGCACATCATCATCTGCTGCGAAGAGGTGGTGGACCCGGACGTCATTCGGCGAGACCCCAACCGGACTCTGATTCCGGGCTACCGGGTGGATGCCGTGGTCGAGGCGCCCTGGGGCAGCCACCCCTTTCCCATGACCGGGCATTACGACATGGACTGGCTCTATTTCGCCCACTACGAACGCAAGACCCGCAACGTCGAGGACTTCAAAGCCTTTTTGGACGAGTGGGTCTACGGCGTCCGGGACCGGAACGAATACCTCGGCCTCTTGGACGCCAATCGTTTGGAAAAACTTCGGCTCGAGCCCACGAACCCGGAACCGGTCTCCTACGGCCGGCTGACCCGCCACTTCGAGGTGTAACATGAGCGATCAAACCCATCCTGCCAGTCCGGTCGAGCAGATGGTCGTTTCGGCGGCCCGGCTTATTGACGACGGCGACGTCTGCATGGTCGGCACCCAGTGGCCCATTGTCGTCTCCGTATTGGCCAAAAGTCTGCACGCCCCCGGGGCTACTCTCTGCTTCGAAGGCGGCGTCATCCTGGGCCGGGTCCCCGACTTCACGCCCCTGTTCACGGCCGATCCGGTCATTTACGCCAGTTCCTGCCAGCTCGGGACCTCCTTTGATACCCTGGGCATGGTTTTGCACGGCGGCCGGACCAACAAGGGCCTGCTCTCGGCCGCCTCGGTCGATCGGTACGGCAACGTCAACACCACCTGCATCGGTGACTACAACGCACCGAAAATCCGCTTCGGCGGCAGCGGCGGGGCCTGCGATTTTGGAAGCTTGGCCAAGACCATCGTCATCGTCGAACACGACAAGCGCCGCTTCCCTGAAAAAGTGGATTTCATCACCACGCCCGGGTACCTGTCCGGAGGCGACAGCCGCGTCCGCGCCGGTCTGCGCCCCGGCACCGGACCGCTGGCCGTGGTCACTACGCTGGGGCTGTTCCGTTTCGACGAGAACGGGGAGATGATCCTGGCCGGTTACCGGCCCGACGTCTCGGTCGAGGAAGTCCGGGCCAATGTGGGCTGGGACCTCAAGGTTTCCGAAGATGTTGCGCCCCTCGAACCCCCCACCGGGAAGGAACTCGACGTCCTGAGGACCCGAGTCGATCCGGAAGGCATGTATATTCGCTATGCCCGTTTTTTGGAGGGCGTGCCCATATCGGTCTGATCCGTCATCAAAGGAGAAGTAAAATGGATTTCGAACTTTCGGAAGAGAACCGTATTTTCCGGGAGGCCATCCGGGAATTCGCCCAGCGGGAAATCGCTCCCCTGGTCGAAGAAGCCGAAGCCACGGCCACCTACCCCAAACAACTGTTTCGCAAGATGGGCGAGCAGGGATTTCTCTGCCCGCGTTTCCCCATAGAAATCGGTGGCGGCGGCGGTGACAAGATCACTGAATGCATCATGGTCGAAGAGGTCAACTACGTCTGCGCCGGCGTGGCCTCCGGCATCGTCGGCCATACCGGCCTGGCCACCTATCCCCTCTATGTCCACGGCTCCGACGAACTGAAGGAGAACTACCTCTACCCGGCCGCCAGGGGCGAAAAAATCGGGGCCTTCGGCCTGAGCGAGCCGGACGTGGGCTCGGACGCCGCCGCCATCCGGACCCGGGCCGTGCGGGACGGCGACAGCTACATCCTCAACGGCACCAAGATGTTCATCACCAACGGTCCCATTTGCGACTACGTCGTGGTCTGCGCCTATACCGATCCCAGCAAGCGGGGCGCGGGCATCAACCTGTTTGTCGTGGACAAGGGCACGCCCGGATTCGTCGTTTCGAGAAAACTGGAAAAACTCGGCAACCACTGCTCCGAGACCGGAGAACTGGTCTTCGAGGACTGCCGCGTCCCGGCCAGCCACATGATCGGCGGCAAGGAAGGCGGCGGGTTCGAGCAGATTGCCAGCACCCTCCTGTCCGGACGGATCACTTACGGCGCCCGGGCCACGGGCACGGCCCAGGCCATCTACGACCTGACCGTCGAGTACGCCAAACAGCGCGTCCAGTTCGGCAAGCCCATCGTCAAACACCAGTTCATCCGCTTTCGCCTGGCCGAAGTGGCCATGCTGGTGGACATCATGCGCCAATATACCTGGCGCGTGGCCTGGCTGTTCGACCAGGGCAAGAAGGTTCGCAAGGAATCGTCCATGGCCAAACTCTTTGCCACGGAAATGGTTCAGAAGATCGCCGGCGACTGCATCCAGATATTCGGCGGGTATGGCTACATGAAGGAATACCCCATCGAGCGCCACTTCCGGGATGCCCGGCTCTACACCGTGACCGAAGGCACTTCCGAGGTCCAGCGCATGGTCATCGCCAAGGAGTGCGGATTCTGATCGAACGTCTCGGGGCCGCGCCGGAATCGGGGTCCGGCGCGGCCCCCGTCCTCGTCTCAAGGGCTCCCCCCGCCCAGAGGCTCCGGAACGAAATCCACCCCGACGGCCCGGCCGGGCCCCTCGAGGCCGCATAATGGATACCTGGCGTTTTCTCGACGTCGACTGGCTGACCTACGCCGAAACGGCCATTTACCGGCCGGTGCTCATGCGGGCCGTGGGAAGGGAACAGGTCCCGGACACGGTCACCTTCTGCACGTTTCCCAAACCGAGCCTGGTTCTCAACTTTTTCAACGACCCGGACAAGGACGTCGATCTCGACTTCTGTCGCCGGCAAGGCATTCCCGTCTGCCGGGTCATTTCCAACGGCGGCCCGATTTTGGGCGACGCCGGATACACCTTTACCTTCCTCCACCTGAATACCGACCGACCCAACGTGCCCGGAGACACGCCGGGCATGCTGTCCAAGACCCTGACCGCACTGGCCGAGGGCATCTCGGATGCATTCGACGTCGAATGCCGCTTCCGCCCCCTCAACGACCTCGAAGTCCGGTGTGAAGACGGGGCCTGGCGAAAGATCGGACCCTCGTCCTGCTTTTTCGACGGCCATACCGTCCAGATGGGATCGGGCCTCCAGGTCAGAAAGCCCGACACCCACCTCATCGAAACGGCCATCATCACCCCGCCGGAAAAATTTCAGGACAAGGAGGCAAAAAGCGTCCGCGACCGGATCACCTACCTCGAAAATGCCGTCGGCAGGACGGTCGACATGAGCGAGATCAGGCGAATCTATCGAGACCAGATCGGCCGGATATTTGGAGTCGAACTGGCAGACGGAGAACTCACGGACCGGGAAAAGGGCATGTACCTGGAGTTGGAACAGGAATACACCGCCGACGACTTTTTCATGGAGCGTTCCGAAAAGCGCCTGGGCGATCTCGGACCCGGCGTCAACCGGGCCATGATGCTTTTCAAGGTGCCCCAGGGCCCCCTGGTCCGACTGGTCACCTTTGTCGACCGCGGGCGCCTGAAGGCCCTGCGCATCACCGGCACGATCCACGCCAGCCCGCTTCAGCCCACCTCGCCTGTCCACGAAATCGAAAAAGTCCTGCAAAACCAACCCCTGGACCGGGTTCTGTTCGAAGAGAAAATCGCCGAGGTGCTCGATCGGCCCCTTTTCAGTTTCACCAAAGTCACGCCGCAAATGCTGGCCGGGAAAATCCATGAATGTGCAAGCGTCTGATTCGCTGGCCCGACGCCTGGCCCGGTTTGCCTGCCGGCTGAACTACCAGGACCTGACCGACGGGCAGGTCGATCGGCTCAAGGACTTTTTCCTCGACTGGCTGGGTTCGGCCATTGCCGGCCGGAGCGAAGCCCCGGTCCGCATGATCCGGGAGGTGGCCGAGGAAATGGGCGGCCGACCGGAAGCGACCGTGATTCCGGACGGAACCCGGACCAGCGCCCCCCTGGCCGCCCTGGTCAACGGAGCCTCGTCCCACGTCAAGGAAATGGACGACCTGCACAGGGAGTCGATCCTCCACCCGGCCGCGGCCATCATGCCGGCCGTTTTCGCCATGGCCGAACGGGAGGACGTCACCGGGCCCGACCTGATCGTGGGGATCGCCGTGGGATACGAGATCGGCATCCGGGTTGCCCTGGCCGCCGGACCGGACCACTACCGATACTGGCACACCACGGCTACCTGCGGGACCTTTGGGGCCGCCGCCGGGGCCTGCAGGATTTTGGGCCTCGATGAGGACCGGACCGTCTGGGCCCTGGGCTCGGCCGGGACCCAGGCCTCCGGCCTATGGCAGTTTCTGACCGAAGGGGCCATGAGCAAACAGCTACATCCGGGCAAGGCCGCCATGAACGGCCTCCTGGCCGCACTGCTGGCCCGGAAAGGATTCACCGGGGCTGAAGGCATACTCGAAGGGGAGAAAGGATTCCTCCAGGCCACCTCCACGGACTTCGACGGGAACCGGTGTCTGGACGGACTGGGCCACGAGTTCCGATTCGAACGCAACTCATTGAAATATCACGCTTCGTGCGGACACACCCACGCGGCCGTTGACGCCGTGCTCCAAGCTTCCCAGGGCGAGACCTGGACCGACCCGGATGTCCGGGAAGTCAAGGTCAGGACCTATCAGGCCGCCCTCGATCTGCTCGGCGGCGTGAACCCGGACACGCCTTACGCCGCCAAATTCAGCCTGCCTTACTGTCTGGCAGCGGCCCTTAAATTCGGCCGGGTCGGAGTAGAGGAGTTCGACGAAGCCTGCCTCCGGGACGCCGACCTCAGGCGGTTGATGGACAAAATAATCCTTAACGCCGACCCGGAACTGGATCGAACCTATCCGGCCAAGTGGCCGGCGCGGGTCGAAATCACCCTGAATGACGGACGCGCTTTAACGGGTTCGGTCGACTATCCCAAAGGCGATCCGGAACACCCCCTGAGTCAGCGGGAACTGAGGCAAAAGTTCGAAAACCTCACCCACGGCCTGCTGTCGGTTCCGGTGATAGAAAGCATCTATCACAAATCGATCCATCTGGAACAGGCGACCCGCGTCTCGCGCCTGCTTGAAGATATCTAAATCCTTTTAATGCTCACGCCGGATTTCGTCTTCCGAACCGAGAACTGGTCACCGACCTGGAAACCCATGGTTTCGATTATGTCCGAGGGCACGATCAGGCTGCCGCGTTTGTTGACTTTGATCTGATTGCCGCCCTGACCGAGGCCATCCTTCGATGCCTTGCCGGTAATCCCTTTGATGTTCCCTTTTTCCACCAGCGCATCCAGATATAGCGCTTTGAGCTGCGCGGTGGTCTTGATGCTGAACTTGGCCATGATCTCTTTGGCCGGAACCTTGGCATCAACCGCCTTGATCAGCTTTTCGTTGTCAACGATCTTTTTTCTTGGCATGAAACACTCCTTTGTCTCTGGTTAGTAAGTGAACGTAAATCGGGTCGTCCCAAGAACCCGCCCCACGGGCGTCGCATATCCTTCGGAAATGCCGGCGGCTCCGCGGGGTTTGGCAGCCGGATTCCCTGTTCGGGCGATCAAATCACGCCAAAACGATGGAGACCGATCCCTGGCTTGCCCCGGCTGTTTCCAGTGGTCTTCGAGCCTGTGGAAAAATTGTTTATAAGTTGAACTGACCCGACTTTTTGCGACAATACCGCCGATCGGACGGTACCCTCCTTTTATTCACATCTCTGCCCTACGTGCCCCAAATACGCAGTAAACGCCTATATAGTAAGCTGGATGATATGAAAAGTCAAGGTCCATTTTAAAAGCCCGTGTGGAGCGGTTTGATGCGTTATTGATATAACAACCTAATATTAAATGGAATTTAACCCGAATCGTTGTGATTCATCTTGTTTTGTTAAATGTGTATATTTATATAATCAGTTTTGTAATGAAACTAACTTCCGGAAATCTCAACCACGAACCCATTCAATAACTGGAAAAAAAAAGAAAATGATCTCATTACGACCATCCGCATTCATAAATCCCTCTTACACCCGTTGCACCTGACCGTCCGGCCAAACATCATGGCCTGCGAAACCGCTGGCCGGCCCTAAAAATCCGGATGCAGCCAAACCAGTCGGGCAAAGACCTGCCGGGTTTGTAACAACCCGGCGAGGTTGAGCAGTCGAAGTGTATGAATCAGATTGCAGGTCCGGGTGCATTGATCGCCCCAAAAAGAAAAAAGCCGATGCGCACGGCGATACGCAGGCGCTGAATCGCAGGATGCAGTTTGAACATCAAGGCGACAGCGCCAGCTACAATCGAAAGTATACCGAATAACTCCACATAGTTAAGCCATTCGGCCATGTTGTGGAAACTCCGCGGGGTATCCAGGCCTTCGGCCAAGGCCTCGAAGGTCGGTTTGCCGATCATTTTTAACAAGGCTTCTCTTTCTGACATGGAAAACGAGGCGATGATCCCCGGGGCCGCGAACAGGCCGCCGTATAGGGAAAGCAGTTTTAAACGGCCCTGCTTCCGCAAGGGTACCCGCCAGGCGACCAGCCCGGCCGCCGTCATTGAAACCAGGAAGTAAAACAGATAGCTCAGGCCACTGGTCAAATCCTGAAAATGAACCGCTGTTACCGACTTTCCCGTCATCCGACCCTCTCGCTGTTCTATATCCGATCAAAGGAGGTAATGGGTTCCCCGGCAGACGGCAATCGGGAAATCGGTATTCATTTTATTAAAAATGTTGATCGTTACACCACGCGTTCTCCCACACCCGAATACCGCCCGGACCGGCGTTTGCTTAACAAATAAAAAATACCCGGGGACCGGTCCAATGGGCAACTGTTCTGTTTCGTAGCGGGCTGCAAGGGGCCGGCCCGCTTCTCCTGGACGAAGCGAAGGACATCATGAGTTGGGCCATGGCCTCGAACCGGTATGGATTCCTCCCCCAAATATTACCGGGCCGATCACCTCCCCAATACTTTTTCCACAAAACTCGGCAGCATCATGACCTGGGTCTCGCTGCCTTCGGGCAGATTGTTCAGCGCCTGGCTGTAGCATCCGGTGCAGACGTGGACCATGGTCCGGGTCGAGACGTTGTCCATCATATGGGCCAGGCCTTCCGGGTGAAAACAGCACTTCGGCGCGCTGATGCGGTTGATTTCCAGCCCCTTGATTTTGTCGAAAACCTCGTTGGTGGACTTCAGGTCCATGGGCGCCGGTGAGAACTTCCGATGGAGGCGGTAACACCCGGCATAGTAGTCGATCTGGTCCTCGAACCGGACCTCGTTCAGGAGCTCATTGATGACTGCCGGGTAGAAAACGATCTCCGCGTCGGGAAACGCGTATTTGTAAATCGGATAACAGGGCGAACAGAAGATGATCAATCGTTTTGCCCCGAGCTTTTCGGCCTGCTCGATGTTTTTGCCCGCGAACTCCTTGGACAGTTCGCGGCATTCCTCCATGGCCGCCTCATCCTTGGCCTTGATCGCCGGCCGGTACAAATAATTGCCGCAACAGTATTCGGTTGAGAGCATGGTGTAGGACAGGCCTTTTTTGTCGAAAAGGCGGGCCAGCGGTTCGAGCAGATGGGGCAGGTTGGGCAGTACCTGGCAACCGGAAACCAGGACGTTTTTCGCCGGCTGGTCATAGGGCAGATTGTATTTTTCCAGTATGGGAATCCGGTCGGGCATCTGGGCGTTGGCCTTGCCGGAGGAACGGATGGATTCCACCGCTTCCGGGTCGATAAGTTGATTCATGGTTCGATACCTCCTGATTCGATTTTAGTTTCCGATGGAAAAACCCGGGGACGCGGGACCCGGGGCTATCCGGTGTGATGGCCAACGGACACGACGCGCCGGTCTTTGTACGGCCTCGGTTTTCCTGCTTGGCGCCCCTTGCGGACCCAGACCCGGTCGTCAAAGGTCCGATAGTAGCTCCAGCGGGTCGGCGGGTCGGAGACCGAGGCGACCCGCGGCTGCCTCGACCTCTTGGCGATCCGGCCGGCAATGTGCCGCGAGATGATCCGGGACAGCAGCGGCGGCCGGCCCACCTCCTCCCGATAGCGGCGTTCGAGCCCGCCGGCCCGTTCGCGCACCACGGGGCTGGGATGATGCAGGATGCAGGCCCGCAGAAAGCCGTAAAGCCCCGTTGCCATCTTGCGGGCCCTCATATATTGATATTCATGGAACGCGCCGTTCTGTTTCCTGAAGACCGTCAGCGAGTCCAGGACGCTCTCCATGATTTGGAGCGGCGGCGGACCGTTTTCGTCCCGCAGCCTCTCATGGGCATAGTCGAAATAGGACTTGATGGCGTTCCGCTGGAAATGTTTGAGCCGGAACACGTCGTCCTTCCAGAGGTGGAAGTCCTCCCATCCATAGGTCTCCAGAATCCGGCCCGAATCGGCCATCCGTTCATACAGCTCCGTGCCCGGGCAGGGTGTCAGGGGCGAAATCTGGTAGAACGTCGGCTTGAGGGCCACGAACCGGTCGATGTCCTCCCTCAGGTTGTCCGGCGTGTGAAAATCAAAGCCGAGCACCAGGGAGCCCGTGGTCTGGATGCCGTGGCGGTGAAGCCCGGCAAAGGTCTCCTCGATGCTTCGGCCCTGGCGCTTTGCGTATCGGTCTTCGGTCCGGCCGGACCCGCCCAGAAAGCTTTCCACCCCGATCCAGATCGAACCCACTCCGCACTCCCTCAGCTCCATGGGATCGAACGGGGCCAGGGAGCGCATGGACCCGAAGCTGAACCAGCGCACGCCCCACGTCTCCGGGTCCCCCCGCAACAACCGTCCCAACTCCCGGACGTAATCCGGGCGGATGAAAATGTCCTCGTCAAAAAGAATGACGAACAGGTCCTTGAACCGGAGTCGGGCCTGGTAGTTCTTGATGAACCGATACACCTGTTCCGGTTCGGCGACGTAGATTTTCCGGTGACGGAAAAAGGCGCTGGTATTGCAGAAATCACAGGCGTTGGGGCAGCCCAGGGCCACCAGGAGCACCGGAATCCGGGCCTGGGCCTCGAGGCCGGGAATAGAAAACCCGGTCATGGGGAAATGATACTGGGTGATCTCGCGATCCACCGGTTCATCGTCCAGCAGCCCGCGCATGAATCGGACACCCTCCTCCCGGCAGAGGTGATCCGCGTTTTCGCGAATGTAATCGGCATCGCGGTTACAGTCCCCGGGCACCGGGCGATCCAGGGTCCCCACGCCGTAACCGCCCACCACGATGATCGTGCCCGGGCGCTTTTCCCGGACCCGTTTCATCATCCGGGCGATCTTGGCCGTGTGCAGACTTTTCAACTGGAAGCCGACGACGTCGTATCCTTGGTCGAGTTCCCGGTCGAAATCCTCCCAGTGCGGGTCCTCCAGGACCGTGGTCGGACAGGATATATTTTCCGCGATTATGTAAAGGCCGTAGTAGTGGCAGTGGGCGGTCAGTTGAAAAGGACCGTGCCCCCGGGCCAGTCGGGAGGCCAGTACGTCGTACATGTCCTCTCCCCAGCCCGGTTCGTTGGGACCGTAGTTGGCCGTGAGCAGGACACGGGGCTTTGTCATGCCGTCCCCCCATTACCCCGGTATTCGATCTCGCCCGGACGGTTCATCAGGCGGCCTGGCCTGCCAAATCGTCGTCGCCGCGATAGATACAGCATGAATCGTTCGGGCTTGGGTCCGACCGGAACGGGCCGGGGCCGCAAAATAAAATCAGAGACACCGGATTCGGAGCCTGAACCCGGATTCCGGTGGCCAAGGCCCGGACTGTTTGCTCGGTATGTACTCATCATGGCCTTTTTGGCCCGGACTGTCAATTGTCCGATCCGGCTTTTCCAAACGCCGTTTGTCCTGTATGCTCGTTTAAACCCGGATATTGAGGTTGGGCTCGACGCCTCGCTACGAACCCAACTGCAAAATCCAGATGTAAGGTTATTTCGGAGGAAATCCGATGGAGGTCCTGTTCCTGGGGACCGGCACGGGCGTGCCTTCCGCCGAAAGGGCTTCGCCCGGCCTGCTGGTCCTGGCCGGGGGATTGAAAATCCTGGTCGATGCCGGTTCGGGCACGCTTCGGCAGCTCGCCCGAACCGGCCATTCCTACAACGACCTGGACTGCATTTTCCTGACCCATTTCCACCCGGACCATACGGCCGAACTGGTGCCTTATCTGTTCGCGACCAACTACTGGCCAGGCTTCACCCGCCTCCAGCCGGCCCGCATTTATGGGCCTCGCGGTCTGCTGGCCTGGCTGGAACACCTGCGCGCGGCCTGGGGACATTGGGTCGAACCCCCGGATAACCGGGTCGAGTTCCATGAACTGGAACTGGGAGCCTCAACGGCCTTTCGATGCGGGCCGCTGGGTGTTGCGGCCGGACCCATCCCCCACACCGAGGCCAGCCTGGGGTATCGATTCAGCGAACCAGACGGTCCGACCCTGGTGGTCACGGGTGATACCGACTACGGGCCCGGACTGGTGGCCCTGGCCCGGGGGGCCGATTTGCTGGTGACCGAATGCTCCATGCCCCAAGGCATGAAAGTCGATGGACACCTGACCCCCGAACTGGCCGGAAGGGCCGCGAGGGAGGCCGGCGTCGGGGCCCTGGCCCTGACCCATTTCTATCCGGAAACCAGGGGACATGACCTGGAAGCCCACGCCGCCCAGGAATTCGAAGGCCGGATTATTCTGGCCGAAGACTTGATGCGGGTCCCGGTCTGATCAGGACCAGCGGTAGTGCCTGCCCCGATGAGCGGGCCAGTCCGCCAGGCCGTACCGGCGGATCATCTCCAGGTTGTGGTCGATGTTTTCCCCGTGAAAATTCCTGAGCGGGTCCAGCAGGTCGCAGTTCACCGATTCCCCGCATTCCCAGCAACCCGTGTACCCTCGACCCCGGGCGCAGTCCCGGACGGCGCAGATCGGTTTGCCGCCGCCGCGGCGGCAGGGGGCCGGGCATTCCAGTGCGGTCATGGCTGACAGAACGGACCGGAAAGCAGGATAGTCATCCAGGGCCGGTCGCTTTTCGGCCAGCATCCCGGCGTATTGATCGAATTTCAGGTCTTCCAGCCAGGCGGCCAGCCGGCGGGCGGCGTCGAAGAAATCCCTTTTCGAAGGAATGCAGTCCTGGCAGAACAGACCGCAACACGCGGTCAGACCGTCGTCTTGGGTCATAATACTCCCTCCCGGGCTGCCCCATTCGGTTACGGTGGATCGATCGGGTGGTGGAAATTCTAGTTGCGGCGGACGATGATGAAATCCGCCAGGTCGGCCAGATCGGCCTTTTCCGGACGATCCGGCAAGGCCTCCAGGTTCGCCTTGGCCTCGTCGACCAGTTGGATCGCCCGGTCCCGGGACTGGGACAACCCGTCGTACTGGTCGATCAGGGCCTTGACCCGCTCGAATTCTTCATCCGAACGCCTTTTTTTCGTTACCAGCTCCAAAAGTTCGGCCCGGTCGGCGGCATGGGCCTCCCGGAGGGTCCGAATGATGGGCAGGGTGATTTTGCCTTCGTCGAGGTCGTGCCCGACCGGCTTGCCGAACTCGGCCGCTGTGGTCGAATAGTCCAGGGCATCGTCTATGATCTGAAAGGCATGGCCGATCATTCGGCCGTAACTGCCCAGGCGGTCGGCCCAGTCCTGGGGCGCCCCGGCTAAAATCGCGCCCAGGTGGCAGGCCGCTTCGATCAGGGCGCCGGTCTTGCGGTGAATCACCCGTTCATATTCGGCCTCGGTGATCTCCACGTCCCAGGCATGCAGGAGTTGCAGAATCTCGCCTTCGGCCATCCGGGCCACCGTATCGGCCAAAAACTCGCCAATCTTCAATTGTTCCGTTTCCGCCGCCAGGGCCATGGATTTGGCGAAAAGAAAGTCGCCCACCAGAATCACGCCCTGGTTGCCGTAAACCAGATGGGCCGCCTTCTGGCCCCGGCGGGTGTCCGCCTGATCGACCACGTCGTCATGGAGAAGGGTTGCGGCGTGGAGGTATTCAAACATGGAAGAAAAGTAGTATTCACGCCCGCCATTATAACCGCACAGCCGGGCCGCCAGCACGAAAAGGGTCGGTCGCAGACGTTTGCCCCCGGATAACAGGATGTACTCGCTGACCTGGGAAACAAAGGGTACGTCCGAGCCGATCTGGTCCCGGATCTGCTGGTCGACTTGCTTGAAAACGGGCGCCAGCCGGTCGATGACGTTTGCGCTCTCCATGAAACCTCACGGACTTGAAAATGTCGGCATGGTAGCCCAGGCCCCCTGAACTGTCAAGAGCGGTAGTGGTTTCCCGGTAACCATTTAATGAATCGGGGCATATCATTTTTCAGCCGCCCGCGGGGCCTTTGGCCGAAGGACGGCTCTGCCGCCGAGTCCCTCGGTATATATGGAAAAGGCGGCAGCCGGAGTCCTGAGGCCAAAGGCCGCGACAGGGCGGTCCTTCGTTGCCACCAACCACTGAATAGCTACGTTTCCCGGTACGGTATCCAGTCCGGACGAATCAGGAGTTGCCTGCCGCGGGGGTTCCGGCTTGGCCTTTGGCACGGATTTTCATTCGCCGCCGGATCGATCGTCATATATCGCGATAATTTGGATTTTATTGACATTACAGGTGGTTTGGCCTACGCTGTACAGGGTTTTCCCATCCGCGGCCCCATCGTCCCGGCCCGGATGGTCGAAGCGTTCCGTTTTTAAAAATAAAAAGGTAAACTCAACCCCGCCGGGAAGAAGGCGGGCCTGAATCCGGAAAAGCGGCGGACCGAATCCCTATGGCCAATCGCATCTTGATCTGCGGTGCGATGTTCGACTGGGCCGACCGGTCATTCAACCAACGGCTCAAGGACGTCCTGGCCGGGGCGGGCTATCAAGCAGACCTGATGCCCGACCCGGACGACAAGAAGTCCCCAGGGAACATCCTGGACCAATTTCTGACCGTGGTCCAACGGTCGGACCTGGTCCTGGCGGTAATCGATCCGGGCCAAACCGACGCCTGGACATGGTTCGCCCTGGGCCTGGCTCATGCCCGGGGCGTTCCCATCCTGGCTTTACACACAGATTTCCATCGGCGCCGGGGCCGGACCGATGAAAGCGTCCGGGGCATGGGCCAGGCCGGCGTCTATGCCGTCATTCCGTCCTCCGGCAACCTCTTTGAAACAGCCCTTGCCGGAGTGAATGGCTTTTTCAATCTAAAAGAACCGAAAGCTTTCTGACCCGTCGGACCAATACTCGAAATGCCGCCCGGCCGCCATACTTGACTTACCGATACGGGGAAAAGTCCGGGGACCGCTTTTCGTTAAAGGCGTTGACACCCTCCTTGGCCTCGGGCGTTTCCACGAAAAGCTCCAGGCTGTCGAAGGACAGGGCGCCGAGGCCGGCGATGCTTTCACTGTCCGCGTTGAAGGAGTGCTTGAGGACCTTCAGGGCCGTTGGACTCATGGCCAGCATTTCATCGGCCCAGCGCCTGACCTCGCCCTTCAGTTCGGCCATGGGCACGACCCGGTTGACCAGGCCCCAGCGTTCCATGGTCGCCGCGTCGTAGAGCCGGCAGAGATACCAGACCTCCCGAGCCCGCTTTTCCCCCAAAATCCGGGCCAGATAGGCACTCCCGAAACCTGCGTCAAAAGAGCCCACGCGCGGGCCGGCCTGCCCGAAGCGGGCGTGTTCGGCGGCAATGGTCAGATCGCACAGGACGTGAAAGACGTGTCCGCCGCCCACGGCCACGCCGTTGACCGCGGCGATGACGGGTTTGGGGACGTCCCGGATCAGACGGTGGAAAGTCTCGACTTCGAAGATGCCGGTTTCGGTGGGACCGTAGTTTCCGGTCTCCTGGCGTTGCTTCTGGTCTCCACCGGCGCAAAAGGCCTTTTCACCCGCCCCGGTCAGAGCGATCACGCCGACGCTGTTGTCCACCCAGGCCGCCTTGAAACAGGCGATCAGTTCGTCCACCGTCCGGCCTCGAAACGAGTTGAACCGGTCGGGGCGGTTGATGGTCACCCAGGCCAGACCGCGATCCACCTCATACAACACGTCCTGGAGTTCGTCCAGCTTCATGGTGCTTCCTCCTACCATTCTGGATTAATTTTAAGGCTGATTCGACTTGTTCACTTGACTCAATAAAACCCCTGGCCGCCTTCTTGTCAAGCCGTTAGGATTACCATGTCAAGCTCGTCTGGTCCACCCGGGCCTGGCCGCACCTATCCTCCCCCTCGACCCTTGATTGATTCGGGATGATTTAAATGGGACATCCAAAAAATATGCTTTAATCTTCAATACGTTTTGAAGCTCAATTTCAATCAAGAACGCAAGTATGAATGCTCTGGATGCATAAGATCGTAACGGGTGAGCCAGTCTTGCTTCGAAATCAGGGGAAATCGGGCTAGGTCGGGCCCTGCGGCCCTGAATTAGACAGAAATGGAGGCCAGTCTTAGGAAATCAGACGGTGGAAAAGGCTGCTTGGCCGGCCCTAAGGCCGCCCAACCAGTGCTTACCCATGAGCCGAGCTGCCTCTAACATGGCCTCCATCCGCCCGATTATTCGGTGGAACAGTCCGCCGTACTCCTGAACCGTCTGAAGCCAACGGTCCTGGTTGATCGGAACACGGTCCAGAATATCCGCCAGATGCGCAGGAATCGCACCCCGCTTGCCCAGCCGGATTTCCCGACCGGTCCAGTCCACCAAAGACAAATAATCGTCCAGGCTAAACGGTAGCACACCTCGGCGGTCCCCCGTATTTCCGTCCTCGATCGGGCAAAGCCAGGTCTCGTCGGTGCCGGAAGTTCGGGCCTGGATTCGATCGTAAATACCTGTATATTGACTGCCCTCCGGGGTCTCGGCCACCCCGGCGCGGATCGGGTTCAGGTCCACATAGGCCATGCAGGCCAGAAGGGCGGAATCATCCAACAGGGCCTGGCATTTGAACCGCCCCTCCCAAAATCGTCCCTTGCAGCCGTCCTCCCGGTTGGCCATTCTGGCCACGTACTCGTTCAAACACCGCATGAACCAACTTACGCTGCCCAGGCGTGACCGGATTTCAGCCAGCCGTTCGGACTGGCCTGCCAAAGACTCGATGACCGACCGACTCGGGGCCTTGGCCAGGCCTTCGTCGTCCCGGTCCATGGGGAACAGGGTCAGCCAGCGCTCCGCGGTCTCCTCGGCCGACCAGCCTTCGACCACGTCCGGACGGGTGCGGAGCACCACATGCAGGTGGTTGGACATGACCGCGTAAGTGACTACCTCGATGCCGAATACGGCCGTAATGTCCTTCAATCGGGCCTGAATCCAGGCCTTGCGGTGTTCGTAGGAGCGGCCGGTGCGGGAATCGGCGCCGCAGAGAAAAGCGCGGCGTACGCATCGGGAAACGCAGTGATAATAGGCCTCCACACCTTGATAGACGACTTCGCTGCGGGCGACGGTCATGATACATGCCTCCAACTTCCGTCCATGATACCAAGAAAAAATCAGAACGTCAATAAATTGGATGTCCATAATAATGAAAAAAAATATTAGACCCCGGGTGGCTTGGTTGTCCGGGCGGTCCGGCTGGATTGACTTTCCGGCTAGGCCGCTGTATACCAGGGAAAAAGGCCCGAAGCGGCCGTTCATGATGATCGAATGAAAAAGGTATTGATTTGACGGTAAAAACGATAAACCGCCCCGGGAGCCTCGACACCGGCCCGCCCTTCCGTCCCAATCGGGCTCAGGAAGAACCGACCTCCCGATCGGCCAGGCCGATTCCGCTTCCGACCGTGCCGCCCCACGGGGGAGACGTGTACGCGGCGGCCCGGTCCCTGGGCACCCCCGTGGCCGACCTGCTGGACTTTTCGGCCAACATCAATCCCCTGGGCTACCCGCCTTGTCTCCGGCAGGCCGTTTTCGACTCCTTCGACCTTATCCGCCACTATCCGGACCCGGACTGCCGGGAACTCAGGCAGGCCATCGCCGATTATCACGGGCTGTCGGCTTCGGAAGTTCTCGTCGGTAATGGATCGACCGAACTCATCTACCTTCTCGCCCGAGCCTGGCGGCCCGACCGGGCCCTGGTAGTGGCCCCCGCCTTCAGCGAGTACGAACGGGCCCTCGAAACGGCCGGACTGGCGGTGGATTTTTTCGTCACCTCGGAATCGGACGGTTTTCTGTTGAAAGACCCGCCGGAGCTGGGGGCGGACGACCTCATCTTCCTGGCCAATCCGGGCAACCCGGGCGGCGGGCTGCTGGGTCCGGAACGGTTGCGGCCGATCCTGGAAACCTGGGACCGGGACGGCGCGAAAGTGGTTCTGGACGAGGCCTTTGTGGACTTCCGGGAAGAGGCCTCGATGAAGGCTCTGGTCGGCCGGTTGCCGGGACTGGTCGTGTTGAGGTCTTTTACCAAGTTTTTCGGGATGCCCGGCCTCCGGCTGGGCTACCTGCTCGCCGAGGCCGGCCTGATCCGGACCCTGGCCCGGGACAGCCAGCCCTGGTCGGTCAACGTCCTGGCCCAGGTCGCCGGACGGGTCTGCCTCGATGACCCGGACTATATCGCCCGGACCCGGGCCGCGGTCGACCGCGAGCGGAAGGCTCTGGCCGGGGCCCTGGCCGGCATCGACGGCATCGAGGTCTTCCCGGGCGCGGCCAACTATCTGCTGGCCAAGCTGACCCGGACGGGCTGGACTGCGGCCGAACTCCGGCGGCGGATGCTCCGGCAAGGCATTCTGATTCGGGACGCCTCGAACTTCCGAGGCCTGGGGGAGACCTTCTTCCGGGTCGCCGTTCGGTCGGCCGAGGAAAACCGTCGTCTGATCGAGTCCCTGTCACGCTGTTTGTCCCAAGGCTGAATGTCCCTCGATCTGGCATATCTTTTTCTGGCCGCGTATGTCCTGGATTTGATCCTGGGCGATCCCAAGGCCTGGCCCCATCCGATTCGGCTGATCGGGCGGATCGTGACCTACTGGGAACGAATCCTGTACCGGCCCGACGTCTCGGCCGGCATCCTGTTCTGGTCCGCGGTCATGGGCAGCGTTCTGTCCATGACCTTGATCCTGCTGGGAACGCTGTCCCGGATGTGGGCGCCTCTGGAAGCCGTGGCCTTGGTCTATCTGGCTTACGCCTGTCTGGCCACCCGCTCCCTGCACGAGGAAAGCCGGCCCGTGGAGGAGGCCCTGGCCCGGGACGACCTGAGCAGGGCGAGGCAGAAGCTGTCGCTTATTGTCAGCCGCCAGACGGCCCATCTCGATCCCATGAATCTTCGCCGGGGGGCCATTGAATCCGTGGCCGAGAACATGTCTGACGGCGTGGTGGCGCCCATTTTTTACGGCCTGCTCCTGGGCGTGCCGGGCATGATACTGTACAAGGCCGTCAACACCATGGACAGCATGGTCGGGTACAAAAACGAAAAATACCTGGCTTTCGGCCGACTGGCCGCGCGGGCCGACGACGCGGCCAATTTCCTCCCGGCCCGGCTGACCGGTTTGATCGTCGCCCTGGCCGCCTGGCTGCTGGGACTGGACGGAAAAGAGGCCGGACGGGTGCTCCGGCGCGACCGGCGCAATGCCGGCAGCCCCAACGCCGGGTGGCCCGAAGCGGCCCTGGCCGGCGCCCTTGGCATTCGGCTCGGCGGTCCCAGCACCTATTTCGGCGTGATCGAGGACAAGCCTTACATCGGCGACGCGGATCACGAAATCGGCGGCCGGGACTATGCCCGGGCGATCCGGTTGCTGTACGCGGTATCCATGATCTCAGCCGGCGCGGCCTTCATCCTGATGGCCCTGACCGGCGCGGGTCCCTGGGGCCTGATCGGCCTGGCGGTCTGAGAGGCGGCCCATGACTTCAAAAACCGGCCCTCGTTCCCCCCGGGGCGCTTTCCCATGAAAGGCCTGGTCGTAGCCGGCACCCACAGCGGTTCGGGCAAGACCACGGTCAGCCTGGCCCTGATGGCCGCCTTGAAGCGCAGAGGATTCCAGGTCCAGGCCTTCAAGGTCGGCCCGGATTTCATCGATCCCGGTCATCACACCCAGATCACGGGTCGGGCCTCCCACAACCTGGACGGCTGGATGCTTCCCCCGATCGAGAACATCGAAGTGTTCAATCGCTACGTGTCTGAGGCCGAGGTTGTGGTCGTGGAAGGCGTCATGGGCCTGTACGACGGGTACGATGGACTGTCCGAGGCCGGTTCCACGGCCCAGATGGCCAAGTGGCTGGGGCTGCCGGTGCTCCTGGTCGCCGACGCCCGGTCCATGGCCCGCAGCCTGGCCGCCCTGGCCCTGGGTTTCTTCCGCTTCGATCCCGATCTGAAATGGGTCGGGCTTGCGGCCAATCGGGTCGGCAGCCCCAGGCACACGGCCTATCTGGCCGAGGCCATGACCCGGGTGCCGGAACTCAGCTTTCGGGGCGGATTGAGACGCGAGCCGGATATCGGACTTCCCGAACGGCACCTGGGGCTGGTCACGGCCGATGAACGCACCTGGGACCGGGAAGCCGCCGATCGTCTGGCCGACTGGATCGAATCCGGCTTGGACGTGGCCGGCCTGTTGGCCGATCTGCCCGAGCGACCGTCTCCGCAACCGCCGGCATGCGCCCCCATGGCCGCCGATCCAACGGACCGGGTCCGTATCGGCGTCGCCCGGGACGAGGCCTTTTGCTTCTACTATCAGGAAAACCTCAGACGCCTCGAAGCGGCCGGGGCCGAACTGGTCTTTTTTTCGCCCCTCAGACAACCGGGCTTGCCAGCCGGCCTTGACGGCCTGTATGTTGGAGGCGGATATCCCGAGCTGTTCGCCCGGGAACTGGCCGGGAACTACGACCTGCGCCGGGCGGTCCGGGAGTTCGGCCTGTCCGGGCGTCCCATCTATGCCGAATGCGGCGGGTTCATGTTCCTATGTCGGACCATCGAGGACCTGGAAGGCCGAAGCTGGCCCATGTCCGGGCTGCTGCCCGTGGAAATCCGGATGCTCGACCGCCTCAAGTCCCTGGGCTACCGCCAGGTGACCTTTACCGTGGACACGCCCCTGGGACCGGCCGGCACCGTGGCCCGGGGACACGAGTTTCACTATTCGGAAATCGCGGCCCTGGACCCGGTCCATGCCGTCTATCGATCGGCGGATCGGACCGGAGAATGGCGGGAGGCAGGCCAGGGCTATATGCAGGGCAACGTTCTGGCCAGCTACACCCACCTGCATTTCGGCGCTTGTCCGGAACTGGCCCCAAACTTCATCTCCGCCTGCCGCAAGGGCGGACCAAGGAAAAGCGGATGACCGACTGGAACCTGCCCCCCGACGAGATCGAGCGAAGAAGTTTTCAAATAATCGACGCCGAAGCCCCGGCCCATCAATGGCCGCCGGACGTCTGGAGCGTGATTCGCCGCATGATCCACACCACGGCCGATTTCGAATACGTGAGCTCGGTGCGCGTACACCCCGGGGCCGTGGCTTCGGGCCTGGAAGCCATCCGTCGGGGACGGGTGATTTTCACCGACACGCGCATGGCCCAGTCCGGCATGTCGCGCCGGCGTTTGGAACGGTTCGGAGGCCGCGTGGAATGCCTGATCGACGCCCCGGAGACCATTACCCGCGCCAGGGAAGGGAACACGACGCGCTCGGTCGCCGCCGTGGACCTGGCCTTGGATCGCCTGGCGGACGGCATTTACGTCGTCGGCAATGCGCCCACGGCCCTTTTCCGGCTCATCGAGCACATTCAGGCCGGCCGGGCTCAGCCGGCCCTGGTCGTGGGGCTGCCCGTAGGGTTCGTCAACGCGGCCGAATCCAAGGAGGCCCTCCTGGAATGTTCCGTGCCTTACATCACCGCCGTGGGGCGCAAGGGCGGCTCGGCCGTGGCCGCCAGCGTCATCAACGCCCTGGCCGATCTGGCCACCGCCTCCTGATCTTCCGGACGGGAAACCGGTTTGGCCGGACGCGGACTTAGAACCGGTTTTTCCACCGGATCGGCGGCCACCGCGGCCGCCGTGGCCGCGCTGGATTTCCTTCTTGCGGGCCGGGCGTCCGAGAAGGTCCGGATCGAACTGCCCCTGGGCGGCGACCTGACCGTGACCGTGAACCGGGTCCGCTCCGAATCGGACCGGGAGGCCGTGGCCGTCGTGGTCAAGGACGCCGGGGACGATCCGGACGTGACCAATCGGGCCGAGATTCAGGCCCGGGTGACCCTGATGCCGGACGGGCCTGACCTGGAGACAATCGTCATTCAAGGCGGGGCCGGCGTGGGCCGGGTGACCCGGCCGGGACTGGCCGTGCCGCCGGGTGAGGCGGCCATCAACCCCACCCCCAGGCAAATGATCGCCGAAAACCTGCGCCGTATCTGGCGGGACGGTCGTCCGAACGGCGGACCCCTCCGGGTGGAGGTCGAAATCTCCGTACCTCAGGGCGAAAAGCTGGCCCGCCGGACCCTGAACGCTCGCCTGGGCATCGTCGGAGGCATTTCGATTCTCGGGACGACCGGGCTGGTCAAACCATTTTCCCACGAGGCCTACACGGCGACCATCGAAGCCGGCCTCGACGTGGCCCGGGCCGGGGGACTCGACGAGGTCGTGCTGACCACGGACGGCAAGAGCGAGAAAGCGGCCATGCGGATTCGCCCCCACCTTCCGGAACTCGGCTTTGTCCAGATCGCCGATTATTTCGGTTTCGCCCTGAGGGAGACCGCCGCCAGGCGGTTCGGCAAGGTCGGACTGGTCTCCTTTTTCGGCAAGGCCGTCAAACAGGCCCAGGGACTCGAATACACTCATGCCCACAAGGCCCCCCTCGACCTGTCCCGGCTTTCGGGCTGGCTAGACGAGGCCGGGGCCGGTCCGGCCCTGGTCGAGGAAGTGGCCTCGGCCAATACCGCCCGCCAGGCCCTGGATATCCTGCGCGGCTCCGGGGCGCTCGTCCTGGTCCGGGTCGTGGGGCGCCGGATGCTCGACTCCTGCCGCGGCTTTGCCGGACCCGGGCCCGAAATTTGGGTGAAAATCATGGACTATGACATGACCGTCATCTATGAAGGGCCGGAAGAGAAGGAACAGGTATGAACGAGGTCCACATCGTCGGCCTGGGGCTGGAGCCCGGTAACCTCGGGACCGAGGCCCTGAACCGGATCGAATCGGCCAGGGTTTTGGCCGGCGGGAGAAGGCTGCTGGAGCATTTCGCCGACCACCCGGCGGAGCGGCTGGAACTGGCCGGCGACCTGACGGCCTGGCTGGACCGGGTGGCCCGGGCCGCCGCAACAGGCCCCGTCGTCGTTCTGGCCTCGGGAGACCCCGGGTTTTATGGCGTGGCCGCCAGGGTCCTGGACCGGCTGGGGCCCGACCATGTGGTCATCCACCCCAACGTCACCGCCGTTCAGGCCGCCATGGCCAGGCTGAAAATGCCCTGGCAAGACGTCATCTGCGTCAGCCTCCACGGCCGGGACGACCAGGCCTTGTTCCAGGCCCTCATGGCCGGCGACAATCTGGCCGTCTATACCGACCCGGT
>Ga0180009_10000974_pt1 | contig 36167 bp, 49 predicted proteins | sample OS_PC_MetaG_FD_123537 | JGI IMG/M metagenome (GOLD analysis project Ga0180009, IMG submission 123537) | Groundwater microbial communities from the Aspo Hard Rock Laboratory (HRL) deep subsurface site, Sweden - OS_PC_MetaG | ecosystem: Environmental > Aquatic > Deep subsurface > Groundwater... | reverse complement strand
TTCTATGTATGACATTTTTCCCTCTTTTGATCGATTTGAAGTTCTTTTTCAGTCAACCAGTCTCATGATGCCAGGAATTGATATCAGTTTTAAAATTTTTATTCAAACAGGATCTTTATTCAGCGTTTTTTAGCTTTTCAGGTCATCGTTCCAACTGCCTTTAAATGCAGATATCTTTTCAATAGTTGCATTATTTACCGTCGATTTAGCCAAATTCTGGACGTATTTATCAAAATCTGCCGCTTTCTGTCCCATTCCAAAGGATATTATTATTTTTTGATTTACGGCCGTTTTAAACGCTATTTTTAACATGTTTTCGGTTTCCCTGCTCCAGTATCCACCGGTTGAAATACACCAGGTCTTTTTAATCTCCTCCGGATATAGTTGAAAATATGACAGGGCCTCGATTGAATTAATGAATAATATCAGCGTTTCGTCTGTATCTAACCGGTTAGAAAACCAGACTGATTTTTTACCCCCCGGGCTGAATCCCTTAAATTCACGGTTCCATATCTCCCAGCCAGAGACGATCTTCCCGGTATAGTGTGGAAATATAGCGTTGCTCAATCGATCGGTTTTAATCTTATCCCGAAACCTGTCATTCAGGACCAGGTCCTTTCCGATTGCCAGGCTGCCAAAATATTTTTCAATGACAGACGATTTTGAATCGCTGACATCGAGCAGATCGGCGAAGGTGTTCAGCATTTTCAGGTCCTCCGGCACTGATGGCCGGACCCCCCTGGCGAATGAATTCGGGTTCAATTTCGGCCGCCTTTTAAAGCCGAGCCAGGGCCGCAACTCTCGTCTGACCTGGCCGAGATTTTTCCGGGTCCGGTTCTGGATGAAATCGACGATCGTCCCGTTGTCGTCTGATTTGGACCCCACTGTAAAATAGATCCATTGACCGCTTTCCCCCCGGGCGATCACAATTTCGTGACCGCCGTTTTTCATAAAAACGGATTGGGCTGAGGTTTTCTTCTGGTCGATGGCGTACCCGGAAAAAGCCGCGTACTCCGACAGGTTGATGTCGGTCTTGAATCGGAGCAATTCTCTATCGTTCATAAAAATCTCCGGCGTTCCAGTGTATTGAAAGTGCTTTTCTGTGACGTGTCCGTAGATCGCTGGCTGGATGGTTTGAGCGGAATTTTTAAATATCGGTTCATATAGCCGGTATTAATGGCCCGCGTTTAGCGGGCTCTATTCAATATTGTATTAAGGTGAGCGAAGCGAACACCGTATTGTTTTTATTCCTACTGCCCGGATTGGCGCGAACCCGAAAACCGGCGGTCGAAAATTTTTTTCCACAGGATATGGCCGCGTTTGTCAATCCGGCTCTCCCTAAAGGGATAAAAGGATAAAGATAAGGATATGGATAGGCGTTCAAAAAACGGGCTTAAACGGCTGTTTTGCAAAGCATACGCTGTTTTTAACTGCGAAAGATCACAACCATCTAACTGCGAAAGATCACAACCATCTAAACCGAACTGCGAAAGATCACAACCATGTTAAAGGCGAACTGCGAAAGATCACAACCATCTAAAAGGTGAACTGCGAAAGATCACAACCATGTTAAAGGCGAACTGCGAAAGATCACGACTAGCAAACAGTGTTCATTTGTTCATTTTTGAGTGTGTCTGTTTTGCAACTGCGAAAGATCACAACCATGTTAAATTAAGTTTTGCACAGTTTCAAGGGTACTTTTCAACAGGTTTTGCACAGGTTATTTCTCCTTATCAATTCTTTTTTTGGCCGTCTCCATATGTTCGGTAAAGGTGCGTTTGTCGTTGATCCTGATGTTGGCCTCGATAATCTCATTGCAGAACTGCTCGGAGACCTCCATGAAATACATGGTATTGACGATTTTCCGGCCCTCCTTTTCGTCCTTGTGCCAGTGCCGATCGATTGCCCCCTCCTTCTGCATCCGGTCCAGGGCGGTGATCACCTGGCGCTTGTTGTCCCGGTAATTGGCGTAAACCTCAAACGCCGAATCCCGCTGGAGGGTCGTCTGGGAGATCCGGAACTGGTTGTCCCGGCCGTTGTATTTGGCGTGGATCATGTTACGGGTGATCCTGAAATGGATATAATCCGCCAGGTTGTTTTTATACCTGAACAACTGTTTATAGTTGTACGCCCGCAGGGTCTTGGCGTTAACCGAGTCTGTCACCAGGGTGTTGAAGACCACAAAGCATTTTGAATCGTTCACCCCGGCGTGGTACGCCTGTTTTGTCTGGATATAGCTGTCGCTGATGTAATTGACCGATACCCGGGGAAACAGATCGTCGCTCAAGCATTTAATGTCCATGCTTGTTTTTCTCAGGACCTCGATCGCTTCGTTGATATCTTTCATGCCATATCCACGATTGTTATCTTCCAGCAGCCGGTGCAACTGCCGTAATGTAAACAGGGTTCCTGCCTGGCCGTTGAACAGCCGTCCCTCTCCGCTGAAAGCGATTTTCCGGATACCCAGCTCGACCACTTTTTCCCGGGCGGTCGGGAACATGTCGACGAACCTGCCCTCCCTGTTTTCGATCCTGGCCGGTGTGATGGTCACCTCCAGCCGGAGATCAACCCCGCCGATTTTAACCGTGGGATAATACCGGATGGGCTCCAGTCTGCCGTCGTGGCTTTTTGGGTTTTTATTCAGGAACCGGGGCAACAGGTCCAGTATATCAACCGAGTTCGAATACTGGCCCGATTCGATCACCTCGAAGATCGACATTTGCTCGGACTCCTCGATTTTGTAACTATCCAGTTTCTTTTTCATGTCGTCGTCATATGAGAGTGATTGTTCTGTTTTCTGATAAACAATAGATAACATAATAAAAAACCTCCAAATCGTCTATGGTTTGTTGTGTCCCGTTATTGTTTTGGTATCAAGCGATTTCCTTGATCAGGGCCTGTAACAGTTCCTGTTTTGTGTTTTTGGAAAACAAGCTGATAAAGGTACCCGGGTTTTTGATTTTCATGTATCCCGGGCCGTTGTCGATATACTCAACGAAGCGGGACCAGACTTTATAGATCGTAAAGCAGGAGATACACTGGACTTTGCGGGTCGTTCCGGACGGGTCTTCGTAATTGCGCACGATTCTGGTTTTGTCTTTTCCGCAGACGGGACAGGGCAGGAGTTTTAACGGTTTTCTGCCGGCCTTGTTTTTGCCGGCGGTCCGGGCCGGTATCTTGTGCAGGCGGTCCGACCGTTCCTGGTCGATGATGCTGAGGTTAACAACAAACCGCGAATAACAGCCTTCGGCCGTACATTCCAGGATTCGGACATATTCGTCGATGACAAAAAGCTGTATGCTGTGGGACTGGCATCGTGGGCACGGGTGCATAACTCCTCCGGTTTCAGGGTGTTTTAAGTTCGTCGAGGGGGTCCTGGTTGTCCGGGTCCCCCTGGCTGATTTCTTCCTCCTGTTCTTTTTTGAGTTTCAGCAGGTGTGCCGGCGTGAACTTCGCCGCGATCGGCTCGATCATGTCCGCGATCACATACAAGCGGGCGGCTTCGGACAGGTGTTTGGTTCTGCGGTATTTTCTAAAGGCTGCGAGTTTACTGTTTGCTGACTGGATATTGGAATCCACCTGGCGGCGGAACTCCTTTTTGAAGATTTCGAGGGTCTGTTGTGCGGTCAGATCCCGGATCGTATCCTCGTCCATCATGATAACCCCAAATCAAGAGTATCACCGGCGAGACCCCGGGCCTGAAAACAAGAAAACCCCAGGATCTCGCACGGTGCACTAGCCACCTATCGACACGGCTGACATCCGGTTTTTAGGCCGGCTCCGTCCCGAATTACGAAATCCTGGGGCCTTCTCGTCCATCTCGGCTGGTTTTTGGAGTCACCCTTAGAATTCTGCTTAGGTTCAGAATTCGAAAAACCGTACTAAATGAAAGGACGATTGTTGCTCCAGGAGCTATTAACAATCAGTTAATTTATGTATGCCAGACAATTTCCAGCATTGCAAGTGCTTTCGTGGGACGGCTAACGTCAGACTGCTGTCCCCGGGCAAAAAGAACCCGGGGGGATTTGGCGGAGATAACAGCCTCCATAACGCCAGGCGACCAACCTGCGCTAGCCATCACACCCCCGGGCCGTGTTTGGATATGCCTGTGTGGCGGGTCAAGGCTTCGGCGCGGGCTGTTCCGCGCTCACACAAGCCGGACGATCCAGGGTGTTGTTTTGTGTGCTGAACACACATGCCCTCGGTTATAGTATGGATTATCTTTCAAGTCAATGGCTTGTCGTAAAATTACGGGCCGGCTGTCGCGAACGTGGGAATTTTTATCCGGTATTTACCCGTTTATTTTTTTAATTACAATCGCTTGTCGCCTTGTCTTTTGTTTTGTTGATCAATAATATTTGTCGCGAAATTCTTTTCCCAGTGTCGCGAATTTCCTTTTTTTTATCCGGCTGCCGCCTCCAGGATGGGCGGTTCCCCCCATTGGACATAGTTTCGCGGCTGGAGATGAGGGTTGATGGCTTCTGAGATATCCTTTTTTTTGGGGTTTGTTTCCAGCATCAGGAATATTTTAAACGCTTTTTCAGCGTCACCGACCTGGACATCCTTCGGAACGCCTCCCATTCCGTGCGGAAACACCCGTTTAGACCGGAAAACGTCCTGTTCGGTGATGGACTTGACCCGTTGATATTCGTCCTTGGTTCCCAGGTCCCCGACCGGAATAATTTTTAGATTCCCGTCCTTGGCTTTCCCCTGGGACTTGTTGTTGTAATACATGGTCCTGAAGTTTCCGACGCCCTTTGAATCCTGGATTTTCTGCTGGAGGAGTTTCTCCTCCTCCTTTTTGATCGTATGGTCCTCCAGGTAAAACACATACCCCATGTGCGCCCCGTTTGTGTAATACTTGCGCCGAAAGAGGGTCGCGGCCTCGTCCAGCCAGACCGAATTGAGGGCTCCAATGTGTTCGGGCAGGCCGTAAATATCGGATTCGGGGCCGTATTCCCGGATATGGATGATTTCGTCCTCGTCAAACTTGATATTCCTGCCGTCCGAGGTCAGCATCAGATACCGGTTTTTTTCCCTCATTCTCCGCATAACGCGGAAATTGATGTGTTCAAGAGCCAGAACCTTTCCGAATCCGCCGAGGATTTTTCTTAAAAAGGCGTTGCCGCTGATCTCGTAATCGAGGACCAGGGCCTCCATATGCTGCCGTTTAAGCAGGGCATTGGGCAGAAAGTCGTTAACGATGGTATTGCGTCGCAGGAAGATCGCCGATTCCATGACGGGAGACTGTCTCCACACCCGGGACAGCCCGTTGAAATCGATCGGGGGTTCGTAGTATTCCTGGCGGAGATCCAAAAAGGTCTCCAGGTATCCGGTGATATTGCCGACGATCGGCTCCGGATCTCCGAAACTGAACTCGACGGTTGAACTGGTTTCTGTTCTGTGACCGGTTGAAAGGATGTTACCTCGCGGGTCATAAATGACCGCCTGGGCTTCCTGTTGCATGGTTTCTCCCTTAATCTGAGAAGGCAAAGACCGACGAGGCGACCTCGACGACTTCATGAAAACTGATGGCGTAAATGATCGCCCAGGCGATATCGCCGTGATCGGCCCGGCCGGACGCTGATTTTGTGCGGTCTGTCTTGTAGGTCACAACCCCCCGGGACTGGGTCACCGTCTGCTTGATCCGCATGAAAGCGTTTGCGATCTCAATCAGGCTGGAATCGAATTCAAACAGGCCGTTTCCGATCAGGTCTTTCATGCGGGTGATCAGTTCAACCAGGCGTTCATTGGTATGAAAAATTGGGGTCACTTTTGGAAACCGGGGCTTGATTCTTTTTTCCGCTCCCTGGCCGACGGGTCCGGTGACATCCATGCCCAGCTCCTGGATGTTGTAAACGTCCAGGTATTCGGATTCGATATCGTCGGCCTGGGTCCTAAAATTGATTCCGTTCCATTTGCGGATATCCCGCACCCTGTATTTTTTGTTGCTCCCATAGGGCGGTTGCACAGCGGCAAAGGCGGCATTGTCCCGGGAGCGGCTGGGATCGTACCCGGCCCAGACCGGATCGTGTCCGACCTCCTCCCAGGCCGACGAATCGACCATGCACTTTTTGATAACCTCCCAGGGGAAAACGGAATCCTCGTCGTCGATCGGCTGGCACATGTAAAGCTGTTTAAACTCATCCTTTGTGTTTTCCTGCTCCAGTTGTTTGATGTCGACCAGGTTCAGACCCCCCTTGATCGCGTCGACAATGGTCACGGTCCGCCGAAAGAGCCCGTCCTCCTTTTTGGTCGGGTCGTCCTTTCTGACCTTGTCGCCTTTCCTGGCGTCCTGGCCGACAAACTTTTTCCAGGCGGGATGAGTCACGGAGGAGGGGGCCGAAAAATAGACCCGTATAAACTGTTTGTGGGTGGCGATCCCCTTCGCCTGGCGTTCCACTTTTTCATAGTTCGGTATCCAGAGGACCTCGTCGAGTCCCAGGTCGCCGCTGTAACTGGCGGAGGTTGCCGCGTTGGCTCCCCTGAACATCAGTTTTGCATGGATCTTGCCGTCCTTTTCCAGTTTAATGTTTTCTGTCCCGCTCAGCTTGACGTCCATATACAGCTCGGCAAACACCTTGACATAATCGGCAACCGAAAACGCCTGGTTTTTCGAGGCGGAGATCAGGATCTGGTTGTGTCCTTTCTGTATGGCCCGTTTCAGCATTTTCCAGCCGTAGGCCCAGGAAAACCCGCCCTGGCGGGTTTTGTTCCAGAACTGGTTCCGCTTTTCGCAATCGATGAACTCCTCCTGGTATTCAAAAAATTCCGGCTTGCCTTTGAACTCCTCGGTTCCGTCGTCATAGACCAGGACGACGTTCCCCTCGTCGTCAAACTGGACGTTTCCGATCTCGTTGTTTTTGGTTTTCTTTTTCCCTTTCTCCGCTTTCCCCTTGCCTCCGCCGCTGGTTGATCTTTCCAGCCTGGCGGCGGACTCTGCGTTTTTACGGTCAATTTCTTCATACTGGGCAATCAGGCCCATATAAAACTGGGATTCCTTCTCCAGGGTCTTGTTCAGCCCGTTGGCTTCGATCTGTTTGACGACCCTTTTCAGGGCCGTCTCGACTGTCTGCCTGCCTGTATTGATAGGGTTTTTTGTCACGTTTTGAGACCTTTGGAATGGATATTTTTTTATGGCATTATTTCGAACCATAGCACAATTTTTAAATAAATAAAGAGTTCAGTCGGTTATTAATTGCGCTTAATTCGATTAATACAGGAGTGCATTTTTTTTAATCGTTTATGTTTTTGTTTTGTTATACATTTTTAAAATTTTTACTGTTATTTATTGCAATTAATAACTTCCATTTTTTTTTATATTTGACAGACGAACGCTTGATTCGGGTAAATTTAAGCTAACTATTCAACCATTTTTGCGAGATGGACATGAAAGCCGAGTTTAAAACGGAACTACAAAACAATAAGCTGTTAAGCCTGGAGTCCGACTGGACCCGGGTTTTTGTTGCGGGTGAGACCATCGACGGCCGCACCGTCGTCGACGACTGGCCGAAATCAATGGCGAAGACTTACGACCCGGAGTTATACACGGCCGTGATCACCCGGGAGCATATCCCGTACCTGGGCAACTTCGGCATGGTCACCCAGGCACGAACCGGTACGTTTCGGGAGCGGGTCGCCCTGGAGGTCAAGATCCGGCCCAATAAACGGTTACTCGAACTCAATGGAGAGGGTCAGGGGATGTTTACATCCGTCTGGCTCAAAAATGACTGGCCGAAAGAGGGTCAACATTACCTGCGGGGCCTGTCGGTTACCGATGAGCCGGCCAGCGTCGGCACAGAGATGTTGAAGTTTGCCGCCCGGGAGAACAGTTTTGTTTCTGCCTGGACTGAGTTTGAGGGTTTTACATTTTCAGACGACCCCGAGGGAATCGCCATTCCGGACCAGGCGATTGAACAGGGGGTTGTCGCCGGTTTGAAAAAGTTCTTTTTCATGTTCAATAACAGCTTTTCCAAAAAAGGAAAGGTCGACGTCAGCGAAGGGGACCCCATGACACCAGAAGAAAAGCAGCAATTCGAGGCACTACAGACGACCGTCGGGAATCTGGCCGCAATTGTAACGAAACATTTCGGGGCGGACCCCGAAAAGAAAGTGAATCCGCAGGTTCCCGCCTCCGGTTCGCCCGATACGAACAAGCCGGCAACACCGGCGGCGGACCCTGCAAAGCCCGTTTTTTCATCTCAGCCCGCAGCCGATCAACCGGCACCCGCCAAACCGGACGGCGGGCAGACGCTCGCGGATCTTTTCTCGACCCTGACGGATATCAAAACGGGAAATACAGATATTCAGGGGCGGCTGGCACAACTGGAGGCGTTCGCGAACAATCCGAAGGGAAAACCGACCCCTGAGATCACGAACTTTTCCTCCGGCGACGGCAAGAATCAGGAACTCGACGGACAGGGGGTGTAAATGTCTTTAAATCCTAAATTCATCAAACTGTTTAACCATATTGCGAAGTTAAACAACATCGAGAACCCTGCTGTTCAGTTCTCGGTTGTCCCGACCTATCACGAATTCCTGGAGTCCCTGGTCGTTGATCAATCCGATTTTTTAGGTGCAATCAACAGCTTTGAGATCGCCGAAATGAGATCCGGAAAGATCCTGGCCGACCTGCAAAACACCATCACGAAACGTACCGTGGTCGACGTCGGTGCTGGTACGCTCCGCAAGCCGCTGGCCGGGGATAACGACTCCGAGCAGCTGTTTGATCTCAGGGAGTGGGAACACGACCTGCTGGTCAAGTGGACCCGTCTCGACCAGATGGCCCGGTTTAAGGAGTATCAGGCAATGTACCGGAAAAACCTGTCGTTCCGCATTGCCAAGGATCGCCAGATCGTCGCCTGGCAGGGAACGTCCTATGTTGCCGGCACGACGACCCTGGCCGAAATGGACAAGGGGTTCATTGCCAAGATGAAGACCGCCAACCCGGCCAACATCATGACCGAGGGGTTGACCGACCAGGGCTCCGTTGTGGTCGGCAAACTGGAAAACATCGTTGAAAAGGGGGTCTGGGCTAATGAGACCGCATACAAATTCAGGGACGCGGTCACCTGTTCGAACGGGGATAATTGGATCTGTATCAAGGACCATACCTCAGCCGCAGACGAACCGACAATTGCGACTCCGACGGCAAACTGGCACCTGCGCCCCCACTATCCCAATTTTGACGCCCTGGTGGTCGACCTGGAACTACTGATCCCGGAATATTACCGCGAAGGGTGTGTCGTGATGACGTCCCGCTGGGTCGTCAACTGCGACCGGAGCAAACTGTACGCCGAGCGCGGGGCCGAGCCCTCCGAGAAACTGCTGATCGAGATCGCGGCCAAGTCCCTGGGCGGATACAAAGCCCATATGATCCCGTTCATACCAGACACGACGCTGGCAATCACCAGTTTTAAGAATCTCTCCTGGTACTGGCAGACCGGATCCTACAGACGTTCCATCGAGAATAAAAACGAATACAAGGGCATTGTCGACTGGAACTCGATCAACGGCACCTTTGAAGTCGAAAACGTGGAGCAGTTCGCAGCCGCCGAAAACATCAAGTTTCTGGACCTGGACTATCTCCAATTTTTAGGAACGACATAACATGGGACGAAGCCTCGCGTTAGAGAATAAACAGCGGATGCTGGAAGGGCACCGCCCGAAAAGCGTTCCGCTGCCGCCGGGTCGCAGCCTGGCCCTGGAACGGAAAGCCCGGATACTGGGACAGCCGGTCCATAAGACTCCGGACAAACCGGACTGGACGCTGACGTTCAGCAACAAGCTGGTTTACGCCAAGGACCTGCGCAAGCGGGTCGAGCAGTTGGACGACTACCGGCGGACCATCAAGCAGACGATGGACAACGACAAGAAAAACGGCATCAAACAGGAATTCGTCGAGTCTTTCAGGGAGTACGTCCAGAACTACCTGGCCTCTGCGGCAACCTGGAAAAACCCGATTGTCTCCTGGTACTGTATCTATCTGGGGGACTGTACCTATTGCGACCAGGGGGACTATGTTTCGGAGTTTATCGAGACGACCCTGCTGGCGATCAAGCGGGACCAGGCGACCCCCGACGTTTTCGATTCCTCCCTGCCCGTCTTTTTATACGACATGATCAAGGAATGGACGATTACCGAGATGTATAAACACAGCACCCCGCGACCCTTTTTTGATCAATTGTATGACCGGCTGGACCAGTCCCGGATTCCCAGTCAACTAAAATCCAGGTTTCATAAACTCCAGGGTAAGATAGTCCTTGATTTCGATGAGTACGAATCGGAGTCCGACCGCCTGGAGGATGCGATCGCGGCGTTTGAAGCGGCCGAGGCTGATTACAACAAAGCCGGGGTCAAGACCATCAAGGAAAAATGTTTCAAGGAACTTGCCAAGCTGAAAGAGGGGGCAGGTTCCGAAGGGCTCACCCGGGGTCAACCTGGCGACGATCCGGAGGACGACAGCTCCATTGACTCGTCCGTTTCTTCCGAAGCGTCCGACCAGGTTGACTCGGGTGACGACATCGAGGGTGTCGACTGATGACGTACCGATACCCGACAAACTGGCCGAGCAACACGCCGGAGCTGATCACAGATGAGTTCCGGGTCTTGAAACGTCTAGGCCCGGACACTAACCCGCTGATCCTGGAGCGAAACATCCAGAAAGCGATCGACAAGGCCGTCAAACAATTCGATATGGACCTGGTCCCGGCAGCCTTTACCGAGGCGGATATCGACAATTTCAAGGACGGTATTTTCGACCTGGCTAAATCCCTGGTCATGGACGAGCTGAAAAAAGACCGGAAATTCAAGTCCGGAAGTGAGGGAGAACAGGAGATCGACGACGAGATCGAGGCGAACGCCTGGGAGACCCTTTCCGATGTTACCGGATTTGTAAAAATCTATCACTTTGAACTGATATGAAAGCAATTTTCAAGTTTGCGCTGATTGCGCTCTGTCTGGTTGTCTGCGGGTGGTACGCCCTGAATACGTTCAGGTCGTCCGATATCGACATCAAACCGCCGTCTGTGGAACGGCTGAAGGATACAGCCCGGGACGTCGCAAAGGATGCAACAGACAAAGCCAGGGAGCTGATCAAATGATTAGAGCGACCGCCCTGGCCGATTATCTCAGCGAAAAGACCGAGATCTCCCGGGACGACTTTTTGATCGATACCGCGACAACTAAAATTCTGAGTGTTACCCAGCCTGTCCAGGACGGCCCGATCCGGATCTCCAAAGAGTACGAGGGGACTATCACCGTTGTCGGGGTTGAAAAACGCCGGCAGTTTACAACGGTACAGCTTTACATCCGGGACTGGTTCATGGTTAACGGTTACAGTTCCGAAAATTTCTCCCTGGATACCGAGGATTTTGGGGACGAAAAGGAGTGCAATATCGAGATCCGCAACACGTTTCGGGAGATTACCCAACTTGAACCGGTCGAACTCGAAGGCGAGGAGCTTGAAACTTATATCCGGGCGAACTGGGACAAGCTGATCGATTATAAAGGCGTTAAATACCAGGAGGTCGAAGTCACCCGGCCGATCGGGGTCTGATGCTGGAGATCGATATCATCGACCTGGAGAAAGAGTCGGCCATGATGGAACAGATCGTCCCGCCGAATCGCTGGAAATGGATTTACAGGGACGTGATCCGGTACGCGCTCAGCCTGAACCGCCAAAGGGTCCGCAGACAGGAAAACCTGGACGGGACATCCTACGCGGCCAGGAAAAGCGGCAAAAAAAAGAAAATGCTGCTTAAAACATTGCGGCCGAAATGGGTCAAGGTTTATTACGACGAAAAGAGCGGCTCCCTGGAGATCACGAACCCGGTCGCCATTGCCCATCACGAAGGGCGGGACGAACCCATCGAGCAATGGATTGGAAAGCAGAAAAAACAGAACGCCAAACTCGGCCGGACACTAAAAGACCCCTGCACAAAGGAGCAGGCCAAGGAGCTGCAATTCATCATCAAGAAACGGCGGTCGGTCAAGTATTTACATGACAGGTTCACGATCGGCCAGGCGGGAGCGATTATCCGGAAACACCGGGAGCGGGTTTCGGCCCGGGCTAAAGTCATCAAGTTGGAATCCCGGGAGATCCTCGGGTTTACAAAACAGGATATCAAGCTGATATCCGCCCGGACCCGGGAACTGATTTTAAAACACAGCTATTTTAAAAAATAAGAGGTCGCAATGGAACGTACAGTCGTCGCCGATTTTTCCCTGGTTGTCCCTCCGACCGGCATCGTCAAACGTCAGCAATTGTTTTCGAATCCGGGTTCCGTCCAGGTTCGTTTTAAATACATCGAAGGCCCCCAGCCGGAGATCGTTAAAATCAGCCAGTCCGAGATCGTTTTTTCGATTCCCGGGCAATCCGCCAGGTCCCGGGTCAATATTGTAATTTCAGAAATCCCCCTGGCTCCCGGTGTCATGCTCGACCCGTCACAAAACAGCCTGGCCGCTTCGGACACCCTGTTCGTTCTGTCGACCAGCGCCCCCGACCTTTCGGCCCTGCGCTCCCTGCCCATACTGGAGCAGAACGAACGCCGGTTCGATGTCTGCGCGGGAACCGGATTCGGAATGTTCTTAAATCTCCTCCTGGCAGCCGGCGTGACCGCCGGCCATTTGAAACAGGCGTTTTTGACCTGGGGGTTGCCGGTCAATAAAATCCGCCTGATTGAAAAGCGGAACCGATTCGAACCAGTTATCCGGTTCTGCTCCAGGCTGATCAGTAATTTCGACCAGTTGACCGTCAAGGATCTGGAAAGCGATATCTTTATCCCGGTTGTCAACGGCGTCACCGGAAACTCCGAGATTATCTGCAAACAGATCAAACCTGATTTTCCGCTGGTCGCGGTTGTTCAGTGCTGCCTGGCGAATCTGCTGGACTACGTCCCGGTAGCCATTGCCGGAGACGGCAGCCCGGCTGGAACCGCCTTCGCTGACGAGGGCATTTTGTGGAGTTACAGCACGTTCGGTCTGTGCTGCCCGGATGCGACCCTTTACAATTTTTACAAGCCTCAAAAACTGCATTTTACACCGTTTATTTCGGCTCCGCTGATCGAAAAACGGAGCCACAAGGAGCTGAAAAGCCACAAGGAGCTGGCGGCCCATTTTCAGGTGGACGAGATTGGAAAGAAACTGAAGACCGAGGAGACGATCAACATCATGTCCGACCTGGTCCCCGGGTATCAGCCGATTATTTTCGAATCCATGCCGACCATGCACTACGCCTTTCAGAATCATATTGAATACCTGTTATCCGGGACCCCATGAAAAAGGAACATATCAAATTGTTTTTTTCAAACCCGACAGCCTGGCAACGGCTGGTCCTGTTGTCTGTGTTAACGATGTTTCTGTCCCATTTGTCAATCAGGACAGACGGTTCCGGATTTGATGTTTTCACCCTGGTTTTGGGCGGGTTGATTCTGGCGTTTGTGATCGGCTGGTCCAGTTTCAACGGGGAACTCGACCTGTTGTTTCTGGGCCGGTCCCTGGGCATTGTGATCACCAGCTTTGAACTGCACCGGGTCGGATACAGCCTTATTTATCCGGAATTCCTGGACGAGATGGGGACAGCCGCCCTGCAATTCAAATCCCTGTCCCTGCTTTTGTTTTTTGGATTCTATGCCCAATGTATGGCCGGCAGGACAATCGTCGCGATCATACTGGGTCTGAAAGGAAAACTGAGTTTCAAGATCCGGTTTAAACTGCCCAGGTTCCGGAAAACGACAATTAACACACAAGGGCTGTCATGATTGCTGCGGCTGTCGGTTATCTGGCCTGGCTGGTGGATGGCGGGCTCCGCTTTAATGTCCTGTTTTTTGTCGCCCTGGGCTTTTCGATGACAGCAGGCATAAAAATCTGGTTACCCATGTGGAAAAGTTTTCCACCGACCTTCGGCGACGGGATATTCCAGATTTCAGATATTATTTACACCCTTAAACTAATCGTCACGACGGCCCTGGTTCTGTTGCCGTGGATTCTGCCATTCAGGGAGGTTTTATCATGAGAAAAATGCAAACAACCATCAAGATCAACGCCCCACAACCGGGAAACACTGTTACCGGTTTTTTCAATACCCGCTCCCGGGATCTCAGGCTGGTCAAGCGTGTCGGGTGGTTTGTGCTGGTTTTACTGATGATCGGCCCGACGGTTGCAATGGTGGCCGCCAGGCAGTTTCCAGAGTCCGGGCTGGCGATCGCCGTGCGGGCTTTTGTCTTTGACCCGACGGTTGTCGACACGAAGGAGGGCAAGGTCCTGGTCGAGTCCGGGCAATCTCTGGTCCGGATCGCGTCGGACGCTGTCGACTACGGCAAGGAAAAATTCTTTGTCTCCAGGGGTCGGCATCCGGACCAGGAAAGCAATGTTTACCTGGCCGGTCTTGTTTACCTGGGGGAAAACCTGTATTCGACGTCGACACCGGTCAACGGCATGGATTACGAGTCAGCCGAATGTTCCATGTCGGAGGAGTCGGCCAGGATACAAAACAAGGTTTATTGTCGGGCATCGATCAAGGCCGGTTTTGACATGGCTAAAAAAATCTGCGCGGTTAAATGGCAGGGACAGGTTGCCAGTCATAAGGAGCTGACAAAGTTTATTTTCCAGTCCCTGAATATAGCAACGACGGACGAGGTTCTCTGGACCCGCCAGGAGCAGATCGACAAAGGTTTTTTTTCCGACACAGTCCGTTATATGATTTACGACCCCAAAAACCCGGATCAGTACAAGTTTATTGAACCCGATCAGGAAAAACACGCTTTTTTCTGTGTCGCTTCCAATCCTAAATAACAGGTTCCGCATGTCAAAGGATACTGTCAGACCGCCGATTATAAAGCTACAGACTGTTGTCGACACATTCAACTCGATCAAGTCAGACGATGGGGTCAAAGTTAAACCGAGCCGGATGGCTGTCAAAAAAGCGTTGATTAAAGCCGGCGGGGATCAGGAAAAAGCCCGGGAGATCCTGATCTCAGACATGAAGGCAGAACCCCCCCCGGGTCAGATGATCGCCCAGGATGAGCCGGACCCCTCCGACCAGTTTGGGGCGGACGATGAGACAGACAGCAAGGCGGGGTCCAGGTCTAAAAAGAATCGGTAATCCATCGTTCCAGTTAATGCGGGTTGTTGTGATGTCGCCAGTAAGGCAACTAAAAAAGACGTTTATCGGTTGTCTGCCGTCTGATCCGGCTAAACTTTGCTTACTCACACAGCCTGTCAAACCGGGCAACCGTTAAACCAGTATAAGGACATAAAATGTTAACCGGAATAGATATTGAAGAACTCGCCGGCGGCGGGGCCGAACCTCCAGAGGGTCTGGAGTACAAACAGGGCTTTATTGCCTCCCATGCGACACTGAGGGGGTTTTTTCTGCTGGATACGACGACAGACGTCCAGACACTGTTCGGGGCCGGGACCCTGGCGGACGAACTTGAAACCGTACAGTTAAACGGCAACGCGAAGTTCTGGGGCGTGGTCTACTGCATAGCAGCGGCAGAGATGACAGCGGCCCTGATTGACGACCATATCGACACCCTGGCGGCGGCTCATGAAATCAGCCTGATCACTATTTTTAACGAGGACTGCGACGCGGCGTTCGTGGCTGCGGTTAAAAACGGTCACGCGGCCCAGGTAAATAAAAAGATCGATCTGGAATTCGTTACCCATTACCGCAAGGCGTACAAATACGACCTCGAAGCTGTCGAAGCGGCACAGAACGCGGGAACCCTGACAATTCCCCTGCCTGTGGGGCACCAGGTGGAGGTCGACGACGAGATTCTGATCACCCGGGACGACGCCTCGGATCAACTGTCGGGTCGTTTCACCGTGACCGCCAAGGCTGCCGAATCCTGCTCGATCGCAGACACAACCGCGACTTTTACCTTTCTGGCCGGCGCCTGGCTGAAAGAACATCCAGACGACTACTGCATGAGAGTCGACGACGAGTTCGAGCTCTTTTCCAGCTCGGCAATCTCCATTGTCGCCCCCTACACGGAATCGAACCATGTCGGGGCCTATGTGGGCCGGCTGTCAAAAACCCGGGTGTCAACCAGTGCCGGCAAGGTCAAGGACGGCGAACTGATCAACGTCGACGTCGATCCGGATCTCGTCTATACCCATCACAGCCTGTTGGATACGGCCCGGGTCGTTTTTTTGAAACGGTTTCCGGAACGGGTGACCGAGGTCCATATCAACGACGACAATGTCATGTTTTCAGGCACGGACACCGTTAAAACAATGGCGACCCGGCGAACCCTGAACAAGGCAAAACGGTTGATCCGCCACTATGGGTTTGAACTGATCAACGACGACGCCTTCGACAGGGACGACGGCGGGGCGCTGGCAGCCGCCGCAGTCGCAGCCAAGGGCTTAAAGCAGATGAAAAAGCCGGGCGGCTCTCTGATTCCAGAAATCACCGACTATACCATCACAGCCGACTGGTTGACCGGCGGCGGGGTTGAATTCACTTTTTCAATCACCGACAAAAACCGGATCAAGCATGTCGGCGTAAAAGTAACGATCGTTCCTCCGGAGGCCGTATAGATGAAACCGACAAAATATACCCAGGATAACGTCAGGGTTTACGGCCCGACAGGTCAGTTTATCACCCTGACTAAGGTCTCGGTCGAGATCCCCGACGTGATCACCATGAAAAACGGGACCCGCTCCCGGGTGACCGTCGATGTCGGCTCGACGATTTCAATCAAAACCGAGACCCTGATCGGACTGCTGGCACCGATGGCACTGGCCGGCGGGTCGTGGGCGGATATTCTGCCCCTGGATTTTATCAACCTGGACATCACGCCGGACGGGCAGGTCCCGTTTGTGGTTACGCTGGAAAACTGCGTCCCCCTGATCAAGATTCCCTCAATGGACAAACTCGCCGGCGGCGAGATGATTTTCGACCTGCCGGTCAAGGTTGGGGAATGTTATGTGATGGGGGTCAGCGTCAACCGGGAACCGTCGCAACGCGGTATTTAATTATTTAACCATTTTATTTTTTTAACTGTTTAGTAGCGGGTGGGCTATGGAAAACGAGGATACCAAAAAACCGGACAACATTTTACAGCACCAGCGCACGGCAACCCTGCCGATCATGCACAACGGATCGAAAATCCCTTTCAGGTTTACCTTTTCCCGGGCGGACGTCGCCAATATCTTCGACGATATCTCCAAAATGGGAGAGATGGACGTCTCCCGTAAATGGACCCTTGACCGGGTCGATCCTTCACAGCGGGCCGAATACCTGTCCATGATCAACAGCCCGGAAAATATGTCCCTGGAGCAGGAGGTATTTAAAAAACTGGTCCCTTTTTTGAAGAAAAACAGCTCGTCATTAGGCGAGCTTACGATCGAGAGCTGACCGAGCTGGAGTTTTTAAACGGGTTGATTACCCGTTACAACCTGTCGGACGATCCGGATCAATTGAGCGATCAGGCATTTGAACTCAAAGCGGCTCAAGCCATGCGGTTCAGGGCTGAGGACCGGGCCTTGCTCCTGTCGAAAAAAGTCGGTGCCGAACTGGGCAATTTATGAATGACTCTTTAAAAATTGGGATCGGGCTTTTTAAAAAAGAGTCTGTCAAAAGTACGGTCAGCAGCATCAGGGGGGAGTTCTCCTCCCTGAAAAAAGAGGTCGAGGCCGGATTTACACAGATGGCGACCGGGGGACTGATGGTCGCCGGGGCTGCGTATGCTGCCTTTTCCCTGCTTGACCGGATTGCCGAGCAGGACGAAGCCCTCCAGGATCTCAAAGAGACAACCCGAACAGCCGACTCCGGTTTTAAATCCCTTAAAAAAAGCGTTTACGACCTGAACACCGAGCTGGGCCTGAAATCCGTCACCGAATCTGCCGGGCTGTTGAACCGGGTCGCCCGGCAGTCTAAAAAGTCCGGGGAGGAACTGGACCGCCTGGCGTTTCAGACCGGTCTGCTTGGCAAGAAATTCGGCGACGAGGAGGGGGCTTTGTCCGCCCAGATCTCGCTGATGAAAAACTTCGGGGCTTCCGTCAAGGAGTCCGGCGATTCTGTGGCCTACCTGCTCAACCAGGGGGGAGACCTCAAGGGAGAGCTGCTGGAAAGCCTGAACGAATACGGGGTCCAGTTCAAAGAGGCCGGTTTCAACCTGAAAGAAACGGTCTCCATGTTGGGAGCCGGGCTCGAAAACGCCTGGAACATCGACAAGACTGCCGACGCGATCAAGGAAGCCCGCCTCCGGCTTTTTGGCGGCGATAAATCGGCGGTCGACGCTTTCAAGATCCTGGGACTGGATGGACTCTCCGAAAAGATCCAGAAAGAGGAGGTATCGATCGGCCAGGCGTTTTCGCAGATCTCCGCCAAAATGAAAGGACTCAATAAGTCCGACATGCTGAAAGCAGGTGCCGGGATCTTCGGCACACAATGGGAGGACGCCGGGTCCGAGTCTGTGATCGCCATGCTGGGGGCCATGTCCGCCGAGGCCAAGACAACCGGCGAACTCGACAACATGGCGGCGATCATGCAGCAACGGTTTTCGTTCAAGTGGCAATCGGCACTATCAGAGACGACAAACTCGATCTCCGAACTGCTGGACAGCCTGAAACCGCATATCCTGCCGATTGTCGAATGGTTCGGGGATGCAGCGAAAACCGTGCGTGAATTCTCCCAGGAGTACGGCTACATAACCAAATCGATCGCGGCCGGGATCGGCGGCTTTATCACCCTGACCGCCGGCCTGGGAACGCTGAAAATTGCACTGGGTGCCGGAAAGATCGCCCTGGCCGCCCTGACCTCTCCCCTGGGTCTGGCGGTCGGCATTATCGCCGGGGTTGCCTGGGGACTGTACGAACTGGAACAGAGGACCGGCTGGGTGTCGCTAGCCTGGGACGGTTTGAAAGAGACGTTCGGACATGTGGTCGATTTTCTGGGACCATCGATCGACACCCTGAAAAAGGACTTTTTTTCCCTGGTGGATGAATGGTCGAAACTCTGGGACGAGCTGACAGACGGGTTTGAAGGATTTGGCGGGATCAGTATTGATTTTAAATTAACCGGCGAACTGATCGGATCAATGATTGACCTGTATCTGATCACGCCGATCAAGACCGTGACACGCCTGATCGGCAAACTTCCAAAGGTGATTTTATCCATCAAGAAAATGTGGGACGAGGGCTTTTCCATCAAATCGATCAAGGAGTTCGGCGCAGCGATCAAGGATTTTCTGCTGACCCCATTCAGGACAGTCAAGGAAACCCTTGACGGGCTGCCTGATTGGCTGAAGCCCGCCTGGTTGAAAAAAGACAGCCCGAAAAAGGTTTCAGCCGCTGAAATTGACAACGCCGTTTCCAGCGATCTCAGGTCTAAGGAGATCGCCGGCAAGACAACCGGACAGGCAGGGGAACAAAAACAGACTGTTTTTCAGATCGATAAACTCGTCACCCGGGAGCGCAACACGAAAAAGACCCTGCGCAACCTTGGTTTACAGGCTGGCTGATTATGAATATTTTCGGCCTCTTTGACAGCGATCCCGATCACCTGACGATTGGCGGGGTTGAGTTTGTAAAACTCGATTCCCTGTCCGAGTCCTCACACCTGGAGGACAACGACACAAAGGACGTCTGCGACGGGGTCAACCTGGTTGCGACCCTGTACGACTCGAAACAGTCGTCAGACTATCACAACTGGCACCCTAACGTCCTGAAGGCCGATAAACTGAAAGAGTTCGATCAGCTTTACCGGTCGAAGAAAATACACCAGATCAGCCATCGATACCTGAAACATATCGGGTTTAAATTCGGTAAGATCCTGGAGCGGACCATCGATTTCAAGGAGGACCTGATCCTGGTATCGATGAAAATCAAGCAGTATGAGACCCAGCAGGAAAAGGAGATCAAAAAGAATCCGCCGGCGATCAAGGACGGCACGGCCTCTGCGGATACCAAAACGGCCGGCGATTTAAAATCGAACCAGGCGGAGACCGAAAAATCGAAGGTCGACGGGATTTTAAGACTGATCGACAACGGACTGAAAAGACTCTGGGAATAAAACGGGTCTGTTTTTTACATATTGAATTAACTATTGCCTTTTTCGTTTTTCCCGTTGTAATCTGAAGCCGTAGTTTAATTTTAGCTTCTGAGCAACGAGTCGTTCATTTGGTTTTGAGAGTCTGTGCAAGTCAGATTCGCGGGTAGCTCCCCAAAACGCATAATGAAACGAAAAGGGCCCAGAAGTTCGGAATCGGATCGGGGTAGCTCCCTGATCCGTAGGTGCTTGCACACCGGCCGGACTTCTGGGCTTTTTTCGTTTCCGGGGTCCGGCCGGTGGACAACCTCCCTTTGGAGGCTGTTGTGGAAGAAAAGATTTATACCCGGGCGGATCTGGAAAGAGCCGTCAAGCAGTATCAAAGCAAGACCCTGGGGTTTATCGGGGATTACATCAACCGACAACTGGACCCGGCGAAGAACCTGGCGACCGAATACGTCAGAAATGAAAGCGAGTCGACCAAGGCCCAGGCGGTCCGGCTGATTGAAAAGGCAAACACCCTGAAAGAAATGCGATTCGACCTGAAACATTTTTTCAGACAACCCTTTAAATTTTAGGAGATGGTTATGGAATTAGTTAGCATGGTAGACGGAATTCCGAAAACGACCTCTCTGATTGTTGCTAAGAATTTCGACAAGCAGCATAAAGATGTTTTAAGGAGAATTGAAAATCTTGAGTGTTCTCAATATTTTACTCAGCGTAATTTTACGCTCAGTGAATATACAGATCCTACCGGAAGAAAACTTCCAATGTACGAAATGACCCGGGACGGTTGGACGTTTCTCTGTATGGGCTTCAATGGTAAAAAAGCGGCTGAATGGAAGGAAAAGTATATATCCGCCTTCAATGCAATGGAACAGAAATTGATTATCCCCGCGAGTCCTGTAAAACTCCCGATTAAACATCCCCACTATAGAAGGCGGGGAACAACCGGTTTATTGCCTGAAAAACGCTGGCCGTGTGTTTATTTTTTGTTTCAGATAATCGGACAAAGAATTCATACAAAGATCGGCGTTTCTCGGAATCCAATGATACGGGTCCAGATGATGCAGAATTATAACTCTGTCCCCTTTGCCGGGCTTTATATTGTCAGGTTGCCGAGTATTTCACTGGTTTTCAGATGTGAGGTTGCGCTGCACAAACTTTTCGATCAATACCGCCTGCATGGGGAATGGTTCGATCTGACAAGTTTTGAGGATAATTTTGAAAAAGTATTTGGAATAGTCTTTACTCCGGCTTATGAAAATTGGGATATCACTCAAATTAAAATTAAGCCAAGCATCAATAACCGCAAGCGTCTTGCGTTCTTTTAGCCATGTATTATCCGAAAATCACAGCCAGGATCGAAAACGCCAGGGCGGCCTATCTGACAACCGCCTTTCGGGTTGAGCAGGAGCGGCAGCGCAACACCCTGGTCGAGTTCCAGATCGAGGAGCCCATCGACACGGCGGAATCGGCGATCCTGTCGATGGGGTTTGAAAACGAGCTGTCCGAAAAATGCGTGTTGCGGGTCCTGGAGTGCAACCAGATCAACCCGCACCTGTTCGAGTGCCTGGCGGTCGATCCTTCGTTTTTTATTTACCAGGCAGATTATATTTTCCAGGGAACCCGGTTGACCGTCGACGAAGCCCTGACGAAGATCGCGACCGCCTTCGGGTTTACGTTCATGAACCTGTCTAAAAAAATGATCTATAAACGGCACAATTTGAATTTTCTGTCGACCGTCCGCAATGCCCTGGATCAGATCATGTCTATCTGGGGCCTGTCTGATCTGAGATATCATTTTGACACGTTACGGCAGCGGCTTTATTTGTTGCCAGGCAAGCTGGATACAGCCCCTTTTGAGCTGGATATGACATATTTTATTGAAGAAAACCCGGACAACGGGCCGGAGTTCCGGGTTCTGCCGAATATGTCTCCCTTTACGCCCGTTATCTGGAAGGGCGAGGAGATGGTCGTCGACAACGTCGTGTTCGACGGGGAGTCGGATTCGATGTTTTTGCAGTTAGAGGCCGCGTGAGAATCCCGGACTTTATCAAAATGATGGTCCGGTCCTTTCCGGGTCTGGGCGGGTATCAGCACAGCTACTATTTTGAAGTAACCCGGGTCGGATCCTCGGCGGGGGTTCATACCCGGTTAAAACCGGTCTGTTTTTGCGACGGTCATCTCCTGGATTCTGATCTGACGGTCGACCGTAAAAAAAAACAGCTCCGGAATATCGCGCTGTTAAGAACCAGCCGGCACCTGGTGGACGTACCCAGAAAAGGGGATATCTGCCTATTGGAGTTTCCCTACTGGAAAGCGAACACGGCCATTTTGAAAGGGGTTTTATATGATAACGCCCTGGTTGAACCGAAAGAGGGAGTCCTGAAACTGGTCGGAGCCGACGAGATCGAGATCGGCCTGGGCGAGGACAATGCGGTTTTAGCGTCGATCCTGATTGCCAGAATGGAGGAGATCGGCGACATGGCTGTCGAAATGGGGGAAGCTGGGAACCTGGGGGCTCCCCTCACAAAGTATGCAGCAGCTCTGGAAGCGTGGACAACCCAAATTAAGCCGTCACTTGAATTGATTAAATCCGATGTAAAGCTCGGAAAACTAACCAAAAAGGCAATATGACAACACTAGCAGAACAGGCCCTGGCAGCATACAAGCAAAAAACTGGAATTACAGACGTCCCCGAGGTGGCCGTTAAATTTTTTGAATCCATGTTTGAAACCCAGCAAACCGGAAAGGTTGCCGGACAAATTTCTGGTATCTGCCAATATAGCGGGTCTGCCCTCTCCGGTGTGACCATTAATAAATCGACTACGACTATTTCTTCCTGATGGATATCATCGATTTAAAATGGGACCCGCTGGCACTGGACATCGTCCTGGATGATTACGAACTGGAGCCCCTGACCGTTGAGAATCTGGCGGCGATTCACCAGTCGTTCAGTATCTCGATCCGGGGATCGAACCATGCCCAGCAGTTGATCAACTGCGATCCGGAGGAGGTCCCCGGGTTGCTGATCGACCTGGGAGAGGAGATCGAAAACCTGCACCAGTCTATTGTGGTTCTGGGCTCGATCGATCTGAAATACGATTTTGCGACCCAGCGATTGCTTTTTGACTGCATGATTGAAGATCCGCCGGCGGACCCGATCCCGGTGCATATATTATTAAGGCTTGGAAATGAGTGAACCAGTTGAACCGCCTGTCATGCCTGAAGAAACCGTCGACCTGATTGTCAATCAATTGGGTATTCAGGACGAGACCGCGCTCGACGCCGTTCTGGCGGAGGCAGCAACGGGAACGGTCTGGGCGAAGGCGGCCCAGACGAAAAACTCGATCTTTTTTACCATTTACACGGTTTTAATCAGAACGCCGTTCAGTTTTTGTATCGCCCTGATCCGGGCGCTGGTCCCACAGATTTACACGACCTATAAAACCGGCGAGTTTTTAAACCAGGACCGGATCGATCACGCCCTGGATGCGTTTATCGGTTTAAAAGCCGTGCATCAGTTAACCCTGACAAAGGAAGCGGCGGTCGACCTGACCATCGATCCGAATACGGTTTTTTATGTCGACGAGAACAACCCCCGGCGTTTTCAGACACTGGTTTTGTATGAATTCTCAGAAGCCGAGGAGTCTGTTCTGATCGATGTCGAGGCGGTTGAGATCGGGCTCGTTTATAATGTCGGGCAGGGGTTGATCACAAAATGTGAAACCGCGCTGCCGGTACTGACTATCAGCAACGACTCGTCCGCGCCCAAACAGCCGGGAGCGGATCCGGAGACGCCGGCGGAACTGAGGGCCAGAATACACGCGATCAAGGGGCAGCAGATCCGCCCCGGGATGGAACTGTTTTATGAAAACGTGCTGCTGTCCGTCGGAGCCGTGACCAGCGTCACCCTCGACGAGGTCACAGACGACGGGATTCAGTATTACACCATTTATGGGGCCGGACCTCTGGACGGCAGCGTGACCGCCGAAGCCCAGGCCGCGATCGACGAGGTCCTGATTTTTGGAGACCAGGCGGTCGTTATCGCTGCCAGCAGTCAGCTACTGGAATTGACCATGCAGATCGACGCTGAATACAACGAGGCAACCGTGACCGCCGCGATCGATATCTATTTTGCCTCGGTCATTCCCAGGAGGACAAATTTTGAAAGTTCGATTTTGTTTTCATACCTCCAGGAAAATGTCTCCGGCCTGGCCGGAGTTGCCATGCGTTGCGTACCGGTTCACCTGGACCTGGAAAACGGAAAATATTTTACCCCTGACATGACATATGAGCCTTTTGGAACTTAATCTCCCCTGGTGGCTGTCCGGCCAGGCCATGCGCGATTTGAAAAAGATCGCCCAGGCTTGCTGGGATTTCAGCATCAGCCAGGTCAACAAGATTTTTGATCTATGCCATGTCGGGACCTGCCCGGAGGCGGCAATTGATATTTACTGGTCTGAACTTCCTATTCAACCAGACATTGACGGCGGGGATCGTCGTAATTTTATCAAGTATTACAAGGATTACCTTGATTACCTGGGCACCCGCAATGCGATTGAGCTGACACAGGGGGTCTTTAATCTGGATAATTTCATTCTGTACGCACTCAGGGACACAGCCAACGCCGACCTGCACCCCTGGTTTGCCGGGCGGGTTTACATGTCGTGGGACGGTGAGAAAACAGAAAGGATTGTCTCTTTTATTCGCACAGTCGCCCCAGCCAGGTGTAAATATCACATGCACCTGGTCCCATATATGCCGCCGGGGCGTTTTGGATATAACCGATTTGGAAAGCGATTCGGCTAAACAATATGGCTAATTTTTTAGAAATTTTAAATAATTTTGGGTTGACCTTGTTCGAGCCGGATGAATTGGACGCTGGAGAATGGCAGACTGGATACTATCACAATTTGCAATTGATCTCGATGGTATTTTCCTTGTTACAAAATCAATCGAGATTGACCTCCGGATCATATGTGGACGGGTCTCTGGATGGTGTCACGGTTGAATATTGGGTCGGCGGAGTCCTGCAAACCGTTGCATTTCCAAATACAGAGATCACTATTTCAGAGACTCATCAAATCTGGTACGCCGACCGCTCCGACAGTACAATTAAAACGCTTGATATGCCTGATTTTGCTAATTATACTCCCAGTGCGGAACATTTCCCGCTTTTGTATACCGGGAAATATCAGGAAACAATGCTGGCAAAGTCTGATTTTGCCGAATGGATCGCAATAAAAAGAGAGCCGTTTGTCGAATGGTTAAAAAACGACTTACTGAAAAACGGAGACACTAATAATCAGGGGGCCTATCTCTATAAATCCATCAGCGGGGTCACAAAATGGGAGCTTGGCACCTTCAATAACGGGATATGGTATAATATAGTCCCATTATCCGATTTAGAAGATGGAACCTATATAGTAAACTTTAATGGTACTTATCCGAGGTACGATTTTAGAGCTATTGGGGTATTATTTTACTGCACATCAGGCACGTCTGATCGCGTTTATTACGGCATAAATTCCGGATATGTTTCCTTACAGGTCACAAGCACGCACATTCAAGCGCTAAATAGTGTTTCAAATTCTTCAGGAATGGAAATTTCATTAACTATGTTAAAACGAGCTATATCATTATGAAAATTCTAGCCTATAAAACATCCAAGGCCGTTTTAGCGGCAGGGAGTAATATAGAGTTAAAAAACGGGCACTATTTCAGTAATGGGGCACTTTTTGTTGACACTACCCCGGATAACGCTGAAATCCTGGAAGTAGAAAGCGTGCCTGACGATTTTGCTTCCATGAAATATATTTTCGATGGAAATTGGGCGATTAATCAGGTAGTCCTTGATCAACAGCGAGCTATTGATCAATTTTTAGCCGACACAAAATACCAAGTTGACCGAGTAAACGGCACTGAAACGCAGCCGATAAAATATGCAACCAAAGCGGAGCAGCTAGACATGCAGTATTGGGATGCCATCAATGGGACAACAACGTGGCGAGACCATATAACAGAAGTAAAACAGGCCCATCCAAAACCATCATAAAGGAGATAAAAATGAAACGGTTTTTTTCTTTCTATTTGATTGTTGCAATATATGCAGCCCTGTTTTTAACTGGATGTAAAAGTGACAGTTCAGACGATAGTCCGCCCGCAACAGTGAGTTATCAACCATGTTCAACGGATAATAGTTGTTTTGCGCAAAAAGGGCCTATGGATTCTGCGTCAGAGGTCCGTTTTCAGGAACTTGACGCCAATTGGGAGCCAACCGGAAAATATTACACAACACGAACTAAAAATAAATTTGGCTCTTTTATGTTGGGAAGTGCATTTACAACCAGATATGTAGAGGGGTCTGTTTTTGGTTATTACTTAAATGAAAATACTGGTATTCTCTCAACATCACAGATCACTCTCAGGGCATATTTGGACCTGGAAACGTCTGTCAGTGTTGTTATCAATATAGCAACAACTCTGACGGCTGACCGTATTAAACATCTAGTGTTGTCAGGGCAAACATTCACAGCAGCAAAATTGCAGGCTGAAACTGAACTGCTAAGTATTTTTAAGATTTATATTCCCTTATCCGGCTTTGATCAAATGAATATTGCTGTTGATGACGTTGGCGGCGGTGTTTTACTGGCAATGTCATCGATTATTCAGCAAGACAACACCGATGCTCAGGTAAACGCTTTAATCGGTGATATTGCTAATGATATAAAAACAGACGGGACACTTGACGATCAAACATTGATTTTAGAATTGGCCAATAACGCAAAAAATGTCGCCCTTACAGCTATAAAAAACAATGTTGAAAGCTATTACGCTTCACTTGGGTTGAATATTACATTAACGAAATACATTGACTATATCGACTCAGACGGGGATGGGATCATAAATCTATCCGATGACAACACACCAGATACATTCAGTTTTTCAACATCTTCAGGAGTGGAGCCGGGGTCAAATAATACATCAAACGAGATTACCGTCTCAGGGCTGACAGATGGCGGTACAGCCCGCACTTTATTGGACAACGGGACTTTGATTGTTAACGATATAGAATTGACAGACACCTCAACCGATGTCAAAAACGGTGACCGCGTCAGGATTAAACTTTCCGGAGCGGCTTTTTATGCTAAAAATACCGCTTCCCTGACTATTGGAGATATAACCGGTGTTTATACTGTTAATTCAGAGGAACCGGTCATGCGGGTTAAAATGAATTATACCATTAACACAGGAGAACCGGGCTTTTCAAACACCGGGATCGGATCGCAGAACAATCCGAACTGGTTTGCTTTTCCGATTCAACCGGATACAAGTTTTGATGCTAAATATATGGGTCTGGGGTTCTATCTTGATGATCAGTATGGCCTGACCAGCATCGATATTTACTCGGATAACTCTGGAGTTCCAGGTACTAAACTGACAGGTTTTACATATTCCAGCAGTAAAACAGAAAGTTGGTCCTGGAATACCATTATTAAAAATTTAAGCAGCACAGAGATATTGTATCATCCGCACCGGGTCAGGCTTAAATTATCCCCAAAATTTAGCTTTGTAGCCGGGACGAAATATTGGATCGTGGCTTATTACAGTAATTTTGCGTCAACCGAAATCAGTCTCGATGGCCGGGATGATGGGTCATACCCTTTTTCTACTCATAAATACTCAACCGACGGCACAAACTGGATTAACCTTGCAACGGCCATCGAAATGAAAATTATGATCACGGATTGACCGCCAATAAAATAAAAGAGTTTGCGGCTGGATGTTAAACGAGATTCGTAAATTTATAAACGCTGGTTTTACGGGGATTGTCGGATTTTTGCGGATCCCTGAGCCCAAAGGCCTCCGGTTTTTTTCTGCTGTATTCGTAGCGATCGCGCCGCCGGCAACGCACCTGGTTAAACCTTATTTTTTGGAATAATAGGTCTTTTCATTCCTACGATATCCGCACACATCTCGTTAATCCTCCCCAACTTGAGGGGGTTAACGAGATCAAAACGCTGTCTGCACTTCTCCTGGCTCCCCATATTTCTTGATAACTCCAGAAACGGTCGACGTATGAACTTTAAGCCGCCGGCCTATCTCGCCATAGCTCAACTGCTGAACTCTAAGCCCCATTATCTGATATCTTAGCTTCTCCCCCTTCGACGGTCTCCCGATCTGCTTGCCGGATCTCCTCCGGGCCTCGATCCCGGCTTTGATCCTTTCCGACATGATATCGCGTTCCATTTCAGCCATTGCAGCGATCACGGCAAATGTCATTTTTCCGACCGACGTCGTTGTGTCGATCTTGTCTTTCAGGGAGACAAACTCGACGCCCAGGCCGTTGAACTCCTCCAGGGTATTGACCAGCATCGAGACAGACCTGGCGAAGCGGTCAAACTTCCAAACCAGGAAGACGTCGACTTTTCGTTCCCGGGCCAGATCAACAGCCTTTTTGAGTCCTGGCCGCTCTTTGTCAGCTGCCGACCTCTTTTCCTCGAATACCTTGGCGACTTTCCATCCTCGTTGTTTTGCGAACTCTTTCAGCTCATAAACCTGTTGATCAAGTTTCTGATCCTCGGTTGACACTCTGGTATAGATGACACAACGTTTTTGTTTTTTCATGCCTTATAATCACAAATTGCCAATTTGAATAAATTAGACTACAAATATTATAAAAATAAGTTTTTAGCTCAATCAAAACCTATTTCTCTTGGTGGTTCATTATGGACGAAGAATCTTTAAAAAAACAAATACGAAAAACATTCAAAAAAGACTTAGAAGAAATAGGAGCTGAAAGCAAAGAAATCTATTTCGGAGAACCTCCTTCACCTGCAGACAAGAAAATATTAAGAAGAATAGGGCGTATTGGGAAAAATGTCGTTTTTGTTGTTATAGCGATACCTTATATGGTTTTAAGTATTTGGGTAACTTCAGACGAAGCTCTAATCAAATTCGAACGACGTTTACCAAAACAATATGAACAAGTGACAACACTTTTTAATGTAATAAATGGGGATAAAGAAACGTTTATCAAACAAGATTCCATACCTAAAGAGGATTCCGCCAAACAGACAGACAAACCATTTTACATTGTCTTAGACGAGGAGTGGAGAAACAACCCACATTCCTTTGAACAATATCAAAAAAGAATTTCCGAATTTCAAAACCCCTCCAATTTGCCGAATGACAAATCACCGTTTAATCGCCCCGCCCCTATTCCCCCAATTACCAATTCGACATATGTCTCTAGTGGATCTGTGTCTGATGTAAGTCTTTTTAATAATTCTGATTGGGCAATCTATGATCCTAATAAAAATAAAACATGATTTTTATTTACCTGTCTATAAAACAACTGTTTTTTAGAGGGTGGATTCCAGAAAAATGCCCCTTGCTTTTTGCGGCCTAGCTGGCCGGTTTGAAAAGGGGTTTTTTAGACGGTCAGTTTCAGATAGTCAGCTTCTATTCTTTTTTTGGGCTTATCAATCAATGTTATTGTTTCAGGAGCAAACGACATTTCAACGTTGCCCTGGTCAGTCTCGATTTGCATGATCCATTTACCTTGTCTATCCTGCCTGCCTGTATAAACCATCTCAGGACCGCCAGAATTCAAAATAAATGTTTTCCACCTGTAACCTGGGCTCATAATTCTAATGGTTTTTGAGTCGATGAAAGCAGAAATTAAACGCCCGTTTTCCGGCCACCCGAGCGTGTGTAAATCAATTGTGATTTTTGGGGCGGTTTAGAATAATGTTTTTTCTTTCCGTGAAACACCGTGAAACATTATTTTTAACTATTTTTGCTGTACGATATCCTAAATAGACCGGGAGAAAGAGTACAAAAGTTCAGTTATTCTGTGATTTGAATAAATAAAGCGCTTTCTCAAAATAAATAATTGCACTTCACATGAAAATGATCTATTTCTCAAAGACTGTTTTTCGAAAGGACCGTGGAAGTATCTGCGGGACACTTGGGAGGCAGTTTTAACCGTGGGATTTTTAACTGAATAACTCCTAGCAGAGCTGGTTAAAAATCCCACCCGATTGTCAATCTCCTCCGTGGAGGGCCTATTGAAAGACCTTTTTTCACAGAAAAGTCGACTGCTAATATTTTCCATAAGCAAAAATAAAAAGCAAGTAAAATCCGTTTTATTTATGATTTTCAAGGCTTTAGTTTTATTGATGCTGAAAATAATTGCAGACATAGACTTCGATTAGTAACACGGCCCGGCTGCAATCTGGCCGGGCTCCACTTCCTTTCTTCTCGCTTGATAACTCCAAATGTTTAGCGTTTATTCAAAAAATACAAACCGAGTCTTTTCGAACATCCAAAGACACCCTATACCTACCACCAAAAAAATGATTGCGGGAGGTCCGAGGATTGGTAACAAAGCTAATTTAACAACCTTTTTCATCCGTTTATCCTCTCCAATTTATTTAAAGTTTGTCTTTTGACCAACTGACGGCAACCCGTAAATAGTCACCGTCCATGTATGACTGGCTTATTTGATCAGAGGTCAGTGTTGACGGATCGCCGCCCTGTAAAATGATATCCCCATTTTTAGCCAGGCTAACAAGCACTGAATCAAAACGATCAACAGGCCATCCAAGAGCAGATCGAAGGTCATAAATCGTCACATAATGACGTCCAGATCCTATTTTATCATATGCACGGCGGAATGATTCTGAATCCGTTTCAGACTGGACCTGTTCGCCTGGCTGATATCGCTCTATAATCCGGGTAGCAAACATAAGTTGTTCATTCTGTGACATCAAATCCAGTGATTTGCAGGTTTGCCTAAAAAGGAATTCACCAGCCAGGGCTTTTTTGAATGTTTCGCTTTTCCCGGACATGTTAGTCATAATTTTATCAACCAGGTGATCAACCTGGTTAGGCTGTTTTTGATTTTGTACGTTATCAAGATCAAGGTTTTCGCCTTTGTACTCCTCGAAATCGTCCCGGAGACTTCCGCTGTACTTCATAAATCCCATAGGTATTTTCACCCCGGATTCGTTCGCACCTTCAAACCATTCACACAGGTAAACCTTTTTTTCAGTAGCCATATGATACAGATAAGACTCAATCAAACTGTATTCTCCGATGATATCTTGATTCTGTACGCTTTCGAGTAATTCAAAAACAGCGGGCAATTTTGAGACAGGAATCCGGACCGGTTTTGTCGGTTCCTTATACTTGCCTTTTCGCCCAGCCCCGGCCCTGGCTCCGCCGTGCATTATTTTATTCATGTTTCTTTGTGGATGTAATTTACTTTTTTATCTATAGCCTTTCTACAAATATCTCTAACCTTGATTTCTTCCGGGGTTAACTCTCGGCTGGATTCTGCTGATTTAAAGGTATTCCAAGCCAGATAAACAGCATCCTTAAAACTTTCGTTTATCGAATCTTTGTCCATTATTCAACCTGGTTATAAGGAATATTACCAATACATTTATCAGGGTCCTTTCATCTGCTCTTTTACAGGCTGATATTGGTCGCCCTTGATCCCCATTAACGCCAAGTGTGCTTGTACCTCTAAAAGCCACTGTATCTGTGATTCAGGGTGACTCATGACGTTTTTGTGTTTATCTTCATCACATAGCCGCATGTATTCGCGAATCTCCCCGCTTAGATTGGCAAGGATCAAATAAAGCCACCGGGGATAAAGAGCGGTTGCCATTTTGTCAGGCCGGAACAGTTTTGAGAGAGGCAAACCGGATGTTTTTGCATGAAATCTGGAATGACCTATAATTTCATTCGCCACTTTGTCACCGAAGCCATTAAACCGACCACGCCACCAACCGGCTGAAATTTCTGGATGGTTTTCGCCTTCTGGACCGTCCATGTTTGGCTGGCCCCAATAGCCTAAATCATGTGTCAGGATCGCTGCCAGTTCATATAAATTAGGCCATGATCGATAGATGATCAGCCAAGCCCACAGCACCATTAACGGGTGTATAATAACCTGGTGGACACCGAATAAAACTGATTTTGTACCTGTTTTCATCATTCCCCTTGATTATCCTAACATAGCTGTTAATTTTTGTTGTGCATGCGGAGAAAATATCTCTAGGCTGCCAAGCGGCATTTCTTGACAATCTTCATTCATAGCTTCCCAGAGACTCCCAAAAATAAAGCCGTTCTTTGTGAATTCGTCCCTTATCTCTTTGCAGGCTAGACAGGTCCTATAATTCCACCATTCACCATCAGACAGACCGCTTGCTGATTCGTGCGGGGTTCCATTCGGGATATGGTCGCCGCATTCAGCGCACTTATAATCTTTCCGACCCTTGACGATCTTTGCTGAATACATAGCAACCTGATCACAATCGCCTGTTTCAAAATCCAATTCGCAAGATGACATTTTCCCTCTCAGGTATGGTTGTAAATATTATTATACCACCGCAGGATTATAGCTTTTAAAGGCTTCTCTCGCTTGCCTGGTATTGTTTATTTTTCTTTTTACACTAAACCGGCCAGTAACGAAAAATTCCTTTATATCGATCCGGTTTTCTTCATTGCCTGGTGCAAGCTCATAATAGGTGCATTTCTTATCGCCACAAACCAGCACAGAACAGCCTGAAAAAGGCTTTAACCGGCCCTCGATGACCTGTTCTATTACTCGCTTTGTATCGACCAAATCCGGCTTAATTCTGAATGAATACCCGCCATGATTGCCAAACCTGGCTTTAAGTATTTGCTTTGCCGCCCTGGCTCCCCGGTTGCTGATCTTATACGATGCAACAGAATCTGGATTTAAAAAATATGGGCTGCCTGGCTTGTCTTGCCAACCGTCCAGGCGTTTATTCAAAATAGCCTTGCGGACTGATGTTTCGTGGATACCTAATTCCAGGGCAGCTTCCGGAACAGTCAACGTATATTTCCCCCTGGATAGGTTCAAATCCAAGGATCCTAACTTAATCCGCTTTCGGTCTTCTAAATCCAGCATGACGCGAAAAGCTAGGTTTTGATAAGTCTCCTTGTCTGCATATCCTTTTTTATTGTTTGGTCCGTTTTTCAAGACCGGATTGTCAACGCTCCAGATAAAGTCAATCATTTGATCTTCAGTCACAGCGGAATCGCTGGCCGCACCTTCCAGTTTTTCAATATATGCTTTTTCCGCTTGGCTTGGCTTGAATTCTATCGTTTCGCCTTTGATTGTCGTATATTTCATTTTTTTATCTCCAGTAAAGCCCCGTTTCCGGGGCCGGGTGGCTTAGATGATCTCAGCTAATCCGAGATACTTGATATAAACGGCTTCCTGCCGGTAGTGTGATTTTGCCAGCTCTGCAATTTGGCCGATTTTCCCGCCGTCTGCAATGCTGTTAATGGCAATGCCGTAAACCCTGATATCATCAGTGTAAACCTTGCCATTATCGGCCCACATACCTTGATTTGTTCCGCTGTAGCGTGTTAAGCCACCAACCAGTTTTAGGACTTCTTGCTCGAATTGAGCATGATAAGAAGATGAAAACGACTTTTTGTCGTTGTCTTTGAGAGGGATGAAGATCATGATTTCGATCATTGCTTGCTCCATTCGGAGTTTCCAGGTGCCGCCGGGCCGGATGATTAACTTTGTGTTAATCTATAATTTAATCATGCCCGTCTAAAACAACTATGTCAAGCATAAAAAAGCATAAATATACATTATTTCGCTTTTTTAATTAAAAAATGTTTATAAATAAACTTATATGTCAGCCCTAAACCTTTTCATGGTCTCTTTTTTTACTTCCATATAGCGGCCGAGGAGATTCATATCAACAGATTTTGACTTGATAAAATCTCCGACCTGATCTTTTCCCAGGGAGACAATAACCGAGACGATACACTCCAGCTCGGCGATCGTTTCCAGGTTTTTGTCTGTGATATCGTTGCTCATATTTACCTCTATTTTTTAATGTGTTCATCGAGGATCTGGTCTATCCGCTCAATTATCGCATTACGACAGACACTTTGCTTTGTGAATCCTATCTGTTGCCTGATATATTCGAGTTTCAGGGCATACTCAAGCGGTATTGAAACAGTCGGGACCTGGGTCAATTTTTTAAGGTCAAGGGTTTCATTCTCCCAGGGATACACGTTTTTTACAGGCTTTTCTTTTTTTGGGGTTTCTTTTACCGGGACAGAATTAGCACCTTGATCTATAAAACTTTGAGCCCCGTTTAAATCAATGGCCTGGTCCTTTTTCAGGGTAATCTTTTTCTTTTCTGTTTTTTTCATGACAGAACCTCCTTGAAAATATCCTCGATTTCGTTCAGTGCTTTTTTATCGAGAGGGAAAACCTCCTCGACGGTCCTGCCAAGTTTAAAAGCGTCTCTATAAATTTTTCTTTCCTTGACGATCTTTTCAACCAGGCCGATGTTTTCAAAGTCTTCCAGCACTTCGATCAACTCCTCGTATTCCCTGACTTTAGCGTTTGTGCTAGCCATTGAAATGATCACCTTTGTGATTAATTCACGCTCTCTGAATGTTCCAGCGGCTTCGATGTTCCGTTCCATTTTCACCAGGGTCTCGGCGTCTGGCTGGCTGGGTTTCAACGGAATATATAATTTATCAGCAACAACCATCGACGCCCGCAATTCGTCAGAGTCACGCCCGCCGGTATCAATGATAATCTGTTCGTATTTTTCAGCCTGTGCCAGTATTTGTTTGGCGATCTTATTGCCAAGCAATCGAATACAGGTAACGCCTATTAATTCCGGATCGTCTCCTCGTCGTTCAACCCAGTTTGAGGCTGAGGGCTGGGGATCTGCATCGATCAATAAAACGTCCATCTTTCTTTTACTCATCATTCCTGCCAGGTTTGTCGATAATGTTGATTTACCGACACCCCCTTTTTCTGCTCCGAACAATATAATCATGGGTTCACCCCTGAATAAGTTATGTAATATTGTTTAATTCTATATATTTTTACATATAATTAAATAGTTTTGTCTAGTTTTATTTATATTTATTTGTTTTTAACTATATTTACATAGTATTACATAGTTTTATATGTTCTTATACATTCTTACACAGTTTTGTCAAGGAAAATTTAAAAAAAGCACTCACCCGCCACTGCACAAAATCTCCGCATTTTCTGTGCCATTTACAGTTTGTATTTTCATTTTTTTTATCGTTTTATTGTATATTTTTGCTGGCTCCAGCGGTTGCAATCCATTTTTGTATTTGTTAATCTGCTGCTGACAGTTCCGGATCTTTTATATTAATTTTTTTAATATTTGATTCGTATTAAGTATTTTATTGTTTTGTTATCTAGCTGGATTTATATATTTATTTTTACTGTTTCCTGTTATTTTTATATTTTTCAACTATTAGATTTTTTATTATGGCTCATTCCCAGGAAATCCGATCAGAGGCTTTCAGACTATTGCGTTGCGGCTATTGTTACGACGATATTTGCGAGACATTAAACAGGAAGTTCGGGACCAGGTTGTCCAGAACTTCGATCTGTCGCTGGGTTGTTCAGTTTGGCTGGAAGGAAACGGACCCTTTTTTAGTGATCGAGCAGCGATTAAACAGGCTGATTGAAAAGGATCGCAAGACAGACAAGGAATTTTCCGAAATCAGTTTTCTTATTAATTCTCTTAATAAGTTTTATTCCGGTGGGCCGCTTCCCAGTCATTATTCATAAAAAGAATTAATCCGCCATTTCCTCAATTCTTTTTTTAACATCAAGCGGTTTTCTGACATAGCTCAGAACCAGATTGCTAGTTCCCCGCCCGGTGATTTTAACAAATCCGTATCCGAATATCCTGCCAAACACTCCTTGATTCATTTCGACCGTCTCTATGGCCGTGATTTTCATTTCGTCTGTTTTTCTGGAGATCACACCTGTTTTTCTGATCACTCTTTTTGTCGTCAATCCCTGCTCAACGCTTTTTGTTCTGAAAAATATGTAAATTGAAACGAGCAATGTAATTCCGAAAGTCGGAATAGCAGCCACTATGAAAATTAAAATATAGAACCAGGTCAGCACCCAGACGAAAGAATGATATTTAAAATTTTCCACTATCTTTTCGTCTTTTGTCAGTGATTTTTCTATGTATGACATTTTTCCCTCTTTTGATCGATTTGAAGTTCTTTTTCAGTCAACCAGTCTCATGATGCCAGGAATTGATATCAGTTTTAAAATTTTTATTCAAACAGGATCTTTATTCAG
>Ga0180009_10000973_pt1 | contig 36260 bp, 33 predicted proteins | sample OS_PC_MetaG_FD_123537 | JGI IMG/M metagenome (GOLD analysis project Ga0180009, IMG submission 123537) | Groundwater microbial communities from the Aspo Hard Rock Laboratory (HRL) deep subsurface site, Sweden - OS_PC_MetaG | ecosystem: Environmental > Aquatic > Deep subsurface > Groundwater... | reverse complement strand
GCCGGCACGGTCACCGGCCTGATGTACGTGTTTCCCATGGCCGGCAGCGCCATCTACCAGCCCCTGGCCGGGGCTATCCTGGACAGTTCGGGCAACATGGGCGCAGGCATGAGCGGTGCCGACTTCACCCCCCTGTTTATGTTTTATCTGGCCTCCATCGTGGCGGGCGGCGTCATGGCTTACTGCGTACGGCCCAGGAGCTAGGACGTTTCGGGCCGCTCCTGGCCGGGAAAACCCGGGGCGGCCCGCTTGTTTTCTGCCCGCACCGGATGGCATTTTACCTGTTAAACTGATTATGAGAGCGCGGCGCCTGCCGCTTCGGCGGCAGGGACGGCCCGGCTTCCGGACCGGCGGGCCTCGTTTACTAAAGAGTTCGGGACGTTTTGCCGGCCTAGCGGGGCCGGATCGCCTACAGCCGGATGGATAGCATCAAGGCGCTGGCCGAGGTTGCAGCCCCACCCTTCCCGGGTTGGGTGATTCGCGGCGGGGCCGTTGATTTGTTGGCAAAGGAGTTGGAACCATCTCGGATCTTCGGTCCAAGCCGGCCATTGCCTTCCCGGTGCGCCTGGCGCGCTACGCCCGGGCTCCCCAGATGGGCCCTAAGATATTGTTTTTCAGCGGGGGCAGCGGGCCTGGACCCCTTAGCCGCGAGTTGATCGCCTACACCCACAACTCCATTCACCTCATCACCCCTTTCGACTCCGGGGGTTCCTCGGCCAAACTGCGCCAGGCCTTTGACATGCCCGCGGTGGGCGATTTGCGCAACCGCATGATGGCCCTGAGTGAACAGGGCCACCGAGGCAATGCCGAGGCGCGCCGCCTGTTCGCCTATCGTCTGCCCAAGGACGCTACGCATATTGAGTTGGCGGAGTCGCTGAAGGCGATGATCAGCGGGCAAGACCCCATGGTGGCGGACACCCCCGAAGCCTTGCGTAAGACTATTCAGCTCCACTTGAGCTACTTCCTTACGGCCATGCCTCCAGATTTTGACCTGGCCGGGGCCAGCATCGGCAACCTGGTGCTGGTGGGCGGCTACCTTGACAATGGGCGCGACCTGGACCGGGTGATTTACCTGTTCTCCAAACTGGCCAAGGTGCGCGGTGCGGTGTGCCCGGTGGTCAACCGGAATTTGCACCTGGCCGCCCGCCTGGCCGACGGCCGGGTGGTGTTGGGCCAGCACCGCCTCACCGGGGGCGGCGAGCCGCCCTTGACCTCGCCCATCGTCCAACTGCGCCTTAACCACGGCCTGGACCAGGAGCGGCCGGCCACCGCGGAGATAGAGCCCAAGGTGAGGCAGCTTATCGCCGAGGCCGAAATGATCTGCTTCCCGGTGGGCAGCTTTTACACCAGCATCTTGGCCAGCCTGCTGCCCAAGGGGGTGGGGGAGGCGGTGGCGGCCAATCCCTGCCCCAAGGTGTTCGTGCCCAACACCGCACCCGACAAAGAGGTGCTCAACGGCGGAGTGGCCCAACGAACGGCGGAATTGATGGCCGCCCTGGGGGCCGATTCCGGGCCGATGCGGCCCGAGGGGCGGGTGCTGGACTATGTCCTTTTGGATCGCCACTGGCAGGATTATCCCGGCGGTTTGGACCTCGCGGCCCTGGATGCCCTGGGGGTGAAGACCGTCAGGGCCGACCTTATAACCCCGGCCAGCGCTCCCTTTATCGACGGACGCCTCTTGGCCGAGGCCCTGCTTTCCCTGTTTGAGATATAGACGGGCCCTCTTGCCCGTATGGGAGGTCTGGGTGACGAATCGCCAAAAAGAGAAAGTAGAGCATCGCCTCTCCCCAGCCGAAGCGGCTGACTACCTTCGCCAGTTGGCCGACGGCTTGGAGAAGGGGCACATCTCCCTGGGCTCCGATGATCTGGAGCTGGAAGGCGAGGTCATGGTCAAGCAGGAGTTTCAGGCCAAGTCCGGCCTGGCCACCCTCAAGGTAAAACTGAAGATCACCGCCCCCACCACTTCAGAGGAACAGGTGGCCGGGGAGCCGGCGGCCCTTCATGTCCGGGAAGAAACCTTGGTCACCCCCAGGGGTGAGCAAGGTTCTTTCCAGGGAGTGAAAAAGGCGCTGGGAAAAACCTTCGGCAACCTCAGGACTATTCGCAAGGCAGGCGGTTTGCCGTCCAGCAGCGATGTGGCTGCTTTTGCCGCTCAGGGAAGACTGATGTGCGCTTCCGGCCAGTCTGGCCAAGGCTCGGAGTTCTTCCCCCGCATTCTGGCTTCCCTGGAGCAGTTGGAGTCGGCTGCGGCCAAGGCCGACCCCCAGGCCGTGGACGCCGCCCTGGGTGCGTTGGCTCAATACAAGAGCGAATGCCACCGCAAGTTCAAGTAGACAGAGTCTTTCCGCCATCCTGGTTTTTACCGGCCGCATGACTCCATGCGATCGGTGCGTAGGACGCCCGGCAGATTTGTAACCGGATAACGCTTTAATATCACCTGGCAATATTTAATTTTGACCCGCCAAGGCGATTTTGGGCCCGCATGAAAAAACCGCTTGAAAGGCCGGGGTTGTCATGTTAATCATGATGCATGGAAAGCATGTTGTCAGACAAATATGAATTGCAGCAGCCACTCCGGCTGCCCGATCAGGTGGCCGCCATCCTCATGGAAGAGTTGGAAAACGGGGTGCTCAATCCCGGCCAAATGCTTCCCCCCGAGACGGAGCTGGCCGCCAAGTTCAGCGTGAGCCGGGCGGTGATCCGAGAAGCTTTGTCCCAGCTCAAGGCCGAGGGCCTGGTGGAATCTCAACAGGGCCGGGGGGTAATGGTGGTGGGACGGGCCGGGCGGCGGTTTTTCCGCCTGGAAGACCCGGAAAAGTTCGACTCCAAGTCCTTGACCCAGCTCTATGAGCTCAGAGCCATACTGGAAGGCGAGGCCGCTGCCATGGCCGCCGCCCGGGGAGGCGCCAGGGAGTTGGCCAACCTGGGCGAATGCGTGTCGGCAATGGCCCGGGCGGTGGAAGACGACACCATCGGAGCCGTGCCCGACCTGGAGTTTCACCGGGGCATCGCCGAGGCCAGCGGCAACCAGCATCTTTGCGACCTGATGCAGTTTTTAAACGAAAAGCTGCTGGTGCTAATCAAACAGGCCCGAGAGCACTCCCGCCTGAAACCTGGCGTTCCCCGCCAGGTGCAAAGCGAGCATGAAAACATCTATAGGGCCATAGAGGCCAGGGACCCCCAAAAGGCCAGGGAAGAAACCTTGACCCATCTCCGGATGGCCGCGCGCCGTCTGGGGCTGAAGATCTAAGGCGCATTCGCCAGCGGAGCGCGGCCTGAGAGGGGCGCGCGCGCGGGCCATGGGTAGTTTTATAGATGTCAGGCAACCTGGCAGTAATAGGGAGGGGCATTGCCCGCTCCCATCAGCAGGAAAGGCATCACATGCACGAGATAACCTCCCAGCCGCTTGATCTGGCGGATTACCGGCAGGTGCGCCGGGTTCAGGGCTGGCCGGCCATAAATGAGCAATACCAGGCCTACCTTCGCGACGAGTCCAAACTGACCTCCGAGACCTGCGATTATCTTTTCTTTCCCCAGAACGAGGCCGAGTTGGCCGCCGTGGTGCGGGAAATGGCCTCCCAGGGGGTGCCCCTGACCGTGGCCGGGGCCCGCACCGGCCTGGTGGGAGGCAGCGTGCCCCTGCGGGGGGGCCTAGTCTCCCTGGAGCGCTTGAACGCGGTGGAGGCGCTGTATTACGCGTCCTACGCCCGGGAGTGGCGGGTGCGGGCCGGGTGCGCGGTGACCCTCAGCGACCTGAACCAGATGGCCATGAGCAAGCGCTTCCCGGATCTGGAGAGGGCTGGGGACCAGGCGGTGCTGGCCGAGTTGGCCCGCTACCAGGCCGAACCGGGCGATTTCTTCTATCCCCCCGACCCCACCGAGATGAGCGCCTTTTTGGGGGGCACCGTGGCCACCAACGCTTCCGGCGCGCGCACCTACCGCTATGGGGCCACCCGGGACTGGGTGCGCGGCCTTCGGGTGATCCTGGCCAACGGCGAGTTGCTGGATATCCCACGGGGCAAGTATTTCGCCTCGTCAAACGGCCGCTTCACCATCTTCGACTCCCAGAGCCAAGGCCGCCAGGTGCTGGTGCCGGACTACTCCATGCCCCGCACCAAGAACACCTCCGGCTTTTACGCCGCGCCCCACATGGACCTTGTCGATCTGTTCATAGGGTCCGAGGGCATGCTGGGCATCATCACCACCGTGGATGTGGCCCTGTGCCCCCGCACCCCCAAGTGCTCCCTGGTCCAGTTCACCGGCAGCGATGAGCAGGCCCTGGACCTGGTGGAGTCCCTGCGCGGCCAGGACGGGCTGCAACTGGACTTTTTGGAGTTCTACTCCCAGAAGGCCATTGAATTGCTGCGCCGCCGCCAGGCCGAGGAGCCGGTGGCCATGGGCATGCCCCCCATACCCGAAGACGCCGGAGCGGCGGTGTTTTTCGAGCTATCCTTTGACCCCCTGGCGGTTGATCAGGATTTCAGCCTGCTCGCCCAGGCGGTTGAGCGGGTGGGGCTGTCCCTGCAAAATTCCTGGGCCGGCTATGAAATGCGCGAGCTGGCCCGCTTCAAGACCTTCCGCCACATGCTGCCCGAGACGGTGAACCACCTGATTTCCGAGCGCAAGCGCCAGTATCCGGGGCTGCACAAGCTGGGCACCGACCTGGCCGTGCCCGACGACAAGCTGCGTCCCATGTGGAAGGTGTATCAGGAGGCCCTGGACCAGGCGGGGCTGGAGTGGCTGGCCTTTGGCCACGTGGGCAACAACCACGTGCATATCAACCTGATCCCCCGGGACATGGAGGACATGCAGCGCGGCTTGGAGCTGTATGGCCGCTTCGCGGCCCAGGCGGTGGCCTTTGGGGGCACGGTTTCGGCCGAGCACGGCATCGGCAAGATCAAGGCCAAGTTCCTGAAGGAAATGTTCACCGAACCCCAGATCGCCCAGATGAAGGCGGTTAAGCGGGCCTTGGACCCCCAAGGGCTGCTCAACCCCGGCAACATCTTTTTAAGCTGAAAGCCGCCGTTCATGAATATCGTAGTTTGTGTAAAACAGGTTCCCGAAATCAGCGAAGTCAAGGTTAACCCGGAAACCGGCACCCTGGTGCGCGAAGGGGTGGCCTCCATCCTCAACCCCTTCTGCGAGTACGCCCTGGACCACGCCCTGCGCATAAAGCAGGCCACGCCGGATGTCAACATCACGGCCATAAGCATGGGCCCGCCCCAAGCGCGGGCGGCCCTGTTGCGAGCCCTGGAGTTGGGGGCCGACCGGGGAGTTCTGGTCAGCGACCGCCGTTTTGCCGGGGCCGACACCTGGGCCACCGCCCTTACCCTGGCCGCCGCGGTGCGGGCCGTGCGGGAAGACTTTGACCTGATCCTGGTGGGCAAGCAGGCCATTGACGGCGACACCGCCCAGGTGGGCCCGGAGATGGCCGAGATACTGGGCATCCCCCAGATCATGTACGGCGTGCGGATGGAGCTCACTCCCAATGGCAAGCGCCTGAGGGTGAAGCGCGAAAGTGAAAACGGCTATCAGGTGTTGGAGGCGCGCCTGCCGGTCTTGGTTTCGGCCAGCAAGGGCGAGGCCATACGCCGCCTGCCCAGCTTCGCCGACATCCTGGCCGCCCGCCAGAAGCCTCTGGAGATGATCACCGCCGACGCCCTGAATCTGAGCGAGGAGCAGTTGGGCCTGCAAGGCTCCTACACCCAGGTGGTGAAGATTTTTCCGCCCCAGGCCAAAAAGGCCTGCCGCAAGCTGGAGGGCCTGAGCCCGGATCAGGCGGGGCGGGAGATCACTTCTTTTCTGAGCCAAGAGAACTTCATTTAGGCAAGGCGTGCGCACATGCTCAAGATAGACGACCAAAAATGCAACGCCTGCGGGCTCTGCGAAAAAACCTGCCCCTTCGGGGCCATCGCCGTGGATGAGGGCCTGGCCCGCTCCGATGAAAACTGCACCCTGTGCGGGGCTTGTGTCAACGTTTGCCCCCAGGGCGCCATGGCCATTGAGCGCAAGCAGGCATCTCCCGAGGAACTGGCCCAATACGAGGGGGTTTACGTTTGGGCCGAGTGCGATCTCAACGACGGCAAGCTCTCGCCCAAGCGGGTGGTGTACGAGCTTCTTAGCCAGGGGCGCCTTCTGGCCGATAAGCTGGGCCAGGAGCTGGTGGCCGTGGCTCTGGGCGACGGCCGCCTGGCCGGCTTGGAGTCCCTTTGCGAATACGGCGCGGACCGGGTGCTGCGCTGCGAGCACGAGCTGCTGGGCGCCTATTCCACCGACGGCTTCACCAACGTGCTATCGGCGGTGATCGCCGGCAACAAGCCCTCGGTGCTGCTCTACGGCGCCACCCCCAACGGCCGGGACCTGGCTCCGCGCATCGCCGCCCGCTTGCGCCTGGGGCTCACCGCCGACTGCACCGGCCTGAACATTGACGAGCAAGGCCAACTGGTTCAGACCCGTCCCGCATTCGGGGGCAACATCATGGCCTCCATCATCGCGCCCTACAGCCGGCCCCAGACCGCCACGGTGCGGCCCAACGTCTTCACCGCCGCGGGGCCCGACCCCTTGCGTCCCAAGGTGGTGGTGGACGTGGCGGTGACCTTGAACAAGGCAGCGGTGCGCACCAAAGTGGTGGAGGAGACGGTGTTGGGCGGCGGGGAAGGCGAAAGCTTGGAAAGCGCCACGGTAATCGTGGCCGCCGGCCTGGGATGCCGCCAGGGCGGGGGCCTGGCGCTGGCCGGCGAGTTGGCCAAGGTTTTGGGTGGGGTGCTGGCCGCCTCGCGGCCCATGGTGGAGGCGGGCCTGATGCCGGTAACCCGCCAGGTGGGCCAGTCGGGCACCACCGTGGGCCCGGAGCTTTACATCGCGGTGGGGGTAAGCGGCGCCATCCAGCACCTGGTGGGCATGAGTTCGGCCAAGACGGTGGTGGCCATCAACAAGGACCCGGAGGCCCCAATTTTCAAGGTGGCTGATCTGGGCATCGTGGGCGACGCCCAGGAAATCATCCCCAAGCTTATCGAAGATATTCAGCGGCAACAGGCCGACGCCTAAGGCGTCACTGGTTGGGTATTTTATTTTAGCCTTTGGAGTAATGACATGAGCGCCGGCAAGGCGGCAAAAAAGCGGGGCAAGCCCAAAAGCGAGCACAGCTTTTATCCCGCATGGTGTAAACGATGCGGCAATTGCGTGGCCTTCTGTCCACGGGGTATTCTGGTGGCGGACGAATGGGGCTACCCACGGCAACAAAACCCGGAGCGCTGCACCGCCTGTGGTTTCTGCGAGATGCTCTGTCCTGACTTCGCCATCACCGTGGGTTATGAGAAACCCGGGGCGATGGATATGACTCAGGCGGCTGGCGGGGAATCCAAGGATTTTGAAACCCCCAAGCCAGGTTCATCCGGAAGCAGCAGCATCAGCCCGGAGCGTTTGGCCCCGGCACCTCGTGAGGAGAAATAGTCATGGCCGCAGAGTCGAGCAAGACCGCGGGCAAGGGCGCCGGCAAGACGGCCTCCCGCTCCGGCCGCAAGGGACAGGCTCGTTTGCTCCAGGGAAACGAAGCCGCTTCTTTGGGGGCTTTGGCCGCTGGGTGCAATTTCTTCGCGGGCTATCCCATCACCCCGGCCAGCGAGATAACCGAGTTCATGAGCCGTGAGCTGCCGGCCAGGGGCGATCCCTTTATCCAGATGGAGGACGAGATCGCTTCCATCGGGGCCTGCGTGGGGGCCTCCCTGGCCGGGCGCAAGGCCATGACCGCCACCAGCGGGCCGGGCTTTTCCCTGATGCAGGAAAACCTGGGTTACGCCTGCATAGCCGAGACGCCTTTGGTGGTGGTCAACGTGATGCGCGGCGGACCCAGCACCGGCCTGCCCACCAACGTGGCCCAGGGCGATGTGCAGCAGGCCCGCTGGGGTACCCATGGCGACCACCCGGCCATCGTTTTTTGCCCCAGTTCGGTGAGCGAGTGCTTCGAGCTGATGGTGCGGGCCTTCAACATGGCGGAGCGTTTCCGCAATCCGGTGATCTTCTTGGCCGACGAAATGGTGGCCCATTTGCGGGAAAAGGTTGCATTGCCGGCGGAGGGCGACTTGGAAGTGATCGACCGGCGGCGTCCCACCGTGCCGCCGGACTGGTACGTGCCCTACAAGACCGACGGCAGTTTGATTCCCCGCCTGGCCGATCTGGGGGAGGGCTACCGCTACCACGTCACCGGCCTGGTGCATGACGAGCGGGGCTTTCCCACCCGGCGGGCCGACGAGGTGGAGCCTTTTTACGCCCGCCTGTTCGACAAGGTCAGCCGCCATTTCGATGAACTGATGCTCACCAAGGAGTATTCCTTGGATGATGCCGAGATAGTGCTGATCGCCTATGGATGCACGGCCCGGTCCTGCCGGGCGGCGGTGCGCCTGGGCCGCGAGCGCGGCCTCAAGCTTGGCCTGCTGCAACTGCTCACCCTTTGGCCCTTTCCCCGCCAGGCGGTGGAAAGGGCTCTGGCTGGACGCCGGGCGGCGCTGGTGCCCGAGCTGAACATGGGCCAGATAAGCCGCGAGGTGAAAAGGGTCAACGACGGCCGGACCCAGGTGATTCGTCACAGCAAGATGGACGGCACCATGATCACCCCCGAGGAGATCTTGGGCCGTATGCGGGAGGTGGCCTGATGCCCACGGTGCACAGGAGCGTGGTCTACGACTGGCTGCGTCACGACAAGAAGTTCCCCCACGTCTGGTGCCCGGGCTGCGGGCTGGGCATTCTACTGGGCTCGTTGGTGCGGGCCCTGGCCGAGGGGGGCTACGACAAGAACCAGGTGGTGCTGGTGAGCGGCATCGGCTGCTCGGGCCGGCTGCCGGTTTACGTGGACGTGGGTAGCGTGCACACCACCCACGGCCGGGCCCTGACCTTCGCCACGGGGATCAAGCTGGCCAAGCCAGCGCTTAAGGTTATCGTGGTCATGGGCGACGGCGACGCCACGGCCATCGGCGGCAACCATCTCATCCATGCGGCGCGCCGCAACCTGGACCTGACGGCCATCATCGTCAACAACCTGACCTACGGCATGACCGGCGGACAATACAGCCCCACCACGCCCTTGGGGGCCAAGGCCACCACCGCGCCCTATGGGCATTCGGAGCCTTCCTTTGACATCAGCGCCCTGACGGTGACCGCGGGGGCCTCCTTCGTGGCCCGCTCCACGGTTTATCACGTGACCCAGTTGGACCAGATGCTGGGCCAGGCCATCAAGAAAAAGGGTTTTGGGGTGGTGGAGGTGCTTTCCCCCTGCCACACCAACTATGGGCGGCAAAACCGTCTGGGCAGCCAGTTGGAAATGATGAAGGGCTATAAGAAGCAGGCGGTGCGCATGGAGCGCTGGGACAAGCTGAGTCCGGCGGAGCGGGAGGGCCGCTTTGCCGTGGGAGTCTTGGCCGACCGGGAGTATCCCACCTTCTTGGAAACCTACCAGGGCGCGGTAGAGCGGGCCCTGGCCGCCCGGCGGGAGGGCTAATCATGGCGCGGAGCGTTAAGAAAGAGACTGCCCCGTCACAGGCCTCCACTCAGGAGCGCATGGAGGTGCGCTTGGCGGGCAGCGGCGGGCAGGGGCTGATCCTGGCGGGGTTGGTTTTGGCCGAAGCGGCGGGGCTGTACGACGGCCGCTCGGTGGCAATGGGCCAGAGCTACGGACCCGAAGCCCGGGGCGGAGCATCCAAGGCCGAGGTCATCATCAGCGACCAGGACATTGACTATCCCCTGGCCACCAAGGTGGATCTGTTTTTGGCCCTGACCCAGGAGGCGGCGGACACCTATTCATGGGACCTGAAACCCGGGGCCTGGATCGTGGTGGACAGCGACCTGGTGAGCCATCCCCCCTCCAGTCGTGCGGTGGCCTTGCCTTTCACGGCTACGGCCCGGGACAAGCTGAAAAAGCCCATGGTGGCCAACGTGGTGGCCCTGGGCGCTCTTATTGAGTTAAGCGGGGTGGTCAGCCGGCGGGCCCTGGAAAAGGCCCTCCTGGCCCGGGTGCCCAAGGGGACCGAGAGCTTGAATAAAAAGGCTCTCAGCGAGGGAATGAAGCTGGCCAAGGATTTTAAGAGCAGCAGCCCCCTGCCCAGCCAGGAGCCCAGCGCCGAGGACGTCTAGCCGAACCAGGACCGCCGCTGGCAGGGCAAGGGCGGCCGGCCATTGCCCTGCCAACGACCAATGAATGGGAGCCGCCAAAGGCTCCCATTCCCTTTGGCGTGCCCCGCATCGTGGTCATGATCCAGGGGTGGTTCTTGACCCCTGGCCGGTGAATTCTCTTAACCCGGTTGATTGGCAAGTTGCTTGGGGCTCGGCGCACGGTGGGCAGGGCGGGGTGGCCGGCGGATCAAATGATTTACTTGCAAAAAAAAAGTGCGCATAAAATATATGTGCTTTGCGTGCCTTGGCCAGCCTGGCATCCCATGGGGGAGGCGGCACCATGGAAGGCCTCTCGGGAGTTTTTAGAACAAAAGGCATTTATTCCATTAGTTAACGTGCAAATTCCGCAAAAGGCGATTCAGGCATCCATGTCATGCTTGACACATATTTATTTCCCATTTAGTATCGATTAAACGATAAACCTGGAGCGTTGAGGGGGCGCTCATGCATGAAACGGTCAGCCGCCCATAGGGGGTATTGGCTATAACCATTTAATATAGTTGTAAAAAGCATTAATGAAAAAGCAAGCCACCGTAAAAGATATCGCCCGGGCGGCTGGGGTTTCCATCACCACCGTTTCCTTGGCGCTGAGGGGCAAGGATGCCAATCGCATCAGCTCCGCCACCTGTGAAAAAGTGCTGGCCATAGCCAAAACTTTGAATTATCAGCCTAATTTTGCTGCTCGCTCCCTAGTGAACAAGCAAAGCAACATAATTGGCCTGCTTATCAAAACGCTTTTAAACCCCTTTTACTCCGAGCTGGCCCAGGACATCATCGGCCGGGCCCAAGAGCGCGGCTACCGGGTGATAACCTGTTCGGTGGAAGACGGGGTGGATAACCACAAAGCCGAGATAAGGGAGTTGATCTCACATGGGGTGGACGGCCTTATCGTTTGCGCGGCTCTTCTGGATGACAAGTTCGTGTTCGAGCTTATAGACAGCGGTTTGCCCGTGGCCTTGGCTATGCGCTATGTTCAGGATCAATTGGGTTCGCCGGCGGTGGACTTCGTGGGCATCGACAACCCTCGGGGGGCTTACTTGGCCATCGAGCATCTGGTCAAGATGGGGCACCGAAAAATCGCCTTGATGGTGGGCCCCAAAAACACTTCCACCGGTCAGGACCGGTTGCAAGGCGCACAGGTTTGCTTTGACACTTACGGCATTGATTTTGACTCCCGTCTGGTGGTGGAAGGGGATTTCTCTCGGCGTTCCGGCCATGAGCTGACGCGGGGCCTTATTGGTAAAGGCAATGAATTTACAGCGATATTCACCACCAACGACCATATGGCCCTGGGTGTTTTGGACGCCTTGCAAGAGGCGGGGTTGCGGGTTCCCCAGGACGTGGCGGTGGTGGGTTTCGACGATATCGAGATGGCCGGACTGCCCGGGGTGGGCCTTACCACCGTTTCTCAGAAAAAGACGGTCATGGGTCGGACGGTGGTGGATGTCTTGGTCAGCAAGATCAAGATGGAGAGCGTGGAAACCGTTCGGCGGGTTGTCCTGGAGCCCAAGCTTATCATCAGGGACACATGTGGTTTCAAGGCCAGGGAAAGCCGCTACGACCAGATTTTGCCGGTTCGGGAAAGCGTCTGATTAACCATCGGCGACTGTCGCCGTATCTCACGCCCATCTAAATTTTAGTCCAGTTTATCGTCCCCGGCGGGGCCGCGTTTGGAGTGACAACCCCATGCGGCGGACCACCTAAAAGTCCGACGCCAGCCTTTTTGTGGTTGACAAGTGGGGGGCAAATTTGCGACAAAGGTAAAACGTTAAACCTGTATGTGGCGGGATTCATTGCGCAGCCTCGTAAAGCCCTGCCGGTTCGTGAATTAAGGGGCCGCCAGGGCGGGCTCTTAAGGCGGGGCAAGACCGTGACAGGAAAGGGATATAAAAATGCCCAACGAAAACAATAGGTTTTCCCTGCAAAACAAGGTTAGCCTGGTGACCGGGGGTGGGCGAGGCATCGGACTGGGTATTGCCGAAGTCCTGGCCGGCGCGGGCTCGGATCTGGTGCTGGTGGCCCGTAGCGAGTCACAGCTTAATTCGGCCGCAGAGATGATAGGCCAGCGCTACGGCCGCGAGGTGGAAACCATCAGCGCCGACCTCAGCCAGGTGGGCGATTACGGCCGCATAGTGGAACAAACCATGGACCGCTTTGGGCGGCTGGACGTGTTGATCAACAACGCCGGCTCCAATGTCCGTAAACCATTTTTGGAGTTCGAGCCCGAGGATTTCGACGCGGTCATGGCCATCCAGTTGCGCGGAGCCTATTTCATGGCCCAGGCCGCGGCTCGTCAGATGGCCAAGGCCGGCAGCGGCAAGATCGTAAATCTGGCCTCGTTGACCAGCAAGATCGGGGTGCCCAACATCTCGGCCTATGGCGCGGCCAAGGGGGGGATATTCTCCCTGACCAAGTCCATGGCCCTGGAATTGGCCGGCAAGGGCATCAACGTAAATGCCGTGGCCCCGGGCTATGTGCGCACCAGCATGACCGAAGCCGCTTTTAACAATTCCGATACCCAGGAATGGATGCTTTCGCGCATACCCTTGAAGCGCTTTGGATCTCCTGAGGATATCGGATACGCCGCCTTGTTTTTGGCTTGCCCGGCCTCCGACTACATTACCGGCGAGGTTATCTATGTCGATGGGGGATGGATGGCCGGATAGCCATGCCCCGGTAACTTAATCTCGTTTATCAATAAAGGATATTATAGCGATGATATCATTTGCTAAAAACAACGTGTACAACTGCTTGTCCCCCCGGCAGCTCATGCTGGGTGACGGCTCTGCCGGACAGGTGGAAAAGCTGCTGATCGGATGGCAAATCTCCGGCGGCGACCTGCTGTTGGTCGCTGACAGGGAAGTGGTGAAGCTGGGCCTGGACCGCAAGGTGGTGGAGCCCCTGGAAGCCGCCGGCTTCACTGTGGCCTGCTTTGACGGCATAGTGGGCGAGCCCACCCTGGAGATCGCCGAGGCCCTAACCGAGTTTGCTCGTCAAAAGCCCTTCAAGGCGGTGATCGGCATGGGAGGCGGCAGTTCCCTGGACATGTCCAAGTTGGCCGCCGCCATGGCTCTCAACCAGGGCGAGGTGACCGACTACCTGGGCTTGACCAGCTTTGCCAAGGCGCCGCTTCCCCTGATCAACGTGCCCACCACCGCCGGCACCGGGGCCGAGGCCACCGCCGTGTCCATGCTATCGGTTCGGGGCCGCAAGGCCGTGGTGCTCAGTCCCCAATTGGTGCCCCTGGCCACGGTGCTGGACGCCGAGCTGACCAAGACCCTGCCGCCCCAGATCACGGCCGCAACGGGCATGGATGCCTTGAGTCACGCCCTGGAGGGCTTCATGTCGGTGAACGCCAGCCCGTTCTCCGACACCCAGGCCCTGACCACCATGTCCATCGTGGCGCGCTGGCTCAAACCCGCCTATGAGGACGGCTCCAACATGGAGGCGAGGCGGGCCATGATCTATGCGGCCTACACCGGGGGGCTCACCCTGAACGCGGGGGTGGTCCTGGGCCACTCGGTGGCCTACACCATAGCCAACCGCTGCCATCTGCCCCACGGCGTTTCCTGCGCCATGGCTTTGCCTTACACCATCGCCTACAACCTGAAGGCCATCCCCGAGCGCCTTAGCCAGGCAGCCGGCTTGGTTTTGGGCAAGGACAAGGCCCAGCCGGTGGAATTGGTGAACTGGGTAGCGGATCTGATCGCGGCCCTGGGACTGCCGCGCTCCCTCGGCGAGGTGGGCATCACCGAGTCGGACGTGCCGGCGATGATCACCGAGTGCGTGGAGCGCTACCCCCGGCCCACCAACCCGGCGCCCATAGACGCACAGCGGTTGAAAGTCTTTTACGAAACGATGGTCACCGGCGATCTTGCCCGGACTATCGAGTTTTACCAAAGGGGTTGATGACAACCCTGATCTTTATCCCGGTTTTATTTGTGGTAGGGAGGGAATTTAGTATGAAAAAGCTCCTGTTGGTTACCCTGGCGCTGGCGCTGGTGATGTCTCTGGCGCCCGTATCGTTTGCCGCCGAGGAGGAGATCGTCATCGGCGCTCTGTATCCACGGTCCGGCTCCTTGTCCCTGTTGGGCGAGGAAAGCTGGCGCGGGGCCGAGATTGCCCGCATCGTCCGCAATCAGAAGGGCGGCATCAACGGCAAAAAAATCGTTTTCGCCAATGCCGACGGTTCCGACGTGGCCGCAGCCCGCTCCGAGGCGGAGAGGCTGATCGAGCAGAAGAAGGTGGGCCTGATCCTGGGCTCCTACTCCAGTTCCCGCAGCATGGCCGCCACCGAAGTGGCCGCCCGCAAGAATCTGCCCTACTTTGAGTTGGGCGCCATCGCCAACGCCATCACCGAGCGCGGCTACCCCACGGTTTACCGCACCAACAGCACCGCCGCCGGCTTCAGCCAGGGCCAGGTGGACTTCATCATCGACTACCTGGCCCCGGCCTTGGGCAAAAAACCCAAGGACATCAAAGTCTCCGTGGCCCACGAGGACTCGGACTACGGCACCTCCGTGGCCGACAGCTTCAAGAAACTGGCCGCCAAGGCCGGTCTGCAGGTGATTTCGGTTGAGCCCTACACCGCCACCTCCAGCGACCTGTCTCCGGTCATCTTCCGCCTGAAGAAGGCCGACCCCGATGTCATCGTGGCCGTGTCCTATGCCCAGGACGCCATTCTCCTGGGTCGTCAGGCCGCCGAGTACAAGCTTCAAAAGCCCTTCATCGGCACCGGCGGCGGCCACAGCCTGCAGAGCTTCCAGAAAGCCCTGGGCGACAAGGCCAACGGCGTGTTCAACATCGACTTCACCCAGTACGAGGTCAACACCAAGTTCACCCCCGGTCTGAAGGAGTTCCTGGAGCTCTACCGCAAGACCTACAAAGAGGAGCCCCGCTCCGGTCACAGCCTGACCAACTTCATGGGCGCCAACGTGGTCTTCGACATCGTGGAGAAGGCCGGCGGCAAATTCGATCCTGACAAGATTCGCGCGGCGGCCATGGCCGTGGACATTCCGTTGGGCAAGACCGCCAACGGCTGGGGCGTGAAGTTCAACGATAAGGGGCAAAACACCCGGGCTTCCGCTTTCGTCACCCAGTGGCGCGACGGCAAGCTGCTCACCGTGTTCCCCAAGGGCGCCGCAGTGACCGAGCCGGTGCTTCCCAGCAAGAAGTAGGGCCCTGTGATCAACGCCGGTGTTTCCCCTCTGCGGGGGGGAAACACCGGTAAGCAAGCCGATCTGACCCATTAGCCCGAGGACGCGGGCCGGCGGTCGGCTCAGGGCCGTAGGCCGGCGAGACAAGGACCCTGGCGCGGTGGGCCGCACAGACCCGCCCCGGGATGGGCCCAAGCGATTCCGCGCTCCTCGCGGGGCGGCCTGGCGCAAGGGCGCTGATGTCATGGGCGCCGTCAGGCCTCCGGTCAAGGGGCGCGGGGCGCCACGGCCTTGGGCTTCCGGCTAGGCGGGATACCGCATGGCCGGGCAGGGGCAATTAGCGCGGCGAGGGCTGGCCATGCGGTCAACTTGCGAGGCGATGCCTTCGAATGCCGTATCGCTTTTCGCCCTTCGGCTCATGGATTGACCACATCCCACGAGGACCATCTAAGAGGACCATCTAACCAGAGATGGAAGTAGAGTAGCAATGGAGTTGATAGTCCAAGTCTGTGTATCAGGTCTCCTGCTTGGTGGGATCTACGCACTTATCAGCATCGGGTTGAACCTGATCTTCGGCGTGGTTCGCATCATCAACTTCGCCCACGGCGAGATGGTCATGGTGGCCATGTACCTGACCTTCTGGCTCAACTATTTCTTTGGCATGGACCCATATGTGGCGACGATCATCGTATTGCCAGTGATGTTCCTCTTCGGCGTCCTGATCCAGAGAGTCATCGTGCAGCCGATCCAGAGCTCTTCGGCCAACATGAAGATTTTCGCCACCGTCGCCCTTTCCCTGATTTTGCAAAACGTGGCCTTGATCGTGTGCAAAGGCAACTTCCGCACGGTTCAGGTCCCTTACGGCATGAGCACCTTCGAGTTGGCGGGGATATTCATCAGCGTCCCCCGGCTGGTGGCCTTCTTCGCCGCGCTGGGCTCCATCACCCTTCTTTACTATTTCCTCAAGTACTCCTACACCGGCAAGGCCCTCAGGGCCATCGTGGAAGACCACACCATCGCCCGCCTGATGGGCGTAAAGGTGCAAAGGCTCTACCTCCTGGCCTTTGGCATCGGCTGCGCATTTTCGGCCTTGGGCGGCGTGTTGCTCATGCCCTTCAGCTCGGTGTACCCCACCGTGGGCATCCCCTTCACCCTCATCGCCTTCATCGTGGTGGTGCTGGGTGGTTTGGGCAGCATGGGCGGCACCTTCCTGGCCGGACTTTTCATCGGTGTGGTCGAGGCGGTAGGTGGAACTTACGTTTCCCCGGCACTGAAGGAAGCGATCTATTTCGGCATCTTTATCATTGCTATCCTCATCAGGCCCCAAGGAATATTCGGGAAGGGTAAAGGCTCCGAGGAGGTTGGTTTAAAGTGAGAACTAACAAAATCATAGTAGCCGCGGCCATTCTGGCGCTGGGGCTGTTGGCGGTGCCTCTGTACTTCACCTCCACCTTCATCCTGCACATGTTCACCCTGGTGTTTTTCTACATCGCCTTGACCGCAGCTTGGAACATACCGGCCTTTGGCGGCAAATTTTCCCTGGGACACGCGGCCTTTTTTGGCTTGGGCGCCTACGCGGCCTCCATCCTCTACGTCAAATACGGCATCTCTCCGTTGATCGGCATCTTTGCCGGCACGGTCTGCGCCATGCTGGGCGGGGTGATCCTGAGTTTCCCCCTCATTCGGCTCAAGGGGCCCTTCTTCACCCTGGCTTCCATCGCCTTCGCCGAGGTTTTGCGCATGGTGGCCATCGACTGGCGGTCCATGACCAACGGATCGGTGGGTCTCAACATCCCTTTCAAGCCCGGTTGGCTCAATCTGACCTTCACCAGCGGCATGCCCTTCTACTACATCGCCCTGGGCCTGGCCGTCCTGGTGATCCTTTTGGCCTGGTGGATACGCAGCTCCGCCCTGGGCTACCATCTGCGCGCCGCGGCGGCCGACGAGGACGCGGCCAAGGCCTTGGGCATCAACACGGCCAAGTCGCACTTTTTCGCCTTGATGTGGAGTTCCGGCCTCACCGGCATGATCGCCGTGTTCTACGTGTTCTACAACTACGTGCTCGAGCCCGGCACCGCTTTCTCCATGGACCTGTTCTCCTTGCAGCCGGCCATGAACGGCATCATCGGCGGCATGGGAACGGTTTGGGGGCCGGTGATCGGCGCTATAATCATGACACCGCTGGGAGAGTTCCTGCGCTTCTACCTGGGGACCATTCAGCAGGGTCTGAACTTCGTGGTTTACGGCTTGATGTTGATCGCCGTGGTTAACTTCGTACCGGGCGGCATCGTTTCGTTGATGGCGCCTTGGTTCAAGAAGAAAAAATCAGGCGAATCCTCCGCGCGGGACAACTAGCCGGCTGGAATGGTGGAATTATGGATGACCTGCTTGTAGTAAGAAACCTGACCAAAAACTTCGGCGGCCTGGCCGCGGTGAGCGAGGTCAGCTTCGAGGTGCGCCGTGGCGAGATACTGGGTCTCATCGGCCCCAACGGCGCCGGCAAGACCACCCTGTTCAATCTCATTTCCGGCCTGCTCGCCAGCAACCAAGGCTCCATAAAGCTGGAAGGTGAGGATTTGACCAAGATGCCTCCCTACCGGCGTAGCGCCATGGGGGTGGGCAGAACTTTCCAGGTGGTGCGTCCCTTTGACATGACGGTGCTGGAAAACGTCATGGTGCCCATCTTCACCCATTACAAGAGCGCCAAGGAGGCCAAGGGAAAGGCCTACGAGATTCTGGAGATGGTAAGGCTGGAAAATATGGCCGACAGCATGCCCAGCAGCCTGACCCTGGCCCAGCGCAAACGCATTGAGGTGGCCCGCGCCTTGGCCACCAAACCCAAGCTTTTGCTCCTGGACGAAGTCTTGGCGGGCCTGAACCCCTCCGAGGTGGCGGAGAACCTGCCCTTGATAAGGCAGGTGCGGGACAGCGGAGTGACCATCCTGTTCATCGAGCACTTGATGGACGCCATGATGGCTATATCCGAGCGGGTGTTGGTGATGGACCAGGGCGCTCTCATCGCATGCGGGACTCCCGACGAAGTGACCAGTGACCAGTGCGTCATCACGGCGTATCTGGGTGAGGAGGCGCCAGAGTGTTAAACATCCAACAGGTGGATGCCTACTATGGCGATTTTCAGGCGCTCAGGGATGTGAACCTGGAGGTCACCGAGGGCAAGATCGTCGCCCTGCTGGGTCCCAACGCGGCCGGCAAAACCACATTGCTCTCCGCCATCAGCGGCATGATCCCCTACCGCGAGGGCAACATCTCCTTTCAGGGGCAGCATATCAACGCCATGCTTCCCGAGGATATCGTGTCCCTGGGGATCGCCTTGGTGCCCGAGGGCAGGAGGCTGTTCGGCACCCTGACCGTGCTGGAAAACTTGGAGATGGGCGCTTACAGCAAGCACGCCCGCAAGAATCTCAGGAAAAATCTGGACAAGATGTTCGAACTGTTCCCCATCTTGAAGGAGCGCTCCAGCCAGCAGGCGGGCTCGCTTTCGGGCGGCGAACAGCAGATGTGCGCCATCGCCCGGGGCCTCATGACCGAGCCGCGTCTTTTGATGATCGACGAGATGTCCCTGGGCCTGTCGCCGGTGTTGGTCAAGCACATGTTCAACATGGTCAGCGAGATCGCCAACACAGGGGTGACCATCTTGCTGGTGGAGCAGCAGGTCAACCATGCCCTCAAGGTGGCCGACGAGGCCTATATAATGGAAAAGGGCCACGTCGTCCTGTCCGGGCCCAGCGCCCAGATAGCCAACGACGACTACGTTAAAAAGGTGTACCTCGGCAAGTAGGGAAGCCATGCAAGCCTTTGTAAAATTCGGCAAGGAACCCGGCCAGGCGGCGGTGGCCGAGGTGCCTCGCCCAGTACCCGGTCACGGCGAGGTGCTCATCAAGGTCGCCGGATGCGGCATCTGCGGCAGCGATCTGCACGCCTACAACTCCGACCCGGGCTATGAGTGGGTGACCCCGCCGGTGATCCTGGGCCATGAGTTCGCCGGGGTGGTCATGGAAACCGGCCCGGGGGTGGATTCCCGCTGGGTGGGCGGCCATGTAACGGTCATGGCCATACAGGGCTGCCTGCGATGCCCCGCCTGCCTGGCGGGCAACAGCCACCTGTGCCCGGAGCGCAAGGTGATCGGCCTGCACTTCGACGGCGCCATGGCCGGTTACGTGGTGAGCAAGGCCGACCAGCTTTTGCCCCTGCCCAGCAACCTGGACCTTTCCCTGGCGCCCCTGGTGGAGCCGGTTTCCGTGGCCCTGCACGCCCTGCGCCGGGTGGTTATCCGGCCCGGGGACAAGGTGGCGGTCAGCGGACCCGGCCCCATCGGCCTGCTCTGCGCCAGCCTGGCCAAGCTCCACGGGGCCCAGGTCCTGCTCCTGGGCATGAACCGCGACGCCAAGGTGCGCCTGCCGGCGGCCCAGCGCCTGGGCCTGGACACGGCCATAGTGGAAGGCGAGTCCAGCGAGGAAGTGGTGCGCTCTCACTTCGGTCCGGGCATGGCCGACCTGTTCATCGAGGCCTCCGGTTCGGCGGCGGCCCTCAAGACAAGCTTGGGCCTGGTGCATCGGGGCGGGGTGATTTTGGTGGTGGCCTTGTACAACCAAGAGGTGACCTGGTTCCCCAGCCCGGCGGTGCGTGACGAACTCAGCCTTTTGTTCAGCTACGCCAGCACCAGGCAGGATTACCTGCAAGCCATAAATCTCATGGCCGAACAGGCCATTGATTTTTCGGTGCTGGCCCAGAACTTCCCCCTGGACAAGGCCGAGGAGGCCTTCCAAGAGGCCCTGGGCGGCCAACTGCTCAAGCCGGTGCTGGTTCTCTAAATTGAAGCAAAACCATGTGCTCTTTCGCTTTAATTGCCTCCGAGGAGCGGGTGGGTCATGCGAGTGGAGCTTTCCCAAGCCTTTGAAAAACTGATCGGCCAGCCAAGCCTGGAAATCAGCCTGGCCGAGCCAATCCCCGTGCGCGCGGTTCTGCGGCTTCTGGCCGACAGGTACGAGTGTTTCGCCAAATACCTGAGCTATCAGGACGACGCCATGCTGGGGGCCCACCTCAGCGTCTTTTCTTCAGGGAGATTCATGAAACTGGGCGACCCCGTGACCGACGGGGATACCTTGAAAATATTCCTGCCGGTGACCGGCGGTTGATGGAGGAAGTGACCATGTCGGGATATCATCGCAAACTTCTCAGAGTGGACTTGACTAGCCGCGAGGTCCGGACCCAGGAGTTGGCTCCGGAGATTACCGACGCCTACATTGGCGGCGCCGGAGTGGCGGCCAAGCTGCTCTACGAGGAAACCAGCGCTGACACCGACCCCCTGGGGCCGGAGAACGTCTTCATCGCCATGACCGGGCCCTTCACCGGCACCAATGTGCCCTCCTCGAGCCGCCACCACATCGTGGCCCGCTCCCCGCAGACCGGCATTTTCGGCGAGTCCAACGTGGGAGGCTCCTGGGGGGTGCTGCTCAAGAGGTCCGGGTATGACGGCTTGGTGGTGACCGGCAAGGCGGACAAACCGGTCTACATCGCCATCAACGAGGACAAGGCCGAGATTCGCGACGCGGGCGAAATATGGGGGCAGGACACCGAGAAATCCGCCCGGTGGCTGAAAAGCCAGACTTCGCCCAAGGCGGCGGCGGCGGTGATCGGTCAGGCGGGCGAGCGTTTGGCGCCCCTGGCCGGAGTTCCCCACATCGGCACCCTGGTGCGGGCGGCGGCGCGCACCGGGCTGGGCGCGGTGCTGGGTTCCAAGAACCTCAAGGCCATCGTGGCCGCGGGCAACGGCCCGGTGCCGGTGGCCGACCCCGAGGGCCTGGAGCAAAGCGTCAAGAGCCTGCTCAAGCACATCACCACCGCCACCGAGACCTTTGGCAAGTACGGCACCGGCGGCGGGGCCGAGAACTACGAGAAGGCCGGCAACTTTCCCCTGAAAAACTGGAAGCAGGGCCGTTGGCCGGGGGTGGCCAAGATAAATGGCGTGGTGCTGCACGACACCGTACTGACCGGGCGCAAGGGTTGCTTGCGCTGCCCCATCGCCTGCGGGCGGCACATCAAGATTGCCGAAGGCCCCTATGCCGGCCTGGATTGCGCGGGGCCGGAATACGAGACCATGGGCACCTTGGGCGGCGAATGCCTGGTTGACGACCTGGAGGCCATTTGCAAGGCCAACGACCTGTGCAACCTCTACGGCCTGGACACCATCTCCACCGGGGCCACCATCGCTTTTGCCATGGAGGCCTTTGAAAAGGGCCTGATCACCACCGAGGACACCGGCGGGGTGGAGCTTACCTGGGGCAACGCCCAGGCCATGGTGGATATGGTGGACAAGATGGGCCGCCGCGAGGGAATAGGCGAACTGATGAGCCAAGGCTCCAGGGCCATGGCCGAGGCGCTGGGCCACAACGCCAGCGAGTTCGCGGTGCATGTCAAGGGCCTGGAGCCTTCGGCCCACGACCCCCGCCGCTTTTTCAGCCAGGCCCTTTCCTATGGCACCGCAGCCCGGGGAGCTTGCCACAACGCCAGTTGGAGCCACCCCTACGAACTGGCCCTGACCATGCCCGAGATCGGCATCGCAGAGCCCCAAGACGCCTATCAAGTGGAAGGCAAGGCGGCTTTCACCTCCATCTTGCAGAACCTGATGTGCGTGCAAGACAGCGCGCTGCTGTGCCGCTTTACTCAAATCGGCAAGGCGGTGACGGTGAACAACATGGTGGAGTGGATGTCCCTGGTCACCGGCAAGCAGTGGGACGTGGAATCGTTGATGAAGGCCGGCGAGCGCGTCTTCAACCTCAAGCGTTTGTACAACACCCGCCTGGGCATCAGCCGCAAGGACGACTTCCTGCCGCCACGTTTCATGACCCTGAACCGCGAGGGCGAGGAGCTAACCAACCAGCTGCCGCCCATGGGGCGCCTCCTCAGCGATTATTACCAGCATCGCGGTTGGAGCGAGGAAGGGGTGCCCACCTCGGACACCCTGCGCGGCCTGGGAATCGCCTAGGGCGGATTTTGCGGAAATTTGGACAGCCGGCGCGGCGAGGGCATCGCGCCGGCTGTCCCTATGTGGGCGAGGTTGGCCATGTTTTGGCCTACCGAAGATGATAAAATTTTATATTAGCCATAGACGTGGTTGGTTAAGGCCGGCGGCTGAAGCCGCCCGTGGGCATAGCCGGGATGGCATGCAAGGCAGGGGCTGACATATGAATTTTCCAAAGATTGTCATGGTGAAAAACCAGTTCCCGGCCTCGCCGGCCGTGGATGTGTCCTTTGAGGTGCGCCGGGGCCTGGAGGCCCTGAAGCTTTCCGCCAAGGTGCGGCCCGGGCAGCGGGTGGCCATCACCGCCGGCAGCCGGGGAGTCACCGACATGGTTAAGGCCATCGCCGCAGTGGCGGCCTTTTTCAAGGAACTGGGGGCCGAGCCCTTCGTGGCGCCGGCCATGGGCAGCCACGGCGGGGCCACGGACCAGGGCCAGGCCGATATGTTGGCCCACCTGGGCATCACCCCGGAAACGGTGGGTGCGCCCATCCAGTCCTCCATCGCCACCGATAAGATCGGGGAAACCAGCTTCGGCCAGCCGGTGGTCATCGGCCGCGACTTTACTCAGGCGGACCACGTGGTGGTGGTCAACCGGGTAAAGCCCCACACCAGCTTCCGGGGCGTGGTGGAGAGCGGCCTGTGCAAAATGCTCACCATCGGGATGGGCAAGGAAACCGGGGCCAAACTGGCCCACTCCCAGTTCTATCAGCATGGCTTCGAGACGGTGGTCAGGGACATCGCCGGGGTGGTGATGGACAAGGTGCCTGTGGTCTGCGGGGTGGCCTTGGTGGAAAACCACTATGAGCAGACCGCTTATCTCAAAGTTTGCGGCCCCCGGGAGTTCATCAAGACCGACTCGGAACTGCTGGAGAAGGCCCGTAATTTCCTGGGGCGGGTGCCTTTCAAGAACGTGGACCTGCTCATCGTGGACGAGATGGGCAAGAACATAAGCGGCAGCGGCATGGACTCCAATGTGACCGGACGCATCATGAACCAGGTGACCCCCGAGCCCAGCGAACGCCAGTTCAAGCGCATCTTCGTGCGCGAGTTGACCCCGGAAAGCGAGGGCAACGCCCTGGGCGTGGGCACCGCCGATTTCGCCGCCCAACGCTTAGTGGAAAAGATCGATCTGGAAAAGACCCGGGTGAACTGCGTCACCGCCTCGGTGCCGGAAAAGGGGCGCATTCCCTTGTCCTATGACCAGGACGCCGCCGCCGTGACCACCGCTCTGCAAACCGTGGGCCTTGAAGACTTCGGCAAGGCTCGGGTGGTGTGGATCAAGAACACCCTGGAGTTGGGGCGGATGTTCGTATCAGAGGCCCTGGCCGAGGAGGCCGCGGCCAGGGACAACATCGTCCTGGAGGGTTCGCTTACGGCCATGCCCTTTGACGACGGGGGCAATCTACCTTTCGGCCTTTTTTCCCGCTAGCCAGCCGGGCGCATTCGCCGGCCCCCCCGGCGGGCGGCGGGGTCAGTTGCGGTTCACCCCAGCCAAGCGGTAGCCCCCGTTGAGGTTGCGCACCTGGAAACCCGCCTGGCGCATTAGGCGGTAGGCCAAATAACCTCGCAGGCCCACCGAGCAACACAGCAGATAGGATTTTGATTTGTCCAACTGGTCCAAGTTTTGCCGGAGCTGCGGCAGGGGCAGAACCAGGGAGCCGGCTATGGCGCCTTGCCGCTCTATCTCTTCGGGCAAGCGCAGATCGATGATGGTTTGTTCTGGGCCGCCGCTGAATAGGTCTTGGATGGCGGCGTTTTCCACGTCGCCCTGGAGGAGGTTGCCCGCGGCATAGCCCGCCAGGTTGATTGGGTCCTTGGCGCTGCCGAACTGGGGTGCGTAGGCCAGGTCCAGCTCTTGCAGGTCAAAGACTCTGAGCCCCCCATGAATGGCGGTGGCCAAGACGTCGATTCGTTTGTCCACCCCGCCGGCTCCAACCACCTGGGCCCCCAGCAGGCGTCCTTGGCCAGGGGTGAATATCAGTTTTATGCACAGCGGCTCGGCCCCGGGGTAATAGGAGGAGTGGGAGTTGCCGTGGACGAAACTGGCGAGATGGGGCAGGCCCCGGGCGGCGGCGGCCTTTTGGCTGAGGCCGGTGGCGGCCGCGGCCAGGCCTTGGCATTGCACGATATTGGTGGCCAGGCTCCCTTGGTATAGGCTGCATCGTCCCAGGGCGTTGTCGGCGGCGATGCGGCCCTGCTTGTTGGCCGGCCCGGCCAGGGGGATGGCGGCCCCATGGCCTGTGACCCGGTGGCGGGCCAGGGCCACGTCGCCTACCGCGAAAATATCCGGATCGCTGGTGGCCATGCGGGCGTCCACCCGGACATGGCCGCTTGGGCTCAAGGCCAGTCCGGCCTGGGCGGCCAAGAGATTTTGCGGCCGCACGCCCAGGCACAACAGCACCAGGCCGCATTCCACCTGGCCGCCGTTTTCTCCGAAATGGACCGCCAGTCCGTTGGGCGTGGGTTCGATGCTTTGCAGGGGGGCCTCCAGCCGGATGTCAACCCCGCGCTCCCGCAGATGTGCTTGCATGAAGGCCGCCATCTCCGGGTCCAGGGCCGGCAGGACTTGGTCGCCCATTTCCAGCAGGGTTACTCCGGTCCCCAGGTCGAGCAGGTTGTCGGCCATCTCCAGGCCGATGGCTCCCGCCCCCACCACCACCGCGTTTTTAACCTGGGCCGAGGCCAGGTGCCGCTTGATGCTGTCGGCATCGGGGATGGAGCGCAAGGCGAAGACCCCGGGCCGGCCGGCCCCGGGTATGTTCTGACCCATGGGCTCCGCGCCGGTGGCCAGGATCAGCTTGTCATAGGCCAGTTGTTTTTCCTGACCGTTGAGCAGGTTCCGGACCAGCAATTCTTTGGAGGCGCGGCCGATGGCCGTCACCTCGTGACGGGTCAAAACCTCGATGTCGTAGCGGGCCTTGAAGGCCAGAGGGTTGCTTATCAGCAGGTCGTCTTGGCGTTTGATGACCTTGCCCACGTAATAAGGCAGCCCGCAGTTGGCAAAGGAGACATGGGGGCCTTTTTCAATCAAGGTTATTTGCGCCGCCTCGTTGAGCCGCCGGGCCCTGGCGGCGGCGGTGGCCCCCCCGGCCACCCCGCCCACGATCACCAGTTTCATGCCTCGTCCTCTTCGGGAGCCTGTTTTGATGGGCTGACCGCGACTTCATAGCGGAAGGTATAGCGGGCCAAAAGCTCCTTGATCGCCTCGGCCGCTTGCTGCTGGCTCACCCCGGGCGAAGCCTTGGCGGTGATAACCGCCTTGGCGCCGTGGGTTGGGTCTTCGCTCACTTGCACCTGCCAATCAGAGAGCAATCCATCAAGCCCGGCCAATTCATCACGGCAGACCCTGGCCATGGCGTCCAGGCGCAGGGCCGGTTTGAACACCTTGCCCACGGCGGTCAGGGGGAGCGCGTCCAGCACGATCACCTCCTTGGGCACTGCGGCCCTTTCGGCGATCTGGCCGGCGGCGTGCTCCATGAGCTGCCCGGGAGTCAGGTCGGCATCCGCGGCCAGGGAAACGTAGACCACCGGCACCTCTCCGGCGTGTTTGTCGGGCCGGCCCACCGCCGCGGCGGCCTTTACCTGAGGATGGCGATACATGGCCTCCTCGATCATCCCCGGGTCGATGTTGTGCCCCCCTCTGATGATGAGGTCCTTTTCCCGGCCGGTGAGCCAAAGATAACCCTCTTGGTCCAGCCGGCCCAAATCCCCGGTGTTGAACCAGCCGTCATCCAACCACACGCCTTGGTTGTGCTCCGGCTCCACATAGCCCTGGAAAACGCAGGGCCCCTTTATGGCCACCGCGCCTATTTCGTTGGTATGGGCCTGGCGCAGGAATCGGCCCTCTGCGCCCAACACCACGGTCCGCACATCATGATAGGGAAGGCGCAGCCCCACGCTGCCCACCTTGCGCCGGCCGTCCCTGGGGTTGGCTGCCGATGCGACGGCGGCCTCGGTAAGCCCGTAGCCCTCGAGGATTTTCATGCCGGTCTTTTCCTCGAAACGGTTGAACAACTCCACGCTCAGGGGAGCCGCGCCGCACAACACGTACTTGAGCGAAGAGATGTCGGCTCCGCCCAGGGGCAGATCCAGCAGCACCGAGAGCACGGTGGGGACGCAGGAAAAGCTTGAGGGGCGGTAATGCTCAACGATCTTGTAGAAGTTGGCCATCATGGCCTGATCCCGGAATCCCGCCGGGGTGAGCATCACCACCTGGGCCCCGGTGGAGAAGGGGGCCAGGCCGGTGACGATGGTGCCGTTGCAATGAAACAGGGGCAGGCCCAGCATCATGGTTTCGCCACGGGACATTGCCATGGCATGGGCCAGGACCCAGGCCATGAGCATCTCGTTGAGGTGGCTGCGGCGGGCCAGCTTGGGGCGGCCGGTGGTGCCGCCGGTGTGGTATATGCTCGCGGTTTGCTCTTGGGAAAAGGAGCGCTGGAAAACCAGGCGGTCGCCCGGCTGTTTGGCCACCTCTTCATCAAAGGCAAAAATCCCCCGCTCCGGCTCGGCCGGGCCCATCACCTTCACCACCGCCTTCAGGCCGGGCAACTCACCGCGCACCGCCATGGCCTTTTGCCAGATGTCCACTCCGGGCATCTCGCCCAATGCCACCAGCACCTTGGTGCCCGCGGCCCGGCAGATATCGGCGATGGCCTTTGGTTCCAAAAGCGGGTTGATGGGGTTGGCGATTCCCGCCGCCTCGGCCCCCCAAAGGGTGAAAACGGTTTGGGGAAGGTTGGGGAGCAGATAGGAGACGGTGTCCCGTGGCCCCACCCCCAACGCATGAAACAGGTTGGCACTCTGGTTGATGCGCCCCAGCAGTTGACCATAGTTGATCTGCACCGGGCGGGCGAAGTCGTTGCCGGCCGCGATGAAACTGATGGCCGGCTCGCCAGGCCCGGCCAGGGCCGCTTGGGCGATCTGGTGATAGGTGGAGGGTTGGGTAACGCGCTCGTGGTAAGGCGTCTTCTCTATGGCTGCCACGTCGGCCAGAGTGGCAATTCCCGGTAAGGAACCCATGGCTTTCTCTCCCGGGCGGGCGTTTGACTTGCATAAAAGGGCGGCGGCGGATTTTTTCAGGCGATCAGGCATCCGGTAACAGCCGTAACTAATAAATAAACCGGACACATACATAATAAGAGCAATAGAAACTAATAAACTATAATGGTTTCATATCATCTGTAAATATTTATGTCAATTACAATGTTTAGCTAAAAGTAAAATTGATATCATAAAGTTTATTTAATAAACGGCGGCTATTGGGGCGTAACTAACGTAGGCCTTGACCATATCGCTGTTTTATCAATTATCGTCAATGCCTGCCTTAGACAGGTAACTACCATATAAAACAGATAAAAACTATTCATAAAAAAATACTTGACATGGCTTTATAAATAAATAAACTAATAAACGGAAAAGGTTTACTGGTTGGTTTGGGCGGCGGCTACCTGGAATAAGCCGATAAAGACCACAGGCGGGGGTCTTGTAATCGGCAAGCAAGCGATGATTTCAGGCGTTTTTAATAGTACATAAAAAAGATTTTAGCGTTAATTAAAATAATATTAGTTGCTATGACTGTCTGGGCAATGTCATCAAGAAAGGGTGGTCTAAATGAGAACATGGGAAGTCAAAGTCTTGTATCTGGGGAAAATAACGGCCAACCTGTCCCTTGTCTGGACACCAGGCCTGCCTCCCCTGCAAGAGGATCATAAGCTCAGTGCCCCATACCTCGGTTTTCTCTTGCGCAGCAAAGACCGTCTCGTGCTGGTTGATTCCGGAATCTCGGAAAAATTTATAATCGGGGGCCGGGCCTGGGGTTTTTTGCCCGCCGAGGGGGGCAAGCAATACATGCTCCAGGCCCTGGAAAAGGAGGGGGTGGGGCCCCAAGACATAGACACCGTGGTCTACACCCACCTACACAACGACCACGCCGCCAACAGCAAGCTGTTTTCCAAGGCCAGGGTGGTGTTTCAAAAGGACGAGTGGGCCAACCTGATGTCGCCTCTGCCCATCCAAACCATCCGCATGGACTATGACCCTGGTGTCATCGACGAACTCAGGGGGAGGCGCTACCTGCGCATTGACGGCGACTTCGATCTGACCGACGGCGTTCGGCTCATAAAAACCCCGGGGCACACCACGGGCAGCCAGTCGGTGGTGGTCAACACCAAAAAGGGCGCCGTGGTCTTGGTGGGAGACCTTTGCCTTTTCAATTTCCAGATGTTTCCCGGAACCAAGGAAATGATGGACCTGGAAGGCAACACCGTGTCCATTCCAGCGGCCACCCCTGTGTTCGGCCATGCGGTCCCGCCCACCACCACCTATAACGCCTACGATTTCTACGACAGCATCCAGAAAGTTAAGGCCATAGCCGAACGCAACGAACCCGGCTACATCATCCCCGGCCACGAGATGTCGCTGATCCATACCGGCATCTAACCAATCGGTGAGCAATTAGAAAGGAGTGCGGCCATGATAGTCAGAAAGATCAAGGACGTTGAGAAAATTGATGTAGGCGTGCCCTTCGGCGCTCCCGAGGGCATGATGGTGATCCAGTGGATATTCTCCAACGAGATCGGCGACGACAGGTATCACCACAAACACGCCGTGCGCAAATACACCCTTCAGCCGGGGCTGCCCCTGGAGATGGTTCCCTTCCACCAGCACGAATACGTTCAATCGCCCTTCATCCTCAAGGGGCGCATGGTTTTTGAAAACGAGGAGAACGAAAAGGTGGAGGTGGGGCCCGGCGACTCGGTTATCTTCTATGAAAACGAGTTCCACCGTGGGGCGGTCCTGGGAGATGAGCCGGTTGAACTGCTTTGCGTGATCGATTGCCCCGGCGACGGCCAAGACTGCGTTCCCGAACAACCCAAAAACATTAATTGCGGGTGATTGTGACCAGTCCCGGACAAGTTGCCGGGACCACACCCATGCTTCCCAAGGGAGGGGGTGACCAGATGAAGGCAATTAAGGCATTGACCTGCATTTTGGCCTTGGCGTTGTTGTTGGCCACGGCCGTTTTCACCAGCGCCGGAGACGCGTGGGCGGAAAAGAAAGTCATCAACCTAAAAATCGGCATGGCCAAGCCCATCCAGGCCGGCAAGGCGTTCTCCATCGTAAAGGAGATTTTCCAGGCCGAAGTTTCCCGCCGGGTGGCCGCCGAGACACCCTATGAAGTCAAGTGGACCGAGGCCTTTGGCGGCACGGTGGCCAAGGACGGCGAGGTGTTGGAAGCGGTGCAGATGGGCCTGTTGGACATCGGCTACGTGATCTACCTTTTCGAGCCGGCCAAACTGTTTTTGCACAACTTCGGGTACTTCGTTCCTTTTTCCAGCTCTGACCAGGTCATGGTCAACGAGATCACCGGGAGGCTTTTTGACGAATTCCCGGTGATGCGCAGCGTCTTCGAGACCCAGTACGGCCAAAAGATGCTTTGCAACCTCACCGCCAGCAGCTACCAACTCATCACCACTTTTCCGGTCAACAGCATCGCCGACCTTAAGGGCAAAAAGATCGCGGCCGGGGGCCCCAACCTCATCGTGGTCAAGCCCTTGGGCGCGGTCCCGGTGCAGTCTTCCATCGGCGAAGGGTACACCTCCTTCAAGATGGGGGTCTACCAGGGCTGGATCATTCTCGAATCCATCATGGCCGGCCTGAAATGGCCCGAAGTGGCGCCCTATGTCACCGTGATAGATCTGGGCTCGCCGCCAGCCGCCGCGTTGACCATGAACCTGCGCAGTTTGGAAAAGCTGCCGCCCGAGGTCAGGGCCATTGTGCTGCAAGCGGGCAAGCACCTGGCGGTGGCCGGCCCCAAGACCGTGCAGGCCTTTGATGAAAAAATCAGGGGCTTCTTGGCCAAAAGCGGCGCCAAGGTGAGCCGCTTGCCCCAAGCCCAGCGCCTCAAATGGGCTGACGCCTTGCCCGAGGTCGCCAAACTAAAGGCCAAGGAAGCCGACAAGCGCGGCCTGCCAGGTACGGCCTTGATAAAGCGCTACATACAGATGCAGCAAGAGGCGGGTTACGTTTTCCCGCGCAACTGGCAAGTAGACTAGGCTGCGTAAAGAAATGACCTCCAATGCGTCTGAAGCAGGCATGACCCAGGCATCAGGCAAAGGCGGCCTCGGCCCGGCAGAGGCCGCCTTTGAGCTGGTGTTGACCTGGATGCACGTGGCCGGCTCCGGCCTGATAATGGTGCTGATGCTGGTCATCGTCTGTGATGTCCTGGGCAGGGCCTTGTTTGACCATCCGCTCACGGGCGCGCCGGAGTTGGTGAAGGCGTGCGTGGTGTGCGTGTTGTTTTTGGGGCTGCCCAAGACCTTTCGCAGCGACAAGCAAATCCGGGCCACCTTGCTGTTGAACAAGGTTTCCGGGCGTGTGGGCGGCGCGCTTGATCTCCTGGCCCACTTGGCGGGCATCCTGCTTTTCGTCCTGTTGGCCTATTCCAGTTGGGGTCTATTTGTGGAAGCTTGGCGGGTAGGGGAGTTCGAGGGGGCCGGCGCCCTGCGGGTGCCCACCTATCCCATCCGGGCCCTGATCGTGGCCTCGGCGCTGTTGACTCTTCTGCAACTGGTCACGGCGGCCTGGGGTTCCGCGGCGCGTTTGCGCCAGAGGGGTGTTTGAAGCCATGGATCCGGTCACGGTGGGCGCGCTCAGTGTGGGCTTCATTGTGGTGATGGTGGTGATGGGGGTGCCCATCGCGGTTTCCCTGGCTCTGGTCAGCATGGGCGGCCTGTGGCTCATCGCCGACAACGTGATGGTGCCCATCAGCATGTTGGGCTCCGCCGCCTTCCACGGCGTATTCGATTACACCTACTCGGTGGTCCCCATGTTCGTGCTCATGGGTTTTCTGGCCAATCTCAGCGGGGCAGCCGAGGACGCCTATGATTTCGCGGCCACCCTCCTCAAGGGCCGCAGGGGAGGGCTGGCCACGGCCACGGTGGGGGCCAATGCCATCTTCGCCGCGGTGACGGGCATTAGCGTGGCCTCGGCGGCCATGTTCAGCAAAGTGTCGCTGCCGCCCATGCTGCGCCATGGCTATAAAAAATCATTTTGCCTGGGCACCATCGCCGGTTCTTCGATCCTGGGCATGCTCATCCCGCCCAGCGTCCTGCTCATCCTCTACGGCATAGTGGCCCGGCAATCCATCGGAGCCCTTTTCTCGGCCGGGGTGGTCCCGGGTATTTTGCTGGCCCTGGTATATGCCGTCGGTATTTGGGTTATGGTTCGCCTCAGTCCCGGTCTGGTATCCCAGCCAAACGCCGAGGCTCTGCCCGGCGCTTCTCCCGGAGGCCTCTCAGGGAGTTTGTGGCTGAAAATCATTCCGGTGGGGGCTTTGATATTGCTGGTCCTGGGAGGCATTTATTGCGGCGTTTTCACCCCCACCGAAGCGGGAGGGGTGGGGGCTTTCGGCGCCCTGGTGTTGGCCCTGGCCAAGAGGCGCCTAAACCGGAAAGACCTGTGGCAGGTCATGCTGTCCACCGGCTATGTCACGGTGGGGATTCTTTTCATCCTGGTTACCGCCAACATGTATGCCCGCATGATAACCCTGAGCCGGCTCCCGGCGGCGCTTTGCGACTGGCTGGCCGTCTTGCCGCTGCCGCCCCTGGCCATCATCGCCATTTTGATGGTCGTACTAATAGCCTTGGGGGCCATCCTGGATTCCACCTCGATCATTCTAATCACCTTGCCCATAATGCTGCCGGTGGTCACGGCCCTGGGTTTTGATCCCATCTGGTTCGGGGTGGTGGCCATCATCGCCATCGAGACAGGCCTCATCACCCCGCCCTTCGGCCTGGTGGTCTACACCATGAAGGCCACGGTGGGCGATGACGTGACAGTGGAAGAGATTTTCCGTGGCTCGGCGCCCTTTTTCATCATGATGCTGCTGGTCCTGGCCCTGGTGATAATATTTCCCTCACTAGTGCTGTGGCTCCCGGGTCTGAAAGGATAAGCCTTGCTAAAAAGGCCAAAAAATGTTTATGAGAGCAAGGCCGCTAAAAAAGCGGTCCCAAGTAATAGGACTCCCAACCGGCTACTGAGGCTGAATATGGATGAAAAAGCCGTAAGGATTTTGGACGCCGCCAGACAGCGCTTTGAACGCTTCGGGGTCAAGAAAACCACCATGGACGAAATTTGCCAGGATGTGGGGATTTCTAAAAAGACCCTGTATGAATATTTCAACAGCAAGGAAGACCTGTTCGTTTCCACCTTCATACAAGAGGCGCTGGCCAACCGCGACTTGGTTCTCGAACAGATGCAAGGGATGGATAATCCCTTGGAGAAAATACAAGAACTGTTCCGCTTTGCGGTCAATCGTCAGTGGAACCAGTCGTTCATGATTCGGGTTCTGCAAGATGAAGACGGTTTGTATCATTTCTTTTTAAAGGACAAATACCGGCTTCAGGTGGAAGACGGCGTGCTTTCTCTTATAGAGGACGTCTTGAAGGCAGGAGTTGAGCAGGGACAATTCCGGGCCATGAACACCCGCACGGCGGCCTATTTTTTATTCAAGCTGTTCCAGAGCATAACCTTTGCAAAAACGGAATCCATCGAGGGAGGCCAGGAAGACCTGGAAGAAATGATAGCCTTTATTACCGCTGGGATATTGAAAGTCTGAAACCAAGAGTAAATCAATATTGGGGTGAAATTATAAGGCAGCTCATGAGACGATCATCTCGATAGAAGGCCTATTCTTGAAATTTATTACTTTGAGCGATCTAATCCCAGCTCATGCGGCAACCGCAACGCACACTCACTTTGAACCTCTTGATACGCCCGGTTCATAATTGGTCCCGGTTGGCCAGCATTCAAAAAATTGACTAGCTTTCGATAGAAGCGGTTCTCGCCGAACACCCAGTACAAAATTCAATTCCCTTGGCGCTGGGCATGGTGGACCGGCGGTTTCTCTGCGGACAACGACGCATCCCATCATAGCCAGTGCCCAGTATCTATCGAAGATGATGCGCCAATGGAAAGCAAGAGACTACATGCACCCACCAGAGCGTTGAGAGCTTAGGCCTTCCCCGGAATGTCGTTACCCAGCCGAAACCTTAATCAAAATAGTCAAAAGTTTTTATAGGAAAATGATAACCCCGCTTGCACAATAATATTGACAAGCAAGTTCTGGAAATCGTTGGTGGCGTTTAGCTTGACTGCTTAACCAACAGATCGATTGAGGCCGATACGGCATGACGACCAGAAGAAACTTCGCCTGCCCTTTTTATGATTCTTGTCTCAGCCAGGCGATTAGCCAACAACAAAACGACTTTGACTGCCTGGGGTGCCCCCGGAAGGATGAGGTGCGATCCGACTGGTCCGAGGTCCAAGAGAGGGACTCGCACAGGGTCATGTATCTTTTTGCGGCCATATGCCGCAACCGGGTCCGGCCTAGTTCCAAGCCCTTGACAGAAGACGAACTTTCTTTTCTCTGGGATGAACCCGACGGTGGGGGCCAGACCGGGGCGGCCGGCAATTTTGAGTAGCGGGACGGCGAGATCCTTCCTGGGGGCAGATACCGCTCCAGCATAAGCATGCGGCCAATAGCGCCAAGCAGCGCATCATGCACGGCGGACAGCCTAGGAGGCGGGCGCAAGCTCCGGGCGGGGAGCGGCGTTGCGGTGAAACCGCACGGCTTCCGCAACCCTCGATTCGGCCTCCACCTGTGAATGGTCGCTACTCTCAGCCTGTCCCCCAAAATCCCGCCACTGTTCCCCATACGGGGCGCTTGGCCATGGCCGCCCAAGACATCTCGCGGTAATACCCCTATAACCATGGGAGATACTAAGGGATGAAACTTGCGGGGGAAGAATGATACTCTGAAAATCGGTCGCCACCGTGTCTCGAATATTTTTTTTGGCGCAATGCGATTCAGAACATTATGGCGCCAAGTTTATGAAAAGAGAGGGAACGAGCATGGCTGGAAAAAGTGTGCCGCAGAACCTGGAATTGACGAATCCGAACAAGGTGTTGTTTCCAGACCAGGGGATCAGCAAGGCGGATCTGGCCCATTATTACCAGCAAGTTGCTGCGGTCATCCTGCCCCACCTCAAAGACCGGCCGCTTATGCTCCAGCGCTTTCCAGATGGCATCGGCGGGGAGGGGTTTTATCAAAAGGACGTTCCGGTCTACTTTCCCGCCTGGGTTCCCCGCGTCCGCCTGAAGAGAAAAGAGGGCGGCTACATCAAGCAGGTGATGGCCAACAATCGCTCCACCTTGATCTATCTGGTGGATCAGGCCTGTATCACCTTGCATCCCTGGCCAAGCCGGTCAGACCGCGCCAACCAGCCCGACCGGGTGATCTTTGATTTGGACCCGGCCCAGAGCGAAGGAGGCTTCACCTTGGCGGTCCAGGCCGCGGGTCTGCTGCGCAACCTGCTGGGGAGGGTGGGGCTCAGGCCATATGTTATGACCACCGGTTCGCGGGGGCTTCATGTGGTGGCGCCCCTGCTGCGCAAACAGGGGTTTGACCAGGTGCGCGCCTTTGCCCAAGAGGCGGTCCAACGCCTGGCGGCGCAACACCCTGATCTGTTGACAATTGAACAGCGGGTGACCAAGCGCCAAGGCAGGCTTTACCTGGACGTGGCGCGCAACGGCTACGGCCAGACCTCGGTGGCTCCCTATGCGGTGCGGGCCCTGCCCGGCGCGCCGGTGGCCACCCCCCTGGAGTGGAACGAACTCATCTCCTCGGGCCTGGGAGCCCAGAGCTACCACCTGGGCAATATTCTGGAGCGCTTGGCCGAAAAACCCGACCCCTGGCAGGGCATGGGACGCCACGGCCGCTCCCTGAGCCAGGCCCGCAAAAGCCTCCAAAACCTGCCCAGCTAAGGGAACCGGCTTTCCCGAGTTGGGCGGTCCTGACTGGGATGGCGCTGTTTTGAATATTGTTTGGCCAGAAAGAGGTTCTCCCGGGGCTGTGCTATCATTTAGAAAGGAGTCATCAACCCCGGAGGGAGGGTGCCATGAAAGATTTGGAGTTCCTCAGTAAGGTCGATGTGCTTCAGGGTTTGAACGTCTCGGAATTGGTAACTCTGCGCGGTTGTTGCCAGACCAGCCAGGGCCAGGAAGGCGAACGCCTCTCTGCCGAAGGCCAGGAGGCCCAAGATTTTTTCTTGCTCATGGAGGGGCGGGTGGAGTTGCGCTATGAGTTGCCGCGGGGCCTTAGCAGCAGCGACCAGACCCTGTCAGTGGTGAAACCGTCCGGGTCTTGGGGTTGGTCGGCCTTGGTGCCGCCCCACAGCTACACCTTGTCCGCTTATTGCTCCTCGCCGGCGTGCCGCTTCATGCGCCTGCGCCGGGACGAACTTTGGGGGTTGTTTGATAAGAACCATCGCATAGGCTACATTTTCATGCGCAACCTGGCCAGTGTCATCGGCCAGCGCTTTCACGCGGTGCAGGACGAATTGGCCCGCCAGCAAGGCTTTGACCAAGTGCATCGGTGCTAGAAAACTCCGCGCCGTCAGAAAAGGACCATCTTGCATAAACAACCCGACCGGCAAATCCTGATTAGCCGTATGGACGGTCTGCGGGTGGAGGGGGACCAAGTACGGGCGCGGGAAGAAGATCTGGCCGTGGAGGCCCCCTGCGAGATACGTTTCAACGGCCGCTCCTACGTGCTGCTCATGGCCACTCCCGCCGATCTGGAGTGTCTGGCCCTGGGCTTTGCAATCAGCGAAGGCATCGCGGCCAGCCCCCAAGAGGTTTTGGGTGTAAGCCAGGGCCAGGATAAGCTGCCCGGGGTGGGGCCGGTGTACTGGGCCGACGTGTCGCTGTCGCCCGATCTGGCCCGGCGGGCCCGGGCCCGGCGGGCGGCTCCGGCCGCCACCTCCTGCGGCCTGTGCGGCCTGGAGTCTTTCCGCGAGCTGGGCGGGGACATAAAACCGGTGCATTCTTCTCTG
>Ga0180009_10000972_pt1 | contig 36281 bp, 43 predicted proteins | sample OS_PC_MetaG_FD_123537 | JGI IMG/M metagenome (GOLD analysis project Ga0180009, IMG submission 123537) | Groundwater microbial communities from the Aspo Hard Rock Laboratory (HRL) deep subsurface site, Sweden - OS_PC_MetaG | ecosystem: Environmental > Aquatic > Deep subsurface > Groundwater... | reverse complement strand
TCGATGATGACCGAGACGACGATGAGCAGCGACGTGCCACCAATCGCGAGCAACTGTGATCCGCCCGCACCCTGCGCCAGGAGCGGCAGAACGGCGATAGAGCCCAAGAACGACGCGCCGAACAGGTTGATGCGCGTGATGACCGAGCTCAGATAGTCTGCCGTGGGCTTGCCCGGACGGATGCCCGGGATGAACCCGCCGGACTTCTGGAGGTTCTCCGCGATCTTGTCCGGATGGAAGACGACCGACGTGTAGAAATACGTGAACGCGAACACGAGCAGGAAGTACAGCGCGCCGTAAATCGTCTGGTTCTGCATGGTCGTAAGGATCCAGCGTGCGGCGTCCGCGAGCCATTCGGAGCGGGCGTTCACGAGATATTGCGCGACGACCGACGGGATGAGCAGGATGGAGATAGCGAAGATAATCGGGATGACGCCTGCCATGTTCACGCGCAACGGGAGATTCGAGGCGATGCCACCGGAGAGCGTCCCTTGCCCGCGCACCTGCCGCGCATACTGCACCGGAATGTTGCGCTGCGCCTCCGTCACGTACACGACCCCGACGATCGTGAGCACCGCGATGAACGCGTAGAGTGCCCACACGAAGAGCTGTGACGAATCGTAGGTGATGAACAGCTGCGAAGCCTGTTGCGGCAACCCGGCGAGAATGCCTGCGAAAATCATGAGCGAGATGCCGTTGCCGACCTTCTTCTCGGAGATGAGCTCGCCGAGCCACATGAGGAACACGGTCCCGGCCGTGACGGAGATGATGAGTATCAGGATGTGCAGCGTATCGCTCTTCGTCAGGATCTGGAACTGCGAATTCCGGAGGATGGTAAGGAGACTGAACGATTGCAGGATGGCGAGAGGCACCGTCAACATGCGCGTCCACTGGTTGATGCGCTTCTGTCCCGATTCCCCTTCCTTCTGGATGGCCTCGATGCTCGGGACGATCATCGCGAGCAGCTGGAAGATGATGGACGCCGTGATGTACGGCGCGACGCCCATCGCTACGATGGAAAAGCGTTCTATGGTGCCGCCCGAGAACATGCTCAGCATGCCCAAGACCTGGTTCGCCTGGAAGAACCGGTCGAGGGCTTCCAGATCGACGCCCGGCAGCGGGATATGCGCCGTGATCCGGAAAATCACCATCGCCGCGGTCACGAACAGGAGTCCGTTCCGGATGTCCTTGATGCGCCAGGCGGCGCGGAGTTTATCCCACATAGGTATGTTCAATAGTTCTGTCGTTCCTGCGGAAGCAGGATCCTCTCCGATATGTCCGACACGTCCGGCGCTATGCCTTTTTCTTCGCGTCTTTCCCCTTCTTCACGAGACGCTTCGGTGCGGCTTCGAAGGAGCCGCCGGCCTTCTCGACCTCCGCTTTGACGGATACGGTCGCCCTGATGCCGATGAACCGGAGCTTCTTGTCGACAGGTCCGCCGCCGATGACCTTCGCGAGGACCGCAGCCTTCGGCACGATCTTTTTCTCCTTCAACGCAGCAAGGTCGACGCGGTCGCCGTCCTGGAACGCCAGGATGACACGGCCGATGCGGACATCATACACGCTCGGATGCGTGCTCGTGAATCCGCGCTGCTTCGGGAAGGAGAGGAGCATCGCGCGCATCCCCTTCATCTTGAGGCGCTTGCGTCCGCCGGTGCGGGCTCGCTGGCCTTTCGTCCCGCGACCGGCGGTCGTCCCGTGGCCGGAGGCGTTACCTCGTCCCACGCGCTTCTTCGTCGTGCGGCTGCCGCGGGCGGGCTTCATGGTGTGGAGTGACAGCGTCATACGGTTTCGGTGGATTCGACGTTCTTCTCCGGAGCCTTCAGCATCCGGAGCGCCTTGAACGTCGCCTTCACGTTATTGATCTTGTTCGCGGACCCGAGGATCTTCGACGTCACGTTCGGGACGCCCGCGAGCGCCAGCACGACGCGTACCGCGCCTCCAGCCTTCACGCCGGTGCCTTTCGGGGCCGGTTTGAGAAGTACGCGCGCCGCAGCGAACTTTGCCTCGATCGGATGCGGAATCGTCTCGTTCACGAGTGGGACGGTAATCAAAGACTTCCGTGCCTGCGCCGTGGCCTTCGAGGTCGCTCCCTGCACGTCCACGGCCTTCGCGACGCCGAACCCGACGCGTCCCTTATGGTTCCCAATGACGGTCAACGCGCGGAACCGCATGCGCTTACCGCCCTTCGTGACACGGGTCACGCGCGAAATCTCGAGGTTTTTCTCCTCGTATTCCAACTCCGGGAGATCACTCGGGCGGCCTCGATTCGGGCCACGTCCGCGACCGCCAGGGCCTCCGCCGAAACGACCGCCGCTGGGGCCACGTCCGCGACCGCTAAAACGCCTGCCGACCCTCGCATCGACGATTTTCACGGGGGCGGCTGCCGCCTCGATGACGGAGGCTTCCGTAACGGGCTCGACGGCCTTTTCAGGCACGGCGGGCTCGACAGCTGTCGCTTCGGCCGCTGTCGGCTCCGGGGCCTCGATCGGCGCCTTGGGCATGTCGTTCCCCGTCGGTTGGATGTTCTGATCTTCAGTCATATGCGTTCAGAATTGGAGTCCTTCGTCACGAGCACCATCCGCGACCGCCTTGACGCGGCCGTGATATTTCTTATCGCGACGGTCGAAGACAACGCGTTCGACGCCCTTCGCCTTCGCGCGCTCCGCGACCGCCTTGCCCACGAGAAACGCGATCTCCGTCTTAGTCTTGCCTTTGACGGCCGTCTTCTTGAGGTCAAGATCGGAACAGGCAGCGATGGTCTTCCCGACGCCGTCGTCGATGACCTGCACATAGACATGCGTCAAAGTCCGACGGACCGTCAGTCGAGGACGCTCGGCCGTCCCGTCGATCTTCGCCCGCGTACGCGTGATGCGGCGCGCCCGGACCTCTTGTACGTTACGTGTCGTCATAGGTTATTTCGCTCCCGCTTTAGCCGCGGTCTTGCCGGCCTTCCGGCGAACCGTCTCGGTCGTGAGTCGGATACCCTTACCCTTATACGGCTCAGGGGGTCGGACGCGACGAATTTGCGCGGCGACTTCGCCGACGGCCTGCTTCTCGATGCCAGAAATCGTCAGAAATTGCTTATCGACGTTCGCCTCGACGCCGTCCGGCAGATGGAACATCACAGGATGTGAGAAGCCGACTTCCATGTTCACGTCACGGCCGACGACTGACACACGAAACCCGATGCCAACGAATTCGAGCGTCTTCTCGAACGGCTTTTGGACGCCGTCCACCGCATTCGCAAGAAGCTGTCGCGTCAATCCCCACAGGGCCTTATCGCCCGGTGACTCCTGGTTCTTGACGTCAACGACGAGAGCCTTCGGTTCGGCTTCCATCGTGACGGTCACGACCGGATTTGTCGGGACCGTAATAGTCCCTTTCGGACCTTTCACCGTGACAACTGAACCTGCCACCGTCGCTTCGACGCCAGCTGGGATGAGGACGGGCTTTTTTCCGATGCGTGACATATCAGTAAATTTCGCAGAGGACTTCCCCTCCGAGCTTACGCTTCCGCGCATCCTTGTTCGTCATGATGCCCGCGGACGTAGAGACGACCGCGATACCAATATCCGATAGGACGCGAGGAAGCTCGTTCGCGCGACGGTACACGCGACGACCCGGCGTGGAGACGCGAGAAATTCCGCGAATCGTCGGCTGCTTACCGTCGTATTTCAGGATGACCGACAAGGTCTTTCGGGGCCCATCCGCGTGTTCGGAAATCGCACCGACGTATCCTTCGCGCTCGAAGATCTTGGCGATTGCGAACTTCATCCGCGAGGAGGGGATGTCGACGGATTCCATGTGCGCGTGTTGCGCGTTGCGGATGCGCGTTAGGAAGTCGCTGAGTGGATCGGTATACATAGAGGTTACCAGCTGGATTTGGTCACGCCGGGGAGTTCACCGCGGTTCGCGAGTTCGCGGACGCAGATTCGGCACAGATTGAAGTCGCGCATGAACCCGTGGCGGCGGCCGCAGCGCCAACAGCGCCGCACGGTGCGGGTGCTGAACTTCGGCGTGCGCCGGGATTTTGCGATTTGGGATTGGGTAGCCATACGCGGTTAGTCGTTAAATGGGAATCCGAGGGCACGGAGAAGGGCAATGCCCTTCGCCCGATCGCCGGCGGTGTTTGAGACGGTGACTTCCAATCCATGGACGCGCTCAACCTCGTCCGGACGAATTTCCGGAAACGAGAGGAATTCGCGGAAGCCGACCGAGATGTTGCCGCGGGCATCGACATGCTTCGTCGTGATGCCGCGGAAGTCCCTGATGCGGGGGAACGTCACGCGGAGCAGCTTCTCGAGGAAGTGCCACATGCGAGGGCCGCGCATCGTGACCCGCAGTCCCACGACCATCCCCTTACGAATCTTGAAGCTCGCAATGGACTGCTTCGCCTTCGTCTTGACAGCCCGTTGGCCCGTGATGCGCGCGAGCACGTTTTCCGCGGTCTCGAAGAACTTCGGGTCCTTCAGCCCCTGCGATGCGCCAATTGAGACGGTGATGGCCGAGATCTTGGGTACGGCAAGCGCGTTTGCGATGCCGAACTCTTTGGCCAACGCGGGTGCAATCTCTTTGGTGTAGCGTTCTTTCAGCGTCATATCAGGCCTTGGGCTTATCATCATGGCGGACCGTCTTGCCGCTCTCGGTGATCGGCAGGACATTCGACGCATGGATCGGCATGGAGAACTCGACGGTCTGTCCCTTCTCCCCGGCGCGCCGGGAACGTAGGTGCCGCTTGGACAGGTTCACGCCCTCCACGACGACGCGATTCAGCTTCGGGAACGTCTGCATGACCTTTCCGGTCTTCCCTTTATCTTTGCCGGCGAGGACCTTCACGACGTCGCCGGTCTTGATGCGGAATTTCGTCATATCAGAGCACTTCAGGCGCTAATGAGACGATCTTCATGAAGCCTTGACCGCGGAGCTCACGCGCCACGGGGCCGAAGATACGGGTCCCCTTCGGTTCCTTGGTCTTGCGGTCGATGATGACCGCGGCGTTATCGTCGAAACGGATATACGTCCCGTCCGGGCGGCGAGTTTCCTTATGCACCCGCACGAGCACGGCATGCACCACGTCCGACTTCTTCACGGTCCCATGCGGGACGGCGACCTTGACGACGCAGGTAATGACGTCCGCGAGGCCCGCGGTGCGTTTCTTGTAGCCGCCGAGTACGCGGATGCACTGGAGCTTCTTTGCTCCGGTGTTATCGGCGACGTGCAGCATCGATCGGTGTTGGACCATACGGTTATGCGACGGATGTGACGGTCTTGATGAACCGCCAGCGCTTATCCTTCGAGATGGGGCGCGTCTCTTCGAAAAGAATCGCGTCGCCGAGCTTGGCCTTCCCGTGCTCGTCGTGCACCTTGAAGTTCCTCGAACGTGTGAAGACCTTACCGTATTTCTCGTGCGCGATGCGCCGATCCACGCGCACGACGACGGTCTTCGTCATCTTCGTGGACACGACGACACCCTCGAGGCGGCGGCGCTTCGATCGCGTGTCATTCGTTGTCTCGGTGAGTGCTGTCATACGTGTGGATGGGTAGTAGGCTTTTTCTGGGTCAAGGCCGTGAGCACGCGAGCGAGGTCTTTCTTCGCGTTGCGGAGCATGCGTACCTTGGCGTTCTGACGGGTCGCGACCTTGAAACGGAGATCGCGGATGTCCGCGCTGAGCTCGGCGGCGAGCCGTGTCAGCTCGTCGTGTTGCTTTTGGATAAGGTCCTTCGGGTTCATCATACGATTTCCTTGGTGATGTACTTGCAGCGGCATGCGAGCTTATAGGCCGCGAGTTCGAGCGCCGTCTTCGCGGAAGCCTCAGGGATACCATCCATCTCGAACATCACGGTGCCAGCCTTCACGACCGAGATGTAGTGGTCGACGGCGCCTTTGCCGGCGCCCATCGGCACCTCGTTCCCTTTCTTCGTGACCGGGTGATCCGCGAAGATACGGATCCAGATCTTGCCGCCACGCCTGGTGTAGCGCGTGAGGACGCGACGCGCGGCCTCGATTTGCCGAGCCGAAATCCATGCTCCCGTGAGCGCCTTCAATCCATAGCTCCCGAACGCGAGTTCGATCTTGTCGGTCGCTCCGCGGATGTTGCGGCGACGGCCCTTATGCCACTTTCGGTGTTTGACCTTCTTCGGAATCAGCATATACGGATATTAGGCATTCGGACCGGAGGACAACGGTCCGCGACGATCGCGGGCACCCGTGCGTGCGCGACTTGGCGTCGTGGGCTGGTACTGCGCGAGTCGATCCTGTTCGAAGATGTCGCCACGATAGATCCAGACCTTCACGCCGATCGTACCAGCCATGGTATGCGCCGTATCCTGGGCGAAATCGATGTCGGCACGAAGATTTGTGAGGGGAATTTTTCCCCACCCGAGCCATTCACGGCGTGCAATCTCAGCACCGTTCAGACGACCGGAGACGGCAATCTTCACGCCGAGCGCACCAGCCTTCTTCACGCGTTCAACCGCCATGCGGAAGACGCGACGGAAAGGCATACGTCGCTCAAGGTCCTGGACAACCTGCTGCGCGACGATAACGGACTCGAGCGCCGCCTTGGGCGCCTCAACGACATTGACCTGCAACTGGACCTTCTTGCCCGAGAAGAACGTCTTCAGGAGCTTCTTCTTGAGGTCTTCGATGCCGACGCCGGAACGTCCGATGATGAGACCGGGCTTACCCGTTGTTATCGTGATGATGAGCGTCCCCCGGGACCGTTCGACCGTCACCTCGCTTACCTGCGCATCCTTGAGTTCCTTCTTCATGAACCCGCGGATCTCGATATCCTGCTTGAGCAGCGAACGGTACGCGGCATCGCGCGCGAACCACCGCGACGGCCAGGTCGTGGTCGTTCCGAGACGAAAGGATTTTGGATGGACTTTGTGACCCATACGGTTATGCGGTGGTATTCGGTGTCGCGGCCTTCTTCGGGGCACGCGGCTTTGACGTCGCCTTCGACGGGGCGACAGCCTTCTTCTTGGTCGCCGCGGCCTTCTTCACGGCACGCTTCGACGGAACGATCTCGGAGGCAGGTGCAAGGATGAGCGTGATGTGCGTCGTACGCTTCCGAATCGGCGCGGCGCGTCCGTGCGCGCGGGGACGCCAACGCTTCAACGTGGCACCTCCGTCCGCGGCGATCGCCTTGACGACGAGCGTGGACTTGTCGAGTTTAAAATTATGCTCGGCGTTCGCGATCGCGGACTCGATAAGCTTCCGCACGGGCAACGAGGCGTCCTTCTGGAGGAACGTCAACCGCTGCAGGGCCTCGGCCACGGGAAGACCGCGAACGAGGTCGACCACGAGGCGGACCTTACGGGGGGCCATGCGGAGATGGCGAAGGGATGCGTGGACGTCCATACGTTATTTCTTGGGTGCTGGTGCCGCGGCCGGGGCAGCAGACACGGCCGACTTCGACGACTCGATTTCCTTCTGCATCTTGCCACCGTGACGGACAAACTTCCGCGTCGGAGAAAACTCGCCGAGCTTGTGACCGACCATATTCTCGATGACGAAGACCGGGAGATGCGCCTTGCCGTTATGCACGCCGAACGTCATCCCCACCATGGCAGGCGTGATGGTCGATGCGCGGGACCAGGTCTTGATGACCGTCTTGTCGCCGGGCTTCACTTTTGCCACCTTTGCGAGCAGCTTGAGGTCCGTGAAAGGACCCTTTTTCAGGCTTCGTGACATACGTTATTTCTTACGTCGGCGTTTGAGAATGAGTCTATCCGACGGCCGGTTCTTCCGGCGCGTCTTCACGCCCATCGCGTGCTTGCCCCACTTGGTCTTGGCGTATTTCATGCCGATCGGATGCTTGCCTTCACCTCCACCATGCGGGTGATCGACCGGGTTCATGGCCTTACCGCGGACGGTCGGCTTGATGCCGCGCAAGCGCATACGCCCCGCCTTGCCCCAACGTACGAGGCGCCAATCCGGATTCGAGACCGTGCCGATCGTAGCCATGCAGTCCTTCTGGACGTTCCGCGTCTCGCCCGACGGAAGCTTCAGCGTCGCATACGACCCTTCGACGGCCATGATCTGAATGGATGTACCAGCACCTCGACCGATCTGCCCGCCCTTTCCGGGCTGGAGCTCGACGCTGTGTACCGTAACGCCGACCGGCATATTACCGAGCGACATACGGTTGCCGACCGCGATATCGGTCGTTCCCTTCGTGGACACGACCATGTCGCCGACCTTCTGGCCATCGGGCATCAGCATGTAGCGCTTCTCGCCGTCCTTGTAGACGAGCAGGGAGATGCGGGCTCCACGATTCGGATCGTATTCGATGGAGTCGACACGTGCCGGGATATCGAACTTGTCGCGTCGGAAATCCACGATACGGATGCGCTGAGCGACGCCACCACCCTTATGGCGGACGGTGAGCTTCCCTTTGGTCCGCCCCGCGAATTCCTTCCGGGCTACGGTCAGCTTCTTTTCCGGGGACTTCCGTGTCACGTCGGACGTGTCCTGCACCGATGAGATGCGGCGTCCGCTCGTGTTAGGTCGGTAGATCTTGATCGGCATATGCTTAGACTCCTTCGTAGAGGTCGATCGTCTGTCCGTTCTTGAGCGTGACGATGGCCTTCTTCCAGTTTCGACGACGGCCTTCGATGCGACCGCGCTTCAGGTACTTCCCGATACCGCGTGCCGTGCGCACGGACGCGACCGTCACCTTGTAGAGCGCCTCGACCGCCTTCCTGATCTCGACCTTGTTGGCGTCGACCGGGACGTCGAACACGTACGTGCCCTTCGGGGACGATGCAGCCTTCTCGCTGACATGCGGCTTCACGAGCAGACGCGGCGAATTCCCGCCGAGGACGGACGGGGCCGCGACGACGGTCGTCTCCGCGGCCTTCTCCGCCACGGGTGTCGTCGCATCCGTGTCCTTCTTCGGCTTCTTCTCGGACGCGGTCTCCTTCGGAGACGGCATCTTCTTCTTCACGCGATCAAACAGTCCCATAGAGTTTCTCGAAAGCAGGCACCGCGTCCTTCTGGAAGAGGATCGTCGGCGTGTTCACGATATCAACAATATTCAAGGTGTTGACGGTCACCAGCTTCACATCCTTGAGGTTCCGCACCATGCGTAGGAACGACGGGTTGGACGCCGGAATGATCAGCAGCGTCCGACGGCCGAGCGGAAGGTTGCGGAGCATCGCCACGGCGAGCTTCGTCTTCGGCTCCGCGAACGTCGGGGGTTCGAGCACGAGCAACTTCTCGTTCGAGACCTTGTCGGACAACGCCATAAACAACGCACTGCGCTTGGCCTTACGGTTCACCTTCACGCCGAAGTTTCGGACGTTGCGAGGTCCGTGCGCGACGCCGCCACCGACCCAGTGCGGATTGCGCGTCGACCCTTGGCGGGCGCGACCCGTCCCCTTCTGGCGCCACGGCTTCTTACCGCCGCCGCTGACCTCGCCCTTGGTCTTGGTATGGCCGGTGTTGCGGCGCGCATTGGCTTGTTGCGCGACGACCACCTCGTGCACCAGCGTCGGATTCACCTTCACGCCGAAATGCGCGGCGGAGAGTTCCATGTCGCCGGCCTTCGTGCCGTCTTGCTTGTAGATGATGACGTTCGGCATATGCTTACGCGGTTCGGAGCTCAAGGACGGCATTTCGGGCGCCAGGCACAGCACCTTTCACGGCGAGGACTCCTCCGTCGCGGACTTCGATGACCTCGAGATTCTTGACTGTGACCGTATCCGCGCCCATGTGGCCGGGTTTCTTGGTCCCTTTAAGCACGTGCTGGAGACCGCCAGCTCCGGACGAGCCCGGCATGCGTTCCTGGTCCTTATGCCCATGTGACTTCGGCTGCCCATGAAAATGATGGCGCTTGACCACGCCCTGAAACCCCTTACCTTTGGATGTACCCGTCACGTCAACGACATCGCCGACGATGAACGCCGCGGCCTCGATCGTGTCGCCCCGCTTCATGGATGCAATCTCGTCGATCCGGAACTCACGGAGAACGCGGAGCTTAGGCAAATCCTTCAAGTGACCTTCCTGGGGTTTCGTCAATTTCTTCGCCTCGAGGAACCCGATCTGGACCGACGTATAGCCATCGGTCGTCATATCCTTCACCTGCGTCACGACGCACGGTCCTGCCTGCAACAGGGTCACGGGAACAACCGTCCCATCGGGACGGAAAATCTGCGACATCTCGATTTTCTTCGCAAGGATGAATTTCATAGGATGACTGGCGCTCCGGACAGGCCGGAGACAGTTGAGATGCACAAAGGCCCTCACATGGGCCGTGACCTGCCTGCCGAGTTAGCAGGATCTTTCGTGTCTCGGAACATGTGCGGGCCTCTGAGCGATCAAAGGCACTTGATTGTGAGCTGATGGCCCGTCTATCACATCTCTCGGCAGGGAGGTTATGCCATGGCCCCACATCGCTGGTGGGGATTATCCTGCCGTATCGGCGGGAAGCAACTTACTCCTTGGAAAAACGTTTTGACGGGGTGCGAGTCCTACATTTTAATCTCTACGTCGACGCCAGCGGGAAGGTTCAAGCTCGTGAGCGCGTCGATGGTCTTCGCGTTCGGATCGAGGATGTCTACGATGCGCTTGTGAATCCGCATCTCGAACTGTTCGCGGGCGTTCTTATGGACGAACGTGGAACGGTTGACGGTCCACTTCTTCTTTTCCGTCGGCAACGGGACCGGCCCGACCACCTTCGCGCCTGTCCGTTCCGCCGTATCGATGATCGTACGGGTGGACTGGTCGATGATCTTGTGGTCGTACGCGCGGATCTTGATGCGGACGCGGGACGACGCGACGTCCTTCGTGGCCTTCTTCTCAGCAGTATCAGTCATGTCGGTTCCCGTTAACCTCGTTCGTTCGTCGAATTACTTGACGATTTTCGTCACGACGCCGGCGCCGACCGTACGGCCGCCTTCGCGGATGGCAAAACGCATCTTCTCCTCGATGGCGACCGGGGTGATGAGCGTGATCTTCATGCCGTTCACCGTATCGCCCGGGTTGACCATGGCCACACCTTCCGGAAGGGTCACTTCGCCCGTCACGTCGGTGGTACGGATGTAGAACTGCGGCTTGTAGCCCGAAAGGAACGGCTTGTGGCGGCCGCCTTCATCCTTGGTCAGGGCGTACACCTCGGCTTCGACCTCCGTGTGCGGGGTGATGGAACCAGGCTTCGCCAAGACCATGCCGCGCTCGACATCTTCCTTCTTGATACCGCGGAGGAGCAGGCCGGCGTTATCGCCCGCCATGCCTTCCGTAAGCTGCTTGTTGAACATCTCGATGCCGGTGACGACCGTCTTGCGGGTCTCCCCGAGGCCGACGATCTCGACTTCCTCGTTCAACTTGGCCATGCCGCGCTCGATACGACCGGTGACGACCGTGCCGCGGCCTTCGATGGAGAACACGTCCTCAATCGGCATGAGCAACGGTTTGTCCGTCTCACGGACCGGCTCCGGGATGTATTCATCCAAGGCCTTCACGAGTTCCATGACCGACTTGGTCGCTTCCTCGTCCGTCGGGTTCTGGAGGGCCTTCAGGGCCGAACCACGGATGATGGGGGCGTTGTCGCCGTCGTATTCGTACTTGTTCAGGAGGTCGCGGACTTCCTGCTCGACGAGATCGATGAGCTCCGGATCGTCCACCATGTCCACCTTGTTGAGGAACACGATGACGCTCGGGACGCCGACCTGGTGCGCCAACAGGATGTGCTCACGTGTCTGCGGCATCGGACCGTCCGTGGCCGCGACGACGAGAATCGCGCCGTCCATCTGCGCGGCGCCCGTGATCATGTTCTTGATATAGTCCGCGTGGCCAGGGCAGTCCACGTGCGCGTAGTGACGCTTCTCGGACTCGTACTCGACATGCGCGGTCGCGATGGTGATGCCACGCGTCTTGGATTCTGGCGCCTTATCGAGATCATCGACGCCCTTCGTTTGGGCTTTCTGGCCCCTCGCGCTCAAAACGGCGAGCAATGCCGCTGTGAGAGTGGTCTTACCGTGGTCAACGTGACCGATTGTCCCGACGTTGACGTGAGGCTTGGAACGGTCGAATACTTCTGCCATACGAGAATGAGATAGAAAGACCTCAAAAAGGGTCTATATGTACATTAATGGCTTGTATAAGCGGTAGGACTATAGCAGAGCCAAAAAAATGACGCAAGACCCGGACCAATAGGTCCGGGCGATGTTCAAACTTCGCTATCCTTAGCTCCGTTTCAGGATGTTCCCTTGTCCTCGACCGGCTCGAGATAAAAGCGCTCTTCTAGAGGAATTTCTGACTTTTCGACCCCCGAATCGACTAGGGTCTCGATCTGGACGGCCACATCCTCCACCCGACTCTTCAGCCGCTCGGCCGCCATCTCCGCAAAGGCCTCGTCAACGGTCTCGATGTGAGACTTTTTCGGAGAAAAAGAATGCTCCTTCCGAACGGAGGGTTCCCGATGCGAGGATTTCCCCCCATCCGAGCCGACGCCGGCCATGGCCTCGAACTGCTCTAGCGGAAGGATGACCAACGGTTCGCGACCGGCCACATCCGTCAGGATGACGGGGGTCCCGGTCTTCCGAGCCGTCTCAAGCACGCGTTGCAATGACATATTGAGGGTATCTAACCCGAATGGCCGCCGGGACGCAAGGGGGATAATTTTCGATACCACCAGATGGATTCGATGCGACGTGTCGTGCCGTGCGCATGCGCGGGTTTCCAGAGCGAGTGCTCGACGGGGACGTGCTTCACCGTGCTGTTGCTGATGGCTCTCCCCTTCCCGACGACAAAGCCGATATGACGATGTGCGCCGACAGGTTCCCACACGACGACGGCACCAACGCGAGGTGTCCGAATCGTCTTCCATCCCGACGCTTCCATATCCTTCAGCGTGCCTTCAACCGTCGCATGCGTTTCCTTCACGAGACCAAACATGACGAGGACACGCGAGACGAAGATGCCGCACGAGAGCGCGCCGTCCTTCGCAATGTCCTGCTTCTTTCCACCGACAGACGCGAAGAGATGCCGGAACATCTTCGATCCCACGCTCCCCCGTATCGCAGCGAGGTAGGAGTCGAGGAGGAGGATGAATACCTGTCGACGTTTCATACGGACGAAGGATACCAAAAGAGCGGGCACAAGGCCCGCCCTTACCGCCGGATGGATTCCCGCCTTCGCGGGAATGACACGACGGTAACTATTTCTTCGTCTTTCCTTCGATGATCGCAGCCGCGACGCTCTGTGGGGTCTCGGCGTAGTGGTCGAATTCCATCGAATACGACGCGCGACCCTGGGTCATGGAACGAAGCGCCGTAGCGTAGCCGAACATCTCGGCGAGCGGAACCATGGCGTCGATGACCTTAGCGCCCATGCGGTCCGTCATCTCCTGAACCTGCCCGCGCTTGGAATTCAAGTCGCCGATGACGTCGCCCATGAAGTTCTCCGGCGTCACGACCTCGACCTTCATGATAGGTTCGAGCAGCGCCACTCCACCGCGGCGGCACGCTTCCTGGAAGGCCATGGACGCCGCGATCTTGAAAGCCGCTTCGGACGAGTCGACCTCATGGTAGGACCCGTCGTACACCGTGACCTTCGCATCGATGAACGGATAGCCGGCGATGACGCCACGGCCCATCGCTTCCTGCACGCCCTTGTTGATCGGCTGGATGTATTCGCGCGGGATGACGCCGCCCTTGATCTCGTCCACGAACTCGTAACCCTTGCCGCGTTCCTGCGGTTCCACGCGTAGCCAGCAATCGCCGTACTGTCCGCGGCCGCCGGACTGACGGATGAACTTGCCCTGCGCCTCGGCCGTCTTCTTCAAGGTCTCCTTGTATGCGACCTGTGGCGCACCGACGTTAGCCTCGACGGTGAATTCGCGCTTCATCCGGTCCACGATGATATCGAGATGGAGCTCGCCCATGCCGGAAATGATGGTCTGGAGCGTCTCCTCGTCCGTACGGACGCGGAAGGACGGGTCTTCCTCGCCGAGTTTCTGCAGCGCGACGCCCATCTTCTCCTGGTCCGCCCTGGTCTTCGGTTCGATGGCGACGGAGATGACCGGTTCGGGGATGGTGATGGATTCGAGGACGATGGGATGGTTCTCGTCACAGAGCGTATGTCCCGTGAACGTCGCCTTGAGACCGACGGCCGCGGCGATGTCGCCCGCATACACGTGATCGACGTCCTCGCGTGCGTTCGCGTGCATGCGCACGATGCGTCCGATGCGCTCCTTCTCGCCCGTCGCGACGTTCAGGACGTACGAACCCGCGGCGAGGTTGCCGGAATAGACGCGGAAGAACACGAGTTTGCCGACGAACGGGTCGGACATGACCTTGAACGCGAGGGCCGCGAACGGTGCCTCGTCGGACGCGGAGCGCTCCTCCGCCTGCTCCGGATGATCCGGATGGAATCCCTTGATGGCCGGGACTTCGAGCGGCGTCGGGAGATACGCGACGACGGCATCCAAGAGAAACTGTACGCCCTTGTTCTTGAGCGCGGAACCGCAGAGCACCGGGAAGATGTCCATCGAGAGCACGCCTTTGCGCAGGCCCTCACGGATTTCGTCGTGCGTCAGCTCCTCGCCCGCCACGTACTTGTTCAGGAGCGTCTCATCCGTCTCCGCGACCGCCTCGATGAGTTCGGCGCGCGTCTTCGTAGCGAGTTCGAGCATGTCCGCTGGCACCTCCGATTCCTCGATCTGCTGACCCATCTCATCCTTGTAAATCTCGGCCTTCATGGTTATGAGATCGATGATGCCCCGAAAATTGGACTCGGTGCCGATAGGGATTTGGATGGGATACGCGTGCTTCGTGAGACGCGTGCGGATGGATTCGATATCCTTCTGAAAATCCGCGCCCATGCGGTCGAGCTTGTTGACGAAGCAGATACGCGGGACGCGGTACTTGTCCGCCTGGCGCCAGACCGTCTCGGACTGCGGCTCCACGCCGGCCACGCCGTCGAACACGACGACCGCGCCGTCGAGCACGCGCAACGACCGCTGCACCTCGATGGTGAAGTCGATGTGGCCCGGGGTGTCGATGAGGTTCAGGCGTTTGCCCTTCCAGAAGCAGGTCGTCGCGGCCGACGTGATGGTGATGCCGCGCTCGCGCTCCTGGGCCATCCAGTCCATGGTGGCCTCGCCCTCATGCACCTCGCCGATCTTGTGCTTACGGCCGGTATAGAAGAGGACGCGCTCGGAGACGGTCGTCTTACCGGCGTCGATGTGGGCGATGATCCCGAAGTTACGGGTATCATGGAGGGAATATTCTCGGGGCATATGCTTTTAAATAAAAAATGTCATCTCGGCTGGAATGGAGAAATCTTCCAATCGGAAGGTCTCTCGGCCGACTCGAGACGACAACTTGTTTTTACACGGTCGGTACCATCATCCATACCGGCGTCAACGCGCGAAGTGCGCGAACGCGCGGTTGGCTTCGGCCATGCGCTGCACGTCCATTTTCTTCTTGACGGCGTCGCCCGTGTTCTCTGCCGCGGCCATAATCTCGCCAGCGAGCTTCTCCGCCATGGGACGGCCCTTCTTGGACCGCGCGGCCCCGATAAGCCAACGGAACGCGAGCTGCTGACGACGTTCAGCGCGTACCTGCATCGGAATCTGATAATTTGCACCTCCCACGCGCTTGGACTTGACCTCGAGCGACGGTGACACGTTGACGAGCGCCGTCTCGAACACCTCGTTCGGGGCCTTCTCGGTCTTCTTCGCGACGATATCGAACGCGCCGTAGACGACGCGCTGCGCCACGGACTTCTTCCCGCCCGTCATGATGTAGTTGATGAACTTCGAAAGCACGGGCGAGCCGTACTTCGGGTCGTTCGCAATCTTCCGACGGGGTGCTGGTTTACCGCGCATACGTTATTTCTTCACTTCCTTAGGCTTCTTCGCGCCGTAGAGGGATCGACTGCGGCGACGATTGGCGACGCCCTGCGTGTCGTACACGCCGCGCACGATATGGTAGCGGACGCCCGGAAGGTCCTTCACGCGTCCACCGCGGATGAGCACGATGGAGTGTTCCTGGAGGTTGTGGCCCTCGCCCGGGATGTACGCGTTCACTTCCATGCCGTTCGAAAGACGCACGCGCGCGATCTTCCGGAGCGCGGAGTTCGGCTTCTTCGGAGTCATGGTCTTCACCTTCACGCAGACGCCGCGCTTGAACGCCGCACCGCGCGAAAGCTCCGTCCGCTTCCGATGCATCGTGTCGAGCGTGAACTGCATCGCAGGACTCTGGGATTTGACCTTTGCCGAACGGCGAGGCCGTCGGACGAGTTGATTGATGGTAGGCATGTATGTCGTGCGCCGAAATATAGCAACGATAAGCGAAAATCGTCAATACCTCAGCGCCGTATCATGACGAGGCTCGCGGCTACTGACGCAACCCATCCGACCAGAAGCAAGCCGAAAAACGCATAGGTTCGCCAAATATCCTTACGCTCCCTCACGCGATACAGGATGAGGAGGAGGAGGGCGAGTGGGGCGAGGACGACGGGAAGACGGAGGACGGTGGCGAGACAGACGCCCACGAGAGCGACAACCCCGAACGGCAAGACACGACGCCACCCGACGGTCGCATGGCCAGCGATGACGGCGGCGATAGCGAGGATGGGGGCGGATGCTGCGATGACGGCCCAGACGATTTCGAAGCGGTCGAGGAGATACGGATATTGGGCGGTCCGAGAAATGACGAGACCTCCGGCCGCGACAAGGAACGCGGCGAACGCGCCGTACGCGGCTCCTCGCCCCAATGGGGATCTCATCCAGGCTGATGATGCTTCACCGAGAATTGTCAGGGCAAGGAACGCGAGGAGGACCGGCCATCCGAGGAGCGTCGCGCCCACGAGCGTCGCGACGGACAGGACATCGCGTGCCGAACGGACCTCCTCTTCGGTCACGAGGCCGGACGCGAGAGGTCGTTCCGGGTGCGATATCCTGTCCGTGGGCAGACGATCGAGCTCCCGCCCAAGCAGGAACCGCACGATCCATCCGGACGCGGCGATGAGGAAGATGGCAATCGGGACCGCATCGATTGTATTCCAACCATGACGACGCGAAATGATGTCGGCGACATAGAGGCCGCACAGAGCGGCGGACGTCAAGACAAGTGACGCGTACGTGTCCCCGGTCAGGATCCGACGGAACAGCGCCGACCGCATGCCCGATCGCGACCAGGACGACCAGAGAAACGCGACGAGGAGGAGAAGGATGCCGACGAGATACAGGACGCTGGACGACGAAAGGAGCGCCGACGTCTCAAGTTGCTTGCCGACACCCGCGAAAAAACGGTCCGCCTGGAAATTCGACCAATAGGCGTTCGTGTGAACGACGCCCAACGCCCGCATGGCGTCCTCCGCATGCGCGAGCGGAAGGTCGCGTGCGACGGAGATCGCGAACGCCATCCACGTCTGGACGAGGAGCGCGAGCGCACCGACGATCCATGCGAAAACACCTGCCACGACAGGACGAACCCGCGACGGTCCCGAATGCCACGCACGATACGCGATACCGAGAGCAGAGACGAGGATAATGGTTCGGACGAACGCATCCGGTCCGATCGACAGGGGGACGACACCGACTGTCGCAATAAATAGCAATCCATCCTTGAGCGACGTCGGGACGGTCCCGCTCCCGTCGTTCCAGACGCCGATCCAGGACACGAAGATGGCGATGCCTGTGGCGAGCGGAAGCATGCGCATCGCATCTGTCCAGGCATCCTTGAACGTCCTACGGAGGACGGCCGACGCGCAGAGGCATGCCGCGAGCAAGGCGACGGCGACGGCGACGGGGCGCTGGACCACGACCACGAGGAAGGAGGGAGCCTGATGCGAATCCTGCAGTGCGATGACGAGGCTCCCCGTGATGATACTTCCCCAGATGGCTGCGATGGACGCGAGGGCCGGACGCGGCGTCGTCATACCCGAAGGACGAGGTTGATGACCCCGTCAGTGAGCCGAAACAGCGTCCCGAAGACATCGAGACCGAACACGGCATCAAGTACGACCAGCCCGATGAGCAACCATGGTCCGCGGGTCTCGAGCCACATGCGGAGACGGGCCCACTCGGGACCGCGTAGAGATGCGAGGAGGAGCTTCGAACCGTCGAGTGGCGGTATGGGAAGAAGATTGAACAACAGGAGCGCGACGTTGATGAAGATGCTCACGTACAGGAACTGGACGAGGAGGTTCGTGGCGCTCAGCCAAATCCCGACGAACCGCAGGAGGAAACCGAGGAGGATGGCGACGAGAAGGTTCATGGCCGGCCCCGCCAACGCGACCTTCACCGGACCCCACTTCTGGTCGCGGAGGTTATAGGGATTGAACGGCACGGGCTTCCCCCATCCGAATCCGACTGTCACGAGCGCCATGAGACCGAAGGGATCGATATGTGCAATCGGATTCAGCGTCAGACGACCGAGCCGTTTGGCTGTAGGATCCCCGAGGAGCGACCCCATGAGCGCATGCGAAAACTCGTGTACCGTGAGCGCGAACAGGATCGCGAGGACCCAGGCTACAAACATCAATGGATCCTGAAAGAGGAGGGATAACATAATATCGAACGACGGGAATCCATCGCCGGCCGAATTGTCTCATCAGCACTTGACTCGGTCAACGACTTCCGCTATCTTTCAGCGACACCGAACCGGCCTCATGGCCCCCTTGCCACCAACCACCCTCTACCAACCACAAACTCCCCAGATATGTCCCGCATCGACATGCTCACGGGCAAGCGCGCCAACGTAGGCAACTCCCGGAGCCACTCCAACATCGCCACCAAACGGAAGCAGGAAGTGAACCTCCAGACGCTTCGCGTCGGCGGGGCGAAGGTCCGCGTCTCCGCTCGGACAATGAAGACGCTCAAGAAGTTCGCTGCCATCGCCGAAGGCACGCGGCCCACGAAGCGACAGAAGAAGGCGGCAAAGACCGCCGCCCGCAAGGCCGCCTAAGGGCGGCCTTTTTCGTAGCTTCCTATCCAAAACTCCGCTCCCCCGTCTTCCTGATGATGTCGTAGGCCTGCTTCGCCGTGTCCACGATGCGCATGATGGCGACGTCCTCCTTATGGACGTTGTTATGTTTTTTACAGACTGTGTCGTCGATCCAATTCAGGAACGGCTGCCAATACTCGCGACCGACGAGGACGATCGGGACCTCTGGCGGAATCTTCCCGGTCTGTGTGAGCGTGACCATTTCCGTCAGCTCGTCGAGCGTACCGAACCCGCCCGGGAAGTAGACATACGCCTGCGCCGACGCCGAAAGCATGACCTTACGCGTGAAGAAATAATGGAATCCCATGGCCTTATCCGCATACTCGTTGCGTCGCTGGCCCTTCGGAAGCTCGATATCTAGCCCGACGGATGTGCCGCCCGCCTCGAACGCGCCACGGTTCGCCGCTTCCATGATGCCCGGACCGCCGCCAGTGATGACGGTGTAGCCGCCCTTCCCGAGAAGCTTGCCGAGCTCGCGTGCGATTTTGTAGTACGGATCGTCAGGCATGGTCCTCGCGCTCCCGAAGACCGTCACCTCCTTCTTGAGTTTCGACAGGAACTCGAACCCTTCGATGAATTCGGCCATGATGCGGAAGATGCGCCAGTTCGGGTTCTCCGTGAAGGGGCGTTCCTCCACCGGGACGCAGACGTTCCCCGGCGCGCAGAGCCAAGAGGCGAATCGTTTCATGTCGACCATCGGGGCCTTACGGCTACGGGTGTTGTTCGTGGACTTTTTCATAGATATGGATGATGTTTCTCAGCGTCGTGCGTCGGATGCCGGCCGCGACGCGAGCGCGCGATCGACGGATCGGACAAAAGCATCCAACGTCTCGCGGTTCCAGCACGGACCGAGCGTGACCTTCTCCCCGCGACCTCCGTGCATCCGGAACCGAATCGTCTCGAAGCCGCGGTCGATATTCAGACCTTCATGCGTCAGAGACATGGCGTCGAGGTCGTCGAGCTGAAAGTCATGCCGCCGGCCGAGGACAGATGAAAGGGTGAGCGTCGACCCGCAAAGCGAGAGCCGCTCCGTGACCGCATTCAAGAAATACATCCACGCTGCCACGGAGAGGACCGCGGCGATGAATCGCTGGATCTCCGTCCCGCGTTCCGCGAGGACCGTGCTCACGAACGCGGCCGTGCAGAACGTGCAGAGGACGAGGAGGAGTGCGCCGGCGACCGACACGAATTCCGCGGACGCCTGCACGAGGCACATCTCTTCGGGAGGATCCTCGCGACGTCGAGACGCGGATGCGATGACGGTACGTGGCACAGCGATACGTAGCGTATCACCCGAGGGGACGCCGGAAAAGGTTTCCGAAACGAAAGCCCCCTGCCATCGGCGGGGGGCTGTTTCACTTATCGTCGGATTACAGGATGGAATCCTTCGCGGCCTTGGCCACGCGGAACTTCACGACCGTCTTCGCCGGGATTTGGATCTCGGCGCCCGTCGCCGGATTGCGGCCCAAGCGTGCGGCACGATGCTTCTTCACGAGCTTCCCCAGTCCCGGAATCGAGAATTCACCGGCCTTCTTGGTCTGGTTGTACGCGAGATCGACCATCGCTTCAAGGACCGCGACGACGTCTTTCTTGGTGTGCCCCGTCTTCGACGCGATCGCGTCCATAAGCTGGGACTTCGTCATTTTTGCCATAGGGCGTTGTGATGAAAAATGAGTGAAGATGAGTAAGATGTGCACAGGATACGGGTTCTGTCGGAGAGATGCAAGAGAAAACCCCCGTAAATGTCAACCCCTTCACGGGGATAGGGATTTTCGACCTCGTGCGACGAGGTGTGACATCTATGGGGGATCAGACGGGGACTTCGTCTTGGAGGCGTGGACGATATCGACGATATGGCCGCCTACGGAAAGGATGCCGAGCGCGATGCCGATGAGATAGACCGGCTGAGCATGCATTTGCGCGCCCATGTCATGCAGGAACGCGAGGCCCATGGCGATGGAATATGCCCAGACCTTGGCACCGCCCCAGCGGTTGGAGCTGGTCGAGACGCCATACCGATTCTTGAGGGGTCGAATCAGCGTCAGGAAGATGTCGATGCCGAGCGCGATCCAGAAGAGATCGGCGGAAATCGCATGGAGGCACGCCATATACGTGACGGCATGGATGTAGATCTTATCCCCCGTCGCGTCGAGCACGGCGCCCCACTCGCTCTTCTGGCCACGGACACGCGCGAGCGGTCCGTCGAGCAGGTCGCAGAGGGACGACGCTAGGAGGAATCCAATCGCCGTCGTCGGGTCGTCCTTATAGACAATCGTCGGCGCGGCTAGGATGAACCGCGCAATCGAGAGATGGTTCGGATGGATCCAATCCGGGACGTACGCCAGCAACGGCTTGCGCACGGCCAGGTCGAACTCGACAGCCATGTTGTCCTCCGACGTTGATGGTGAAGGTGCGGATGGTATGAAAGCATCTTGAGATACTTCGGACAAGGTGCGTTGTCGGCAACAAAAAACGCCCTCACGTTATTGAGGACGTTTCCGTTGGTCGGGCTAGTGGGACTCGAACCCACGGCCTCTTGCACCCCATGCAAGCGCGCTACCAACTGCGCCATAGCCCGTCTCTGCGTGGGCCGATGGTAACGCACTACCGGATTCCGTTCAAGATGGTCAGGTGTACCGTTTATCTGGATGCAAAAAACCCGCCACATGGCGAGTTGTGCGCCCGAAGCGATCGGTGAGACATTCGGCTCTGCTCGAAAGGTGAGCACATCGTCCTGGGGAGCTAGCTGAGGACAGCGCGTGCCATCCTGCCGACACCCCCAAAACTGAACGCTGCAGGTCTGTCATCGCTCCGCCACGGCGGATGCCGAAATCGTGGACCTAAGAACTGAATTAGCCCGACATCTCTATCCGACCTGTCCCTCGGACATCTTCAGCATGCCAAACCGCGCGGTGCGGGTCAAGGCCATGTCAAGGTGCGTCTCGTCATGCCGTCTGTTCCGCCGAGACGGCATCGCGGGAGACGAAACAGAGAAGAAGCGGGACGTCCGGCGACAGGAGGCCTTTCGCGCATGGATCCGTCGAATCTTCGACGCGAACGGATACATCGCGAACCGTGAGCAGCGCCGTCATGATGAAGTCCTCGAGGACCTTCGCGGTCCGCGGTAAGAAGCAGCCGCTCGTCACGGTCGCGTCCATGTCGTCGTAGGCCGCCTCGATGAGCGTACCGGCATCCAGCACGGCGTCGTCGTCGGGACATACCTCACGAAGCGTTCTCCCGGAATGCAACAGCCAGAAGGCATGCAGGCATTCGTCCTCGAGCGACGTGTCGTCCATGTCGCGCCGGACGATGTCGAGCAGTTGCGCCCGCGATGCGAGCGGCAACGAGAGGATGACGGTGCGCGACGGGATGACCCCCCGCAACAGACGAAACATCAGAAAATTCGACTGGTCGTTCCTCGCATCGTCCATGTCGTCCCTCCATGTCGAAATGTACGTTGAAGCAACGTATGCCGATTCGACCGATATGTCAACGCGGAATCTCCTCGACGCAAACGGCGGGCACAGGGCCCGCCGAGGCGAATCGAATCGTCGCAATCAGACGAACCACCGCGGGTCGTACTGGACGCGATCGTTGACGTGTTCGTATTTGTGGAGCTCAACATCCGTGAACCAGACCGCGATCTCGTTCAGGGCCTCATCGACCGCACCGGACGCGTGGACGATGTTGCGGAGCGGCCGGTTCTGGCTGTTCGACAGCGCGTAGCTGTCATGCGAGAGGTCGCCACGGATGGTGCCGGGCGCGGACGACGCAGGTTCCGTCGTGCCGACGAGTTTTCGGATAAGAGCGACCGCACCTTCCCCTTCCACCACCATCGCCACGATCGGCGCGGACTTGAGGAAGGTCACGAGGCCGTTCTTGATCTCGGTGCCGTAAGCGACGTGATCCGCATACGGGAATGTCTCCCCTTTGGCTTCGTACTTGGACTTCGCCTTCTCGAAAACGCCCTTCATCCACTCTTCCGTAAGCGCGTAATGCTTGTCGACGTCCTCCACGGCGGCATGAACCATCTTGAGCGCGATGATTTTCAAACCGACGCGCTCAAAGCGGCCGATGACTTCGCCGACGAACCCGCGCTGAACCCCGTCCGGCTTGATGAGCACGAGCGAACGCTCGAAATGTGTCGTTTGTTCCATAGAATTTGCGATAGGTTAGCATAGGATGCCAGATCGGACAAGCTTGATGACGAAACGAAAAGCCACGTTTTGTTGACATTTGACGATATTGCATAAATGAGCATTTCCTGATATTCTTCCGCAATAAGAACCTGATTCACCTGCTATGGGACTTCCCGGACATCGTCGGACGAGTTCAGATAAGCGTCGCCGCGCCTCACATTTCGCGTTGAAAGCGACCCATGTGACGGTCGACCCTAAGACGGGCGCCGCACATCTTCCGCATCATCCGGCTCCGGGTGCGACGGAATACCGAGGTATCCCGATTCATATCAAAGGACGCGATCGGAAGCTCCAAAAACTCCTGAAGAAGCCCTCTGGATCGACCACCGAGAAGCCTGAGAAGACATAATCTCGACTTCGACTCCGCACCTTGTATGTCAAACCGCCACCTCGCCCGCGCCGTCGCGCTCCAGACGCTCTACGAGTGGGATTTTCATCGTGGCGAAAAGGATACGAAAGTCATCCTCGAACGGGACTTGGAGGAGTTCGCGCCTGAGCTCGACGAGAAGGACTTCGCACGTAGCATCGTGACCGGGGTACTGGCACATAAGCAGGACATCGACGCGACCATCACGAAATTCGCGCCTGACTGGCCGCTCGAGAAAATCACGACCGTGGACCGTAACGTCCTGCGCATCGGAACGTTCGAGCTGAAGTTCAACGACGATATCCCATCGAAAGTCGCCATCAACGAGGCCATCGAACTCGCGAAGACATTCGGCGGTGAATCCTCCGGCAAATTCGTGAACGGTGTGCTGGGCGCAGTCTTCCGGAATCAAATCGAGCAGGGTATCGTCAAGGAATCCGATAAGCCAAAAGAACCCAAACAAGCCTAATCCACCATTGATCGACATCGGCGAGGGTGCGCTCCGTGAGAGAGGGGCCATCATCGTCGGCGTCGTTCCCACAGCCTTCGGGCACGAAACGACCATATGGAACACACACAAGACCTCTCGCCCCTTGAGGAACGGTTGGGGCATGTCTTCAAGGACAAAGGCCTGCTCATCCAGGCCATCACGCACCGCTCGTACCTGAACGAACACGTCGATTTCCTCTACGCCCACAACGAACGGCTGGAGTTCCTCGGCGATGCGGTGCTGGAACTTATCGTGACCGAGCACCTCTATCTCAACTACGCGAATCCCGAAGGGGAACTGACCACATGGCGCAGCGCCCTCGTGAACGCCAAGACGCTCGCCGGCATCGCGGATCAGCTGCAGTTCGAAGAATTCCTCCTGCTCTCCAAGGGCGAAGCACGCGACGCGCATTCGAAGGCGAGGATGTACATCCTCGCGAATGCCATCGAAGCCATCATCGGCGCCATCTACCTCGACGGCGGAACGTCTGCCGCGACGAAGTTCGTCGACAACTACATCCTCTCGCATCTCCCGTTCATCCTGAAGAACCTCCTCTACGTGGACCCAAAAAGCCGATTCCAGGAAACGGCGCAGGAGATGCTAGGCGTGACGCCGACGTATAAGGTCTTGTCCGAGACGGGTCCCGATCACAACAAAGAATTCACGGTCGGCCTGTTCGTCGAGAAAGAGATGATTGCCGTGGGACGAGGGACGTCCAAACAGGAAGCACAGGTCGCGGCCGCGGAAGCGGGCTTGGAAGCAAAAGGATGGGACGTAAAAGCGGAGTGACGACCATGCGTCCTTAGCTCAACGGATAGAGCACCGGTCTTCGGAACCGGCAATGGGGGTTCGATTCCCTCAGGACGCACCATATGAAAACGTCCCGCAACGGTGGGGCGTTTTCATATATGACGGCCGTTTGGAATCGAACGGGTGCGAATTCACGCCATCTATCATTCAGATTCCACTTTTTAGCTCAAATCAAGAACGTCCCAGCTCTTGAACGATGAGTCGTATGAATACTTAGCGTTGCGATTGATTTTCCAGCCGCTTGGTCCATCTTGAACGGCAATGCCGCCATCAAAACCTTTCCTGCCCTTGAGCCATGCTTGTAAGGCTTCCGCTTTGTATTTTGTATCGTTGCTCTCGGCAGTAATTCCAGCTTTTGTATCAATAATCAAAACGCCGCTTTTCGTTTTCACGATCCAGTCAGGATAAAATAGCTTTTCCTTGTTCTCGTTGGGATTGTAAAAGGAAATTGAAAAATGCTCGCTTCCGGTGTCGCCATTTTTATGCCACCAAATAACGCTCTTATTTTTGGGGGATTCGAAGAAGTCAATAAACTTTCTTTCATTGCTTGTGCCTCCGAATAATCCAGCAGGATTTTTTTCAAACCAAAACGGCTCCATCGCGGACTTCTTAACATTCAGCTCCTTATATTGGTCAGTAAAGAACAACGCTTCGCGCGGTATTTCAATATGCTCCACGTGCTTCGCACGCGCCGCCTTCTTGTTTACTTCCTGCTCGCGAATCGGGCGATATACCAAAAGTGCGTCGCCGATGACTGGCGCAAGCGCACCCGCCTCGCTTACCAAATCGTTTACGATAATTTTGTAAGCGTCGGCACGAGAAATTTTAAGTTTCTCCATGAGGTATATATTCAGAGCGGTTTTGAGCTTACCCCATGAACGCTCCGGCGCGAATTTTCTGTTTTCGTCGGTTTGTTTGGCGACAATTTTGAAGCACAGCAAGTTATACAGCCGTTCAAGATCGTGGCGAGACATTTCTTCGTCATAACTTCCGCCCTCCTCAAACAGCTCTTTGGTGAAATTGTCGTAATCGTCAATCTCCACGCCGACAATCAGGCCGTTCGTTACTTTCGGTTTTAGGTTGAGCTTCTTGGTGTCCAATATTTTATCCGCTACTTGCTTGAATGTCATTTGAAAAGAATCGCCCAAGTCGTTATAGTCCGCGCGCGTCATAAAGACGGATTCCAGCTTGAGTGGCTCAATATCCTTTTTGCGATAACTGCCGTAAATCGCCGGACGATTTTCGGTTTTGGACTTGGCGTATTCCGCCAAAACCTCATTTCGTTTGTAATTGGTGTAGAGATAACCAAGATTGAGTTCGGGATGAGCAAAATGCATTCCGAACGGCATACGTAAAATGCGTCCGACTGTTTGTATCGCAAAAGTAGGATTCTTAATTTCGCGGAACATTACTAAAACACCCGCGCGCGGACAATCCCAGCCCGTTGCGGCGGCTTGCTTGAATAGGAGAAACGACACCGGCGAATTGGTTTTTTCCAAATCCTCCAAGTTTTCTTTCTCTTTGGATAGCCATACGGCGATCTCGTCGCTTTTTGTGCCTTTGCGTTTTAGATACTCAAGCACAATCGTTTGTTTGTTCGTATCACCCGTTTCCTTTGTCGCTTGGTCGTCATTCGGAAGTTGAATCAAAACAAGCGGATTAACTTCAACGCCGAGTTTTTTGTACAGCTCAATCAACTCAAGCCGTTTGTTATAGGCAAGCTCCAAAAGCATTTCGTCTTGATCGAGCTTCTTGACGGCTTTTTGCTCCAAATCTTCCTCTGTTTGGAAAACAATTTTTTCTTTGATAAGCCCCGCCTCGACAACATCGCTGCGCTTGACCTCAATATATCCAGCAGTGTCGGCACGGGTTGGGATGTATTTCGGAGTTGCTGACACACGAAGTGTAATCTTCGGCTTGATAAGTCCTTCCACCACTTCCAGCGCGAGGTCGGTGTCGCTTCCGATATGCTCCTCATCAATGATGACGATAATTTTGCGCCCCGCTTCGTGCGTTTCGTTAATGAAGTCGTCAAAAGTCAGTCCTTGCTCATTTTCACGACGCAATTTTCGGCTTTCTTTGCTCCGTCCTTTGATTTTCTGCCAGTTTATGAAAAAGACATCATTTTGGCGGAGCTTCTCGCGCGACAAATCATTGAGATCAATCAAATCGAGTTCGCTTGCCCCGCCGTAGTAGTCAAAAAGTTTTTTCTTGCTCTGCTCGTATGAATCCTCGCTAAACGAGAACCATACAAACGCGACATCATTGCCCTCAAAACGCGGATCGCTCACGATGTCGCGCAAAAATTGCGCCAGCATTATCGTCTTACCGCTTCCGGTGGGCGATTTGAAAACGAGCGGGATATTTTGATTCGGCAGTTTCCACAAGCTCAAAAACTGATCTTTGAGTTCTGATATTGCCGTTTCTTGAAATGGTTTGAGTGCGAACATAATTATATCCGGTTGAGCTCCTTATATACTTCGATAATCGGCTCTGGAATATCCTCGACCCTGATATTCGCCGTTGAATACTCGCCTTTGTATTCGTTCTTGCCCCAACTAAAAATATACAAAGCCGTCGGCAGATTTTTCTTTTCCAATTTGGCGATAAGCTCTGCCAATTTCGCCTTATCTTCCTTGAAGTAAATCGCCGCCAACTTGCCTTTCCCCTCAAAAATCTGCCACCAGTCATTTTTCTCAACTTCATTGAGCGCGTCCTCTCGAACGGCGATCATTTCACCCGCTTCGTAAGTAATACGAATTTTTGCCTCATCTGGCACTTTGTGGATTTGCTCAATGTCCACGAGATCAGCTTTGTAGTAGAAAAGATTGCTCGGCAGTCCAGCGACTTTTTCGCCTTTTTTGTTCTTATAGCCTTTGATAACGGCTTTAATTCGCGGATAGCAGACTGATTCGGCAATCCCGCCGTTTCCGCCATTATTGTTTTCATTGTTCGTGCAGATAATAAACTTGCGATGACCGCCATCAACTTTGTTCATTTCTAAAACAGCATGTCCTGTTGTGCCTGAACCGGCGAAAAAGTCCAAAACATTTGCGTGTGGACGCTGACCGATGACCGCAAAGAGGCAGTCATAAACTGTATAAAGCGACTTTGGAAAATCAAAATCACATTTTGGTAATATTTCCCGCAAAAGTTTTGTTCCGTATTCGCTCGCGTCGTATTTTCTGTCTGTCCAAACCGTTTTATATGTTCCATAATCTTTTGCAATCATTATCTGAAATACGCCTCCGCGAGATTCCTTGATTTGGAGAATATCTTTTATTTCATCAACGCTTTGCCTTGCATATCGCCATTTTCGCTCAATGCCTTTTTCGTCAATCGGCCAAACATAAATGCTTCCGTCTTTCTGTTTTTCGTTTGCCGATTTTGGATGAAGTTTATCTGGTGCGACACCACCAAAACCGATAATCTTTTTATCTTTTAGGATAATTGGATAAAAACAATTTTTCGCGTCTGTTCGTTCGGATTCGTTGCCCCAGTTCCGCAAGTTTGAAACATAAATCTCGTCTTCGGAAAGAGAGCGATTGCCGATAGTTTTATTATTTTTTGGAACAACAAAGATTGCGTATTCGTGAGTATAGGAAAAGTTTGTGCCTTGAACACCTTTTGGATTGTGAATAATAGTTATGGTGTGCTGTTCGTGCGCTGGAAATAATTGCTCAATCAAAACTCCCAAGTGCGCCTGTTCATTATCATCAATCGCGCAAATTAGCACACCGTCATCTTTCAGCAAGTTTTTTGCCAGATTGAGTCGGTGGCGCATAAACGAGAGCCACTTGCTGTGGCGGTATTCGTCGTCTTTGTCTACATAGTCATTGTTATATTTCCAGTTTTTTGCGCCTGTATTGTACGGCGGATCAATGTAGATAAGGTCAATATTCTTTTTGTGGGTATAGTTGAGAACAGAAAGCGCGAGATAATTATCGCCCTCAATCGTCAAGTTGTTCGGATACGCTTCGTCCAAATCAAGGCGGTTTTTGGTAACTTCTTTCAGAACTGGGACTTTCGTTTTTGACTGCTCAACAACATCTTCTAGTTTGTCCTCAAAAACCAGTCCAAGATTGTTTTTCTTGAGTTTCCTAACTTGAGCTTCCAGCTCTGCCACTTTCTTTTGTAAATTATTGTCCGTCATTAGCTTAAGTTTGTTATACCTATTTCCTCACGACACCCTTCCCTTGCGCCCCCTCGTCGTTCTCGAGGTCGGTCGTGAGCGCGGGCAGCGTCCGGAAGACAGGTTGGCCCAACGCGACGTCCGTCGCGTCGAGACGCGTCTCCCCCATCAGCTGCGCGAACCTGTCCGCATCCGCCTCGGTCGGCGTGATGGCGACATCGAAGTCCACACCCGCCTCATTGACGCCTTCCGGCATGCGATTCAGGGTCCACGTCACGGTCCGCGATGCGCCATCGTAGGTCACCTCGCCCGCTTCCGCCACGGCATTGCCTGGCCATGAAGCGATCTTCGGCAGGACAGCCGTGACCGTCACGCCCTTCAGCTCATGGAACCGCTTCGCAAGGACCCATCGGATGCGGTAGGTCGTCGTCTCCCCGACCCTTGGGGGCAACGAACCTGACCCGAGCGGCGCGCCTTCTTCGGAGAAATATCGCGCCTCGACCGAGATATCGGCATCCGTGAGATACCTGATCGTGATGGGCGTCGCATGGATGGTGCGATGTACCGGCACGTCGCCGACCGAGCCGATCTCGGCCTCAAGGACGACGCGAAACGCGAGGGTCGAGGTCCCATTCGTCGCCTGCAATCCGCGCATCGAGACGTCGATTATCCCCTCCTCCTTCGGCGGAAGGTCCAGGAACATCGGAATCGACTTTGCGCTCCATGTCACCACGTCGCCGGAGCGCGTCCCGCTCGCGTTGTCGTCATAGGTCTTCCAGTCCACGAACGCCATGCCTGCCGTCGAGGACGCGATAGGCTCGAACCGCAGGCGCAGCTTCACGTCTTTAAGGTCTTCGGACGCCGTGTTCTCGTACCCGATACCGAAACGGAGCGCTCCCCCGTATTGGATGGTCGTATCCCCATCCGTGCCGTTCACCACGAGCTTCAAGGAAAGATCGCCCGTCAGCACCGTGACCGTCGCCTCGGCGCGCTGATTCGGCAGGAACGACCCGTCGGCGGAGGGGCGTCCTGCTTCGGCGATGAACATCGCGTCACCCGAGATGCCTGAGGAGAACGTACCGGCAATCATCACGGTCGTGCTCGCAGCCGCCTCGAGCTTCCCAAGCGGAATCAGGACCTCACGCCCGTCCATGGCATCGGATTCCGAAGCCACGCGCTGGAACCCTTCCGGCAGGGTGAAACGCGCCTCCAGTCCTTCGATGGGTTCATCTCCCTCGTTCGTGACGATATATGCAACGGCCACTTCATCGCCCGGCATGACCTTTACGGGGACGGACAAGGTACCGCTCAACACACTCTCATCGTAGGTGAGCGCCTTGGTCGCAAGCGCCTCAAAATCGCTGTTGAACGTCGCGGGACGATAGGACCCGACCACTTGGATGGCGCTCTGTGTCCCGAGCGCGCCTGTGAAGACGCCGCGAATCTTGATCGTGCCGCTTCCGTCCACGGGCAGGGAACCAATGCGCCAGTTCATGCTCCTTTCTTCGTTCGGTGGCGGCTCAAGCCCCGTAACCACGAAATCCGAAGGGAACGTCACGCGCAACTCCGCCGTAGCGAGCGGATCTGATGTTCGATTCCGGTAATTGATGAAATATGTCGTCTCTTGACCGATCACGACATGCTCGGACCCTTCGATGGCGATGGCGAGCCCTTGGCCGGAGAATCCGCGGAACGGCTTGAAGAACGAAAAACCTGCCCAGGCCGCTACGATGAGCACGGCGGCGAAGGCTGCGCCGGCCGTGAGCGCATATACCCACCATCGCGACCGGACCGGCTCGAACTTCGTGAGGTCGGGCATGCCTCCCCCCTCGTCCCGATAGATGGCCTCTAGGCTCCGCTCGACATCCGCCTCATGTTCGACCGCCGTCAGGATCTTCGGGGCATCAGGAAGCTGCGGCGTCGCTTCCGCTGGCGGCGCCCGTTCCACCGATGTCTCGGGAGTCGACGATGCGACGTCCTCAACGGACGTCGGTCGCTCAGTCTGTCTCTTCCTGCTCATGGCGTTCGTTCTGCGGATCCCCGCTGGTGATGAGCGCCGCGACGACGCGATCGCGATCCCACATCTCCATGGTCGTCAACGACCGTTCGTCCTCTTCGGTTACCCCTCGGGACCACACGACGGTCCACGGCTCGGCCAACCGCACCGTCGAGACGATACGGCGCGACGTCTTGCCGGACTGGCTCGTAAGCAGGAGGGAATAGGCTGCACGCGGCGTATCGCCCTCCGATTCGGGAGACGCGTCGAGCTTGGAACGGATGTCCGTTACCGTAAACGGAAGACGATAGCGGAGCGAGACGGTCTGGCTCGCGCCGGGGTCGAGCTGCAGCCAGCCCCCGAACACAGTCCGATCCCCTTCGACCGACACGTCCGCGCCGCCCGGTCCCTTCCGCAAGGTCCGCTCCACGGCCGCGACGTCCGCATCCGGGATGTAGTCGTCATCCGGCACCTTGAAGAGGTTCGATGGGGGCGCCTCGAAGCCTGATGCCTCGAGAAGTTCACTGCCGAGCGGGACGTAGAATCGTACGTATGTCACGTTTCGCACGCCACGGAACAGCTCGCCTTTCGAGCCCGTATGCGTCCGTACGAGCGTCACGCGGTCCTCGATGCTTCCATCCCGCATCAGGTCCGCGAGATGGTCCACACGCTCCGTCACGACGCCATCGGTCTTCTGTCCAGCGATGTTCGCCTCGATGATAGCCAGACTATCGCCGTCCGTGGCCTTCATCTGTCCGTTCCATCCGTATCGTTCCGCGAGCGCTTCTTCCTCCGGGTCGGACAATGCGACCTGGATATCCTTCGTGGTCAGGCTCTCGGACACGAGCATCGCCACCTGCATCCATTCCTCCCGCCCGAAGGCCTTGGTCCGTTCACGGAGCGCGTCCGCGAGGTCGCTGATGAACTGTTTCGGGGTATTCGCCTCCTTGTCGTATTCGAGCTCGACCGCCTTCTGCGTCTCGATGAGAAAATTGGACCGCGTCACGGTCTTGCCGTATGCGGGCATCTCGATAGGTCCGGTCACGTCGAGCAACTTCTCCATGAACGACGCGTTCACCGCGATGACGCCATCAAGCGTCGGTTGTCCCGACCTGCTCCAGAACCAACGGATCTTCTCGGCGCAGGACGGAAAATCGGGCGACCAATTCGCGTCCTGGAACTGCCAGTGCGCGTTGATGAGATGCAACGGCTCCGGAGAAATGACGTGGCTGAGGAGTTGCCCCTTGAGATCGTACGTCCCGCCCGGAGGCACGCGAAGACGCGTGATCTTCCCGCGGTCGAGCGTAAGTTCGGCGACCGACCCCATGAACCCGCCGGACGGGCGGAGCTCAGTCTGGTTCTGGAAGACGAGCAGGTACGTGCGCATCCCTTCCTTGCCCGAAAGCATGGAAAGGAAATCCGCCAGACCCGCGAATTCCCGCACCGATGCCGTCGCGCCATCGAGACGGCCGGCAAGGGCCGTGAACTGCTCACGCTTATCCGCCGGAAGCACGTCCACGTCGACATCCGCGGCAGCGGCGCTTGCGTCCGCGAGGAGCGGAAGCACGCCGCGGGCATAGGCCGCGAGCACATCGAGCCGCTCATCGATTCGTCGCGACGGATCGTGGAAGACCTTGTCGAATGCAAGCGCGAGGATCCGCGCCGCCTCGCTCGACTTGTCGCCGACTTCCAACAGCGCACGTGCCGTGCGATACCTGTCGGGGACGACCGATGCGAGTCCGATGGCAATCGCATGGGAATCACCTAACAAGGCGTCAGCTTCGCGGAATCGCGACGATGCGCGCTTGAGCGATTCGATAGTCGATGATAGGTCGCCGGCGTCCTTCGCGGACGTCAGGTCCTGCAGGGCAAGATTCCCCGCGCCTTCAGCGGCACTCTGTGTCGTACTCATGCTCCGCACCAAGACGACTGCATTGGCGGGCAAAGTCACGACGAGCAGGAGAGCGATGAACCCGACCATGCCGCGCACGAGGGAAAAACGCCGGATATCGATGACATGCAACGTATCCTGTACCTCATCGGCCACATGGCGCTCGACCCGCTCGACACGCTGGAACAATCCGACGAGGTCGCCGACGGATGAGCGGACGAACGACCTGAGCCGGCCGAGCCGTCCATAGGCCATCCGATACGACATACGGAAATCGCCATGGGTGAATTGACGTCTGAGATCATGGGGATCGATTCCTTCGAGACGCAGGTCCTGCGTCAATGTGCCGTAGACGCCCGAATCCTGAACACCGAACGGGGGGACGTGCCCGGAGACGAACGCCTCGTGCGGGGAGACGCGCGCATCATCCGGCATCGAGCGTCGTGCGGAAAACGACCCGCGCAGGGACAGGACGTACGCGCTCCGTTCATGTTCGACCGTCGCGATGGTCACCGTCCGTTCCACATGTCCCTCGACGCTCGCGACCGCGCAATTCACGGACGCACGATCCAATTCCGCGACTTCATCGACACCCATGATCGGCTGCGCATCAAAAAAGACGGACGGCGTTGCCGGCGTCGGCGGCCGATGCTTCTTGAGACGACGCGCCCTGCGTCGGATGCCGTCGGACGACAGCATGGTCACGCCATCCTGCTCCAAAACCCCCGCGAGCAACGCTTCGAGGTCATTCGAAGATGTGACGGACGGTGGCGTCATGGATGAAGGGAGGCGTACGCCTCAAGAGTCCGTTCAGCCGCACGCGCCCAGTCGTGTCGACGGCGCAATTCCGGCAAGGCGGCCGCCGCTTTCCGGCGCGCGGCCTCGGGATCCTGAAGCACGGTCTCTATGGCGCGAAGTATACCATCCTTGGAGCCTGACGGGAAAAAGAAGACACCGTCGTCGCCGAGGACTTCCGGCAGCGCGGCCGCGTCCGAAGAGACGACCGGACATCCGGCCTGAATCGCCTCAAGCGGTGGTAGTCCGAACCCCTCGAATCGCGACGGGAACACGAGAGCGATCGCCTCCCGGTACAGCTTCAGGAGCTCCTCGTCTCCGACATACCCGAAGAATTCCACGCGTGGCAAGTTCGCCTGACGTACGACGTCCTTCATCCGCCGCATGAACACGTCTTCGGAGCCTGCGATCTTGAGATGCAGGTCCGGATGCTCCAGCGCGAGCTGGGACCAGGTATCGATGAGAAGGTCAAGCCCTTTGTGCGGATAGGCGGAGCCGACGTACAGGAGATAGTCCGCGCGTGGCGGCATCTTCGATGGGTTCGGCGGGAACATGTTCCGACGCCCCATACCCTCACCGGTCACGACGACCTTGTCCGCAGCCTTCGGGTACAAGGACGAAAGGTCATCGGCCGTGAACCGCGTCGGGACGAGGATTTTTCTGGCATGATGGATCGCGGCGGCGAGCGCCCTGCGATACCCGAAGCGCTTCATCGAGGCGACGACGGGATGACGCGTCGAAATGCGGGCGCTCATGGGCTCGTGACGCAGCAGGAGATCATGGATGGTAATGACGAGCGGTCCGGCGTACAGGATGGGAACGTTCCAATGCGGCACGTGGATGACATCCGCCTTCAACGACGCGAGCACGAACGGCATCCGCATCTGTTCCGCAATGCCGTACCACGGCACGTTCGCGACGACCGTCTCGACGGACGGATGCGCCGAGAACGGATGGATGGGACGGCGCGTGACGAGCACGTACTGATGCTCCGGCGCGAACGCCAACATGGCGCGCACGAGCTCCTCGACATAGCGGCCGATGCCTCTCGTCGCCTTGGGGGTCATCATCCGTGCATCGATGCCAATTCTCATACGTTCCTCATAGAAGATGTAACACGCCGCACCACGCTTGGGAAGCAGAAAGATGTCCGATTCCGACCTCAAAGCCGATATGAAAAACAGACGCCTCCAGACGTCCGTGTTTTCATGGTGCCGAGGGCCAGGATCGAACTGGCGACGCAAGGATTTTCAGTCCTTCGCTCTACCACTGAGCTACCTCGGCGTTCTCTTCTTCTTTCTCTTCGATATCGACAAGTTCTTATCCATCCACTCCTCACGTCCCATGATTTTGGCGTCCAGCGGTCCCAGCACGGCGAGGAGGACGAGGACGATGATCGTCGAGATCAACGCGCCTTCGTAGAACCCGAATCCGGTCAAGATGCCGATTCCCGCGCAGACCCACATGGTCGCGGCGGTCGTGAGTCCGCGGATGGAACCCGACGCCTGGATGATGGCGCCGGCGCCGATGAACCCGATGCCTTGGACGACCACGGACGCGACACGGCTCGGATCCGTCGTCTCTGGCCACATGGCGGCGATCGACAATCCGGCAAGCGTCATGATGGCGGCACCGAGGCCGATGAGGGCGTTGGTCCTGATGCCGGCCGGTTTTTGATGTAGCTCGCGTTCCATGCCGATAAGGCCGGAAAGCGTGGCGGCAGCGATCAGACGCAACGTCAACTCTTGGAGGGTGAGGTCCATACGACAAGCGAAGAAAGGATAGCGCGGGACGCGGTCCATGGCAAGGGTTTTAAAACGAAAAGACCCCATTTGGGGCCATCTCGTATGGAGCGGGTAGCGGGAATCGAACCCGCCTCTCAACCTTGGAAGGGTCGCATAATAGCCACTATACGATACCCGCGTGTTTTGTGGCCGCATCATACGCAACGTCCGAAGTTTATGCAATCGTCCTGAATCTCGACAGACGGATGAATTTCGGATAGGATTGAGCCGCTTCGGGCTGTAGCGCAGTTGGTAGCGCACCTGCTTTGGGAGCAGGGGGTCGTGGGTTCGAGTCCCGCCAGCCCGACCATACGAAAACCCCCTTGTCGGGGGTTCTTCGTTATGGTGCGCGTGCCTGGACTCGAACCAGGGACCTTCACATTATCAGTGTGACGCTCTAACCACCTGAGCTACACGCGCCTGTCTCTGAAAGCGACGCTATCGTATACGAAAGCCGTCGCGATGGCAAGGACCGCCCATCACCCGAAAATCTCCTGCCGGAACGACGATGCCGGGTCGACGCCGAGCTCCTCGGCGACGGTCTTGACCCCATCCACCAGGTCCTTGGGTCCGCATGCATAGAAGCGACAGGCCGCCGGATCGGACACATGTCGTTTCACCATCTCCGCATCGACATGCCCGGTCTCGCCGTCCCATCCCTCGAGCGCCTCGCGCGTGACGACGGGGACGAACCGGAACGACGGATGCTCGGACGCGAGCGACCGCAGCTCCTTCTCGAACGCCATGTCCTCACGTCCCCGGCATGAATAGAAGAGCGTCGTCTCGCGCGGGAACGCGCGGTCCGCGAGCTCAAGGACCATGCTCCGCAATGGCGTGATGCCGATACCTCCGCC
>Ga0180009_10000971_pt1 | contig 36321 bp, 28 predicted proteins | sample OS_PC_MetaG_FD_123537 | JGI IMG/M metagenome (GOLD analysis project Ga0180009, IMG submission 123537) | Groundwater microbial communities from the Aspo Hard Rock Laboratory (HRL) deep subsurface site, Sweden - OS_PC_MetaG | ecosystem: Environmental > Aquatic > Deep subsurface > Groundwater... | reverse complement strand
GAAGAGTGCAAAATATATGAGGTTAAAAACTGACCAGTCGCAAGTGGGGCATTAAAACCGGTTAAAGATGTTCAAGAGCAAGCACAAGGACGGCTCGGTGCGCGAAGAATGCACCACGCGGATAGTGGAACCGGCCAATTAATTTTTGCCGCCGCTTGCTTCCAACCGGTGTCACCCGCCCTGTCTGAGGCCCTTGTAGCCTAATCCTGCACGGGGTATCTTGGTGCAATCACCCCGGCGGGAGAGTAGTGAAGCATGATCCGCGTATCGCAGCCGGTCACCGGACCCGAGGAGTTGGACGCCCTGAAGCGCGGCCTGGAGAAGGCCTACTTCGGCCACTCGGCCGACGTGGTGGAGCTGGAAAAGGCCCTGGCCGAGTTCCTCGGCGTGGGCGAGCGCCCGGTGGTGTGCGTGAACTCCGGCACCGCCGCCCTGCACCTGGCCCTGGCCTCCTTGGACCTGGAGCCCGGAGACGAGGTGCTGGTTCCCTCGCTCACCTTCGTGGCCAGCTTCCAGGCCATCACCGCCGTGGGGGCCGTTCCGGTGCCCTGCGAGGTGCGCGAGACCGACCTGCTGCTCGATTTGGACGACGCGGACCGGCGCATCACCCCCCGCGCCAAGGCGGTGATGCCGGTGCATTACGCGGGCAACCCCGGCGACCTGGCCGGGCTCCATGCCTGGGCGGCCCAGCGCGGCCTCAGGGTGGTGGAGGACGCAGCCCACGCCTTTGGCAGCTCCTGCGGCGGTAAGAGGGTGGGGGCCCAGGGCGACCTGGTCTGCTTCAGCTTCGACTCGCTAAAAAACATCACCTGCGGCGAGGGCGGGGCCCTGATCTGCCCCGATGCGGACAGCGCCCACCGGGCGGGGCTCATGCGCGGCCTGGGCATGGAGCGGCCCCAGGCCACCCAAGGCGGCCCGCCCAGCCGCTCGGCCTACGACGTGGTGACCCAGGGCTGGCGCTTTCACATGAGCAACCTCAATGCCCTGGTGGGCCTGGAGCAGCTCAAGAAGGCCCCGGCCTTTTTCGCCCGCCGCCAACAGATCGCCCGGCGCTATGACGAGGCCTTCTCCGGCTTGGCCGGCCTGGCCTTGCTGCCGGTTGACTACGCCCAGGCGGTGCCCTTCCTCTACACCCTGCGGGTGCTCCAGGGCCGCCGCGCCGATATGATCGCCCACCTGCGGGAGCGGGAGGTGGAGACGGCGGTGAACTACCCGGCCAACCACCAGCACAGCCTGTATAGGAATCTGGCCACTGCCCCCCTGCCGGTGACCGAGGATGTCTGCGGCCAAATTCTCTCCCTGCCCCTGCACTGCGCCCTGAGCGACGACCAGGTGGAGTTCATCATCGCCCAGGTCAGGGCCTTTTTGGCCTGAGCCCGTCCCGCCGGGGCGAGGCCTATTTTTCCAGAATGCGGTAGCTCTTGATAAAGCCCTGCTGCCGGAAGGAGCGGGCGTCCTGCACGGCGTCATCCCGCTTTTGGTAGGGCCCCAGCATCACCCGCACCCAGTCACCCTTGCCCTCCACCTGCTTCCACTCCATCCACACCGCTTGGTTTCTGCGCCGCCAGTTGCGCATCTCATCGGCGGCCAACTCGGAGGTGCGGAAAGAACCCACCAGGATGTAGTAGCCGGGCACAAAGGGCTCGGGGGCTGGCAAGGCCGCCGGATCGGCGGAGGCCGGCGCCGGGGAGGCCGGGCGGGCCTCTTCTTGGGGTTTGGCCGGGGCGGCGGGGACCGCCTGGGGCTCCCGCCGTGGGGCCGGGGTCAGGGGGGCGGCCCCGGCGCCCATGGGGTCGGCGCTTTGGGGCCGGGCCAGGGCCGTAGGCTTCAGGGCTTCGGCCTTGGCGTCAGGCGTGGCCGGTTTGGCCGGAACCGGCGGTTCCTGACGCTGGCTCAGGCGGGCCACCACCTCGGGGGGCAGCTTGAGCAGAGCGGCGGTGATGTCCTGCTGGTTGCCCTGGTTTTGGGCCCCCAAGGTGTGGGCCCGGTGCAGGCTGATCACCGCCTCGGCGTAATCGCCCCTGGCCTTTTGGATCTGGCCCAGGGTGTCCCAAAAGCGGGGCTGCCGGGCGTCCAGGCGCACCGCCTGGGAGGCCAAATCCTGGGCGCGTGCCAACTCCTGCCCCTGCTGTAAGAGGGCCCAGGCCAGGTTGTGCATCAAAAGGGGGCTGCCCGGGGCCAGGGCCAGGGCCTGACCGTAGACTTCGACCGCCTCTTCCCGGCGGCCCAGGCGCATGAGCTGGGTGGCCCGGTCGTTCAACAGGGCGGGGCTCTCGGGAGAGTAGGTCAGGGCGCGGTCCAGGGCCTCAAGGGCCTGGTCGTTCTTGTCCTGGGCGGCCAGGGCTTCGGAAAGGGCCTGCCACACCGTGGCGGCGTCGGGATGCAGCTCCAGGTGGCGGCGCAGGCTGGCCTCGGCTTGGGGGTATTGCCCCTGCTGGTAAAACTCGGCCCCCTGCTTCCAGAACTGGTCGGTGGTGCGCATCAACAGGGCGGCCCCGTCCTGATAGTCGAACAAGGGGCTCACCTGTCCGATCTCCAGGCTCTGGGCCTGCTGGGCCAGCAGGGGGTCCAGTTCGCTGGGCGACATGCAGGTGGCGTTGAGCCGGGCAGCTTCCGGGGGCAGGGGCTCCATGATCTGGCGGGCGGCCAGGGGGAACTTCTGGCCCTTTGCCACCAGGCCCAGCAACTCCTGGGCGCTTTCCGGGGCTCGGCTCCAAAAGAGATACAGGCACAGCGATTCTTCCTGGCCGGCCGGCGCGGCGGCGGCCTCCTCCGGGGCCGGCCCAGGGGCCTTCTTGCCCCCGCAGGCGGCCAGCACCAGGGCCAGGGCCAGTATCACCACGAATGCGCCAATTTTGCCCCGCATAAAACTCCTTGTTGGCCATGGCAGACAACGCCCCTTGCATTATGCCATAAATAAATAATGACTCATGCCAACCGAGGAGCTGCCGTGCCTCGCCGTACGATTATTTTCTGGCCGATGCTTTTGGCCCTGGCCCTGGCCCTGGCCTGCGCCCCCACCCCGGCCCCGGCCCCGCCGCCAAGACCGGAGTTGTCCCTAGGCTCGTCCATCTGGGACACTCCGGCCACCCGCCAGAGCCTGGCCCTGGGCGGCTTGGTGATGCGGCGCCTCTTCCCCGGCGAGGGCCTGGCCGCGGTGTTCACCGGCCAAGCCCCCGGGGCCTTGGTGAGCCGGCCCCTGAGCCTGAAGCCTGGGGCGCTCTATCGCCTGCGCCTGTCCCTGCGCCGCCAGGACTTTGCCAACGACCATTACCTCTGGCTGAACCTCTGGGGGGTGGAGCACCGCCTGGACGCCCACTGCGTGGTGGGCGGCTGGCAGGAGTTGGTGGTTCAGGGCCGGGCCCCTGCCGGCGGCCAGGGGGCGGTGGCCATCAGCAATCACACCTCCAGCCGCCTGATGCTGGGCCGGGTCAGCTTGGAGGAAATGCCCGCGCCAACGGCCCCGACTCCCACGCCACTCTGGCCCAAGGCGCCCTTTGCCTGGGGGGTCTATCTCAACTCCGTGGATCACATGGAGCAGGCGGCGGCCCTGGGCTTCAACCTGGTGGTGGTGGGGGCCCGGCCCCGGGAGGTGGAGGCTCTGCTTACCCGGGCCCAGGGCTTGGGGCTCAGGGTTGTCCTGCATGCCTCGCCCGAGCCCGGCAACCTGGGAGCCCTGATAAAGGTCCTGGGCCGGGTGCCGGCATCCCTGCGCCCCCTGGCCCTGTATCTGGTGGACGAGCCGGAGATACGCTCCTTTTCCCTGGACCGCCTGCTGGCCGCCCGCAAGGTGCTGGGCTTGGAGCTGCCCTGGGTGCGCCTGGTCACGGCCATGGTTCGGCCCCAGCAGGTGGCCCGCTACGCCGGCGTCTACGACGCGGTGTTCATGGACCAGTACCCCGTGCCCAGCCAGCCCCTGAATTGGCTGGCCGACAGCATCCAGGCCGCCCGGGGCCTGGTGCGCCCCGGAGGGCAGGTGTGGGCGGTGGTCCAGGGCTTTGGCGGTGGCCAATATGCGGCCATGGGCTGGTCCAGACCGCCAACTCCTCAAGAGGCCCAAGCCTTGTGCGTATCGGCCCTGGTCTCCGGGACCCAGGGTCTCTTGATCTATCGTTGGCTCGACTTGTCTCAGGCCCCGTTGCTAAAGGAGGCCTTTGTCGCAATGTCGCGCCGCTTGAGGATTCTGCAACCATGGTTGCCCCTGACTCCAGGTCTGCCCCCGGGCATGGGCCTTAAACATTTGGGCCGGGTGAAAAGCGACCCAGGCGGTGGACCGGCGGTGCGCACCGGCTGGTCCCGGGGCCCGGACGGCCTTTTGATAATGGCGGTGAACACCACCGCCTTTCGTGCCGAGGTGGCCCTGTCCGGGGTGAGCGGTTCGGCCCGTCAAATGTGGTCAGGGGGAAGCCTGCCCACGGTGGGCGGCCAGCTGCGCTGTTTTGTGGAGCCGTTGGGGGTGAGGGCGTGGCGCTTACCCTCCCCGGCCGGAGGCAAGGCGCGCTGAGGGCGAGTGCCTGGCTCTCGGGCTGCATCGTCAGGGGACCGGAGGCCTGATGGCTCAAGGCCGAGAATCAACAGGTTTGGGGGTAGTACCACCTGGACAATATTAATGATAACCCCTAGACTTGTCTGAACCCAGACGCTAAAAAAGGGGCGGTTGCGCATTTATGAATTAACCGCCCCGCCTTTCCGGCCGTCCGCTGGAAGGTGATTTGGAAACAATTATGGGAGGCACTCATGCCCGAAGCAAGGCGCGCGCTTATCACCGGCGTCACCGGCCAGGACGGTTCTTATCTGGCCGAACTACTTTTAAAAAAAGGCTACCAGGTATGGGGCATAATACGCCGTAGCAGTTCCTTCAACACCAGCCGGATCGACCACATCTTTCAGCCTCCCTGGGAAGAAGACGCCCAATTCAAGCTGGTTTACGGCGACCTCACCGACGCCTCCTCGATAAACCAGATCCTACAGACCGTGCAGCCCCACGAGATCTACAACCTGGCGGCCCAGAGCCACGTCAAGGTGAGTTTCGAGATTCCCGAGTACACCGCCGACACCACCGCACTGGGCGCCTTGCGCATCTTGGAGGGCATGCGCCAGTTGGGGGTCAAGGCGCGTTACTACCAGGCCAGCTCCAGCGAGATGTTCGGCCAGACCGAAGCCCTGGCCCAGAAGGAAACCACCCCTTTCCACCCGCGCAGCCCCTATGCCTGCTCCAAGATTTTCGCCTACTGGATCACCATCAATTACCGCGAAAGCTACGGCCTGTTCGCGGGCAACGGCATCTTGTTCAACCACGAGTCGCCCCGGCGCGGCGAGACTTTCGTCACCCGCAAGGTTTCCCGGGCGGTGGCCAAGATCAAGATGGGCTTGCAGGACAAGTTGTATCTGGGCAACATGGACGCCAAGCGCGACTGGGGCTACGCCGGAGACTACGTTGAAGCCATGTGGCTGATGTTGCAGCAGGATGAGCCCGACGATTTCGTTATCGGCACCGGCGAAACCCACAGCGTGCGCGAATTCGTGGAAGAGGCCTTCGGCTCGGTGGGCCTGGATTGGCACGATTACGTGGAGATCGATCCCCGCTATTTCCGGCCGGCCGACGTGGAATACCTGAGATGCGACCCCAGCAAGGCCAAGGAAAAGCTGGGCTGGGAGCCCAAGGTCAAGTTCCACGAGTTGGTGAAAATGATGGTGGAGGCAGATATGGCCGCCCTTAAGGGAGAGTAGGCCGTGCCGTTTTTTGCGGACAAAAGGGTGATGGTCACCGGTGGGGCCGGTTTTCTGGGCTGCGGCCTGGTGGGCAAGCTCAGGGAGCGCGGTTGCCGGGACATCTTCATCCCCCGCAGCGCCCAATACGACCTGGTGCGCATGGAAGATGTGGAGCGGGCCTATCAAGACGCCGACCCACAGATCGTCATTCACCTGGCTGCGGTTTGCGGGGGCATCCAGGACAACAGCAAGCGCCCCGGGGTCCACTTCTACAACAACCTGATGATGGGCGTGCAGGCCATGGAGGTGGGGCGCCGCCGGGGCATAGAGAAATTCGTGGCCATGGGCACGGTCTGCTCCTACCCCAAGTTCGCCCCCATTCCCTTTGACGAAGACGACTTGTGGGACGGATACCCCGAGGAAACCAACGCGGCCTACGGGCTGTCCAAGAAGATGTATCTGGTGCAGAGCCAGGCCTACCGCCAGCAATACGGCTTCAACTCCATATTCCTGCTGCCGGCCAACCTTTACGGCCCGGGAGACAACTTCAACCCCGACACCAGCCACGTGATACCGGCCCTTATCAAGAAGTGCCTGGAAGCCATGGACACGGGGGCCGGCCACATCGAGGTATGGGGCACCGGCAAGGCAACCCGGGAGTTTTTGTACGTGGACGACGCGGCCGAGGGGATTCTTTTGGCCACCGAGTTTTACAACAAGTCCGATCCGGTCAACCTGGGCTGCGACTATGAGATTTCCATCAAGGACCTGGTGGAGCTGATCGCGAAGCTCACCGGATTCCAGGGAGAAATCCGCTGGGACCCCAGCAAGCCCGACGGTCAGCCCCGCCGCAGGGTCAGCGCCAAGCGGGCCAAGGCCGAGTTCGGTTTTGCCTGCACCACCCAGCTCGAGGATGGTTTGCGCAAGACCATTGACCAGTACCGTAAAACCCGTATGGCATAACCATTAGCTGGCAACGGGGGTCGGTTGAGGGGCAACGCGAGGGGGGTGGGCTGGCGCGTCGTGCATCCGGAGTTTTTTGGCGGTCCAGGTAAAGCACAATGTTGAGTAACGGCTGAAACCATACAGGGCATGTGGAATGATCCCTCTAAATAAGTACACTTTTTTTAAGGAAAAAGAGGCGATCGAGGGCCTTTGCCAGTTTTTGAACCGGTCTGACAAATTCAGCATGGGGGTCAATTGCCGGGAGTTTGAAAAACAATTCGCGCAGTATCAGGGCCGAAAATTTGGGGTTCTTTTTAACAGCGGGGCCAGCGCCAATCTATGCCTGCTGCAAGCCTTGCTGAACTTGGGGTGGCTGAAAACCGGGGCGGCGGTTGGTTTTTCGGCCCTGACTTGGTCCACCAACGTCATGCCCTTGTTCCAATTCGGCTTCACCCCCATCCCGGTGGATTGCTCCCCGGATTATCTTAACGTCACGTCCCAGACTCTTCGAGATAGGTTGAAGGACCGGCAACTCCAGTGCATGTTCATCACCAACGCCTTGGGCTTTACGGGCGACTTGGATAAGATCAGGGATATGTGCCAAGACGATGGCATCATCCTACTGGAAGACAACTGCGAATCCCTGGGCACCGAGCTGCACAGCGGCAAGGCCGGCAATTTCGGCTTGGCCAGCACCTTTTCCTTTTATGTGGCCCACCACCTGTCGACCATCGAAGGTGGCATGATCTGCACCGACAGCGACGAATTGTATGAAATGCTGGTCATCAGCCGGGCCAATGGGTGGGACCGCAACCTGGACCCCGCCGCCCAAAAGAGGTGGCGGGATAAATACGGGGTGGTTTCGGAATTCGAGTCGAAATACACCTTTTACGATCTGGCCTACAACCTGCGGCCCACGGAGATAACCGGCTTTCTGGGAATGCAACAGCTCAAACACATAGACGAAAACATAGACAATCGCGAGAAAATTTATTTGGCCATCGAGCGCGAGTTCATCGCCAACGATGAACTGAAGGTGCTCAAGAGAAAGCACATCGCCAAGCTGTCCAGCTTCGCCATCCCGGTGATTTGCGCCAGGGCCGAGTTGCGGGAAAAATACCTGGCCAGGTTCGTGGAGGCCGGGGTGGAAGTGCGGCCCATGATCGCGGGCAATATCTGCCGGCAGCCTTTCTACCGCAAATACGCTGGCCAGGAATATGACCTCGCCGGCACGGATTTCATCAGCCAGGCCGGTTTTTATTGCGGCAGCGACCCTGAACTGACCCCCGAGGAAATCCAGGTTATCAGAGGCTGCCTCAGAAAATGAGGCCATGACCGCCATGCTGGTAATCCCTCATGCTTGCTTGTTCGCGTAGAGTGATGCTTTCTTGCGGGCAACATGGCAGGGTCACTTAATTTTGCCGAGCTCATGGAGGCGTGGGAAGGCGCGGTTGGTTTCGTGATCTGGGTGAAGTTAGGCGGTTAGGCCAAGAGATCCCGTTGATCCTCGCCCACGGGCTGTTGCCGGCGGAGAGGTGTACCCAAATCGCTGAGGCCCACGGTGACCCCGCACAGGGCGAACCAGGTAAGGGCGTTGGCGGGTATGCGCAGGTTGAAGTCGGTGAGGCCATGCAGCAACAAGGATATCACTCCTCCCATGCTGCCTGTGATCAAAAGGGCTCGCTGGGCCAAGTCCGGGTCTCCCCTGGTGCGCAGGACCAGGGCTTTAAAGATGACCCGGCCCCCCCGCCATAGCACCCAGCCCGCGAACCCCAGGAACAGCAGCAGGCCCGGCCAACCCATCTCGGCCAGGAACTCAAGGTAGTCATTGTGGGCATGGTTGAACAGACCCTGGCGATCCAGGGTCTTGAAGAAGGGGTAGGCCACGGCGAAGGTGCCCAGGCCCGAACCGGTCAGAGGGAGCCGATTGCCCATTGCGGCTACGTCGTTAAAAAGCTTCCACCGGATATTTTGGTGCGGGTCTTGGCTAATGATTTTTTGGAAACGGGGCAAGGTGTTTGACCAGTCGGTTATATGCACCGCGACTCCCATTATGATCACGGCTAGGGCGATATATACCCAAATCGCTCCTTTAATTTTTCTGACGCTTAACAGACCGAAAAGGACAAGCAGTTGGGCGGCGGCCACTGTGGCAAAGGAAAGGATTCCCCCCCGGGAGCTACACATGAAAAGAGCGGCTAGCATGACGACGATGGCTCCTACTAACAACCAGCCTGCTCCTAGGGAACGAGCATGCCTGGCAGAGGGAATGAGGGCGAACCCTAAAAGGCTTATACTTATAGGAAGGGCCAGCTCCAAGCATCCGGCGAAGTGGTTGTAGTTCACGTAAGGACCCATGAAGGAACCACTGTGCAAGGGGGTGAAAAAACCGTAGATTGCGCGGGCGTTTAAACCTTTTTGCGCGATGCCCACCAAAGCTACGGACACAGCTGCGGCCACCACCACATAAAGGATGATTCCCGGCCTGGGGTGGAGGGCGCTTCCCTGGACGGCCATGGCCCGGGCCAGAACAAAGGCCAGCCAATAGCACAAAAAAAGTATCCCTACGCTGGCGGTGGCATAGGGGTAGAGAGTCAAGGGTATCAGGGAGCCCGGATGGGGCAAGTTTGGCGGCAAAAACTGAAGTTTCCATAGGTTGTAAATTGGTTCAGCCAGAAACTTTACCAGCGGACCAGGCAAGGGAATCAATTGAAGGCCAGCCATAAAAACTAGGCCTGCCAGGCAAGCCGCACCCCACCCCCCCCCAAAAAACCCCAAAAGTGAAAATCGATGGTTTCGCCAGAACAGCAACCCAAAAGACAGCAGCACCGCTATTTCCATTAGCCCGTAGGCCCACGGATAGACCGAACCGAACAGCAACGGCGACAGGGCCAGGGCAGCGAAGAAAATAAATTTAGATATCAAAGGGATATTTGTTTGCGTCATACTCCAGTGCCTGGTGGGGGTTGCCTTGGAAAAGTCTTCATCCAGATCGTCACAGCGCAAGGAGGATTGGGTTTGTTTCGCAAAAAACCTGACAAGGTTCCATTGGGCCTGGCATTCGATCAAGCCGGATTTTAGGATTGATTTTCCGGTGGGGCAAGGGCTCGGTCCTTTTTGTCATTTTTTTTCGGAGACTTTGAATCCCGTGTAACTCCTGAAGGGTACCCAATCGAGTTTTTTCAATGCATTGTTGGTGTCTTGCTAATTTGACAAAGGAACCTCCCGCTGGTTTTGCGACAATAAGCACTACATGCTTCCTTGCTTCTGATCAGTTGCGCGCATCCGGCCATCCTCGTTTGAACCGATTTTAATATGAAACAGGCAACAGCGGGGGCTTTTTTACGGCCTGCTAGAGGGACTGGAATTTTATAGATAGAGCCTAATTGGACATGAGAAAGTGAAGTTATCGATGCCAAAGGTTGGGTTTGTGTGGGTTATGTGTGGAGTAGTGTGATGGTGGCGGATGTTTTGGGACGCTCCGCCAGGTAACCGGGTGTGGAGCATGGAGTAGGATCAATTTTCGAAAATGTTGCCCTTGCCTTCCAGCAGCCAACTCCAAGACAGGCTGCCGTTTATGTGCTCGTTCTGATCCGCCAGCACCTTGATGGTCAATAGGTGGTAAAGGGTGGGGGCCGTCGTCCCTGCCTCAATCCTGGAAAGTTGGGACTGAGAAGTTCTTAAACCAACAGCCAAACCCTTCTGCTCCAAGTTCATATATGTCCTGGCCAGCCTAATTCGGTGGCCAAGTTCACCCAAATAACCTTTTGTAAGCCGCTGCACCTTCATCATCTTTTAAAGTAGCAAATTTTAAACGGTTTTTATAGACTTAAATTGCACTTGTGATATGTTAAAGACATTTGATATACTTGAAATGCAATTTTAAGGAAAAATGCGAGCCCAGAATGCGATACCTGCCAACGATTACTACGGCACAAAACATATCTGGCTTATTCAAGAAGGACTTGGAACAAACCAAGGCATTCTATATTCAACCGCACGCACCCTCGACCCTTCGCGCGTACCGCTCGGACTGGGCCATCTTCGGAAAATGGTGCCGTTTTCGCGGCATGCAGTTTTTGCCAGCAGCCCCGGAAGCAGTGGCGGTTTTTTTGGGAAGTCAGGCCTCCGCAGGTAGCAGGCCGCCACCCTGGCTCGACGGGTGGCGGCGATCCGCTATTTTCATTTGATGGCCGGCATTACCGGCTCCCCAACCGCTCCCGAGGCCGTCAGGTCCACCACGAAAGGTATAAGGCGGGCCCTGGGGTCCGCAAACGTACAAAAAGCTCCGGCCACAGCCGGCCGGTTGCTCAAAATGCTGGAGAGGTGCCCGATACCCTGCGAGGTTGCCGCGATAGGGCGATTCCGCTCTTGGGCTTCGCCGGTGCCTTCAGGCGGTCAGAGTTGTCTCGGCTTTTAGTGCGCAACATTGAGGAAGTACCATTCGGGCGAAGAGTTCACATCCGTAAAAGTAAAACTGACCAGGATTAGGGGTAGGGCAGGTGGTGCCCATTATAAAAGGAGCCAAGGCCTGTCCCGTGGAAGCCATTAATAGCTAGTTTAAAATGGCAAATATAAAGAAAGGACAAATTTTACAGTGGCTAGGCAAAGGAGGAAAAATATTTCAAAAAGCCTTGACTCCATACAGCATTGGGCAAATAGTAAAAAGATACGCGGAAATGGCTGGCTACAATCCCGCAGATTACGGATGGCACCCTCTGCGTTCGGGATTTTAACTCCGGCAGCTATGGACGGAGCATCCATATTCAAGATGATGGATATAAGCCGACACAATAGTATGGATACCATGAGGGGTATGTTCGCCAGGACGAGGAGTTAAAGGATCATGCGAGGGAGGGGCTTTTATAAAAATAGCTTCTATCTAAAGAGCGACCAGATATATTTTAAAGATCATCTAACACTTGGTGACTATGAAGAGAGGTATCTATGTGGTATGGTGGTGCATTTTTTATCAATAACGCAGAACAAATTATGCCTTGATGCAACGAAATGCCCATGCGAAGCATAGAATATTAAGTGATGTAGGAGCAAGTAGGTGGGGCCAGGTAAGATCAAAACTAGTACATTAGTTGTAATTGCGGCGGACTGCGCTAGCATCGCTCTTGCTCAGATCCTTTCATATTCATTCAGATTTGAGTTTGTCATTAGTGCGAAGGAGCTGAATAATCTCCTAATTGGCATTTTGTTTCTCATCCCCCTTAAACTTATTATTTTATACTGGTTTGGCCTATATCGGGGCATGTGGCGCTATACAGGCATCAACGACCTAATTAATTTGGCCAAGGCCAACGCTGTTGCGACGCTTTTAATATTTTCATCCTTACTACTGATAAATAGGTTTCATGGATTGTCTCGCTCAATTTTTTTAATGGACGGCATCATTTGCTTCCTATTAACATCTGGTTTTCGGGTTATTATTCGCCTAAGCTTGACTGCTAATGGGAAAGGAGTGGGCTCCTCCTTGTTGAGTATCGTTAGCCTGAACAAGAAAAAAGTAACAGGAATCCCCACATTATTATTGGGGGCTGGTGATGCGGGGGAGTCTTTGCTTAGGGAAATAGTTGGCAATCCAAAGTTAGATATTTTACCTGTTGGCTTTTTAGATGATTCTCCTCGAAAAATGGGACAAGCACTGCACGGATATAAGGTTTTGGGTAGCTTGGACCGAATGAAAATAATGGTTGACAGGTTCGGTGTTAAACGGATTTTTATTGCGATGCCTTCTGCTACAGCTAAAGAGATGCGCAGAGTTGTTAAGCTTTGTGACGAGACAGGAGTGCCCTATAAGACCTTGCCGGGTTTGGGGAATCTTATTGATGGATCTGTGAGTATTAAAAACCTTCGAGATGTTAATTATGAAGATCTATTAGGAAGGCCATCAGTTTACCTTGATGATGAATCTATCAGTAAGTATTTGTCAGGAAAGATCATCCTGGTGACTGGGGCAGGCGGTTCCATAGGCTCGGAAATTTGTAGACAAATCATTAAATATGAGCCAAAACGATTAGTGCTACTTGATCATAGTGAGTTAAATCTTTTCACTATTGAGTCTGAATTAAAATACTTTTTGAATCCAGATAAATTGAACGGGATTCTAGGCCGGGTCCAGCACCAAAATCTAATGGATAAAATTTTTGATCAGTATCAACCCCAGGTAATTTTCCATGCTGCCGCCTTCAAACATGTACCTTTGGTTGAGAATAATCCTTGGGAAGGGGTTTCTAATAATATATTGGGCAGTAAAGTAGTGATGGAAACCGCTATTCGCCATGGTGTAGAGCGCTTTGTGCTGATATCAACAGATAAAGCTGTGCGCCCCACCAATATTATGGGAGCTTGCAAGCGAGTGACGGAGTTGCTCGCACAGAGTATGAATGGTGGCGATACCAAATTTATGTCAGTTCGCTTTGGTAACGTTGTCGGATCCTCTGGCTCAGTCATACCATTCTTTCGGGATCAAATACAACGAGGCGGTCCAGTTACTGTAACTCACCCAGAAGTAACCAGATATTTCATGACCATTCCCGAAGCGAGTAAGCTGGTTTTGCAAGCTGGAGCAATAGGAAATGGAGGCGAGATCTTTGTTTTAGAGATGGGAACTCCGGTTAAAATCATGCAAATGGCTGAAGATTTGATTCGTCTTTCTGGTAAAGAACCTTATAAAGATATTGATATAGTTGTGACTGGTTTGCGGGAAGGCGAGAAATTATATGAGGAATTGGTTGTAGATAATGAGACGGTTTCGACTACTTTCCATGATAAAATAATGGTTTTGCGGCCGGCAGATAATGAGGACCTCCGAAAGTCACAGGAATTTATGAAGAAGGATATTCACGACAAAATCGTAAGGCTATCTAGTGCGGCTGAACGGTGTGATTCCAAATCTATCAAGCTAATACTTAAAAAAATTGTACCGGAATACACCCCATAAGGCTATCCGCCAAAACGTTTAAAATTGCCCTTTACGTTGGGGTGTTTATTTTAAATTATTGGCGCGATGGTTGCGTATGGCTTTTATATAATTTATTATAATTAGTTGTTGGCTTGGAGAAATCTGCGTTCCAGAAGGCAAACATAGCCCTCGTTTGAATAAATTTTCGCTGACACCGTTTATACGTGCTCGGCAATGTTTGAAAACAGGCTGAAGATGCATCGGCTTCCATACTGGCCGGGACTCAATATTTCGCTCCTCCAAGGCCAAGCGCACTTCATCCCTCTCCACGCCAAAATCCTTGGGGTCGACAAGCATAACGCTTAACCAACGATTACAGCGGCCATATTTCGCTTCCGGCATCCACTCTATCCCCGGAGTGCCGGTTAAATTTTCGCGGTAATATTCGAATATCTTCCTCTTGGCCTCGACTTTTTCCGGCAATACGGCAAGTTGAGCCCGTCCGATGGCGGCCAAGATATTGCTCATGCGGTAATTGTAGCCAATCACCTTGTGTTCATAATGTGGCGCCGGCTCGCACGCCTGTTGAGAGAGGAAGCGGGCTTTTTCGATGAGGGATACATCGTCGCTGGCCAGCATGCCGCCCCCGGAGCAGGTTATGATCTTGTTGCCGTTGAATGAATACACTGCGGCCTGGGCGCCCTTGCCGGCGTGACGGCCCCGGTAATTAGCGCCCACGGCCTCGGCGGAGTCGGCCACCACAGGAACGCCATAAGGCCGGCATACCTCCAATATGCGATCCAAGTCCGCGCACTGGCCGTAAATGTCGGTGGGCACCACGGCTGCTGGTAGGTGGCCGCGTTTTTGGCAGTCAGCCAGCTCCTCGGCTAAAAGATCGGGGTCCATATTCCATGTGGCCTTGTCCGAGTCGATGAACACAGGGGTGGCGCCCATGAAGGTGGCGGGGGACACGCTCCCGATGAAAGTCAGAGTGGAGGCCAGCACCTCGTCGCCAGGCCCTACCCCCAAACAGCGCAGGGCCAAGTGCATGGCCGCGGTGCCGGAGGAAACGGCCAGGCAGGCCCGATGGCCGGATATACGGGCGAACTCCGCCTCGAAGGCGTCAACCTGCGGACCTAAAGGGGCGATATAGTTGCTGGCAAAGGCCTCTTGTATAAGACCAAGTTCGCCGCCGCTCATATGAGGGGGCGACAGAAATATGCGCTCGGGCAGCCGGGTGTCAGAGATGCTCATTTTCAACCCTGGCCAGGGGCGGGGTCATAATCCGCCACTGAGCCGTCTTGATCTATCCTGGTCACTCGCTTTACTCCCGCATAGGCGAGGGCGCTGGTTTGGCAGTTCAGGACCTCGCCCGGGGCCAACGTGCCGATGGCGCCGCGCTGCCAGGCAACGTCCAGGTCCTTGGGGCAGGTGTTGCACGGCTCCAGGATGACCGTTTGTATGCCCCGCCAGCCGCCGGCGGGCATGAACAGCCACACGAAAGGGAATACTTCCTTGGGAAAGGTGAGGGCGAAGCCCACCTCCCTGGCCGTATCGGTCATAGCGCACCAACCCTCGCGCAGATCGTTCACATATACGAAATCATTCTTGCCTGAGGCGAAAGGGAGCACCTGGCTCAAATCGGCGGTTTGGCCCGAGCGATTTTTGGCGAGGGGCCAGTCGAAGGTGAGATGGGGATCTTCCAGCCGGGACCAGGTCGAGTCCACGAACTCACCTTGGCGGCCGGGCACGTCAACCCGGCAGTTTTCATTCACCGCCAGGGCGGGGTGCAGCTTCCACAAAAAGTTCAAACTATCCGATCCGGTATTGGTGATTCTGTGCCGGAAAAAGAGCCGGGCCTGACCCGCTTTAAGGGTGATCCACCTTTCCAGCAAGGCGCTGACCGTGGTTCCGCGCAAGCGCAAATATATCTCCACCTCCTGGGGGCCATGCTGCAGGACTTGGTATTCCCAGGGACGGCACCACAACTCGCCGTGATCGGCCAGGGTGCGTCCTTGAAATACTCCCGGCGCGTCGTTGGGAAAGAGCTCGTCCCACCCGCCGGAAAAATTGTCGTCATAGGACTGCCCCAAGGTAACGGCTTGCAAGTCTACTTTGGGATTGTGCCACATGAAGTCATGGCCGAAAGGTTTATAGATAAAATGGTAAATTTTCGCTCCGGCCTCGGGGAACAGTTCCACCCGGAGCAATTGGTTCTCCATGATTATGGGCCGCAAACCCTGGTATGGCTGGCCCCGGTTTATGGTTGCGCTCATCCGTTCATCCCGCCCGGTGGTTTGCTCCGGGGCCTTAAAGGGTCAGCACGCTTTTGATGGCCTCGCCGGACCTCATTGCCAATATCGCTTTTTCCCAATCCTCCAAGGCGTAGCGATGGGTGATCAATTCCTGGGCGTTGACCCGGCCGCTTTGCAGCATGGACAGGGCCCGCCGCCAACTCATGTTGGAGGAGCTTTTGGAAAACTTGATGTCTATTTCCTTTATCACCGCCAGGTCCCAGTCCAGGCAAACCTCCTGGGAGGCCAGCCCTATGGCTGAAATGACCTTGGACCGGCCGGCGAGGTGCAGGGCCTCACGCACCGCCGCGGGCGAGCCGGAGGCCTCTATCACGAAGTCCGCCCCTCGGCCGCCGGTGCGCTCGGCCACCACCTCCCGCAGATTCTCCTGCTCCACGTCCACCAGCCGGTCCGCCCCCAGCCGGGCGCCCGCCGGGAACCGGGTCTTGGCGTCCCTGGCCGTGCCCGCCAGGATGATGTCGCTGGCCCCGCAAAGCCGGCAAACCTGCAGGGCGAACAGGCCGATGGCCCCCGCCCCCAGGATCACCACGCTGCTTTCCGGCTTAATGTCGATGCGCTCCACCACCCCCCGGTTGACCACCGCCAGGGGTTCGGTGAGGGCCGCCTCTTCGTCGTTGAGCCCGTCGGGTATGGGGTGCAGCATGGAAGCCGCCAGACAGATGTAATCGGCCATGCAGCCGTCGGATTCAGAGCCGTAGGCCCGTTTTTGGGGGCAAATATGGCTCAGGCCGCGCCGGCACAACTCGCAGGACATGCAGGCGCCCGCCGTGTTTTCGGCTACCACCCGCTCCCCGACGCTCACCCCCTCCACCCCCGAGCCCAACTCGGCCACCACCCCCGCGAACTCATGGCCGAGTATGACCGGGATGCTGGTGGGAAAGTTGCCCTCGTAGATTTCCACGTCCGTGCCGCACACCCCCACCGCCTTGATCTCGATCAGGGCTTCGCCCCGTCCAGGGGTGGGGCGGGGCGCCTGGGTCAGGGAAACGTTGCCCTTGCCGGGTCCGGTTTTGATCACCGCTCTCATGGTGCGTCCCTCTTTTGGGATTGGAAATCCAAGTTTATTTCCTGCCTCCCCGGACCTGATATTGCCAGGGTCAACAGCCCGTCCGCCGGGACGGCCTGGCCAGGGCCTTGGTAGGCGGGCGGCACACGCACGAAGATGCGGCCCCTCCCGCGGCCCAAACCGCTGGTGGCCAGGGACAGGCGGCCCTCCTCGGCCTGCCATGAAGACCGGCTCAAGTCCACCGCGCCCATGGTGAAGTGCAGCGAAGTGGCAATGAGCTGCGGCCGGGGCAGCACCTTGCGCAGGCAAACCAGGGCCACGTCCCTGGCCGGCACCTCCAGGGTCCATCCCCGAGTGCTTTCCCCCATGTAGCGCCGGCCCCAGTATTCAAAGGCCGCGAAACCATCCGTGGAGTCCGCGCCCAGGACTTGCGGCAAAGACAGCTCCAAGTCGCGGGGGACATCATCCCAGTTGAAAAGGCCCACCACAAAATAGCTCTCGCCGTGCGCCTCCAGAGTCAAGCGCCACAGCCGTGGCCTTCCCGAGGCGTCCCAATCCAGGGGCCAGGCGCTCTCGCCCCAGGAAGGCAGCATGGCGGCCAATTCGTCCCAGCGCTCCGGGCTCAGGCCGGTCAGGTCGGCGCTGATTAGTTTGGAGCCCCCGGAGAGGGACACCGCCGTGCTCCAAAACCGCCGCAACCGCCCCTCGGGCGGGAGAATGAGAAAGTCCGGATCATTATGCCACAGACGGCCGTGCCAGAAGAAATTCAGGGCCAGGTTCCGGGAGCAGTCCCTGATCCCGGTGTGGCCGTCGTCCCAGGCGTAGCCGATGTCCTGCCCGATGCGCTGGGCGTCGATCAAGCCGGCCCCGGGAAGGGTGGGGCCGCCGCAGGAGAGCAGGTAGACTTCTTCCCCCACCGTGTCCCGAATGATACCCAGGCCCCGGCGGTAGGCCTCCACCCGGTTGATCCCGCCGTGGTGCAGCCGGGGCTGGTCCAGCCCGTCCTGGGGGTCGTCAGGCTCGGGGGCCAAGAGGCAGCGCAGAAAGTCCAGCTTGAAATACCGAACTCCCCAGCCGCAGAGCCGCCGGAACAGGGCGCGCAGATACTCTTCGCCCACGGGATGGGTGGGGTCAATGCAAAACGCTCCGCCCTTGCCTCCCACCCGTCGGGGCCGGCCGTCGGTCCCGCGAACCAGACAGGGTTCGTATTTGTGATAATCGGCCGAAGATGCGTTTATGACAAAGGGGGTGACCCACAGCCCTACCCGCAGGCCATCGGCCTTGAGCTGCTTGACCAAGGCCGGCATGTCGCCGCTGAACTCCTTGCGTGGCTGCCAGGTGCATTCCGGCCGGTGGACCGCCAGGCGCTCCTCCCAACCGTGGTCGATCTCCAATAGCTTTTCAAAGCGGCCGCCAAAAGATTCTTCGGCCAGGCGGGCGGCGTTGACCCGTATTAAATCCTCGTCGATTTGCTCGTGGAACCTGCCCCAGGAGCCCCAGCCGCATACCGGCTGGAACCGGGGCCTCACCCCCAGATGGGCAGCCGCCTTCCGGGCGTAACGCGCCAAGGCGGCGGTGACCTCTGGCGCGCAGGAGATGAACAGAGGCTCGGACCAGAGTATGTCCTCGCCGCTGGCCGAGGCTCCGTCGGCGAAGTTCAGGCAATCCAGGCGGCCCTGGCGCAACTCCATCTTGCCCACCAGGCGCTGGGCCGACAGATAACCCAGGACCACCCCCGGCCCGCCCGGCCAAATCAGGGCCGTGGCCCACCAGCTATCGGCCTGGGAATGGCTGTCCAGCGCAAGCAGGTGGGTTTGGCTTAGGGGGCTGCCGGTGTGGGCGCTGCAATAGGCCAGGCATAGCATCCGCACGGGGCCACCGGTTTCCTGCGGCTGGCTGGGAGCCGCCTCCAGGGAATAACTCACCAATCGTCCCAGCGGCGACGAGCATTGGCTGGCTCCGGCGGTGAGCGCGAAGTAGTCTTCCCCAGCCTCCAGGTGCCAATGCAGGCGGCCGTCCCGGCCGCTCAGAGCCTGGCTGAAGGACCAAGCCTGATTTTCTGGGCCGAGCCGGGGTCGAGCGGGGCCATGCGCCACCTGGCCAGATCCGCTACGCCACCGCCCTCCGGGGCCGTGCAGCCCCGGCCGTCCCTGGAGCGCGTCTCTCGCCGGCAACCAGTTGGGCTGAAAACTCATCTGCCCGCCGCTCAAAGCCACCCGCATCACTCCGCAACGATTGTGCAAGGCGATTCGCTGGCTGTCCGATTGTATGGAAATGCAGTCCACTTGGCTGGCGGCTCCTAGGTCATCAGCATGCCGCCGTTGACCGGGATGGTGGCTCCGGTGAGGTAACTGGCCGCGGGCGAGGCCAGAAAAGCCACCACCAGGGCCACCTCTCTGGCCGATCCCATGCGCCCCAGCGGAATTTGGGCGGTGAGTTGGCTCACCTTTTCCGGGGGAAAGGTCTTGGTCAGGGGGGTGTCGATCTGGCCGGGGGCCACGCAGTTGACCAGCACGCCGTGCGCCGCGCCGCTTTTGGCAAAGGACTTGGTGAGCCCCAGCAAGGCCGCCTTGGAGGAGACATAGTGGGCGCCGATGAACACGCCACCGGCCTGCCCCGCCTGGGAAGAGATGAAAATTATGCGGCCCCCACCCGCGGCGCACATGTGGACAAAGGCCTTTTGGGCGCAGAAAAAGGCGCCTTCCAGATTCACGGCCATCACCCGCTCCCACTCCTGTGGGGTGATTTCGGTGATGGGGGTCACCGGCGCCATGGCGGCGTTGTTCACCAGTACGTCCAAGCGGCCCTGTGCCTTCAACACCTGCTCAACCAAACTCATGGCCTGGTTCACCTCGCCCAGGTCAGCCTGGTGCAGGGTGGCCTTACGGCCGAGGGCCTCCACTTCGGCGGCGGTTTGGCGGGCAGCCGCTTCGTTGCGGAAAAAATTGACCGCCACATCGAAGCCGGCCCGAGCCAGGGCCAGGCAGCAGGCCCGGCCGATGCCGCGCCCTCCGCCGGTCACCAGGGCCGCGCCCTTGGCCAACGGTTTGTCCGAATCAGCCGCGATCATCGCTAAACCCTCTCTCCTTGCCCCGGCTCAGGCAAAACAGGCGCGGTCCATCTGGCGCAGGCCGGGGCTGAGACGCACGGTAAAGGGGATCAGATCCAGGATGTTTTGCTGCAAATCCACCCCCTGGGCGATCTCGATGAGTTCAAAGCCGCCGCCGGTTAGTTTCAGCACACAACGCTCGGTGACCACCAGCACCGTTTGCCCCGTTTGACGGGCGTATTCGCCGCTGAAAGTGATCTGCTCCACCTGCTCCACGAACTTTTGGTGCCTGCCCTCGCGTTTTATGGCTATACCATCGGGTTTCATAGCCACTTCCAGACCGCCGGAGTTGAAGGTGCCGCAAAACACGACCTTCTTGGCGTTTTGGGCGATGTCGATGAAACCGCCGCAACCCACGATCTTGTCGCCAAAGCGGCTTACATTGACGTTGCCCTGCCCGTCTATTTGGGCGAAGCCCAGGCAGGTCACGTCGATACCACCGGCGTTATAAAAAAGAAACTGATCATCGTGTCGGATGATAGCCTCCGGATTGGTGGCCACGCCAAATTCTGGTTGCCTGGCGGCGATGCCGCCGCTAACCCCCGATTCCACCGTGAGGAAAACCTCGTTGGTGGCGCCCCTCTCCCCCAGGTCGGCCCCCACCCCTTCGGGTATGCCGGTGCCCAGATTCACCACCGAGCCGGGCGCCAGCTCCCGGGATGCCCGCCGGGCGATGATGCGCCGGGGACCCGGGTCTAGTGGGGGCACCCGGGACATTGGCGAGTTAACTTCCCCGGTGAGGGTGGGGTCGAAGTAACGGTTGACGGTCTGCATGTGGCCGCCAGTGGGTTCCTGGGCCAGGACCACGGCGTCGACCATGTAGCCAGGCAGCACCACCTCGGCCGGGTGCAGGGAGCCTGCCGAGGCCAGACGCTCCACCTGGGCGATGACCACGCCGCCGTGGGCCTTGGCTGCCGCCGCCATGGGCAGCCCTTCCAGGCGCACCGCCTCCCTCTCCATGGTCAGATTGCCCCGTTCGTCGGCCGTGGTGGCCCGCACCAGGGCCACGTGGATAGGGAAGCTGCGGTAGAGTAGCCACTGCTCACCGCTGAGTTCGACCAGCTCCACCAAGTCTTCCCGGGCCGAGGCGCTCATCTTGCCCCCTTCCAGGCGGGGATCGATGAAGGTGCCCATGCCCACCTTGGTCAGGTGCCCCGGCTGGCGGCTGGCGATGGCGTGGTAGAGGCGGGTTATCTGGCCCTGCGGCAGGTTGTAGCCCTCGGTGTGATTGGAGGACACCAGGTCCAGCAGTTGATGGGTGACGCCGTAAAACCCCCCCACCACCCTCTTGAGCAGGCCGGGCTGGGCCAGGTGGTCCAGGCCCAGGTCCTTGCTGTTGCCCTGGGCGCTGGAGAAAACCAGGGTGAGGTCGCGAGGGCGGCCCTTTTGCCGAAAGGCGCGGCCCATCTCGGCCAGGATTTCCTCGGGCGCGGCGGCGAAACCAAATCCCGAGGATGCTATGGTCTGACCATTTTGGATCAGTTCAACCGCTTCGGCGGCAGAGATAAAAGAGGCCAAGCCGTGTTACTCCCTAGAAGCTTATAACGCTGGAGGTGGGTCTTGGTGGCGGATCACCTTGGCCGGCACCCCCACCGCCACCGAGTTGTCGGGCAGGTCCTTGACCACCACCGCGCCTATACCGGTAATCACGTTGCAGCCGATCCTGAGGTGGGGCTGGAGAATACTGCCCACCCCCAAGGTGCAATAATCGCCCACCTGCACATCGCCACCGAACACCACGCCGCCGCCCAACAGGACGTGGTTGCCGATGATGCAGTCGTGGGCGATGACCGTGGAGCCACCCACGAAGACGTTCCGGCCCAGGCGGGCGTGGGGGTGGATCATAACGCCCATCTCCACGATGGCTCCCTCCCCGATGGAGGCGGTGTCGTCGATGAAAGTATGGGGATGGATGGCGCTGACGATTCCCAGCCCGGCCTCGGCCAGCTGTTGGTTGATCTTGGCGCGCAGGTAGTTGTTGCCCATGGCTGCAATGGCCCCGGTGGCCCCCATCTTTTCGGCTAGGGCGGCCGCTTGGGCCACTTCGCCGGCCACGGGCAAACCGTATTTTTCAGAGTCTTTTTTGCCCGGGTCGTCGTCAAGAAAAGCGACAACTTCAATCCGTGGATCCAGTTTTAGGATGTTATAGACCTGGCTACCGTTCTGGCCGGCACCGGCAATCAGGGTTTTTATGGCCATGTTTTCTTTCATACCCAGTCAGTTAGGTGTTGTCTCATAGCGCGAGGATGGTTTCCTCGGCCAACCCCAAGGATTTGAGGTTGTCGGTGATCTCTTGCTCAAAAGCGCAGGTGGTCACCAACACGCCGTCAAATCCGCCTTCGGTCAGTGATTTTGGCGATTGAATCGAGAAGCCATGGAAGTCGCCGCCCCACAGGGTTTGATCATCGTCCACGGCCATGACAAGGCTCAGGCCGCTGTCGTGCATGGCCCGAAATACCACTTCCGCAGTTTCGCCCAGGGGGTAAAAGGCTAATTTCCTCAGCCCCTTGAAATAAAAGTGCGCTAGGCGCTCCCGGACTATATCATAGGCGCTGCCGTGCAGGCTGATCAGTTCCTGGACGTAATCCACTAATAGCGTCCGAAGCCTTTTCTTGCCGTCTTGGGTCAGGCGGTAAACCCGCCCGGACCTCTCGGGGTCTGGCTCAATCCAACCGGCCTCGCCAAGGCGCGCGGCATAGCCTTCGAGCATCTCCCGACTCAACGAGCGGGAAGCATCATCGCTGGGCAACACTAGGCCGGAGGTCTCGATGCCGCGCAACACCGACAGTTCGCGCAGTAAAGACGACGGCCGCAGGAATTGATTGAACTCGAGATTATTAAACATGTTTTTCGTCCGTATACCTTAAGTAGCGGTCAGGCGGTTTCAGCCTGACCCGTTTCTTGCTTGAGAAAACCAACGGTTTTTTGCAGTCCCTGCCGGAGGCCCGTTTGAGGACGAAAATCCGTGGCCGCCACCAGCTTGTCGATTTTGGCCACAAAGTCACCCGTTTCGGTGCGAGCCTGATTTTCCGGCCACGGCACGTGTTCAATATTTCCCGCTCCCGTGGTCTCCACTACGGCCCGGGCCATTTCGACCAGGGTGGTGCCCTCTCCGCTGCCGGCGTTATATACTTGACCCTCCATTTCCGGCAGCAGGGCGCAACGCAAGAATATTTCGGTCAAGTCATCGATATATAAGTAATCCCGTAACTGGGCTCCATCCCCGAAGACTTTGATGGTGTCGTTTTTCATAGCCAGATATAGAAACCAGTTGACGATGCCGTAGTTGCCACCCTGGATCCTCTGCCTGGGGCCATAGGGATTGGTGATGCGCAGGCACACCGTGGACAGGCCATATATCTGGTTGAACAGGCGGTGATATTGCTCCACGGTCAGTTTGTGGATGCCGTAGATGGAAAGTGGCTTCAGGGGGGCATTTTCATCCACGGGAACCGGTAAATTGCGTTGATAGACCAAGCGAGAGCTGGCGAAGACGATTCTGGCGCGGCGGTTTATCGCCCGGCAGCTCTCCAGCAGGTTTAACTGCCCCAAACAACTTATGTCGAAATCCATGGCCGAGTTCTTCAGGCCGGCGCTGACCCCTACCTGGCCGGCCAGGTTGAAGATGTAATCCTTCCCGGCCAACAGGCGGCGCATCGTGTCCACGTTGCGGATGTCGTCGATGACAATCTCCGTGTTGTTGGTTATGCCATCCAGATTTACGGGGTTGCCTCCGTTTTGCGGCAGCATGGCATCCAGGATGGTCACGCGGGCCCCCAGGCTCACTAGGCGGTGGGCCAAGTTGCTGCCGATGAAGCCCATTCCGCCGGTGATGAGCACCTGGGAGCCATCGAAGTCTTGTCTCATGTCCTGTTTCATGACCATTTTGCGTCCCGGCCCTGCTTGATCCATCATCTATGTCTCATGTTTCAGGGCGGTTGACTTGGTGCCCATGAAAAACAGCGCTCCGGCCATGAAGTGAGAACGTTTCCGGCCGGCCCCGAAAAAATCCAGCCAACTAATTGGCCACACCAGCCATCCCGTCAACCATTTGACCGCCCAATACATGTGCGGGTTTTTGAACCAGACCGCCGGGAACTCGCTCATCATGTCGCACAATCCGGAGGCGGGCCCGGCCGAAACGCCTGCCGATGTTTCCTGGAATTCACCCAGGAGCTGCCTCAACCCGGCCAGGGTATAACGGCGAAAATCTTCTGGATCCTGGTGATAATGTTGCACAAAAGGCGTTTCCACATAAACGGCGCCACCTGGCCGGAGGACCCTTTGCACTTCCCGCACTATGGCATCCGGGTCGGCTACGTGTTCCAAGACACCCTGTATGATTACCCCATGCACGGTCCCGTCGCCAAAGGGCAGATGGTGGGCATCGGCGATCACCCCGAGGTGGCTTGTGTAGCCTATGTCCAGTCCGATCAAACCATTGAGCACCTTGGGACTCATGCCTTTGAGGTTGGTTTTACCCCTGATGCCGCTGCCTACGTCCACCGTGACCGGGTTGGGACTTAGCTTTTCCAACAACGCACATAACTTCTCCCGGTTGGCGCGGGCGCCCTTGAAGAAAAAGGGATGGGGTGGCCGCAAGGCCATTACCAGCTTTTGCATCCAGGGACGCTGGGCCAACTTATCGCGCAAGGCGGTGTTTTCAGCGGCCTCGGCGAATTTTTGCAGCTGGCTTTGCGACTCTTGCCGCAACATCACCGGGACGTTAGCAATTACCTCGAAAGACCTGCGGCATTGGCTGCAAACTAGATCATCATGATGGCGTTCCACCGGAGCGTGGCAATCGGGGCAGGCCAGAATTTTGCTCAGTTCCTCACTCACCATCAAGTCAAGCCGCTCCTATCCGCAACCCTGATGTCAAATTTCCGCTGGCGTGGCGAACATGCTGGTCAGGCCCCCGTCGACCACCAGGGTGGAGCCGGTGATGAATCCGGCGTCAGTCGAGGCCAGAAACGCCACCGCCGCCGCTACGTCGTCCGGAGCGCCCAGGCGGCGCAAGGGATGGTGCTTCGCCAGGCGCTCCAGGAGGGCTTGGGGGTCATTTTCCTCTTCCAGCCAGAGCCGCCAGATGTCGGTTTGGATGTAACCAGGCAATATGGCGTTGACCCGGATGCCTTCGGGGCCCCATTCCAGGGCCAGGGATTTGGTGAAGCCCAGCAGCCCTGCCTTGGCCGCGGCGTAGGCCGTCCGGTGGGCCTGGGTGTTGCGGGCATGGATGGAGGCGATGTTCACCACCGAAGCGGCGGGCGAGCGTTTGAGCCAGGCATGGGCGTGCTTGCTGCAGATGAAGGCCCCGGTCAGGTCCACCGCCAGGGCCCGTTCCCAGTCGGCCAAGTCGGTCTGTTCGCAAGGGGAGGACAGGTCCAGCCCCGCGTTGTTCACCAGGACGTCGATCCCGCCGAAATGATCGGTGGCGGCCTTGGTGAAGGCCTCCGCGTCGCTCTCCCGGGAGACATCGCCCCAAACCGCCAAGGCCTGGCCCCCAAGGTCCAGCACCGCCTGGGCCGTTTGGCGGCAGCCATCCTTGTCAATGTCCTGGGCGGCCACGCGGGCCCCTTCCCGGGCCAGACGCAGGGCCACGGCCCGGCCTATGCCGCCGGCCGCCCCGGTTACCAGGACCACCATGTTCTTAAATCTCATTGGCGCCCTTTGCATGGGTCACCGGTATGCCGCCGGCGCCCATAAACTCCGGCATGGTGGCGTGATTGCCATGGGTTATGCCTTCGCGCCTAATCAAGCAGCACACGGTGCGTAAGATTATTCTAAAGTCCAATCCTAAAGAAGCCGTTCGCACATATTTTGCATCCCAGGCAAATTTATCCTCCCAAGTCAAGGCGTTGCGTCCCATCACCTGGGCCAGGCAGGTGAGGCCGGGCCGCACCTGGTGGCGCACCCATTGCTCTTGACTGAAACGGTCCCGGTATAGCTCCGGCAGGGGCCGGGGGCCCACTAGGCTCATGTCGCCCTTGAGCACGTTAAACAACTGGGGGAGCTCGTCGAGGCTGGCTCCGCGCAAAAGGACACCAACCCTAGTGAGCCGCTCGGAGTCGGGCAGCGGTTTATGGTCTGCGTCAAAGGCGTCGCGCATGGTCCGGAATTTGTAAAGCTTGAACACAACGCCGTCTTTGCCCAGGCGATTCTGGGTGAACAGCACCGGCGAACCAAGATAGATTCGCACCACGGCGGTGGTCACGAGCAATAAGGGTAGAGCCAGAATCAGCCCGGCAAATGAACAAATTATGTCCAATGCCCGTTTAATACAGCACTCCTTACAGCCCAAATAAAAATATTGTCACCCGGGGCCCCATTCGAGGAGCTAATTGCGGGCTCCGGGAGCGAACTCTTTGCAAACAGAAAGCAAGCAACGCTCCATATGCAATGCGCATTTCCAACGGTCAAAATACTTTTCCACGAATAATCTACCACGATTTCCCATCGCTGCGGATTCTTGTTTGTTTTCCCGCAACCAAACCATGGCTTGCACCAGTTTCTCGGCATCGCCCGGAGGAACAAAAATTCCCGCCCCGGCCTTTTCCAACACCTCGCGGGCAACTCCGTCAACCAATAGGAGCAAGGGACGGCCGCAGGCCATGGTGTCGAAGACCTTGTTGGGATAGACCGTCTTGAACAGCGGTATGTCCAACAGGGTGACCACGCCGGCGTCGGCGGCGGCCAGAAACAGGGGCACTCGTTGTTTTTTTTGGGGGCCGGTAAAGATAACGTTGTCGAGATTCTTTTGGCGGCAAAGGCTGCGCAGGCGTCCGCCATCCTTGCCCTCGCCAACCAGCATAAAGGCCAGCCCCTGGTCACGGCCCATCTCGGCGGCCGCCAAAATGGTGTCGATGTCATTAGCCATGCCCAGGGAACCTGTGTACACCCCTACGATCTTGCCCTCCAGGCCGAATTGGCGCCGGATGCCGCCACCGTCCAGGCCGGGGCGAAACACCTCCAGGTCCACGCCGTTGGGGACCAACTCAATTTTGGAAGCGGGCAGTCCCAGCGACTCCAGGTGGGGCCGAAAGCCCGGCGAGTTTATGACTATCTTCTTGGCTGAACGGTAGAGAGTTTTTTCCACCAGGCGTGCCAGTTGGATCAGCAAACGGTTTTTGATGAAACCCAGATGGATGGCCACCTCGGACCACAAGTCCCGCACCTCGAAAACGAACAAGGAACGCTTAAGGCCGGCGGCCAGCCAAGCGACTATGGCCACCGACAATGGGGGGGTGGCTCCCACTATCACGTCGAACCTGCCGGCGAACAGGGCAGTTATCAGGCTGGTGAACATATAGGAAATGAAGGTGATTAGCCGGGTGAAATAGCTGCCGTGGTAGCCGCGATAAGACCATGGCCGCAGCACCGTAAAGCCGGCAGGGTGCTTTTCGCGGCGCAAAAAAAGCCCTTTTGTCCCTTCAGCCACCTTGCCTCCGTGGAGGTAGCTGAAACCCCCGGCGATTATGGTGACCTGGTGGCCATCATCCACCAATTGCTTGGCGAAATCGTAGGGACGGCCGCTACCTTCTTCATTGGCGGAAGGAAAAGTCTGATGCATGAACAACACCCTCAAAGGCCACGACTCCCTTCTGCCTGCTTCCAGGCTTGGTCCACATCGAGCTGGTCGGCCAGCTTCCCCTCCAGACGCAAGCGGCGCACCAGGGGCTCCCGCGGCAGGGCCGGCTCCAGGCAACACTCTACTCGCGCGGAGACTTCTTCCCCCTGCAACTCCAATACCGGTGACTGACTGCGTACCACGGGCAGCGCGGGGGCGAACAGGCTCCAAAAAACGACCGACCGGCCACTGGAGGCCAATTCTAGGGCCAGAGCCGGCTGCCGGTGCTGGTAGTGCGGCGCTTGCCAGCCCCTGGGGCTGTCGGGGGCTGCGCGCGTCAGCGAGGCCTTCCCGCTGGCGCCCCACACCCCCAGGCATAGATGATAAGCACCTTTGTCAAACTGTAGGCCGAGGCGGCCCGCTTCCGGGCTCCATTCATATTCCGTATCCGGCAGCAGCCAGTGCAGTTTATAGACATGGGGCCCCGGGCTTTGCAAGCGGTCCAGCACCAGCCACCATCCGCGGCCCAGGCTGACCAGGGCGCGCAGGTGATTCACCGGCTGGTGCAGGCGGCTGTATCCGTGATGCTCGCCCTGCCAGTATTGCAGATGCCCATGGGGGGAAGCCAGGCTTGGGCCCGGTACACAGCGTGGCCAGGGCATCCACAAAAAGCGGGAAAAACGCTTCATCTGGTCCTGGCCGTCCACCGATACGGTGTTGTGATAGCGGGTGCCCACCAGGGGATTGTCCCATGGCGGCTGGGCATTATAGGAATAGGTTCCCGAGTCCAGGGCCACGTTTTCTCCCCGCCACCAAAGGTCCACGTGCAGGAGATCGGCGTGCCCCGGCCGGTGGCGGAAATTGGCACAACGGGTCATGGCGAAGCCCTGCTCGTCACGCAGGGTGTAGTAGCCACCCTCCCGGGCCGAGAGATTAGCCGGGCGGAGCGCCTCGGCCGGGGCCGGTAGGGCTTCCGGGCCGAAAAGCCATAAGGCGTCCTCATCCCAGGGACCCGCCGGATACAGCCGTCGCCCGGTTAGGCACAGATGCATGGCCTGCAGCAGGGGCCGGAAATCGGCGGGTTGGCAATTGTTCAGAGGAAGCAGATTGGAACTGTCGTTTTGCCCGTAAATGGGTAGGCGCCCCGTGGCTTGGTCCTGCAATTGGAAAAGGAAATCCACTGAACGGGCCAGGTGCTCCCGCAGGGAGCCGCTGAACGGCGCGTGGTTCAACTCACCCAGGCGCAGGGCCCATAAGTAAGTTTGGAGCATCAGGCGATGGTAGCCGAAGGAGTGTTGGCAAAAAGCGCCGTCGCCATAAATCAGTTCCCGCCCGAGCTTTTCCAAAAGGGATTGCCCGAGGCGTTGCCAACCCCGCGCTGCCTTGAACTCGGGAAAGAGGGTGCCCAAGGTGAACAATCCCATGGCCTCGCTGGTGCCGTGGTTGTTCTGCTGGTTAAGGGCATAGGACAGATTGGCCTCTATGCGGTGGCCGAAGACGCCCATCATCTGGACCAGCTGGGCCACCCGGCGGGGGGTGCTGGCGGGCGAGCCCTCGAAACCATACAGTCCGAAACACCAGGCCATAATACGGAAGCTGATTTCCTGGCCGCATTTCCAGTTGACGCCTGCCTGGGGTGGGTTGCACCGCCGCCAGTCCTCCACCTGAGACCAGAAAAATTCGGGCAGCCTCTGGTCCCCATTGCGCCAATAGGCCCTGACCAGGGGATAGGTGAAACCGAAACGGCTCAACTCCCAGATGCATTTGATGTCGCCGAAGGCGAAATCGTCCAGGCGGGCCCAGTGGATGTTTTCAGGGGCCCGCTGCCCGCTCAAGGCATTGCGATGCCAATCCAGGGGCAGCCCCAAATCCTGGGGCGCGCCGGAAAAGAAGCGGATTCGCCCATGCAATATTTGCCGGGCCTGTGCCTGTGGCCCGCTTGCCTCCGCATCGTAACCCTCGAACATATCTTGGTAGCTGTGCTTTTGGTTGTGTCTAAAAAAGAAGGCCGGGCCTTGTTTGCGACGATGGTGATAAAAATTGTCAGGGTCGCCGAGGGAAGTGGGATGCAAATTGGAAGATAGGGGGTGGGCGGACCATTGGGACAGGGGTAGGCGGCGAACGAAGTGACCGCTTTTTAGCTTCAGATAATAAAAAGTCCGCCTGATAATCCAACCGGCGCCCATGTGGCGTTTAATTTGAAGCAGCCGCCGGAAATTGTTGCCGATGTCAATCATTTCCTGGACAGACTGCCAAACCCCGTTTTGACTGGTGATCCTTGACCGGTGCCGCATGCACAGCTGTTTTGATAGGCAAAAGGTTTCAAGCCTTTCCCAAGGATTGCCGTGAAGCCTTTGAGGAATCTATCGCACATCGGCTTTTTTATGGGTTGTAATCGCCGTGCGCACATAACGGGCGTAGTCGGTATTCTCAAAACCCTCAGTGGCTTTCTCGGCCTGCCGGGGATAAATGTATCTTATGTTCAAGGCTATTTCCTCCAGGCGCGCCACCTTTAAACCATGCCGGTCTTCCATTATACGAATAACGTTGGATGATTCCAGCAAGGAACTGGGAGTGCCTGCGTCCAGCCAAGTGTAGCCTCGTCCCAGAAGTTCAGCCTTTAGCCGACCCTGACGCAAATAGACATTATTGACGTCGGTTATTTCATATTCACCGCGCGCCGAATGGCTCAAGGAAGCCGCTATCTCTATAACGTCATGGTCATAAAAGCAAAGCCCGGTTACGGCCAAACTTGACTTGGGCTGCTTGGGCTTTTCCGTTATGGTCAATACTTCGCCTTGGGACCCCAATTCCGCGATGCCAAATCTTTTCGGATCCTTTATCGGGTAAAGAAAGATCGTGCCGCCTTTGTTGTTTACTACCGAACGTTGCAAAGTGTTGATTAGCCCCACGCCAAAGAAGATGTTGCCACCCAATATCAAAGCAACTGGCTGACCGTCAATAAACGCTCTTCCGATAATAAATGCTTGAGCGAGCCCCTCGGGTTTTGGCTGGACAGAATAGCTTATTTTCAATCACAATAAAGAGCCGTCACTCAATAATTTATTGAAAAGTGATTGTTCGCCGGGCAGGGTTATTATTAAAATATCGCGAATGCCTGCCAACATTAGCACGGAAAGAGGGGAATAGATCAAGGGCTTGTCGTAAACCGGCACGAGTTGTTTGCTTATCGCCAATGAAGTTGGGTAAAGCCGGGTGCCGCAATCGAATCTCCCCTCCAGCCGTACTTGTTGCAATTCTAAGTATCTTTTAAATCCTCGATTAATCCCAAACGTTCTCCTCTGTATTTTTTTTCAAGTATGTCTTGCCACCATATCCGGTTTTGAATGTACCAGCTAACGGTTTTGGCTAAACCAGAATCGATATTCTCCTTGGGTTTCCAACCCAGTTCATTTTGAAGTTTGGAGCAATCGATGGCATAGCGGAAATCATGGCCGGGGCGATCGTTGACAAAAGTCACCAGTTGGGTATACGGGATGTGCGGCGATTTCGGCATTTGCGCACGCATTTCTTTGCATAATTTGTGAATAATCTCTAAGTTGGTTAGCTCACAATTGCCGCCCACATTATACGTGTTCCCGACTCTGCCTCGACGCAAGATAGTTACCAGCGCCTCCGCGTGATCCTCCACGTAGAGCCAATCGCGGATATTGTCGCCCTTACCGTAAACCGGCAGTGGTTCGCCGGCCATGGCTTTAATAATCATTAGCGGAATGAGTTTTTCCGGGAATTGATAAGGCCCAAAGTTGTTCGAGCAGTTGCTTATAATGACAGGTAGGCCGAATGTTTTATGCCAGGCTCTTGCCAGGAGGTCGCTGGAAGCCTTGCTGGCCGCATAAGGAGAATTAGGGCGATAGGGCGAATTTTCACGGAATTTATCGTCCTGGCCCAAAGAGCCGTACACCTCATCGGTGGAGACGTGAAGGAAGCGGAAGCCTTCCCTAGCGTCCGCAGGCAGTTTTTGCCAGTATCGAAAAGAAATTTCCAATAAATTGTAGGTGCCCACGATGTTGGTATTGATGAATTCTCCAGGCCCTTCGATGGATCGATCCACATGGGATTCGGCGGCCAGATGCACGATGGCTGTAGGTTGGTATTTGTCAAACAGCCGGCTGACGGCGGGACCATCGCAGATATCGGCCAATTCAAAACAGTAGTTGGGATCGTTCTCCACCGAGGCCAAGGAGTTGAGATTGGCCGCATATGTTAGTTTGTCCAGGTTGACCACCTGGTACTGGCCTTGGAAGATAAGCCGCCGGATCAAGGCTGAACCGATAAATCCAGCGCCTCCTGTAACGATAATTGTTTCCATGCACAACCAATCCGATGGAATCGATATCCCTCATTATAGTTAAGGAGGCAAATAATCATTGTCGGGGCCCAGTATTTAAATGCCAATGTTCCTCGAGCTTAAGAAATTTTTTCCGCCACAAGCGTATAAGAAATACAAAAATACTGATGGCCGGGTACACGCGACAAAGCCCGTCCCATGATCAGCGCCAGGCCACCTGCCGGAGGGTTTCTAAAAAACAATGGCGGAAACATACAGTGGGTTTTTAGCCACAATATTTTGAAACCGTTATTTTGCAACACTTTCACGAGCTGTTTTGGGCTGAGTACTCCAGGACGCCTGCGTGAGGGAATAAGCTTCCAGATCGACCCCTGATTGCCGTCGGATATCATTAACCGCCCACCCGTGCGCAACGCCTTGGCCAAGCGGGGAATGATAACCGCCGCCGGCTTCATCAGGTTGAACGCAAAAAGCGAGTAAATACCATCCAAGGGGGCAATTGAGTCGATATCCATGTCAAAGGCGTTTTCATAAGAAAAATTCACCCGCAACCCGCTTCTTTGAGATTCATATAGCAACTTGCGTTTGTTACATATAGAGATCAATTCCGCATCATAATCCACCCCTATCACATCAGCTCCTAACAAGGCAAGCAGCAGGGATGTTTGTCCGGTGCCGCAGCCCAAGTCCAATATTTTGGGGTGGGGTTGCATTGCCATGAGGTGCTTTACCGCTTCGACCCACAGGGGCAAAAAATGATGCAAGTAGAAGGGGCGGGTCCTGTCGTCGAGGTAGCGGCCCAAAAGGGCCGGGTTTTGCAGTCTTATCAAATCATTTTTTTGGAAAACGCGGCCTTGCATTTCCAAGGGCAGATTCTCCAGGAACCGAGCCACCTCCGCAAAGCCGATCCCGCCTGGTTCAAGGGGCAGATACAAGCTTTGCGCCCTGTTCGAGGCGTTGGCATAAATGGTTTTGTGTAGATCGTTCATTTCAATTCTTCTAGGACGAGAGAGCGCAGCTTCCGGTCAGTCAAAGTGGCAAAGGGGGTATACCACAACCGTCCCATATCGTTGGGACCTTGAGGGAGAAAGACTTGAGCATACTGAAATAACCGCAAAGGCAAAAAGTCTCTTTGGTATCGGGCCAATACGGTCCATTCTCTTCCGCCGCGCGATGCCCACAGGGCGGCGTGTTTGCCTTGGTTGACCCGGCTGGGCTCCACGGCGGTGGAGAAAAAAAGCCACTCGCCTACTCGGCATCCCCAAAAGACCGAACCGCCCACTCTTTGCAAGGCGGTCACTTGGCCGGTGCGGCGTTCCAGGCGGTAAAGATGATTTGGCTCCGAGGGGGCATCCGAGCCAAAGTATACATAATCCCGCGTGAAGATCAGTTGCACCGCCCTCGCCTGCTGGCTGCCGCCATGCATTATATCAACTGTTTGAAACCCGTCGGACGATTTCAGGATCAGTGCCTCGTGGTCCTCGTCCCCGGTGGTGGCCCACAGGCAATCCTCATAAGGGTCGTAAAAAACTCCATGGATGTGCCGCACCCTTTTAAAAGCATGGACGGGCCGCCAACTCACGCCGTTATCATCCGAAGCGAAGACGTGTACGGGGCGACGTTGGGGATTGCCGCAATATTCGCCATAGTAAACGGTGCCTTGCGGCGTAGCGCATATACATAGGGGCCGCGAACCCATCAGGTTTGCATGACCGGCCCGCCATCGGCGTTTTCTAAGCTGGTAGCTGAATATCCGCCGGTTGGCAAATACCACCAGGTGGTCCGAAAGGGGCAGGACGTGGTGGACCCCCCAGCGCAACAACCGCCGGGAAAGGTCGAAACGCATCAGGGAGCGGTCCCGGAAGCCACAGGGTACTATGGCCTCAACACGCCAAGTCAGGCCGCAATCGCCACTGGTCAACAAGGCCGGTCCCCTGGAACCCCAGAGTGTTTGGTTGCGAATATAATGCACCCGGTATGGAAATAGTTTGCCCATCACGGTAGCAGACCCCGCCGGGCCATCTCCCGCAACAAGGTGCCCAGCCGGGCCTGCCAGGTGTGGTTTGCCTCCACCTCTTGACGGGCCCTGGCGGCAATTCGCCGGGAGCGCTCCGGGTCGGCCGCCATTTCTTCGATTTTATCCGCCAGGTCTCGCGCGTCGTCGGGCTGATAGAGCAGGCCGCGCTCCCCCCGGCCCAGCAGCTCCGCCACCGAGGGGATGTCGGCGCCAATGATCGGCTTGCCTGCGGCCATATATTCGAAGAGCTTAAGCGGTGATTGGAACTTGTTGTCCGGAGACTGGGGGCACACCAATATATCCATGGCGCCCAAAAAATCGGGAACCTGCTCGAAATCCAGGTTGCCGTGGTCAAAAACCCATTCACGGTTGAACAGGGTTTCTTGCAAAGCGGGCCGCAGTGGGCCGTCTCCCGCCAGGTGCAGCTGGGCATCCAAGCCATTGTCCCGGGCCAGGGCCACGGCCTGTGCCAGCACGTCGAGGTTGTAGTGGGCTTTGAATACCCCGGCGTAGCCCACCTTAATGGGGCCGCATTCCGGAAGCGCACTGTCGGGCAGTTGGGGCTCGGCAAACAATTCCGGCCGCACCGCGTTGGGCATCAAGAACATTTTTGCGGTTATCCGGCGGCCAAGCAGGCCAGCCATCTGCTCCATGAGGTTCCGGGAAACACAGACCAGCAGGTCGGCCTGGGCAAGGGCCCGCGATTCCAGGGGACTCAGCCAGCCCCTTCGGGAACTGCCGATACTGTTGACTTCCAGCACCAGTGGAATACGGCCCGTAATGGAGCGCAAACGGCCGATCCAGGGGGCGAAGCCCACCGAGTACCGGCAATATACAAAGTCATAGTTTTCGAGGCCCACGATTTTTTTCAGCGATGACAAGACATGAAGGTTCCAAAGCTGGCGCCCTAGGATGCCATGGGCGGCGCTGGGCAGGATCAGATAGCGGCGGCTGGCGTTTTCCAAGACGGGATCTGGCTCCTCGGCCACGATGTCCACGGCATAGCCTTGTTCCGCCAGGGCCTCCACCACCCCGTAGGCATGGGATATATGGCCGCCCACGTGACCGGTTTGGCTGAAAAAGCCGGGGACAGGCAACACATACAGCAGCGCCCGGTTGGGGAGGCCGCCGGTGCCTTGGTTTGGATCGCTAGCAGGCAAATGTAAAGCCGATGATCATGGTTTTTGCCCGGCTATGGTGTCCACGCGGCCGGCATGAGTCTACGATATACGCCGGCAATCATTCCCGGCAACCAGTCAGCACGCGTTGGTAAAGCTCCAATAGTTTCCGCGACTCCAGTTCCCAGCAGTTTTCCTTGGCCGCCGCGAAGCCGCAATTCCGGTATGTTTGCCAACCCTCCCGGCTGGCCAAGATTTTTTCGATGGCCCGGGCCAGAGATGCGCCGTCCTGCGGTTCGAACACTTCACCGGAGCGGTAGTACGCCAGGAACTCGCTGATGGGCGGCATATTTGCACCTACCGTGGGCAGTCCCGCCGCAGCGTATTCATATAGCTTATTGGGCGCGCAGTAGTAATTATTGCGGCAAACGTTCTGGTAAATGACAATCCCTATTTGTGCCGAACAGGTGATGGGGAACAGTTGATCCTCTTGCACCGCTGGGTGAATGAACAGGCGGTCCCCCACCCCCAGGCTGGTTCCCACTTCCCTGATTTTGTTCAGGTAGTCCTCCGGCCCGCCCCCCACCAGCACCAGGGCCACATCCGCGGGCAAATGGGACAGCGCCTCCACCGTCACCTCCAAGCCCCGGGAAGGCTGTATGCTCCCCTGGTGCAGGCAAACGTGTTTCAAGGCCGGATTGCGGGAGGTAACGTATTCCGTCAAGTATCGGCTGGGCGTGAATTGACGCGCCATGGGCATATTGCTGATAACGGTAGGCAAATAGGGCGCACCATATTCCCGGAACATAATCTGGGCCCTCTGCCGGTTACAGGCTATGATTCCGTCGCAAAATTTCATTAACCCAGTCTCCAGCAGGCCGTTTATCTTGTGCCATAAAAGCCTTACATAGGGCTGGGAATCCCGGTAGAGTTCATGGGCATCGTAAATTAGTTTGGCTCCGGTGATGGCCTTTACCATAACTCCCACCGGCAAGGCCGAATCCTCGTGAACGTGCACAATGTCGGGGCGCAGGCGCAGGCAAAGTTGGGTTGTGCGCATCAGGGCTTCGGCGTATCGCGCCGCATAGCCCAACTGGCCACGTTTTAATTTGGTGGACCAGGCCAGCGGCGCCCATTGCACATCGAATCCCAATTTATCACGTTCAGTCCGGCGGTCAAAATCTCGGTGACGGCGGTCTATGCCCACCACGGTTAGCTCGTATTTTTCCTGGGCCGACCTGGCGGCGCGCATCACCCGGCCGTCCTGGAAAACTTCGTTGAATATCACCATGCACAGCTTGGGCTTG
>Ga0180009_10000970_pt1 | contig 36348 bp, 29 predicted proteins | sample OS_PC_MetaG_FD_123537 | JGI IMG/M metagenome (GOLD analysis project Ga0180009, IMG submission 123537) | Groundwater microbial communities from the Aspo Hard Rock Laboratory (HRL) deep subsurface site, Sweden - OS_PC_MetaG | ecosystem: Environmental > Aquatic > Deep subsurface > Groundwater... | reverse complement strand
GGGGTTTTTTTATTACCATGAAGACTATACAGGATTTATATCAACGCTACCTGGCCTCACCGAAAATATCGACCGATACCAGAGGCGATGTGCAGGACAGCTTGTTTTTCGCCCTTTCAGGGGGAAATTTTAACGGAAACACTTTTGCCAAACAAGCACTCATAAAAGGTGCACGGCTGGCTGTTATCGATGACCCGACATTGGATGAACAAAACGGTCAGTATTTCGTTGTACCGAACGTACTCGAAGCGCTTCAAAACCTGGCACTTTATCACCGCGAGTCAACCAAGGTTACCGTGATAGGCATCACCGGATCGAACGGAAAGACTACCACGAAAGAGCTTATAGCCAAAGTGCTTGAAACAGAAAAGGAAATCATCGCGACGCAGGGAAATTTCAATAACCACATCGGAGTGCCTCTTACCTTGCTGCGCATTACCTCAAAAACGCAAATTGCAGTAGTGGAAATGGGAGCTAATCACCAGGGAGAAATTGCGGTGCTTTGTGAGCTTGCACGACCTAATCTGGGGATTATAACCAACATCGGGAAAGCACACCTGGAAGGAATGGGCGGATTTGAAGGCGTGATCAAAGCAAAAAACGAACTCTACCAATACCTAAAAACCAACAATGGAACTGTTTTGGTGAATGCCGACGACTCTCTCCTCATGGATTTGAGCGAAGGAATGCATCGCATAACCTATGGTTTGGGAAGTGGTGAAACCAACGGGTTGATGACCAAGGAGCTCCCGGCATTAAAAATGACAATCACCGACCAGCACCACACCAAATTTGAAGTCAATACAACACTTTATGGCCATTACAATATTCCCAATATTCTGGCAGCGGTGGCTATAGGTCAGTATTTCAGGATAAAAAATAAAAATATCTCAAAAGCCATCGCAAGCTACATTCCTTCCAACAGCCGATCGCAGAAGATGGCAACAGAAACTAACTTGCTGTTTCTGGATGCTTACAATGCCAACCCGGTAAGTATGCGTGAAGCCATCTTAAGCTTTCACAAAATGAATAACACCAACCCCTGGTTTGTTTTGGGCGACATGTTTGAGTTGGGTGAAGCTGCACACGATGAGCATAAGCAAATTATCGATTTATTGCTGCAGTTGAAAGCAAAACATGTTATTCTGACTGGAAAAAACTTTACCTCCTGTCTGGACGAAACACAATTCAGGGGTTTTGAGACCACCGACGATGCACTCATTTTCTTACAGAACAATCCCATAAGCAACGCACAAGTTCTGGTAAAAGGTTCCCGTGGCATGCAATTGGAGAAATTGATACCTGCCCTGTGAAGACGCGAAGTCTAACGGTAATTGGCGTGATGTCGGGTAGCTCACTCGACGGAATCGATCTGGCTTTGTGCCGGTTCTCCTTCGAGGGAATCAGATGGAATTTTAAGGTTGAAGCCACCTCAACCTACAATTATCCTGCGGAATGGACTCAAATGCTTAAAACGGCCCCCCAGCTACCAACCAAAGACTTATTTGCGCTAAACACCAAATACAGCCAATACATAGGCAAACGAATCGTTGAATTCATCAGCACCTTTAAACTACAACCGGATTATATTGCCTCGCATGGCCACACGGTGTTTCACGAACCCGCCCAAGGCTTTAGCTATCAGATGGGCGATGGAGCACTTTTAGCTCAAATCACTAAGGTGGCCACAATAAGTGATTTCAGAAACAAAGACATAACTCATGGTGGTCAGGGAGCCCCGTTGGTACCAATCGGTGATGAGTTACTTTTTGGAGATTACAAAGCTTGTCTTAATGTGGGGGGTATAGCCAACATCTCGTACCGGGAAGGTGATCATCGGATTGGTTACGATATCTGTGGTGCGAATCAATTGCTTAACGGATTGAGCGAAAAAATAAACCTGCCCTATGATGACGAAGGCCGTATTGCTTCAACAGGCAATGTAATACCAGAACTACTGGGTCATCTCAATGAAAACGAATTTTTCCAAAAACCTTATCCAAAGTCGCTAAGCAACCAGTTTGTTCAACAATATCTGGTTAGCCCCTTACTGGATTACAATGCTGAAATACCTGATAAAATGGCGACAGCCGTTGAGCATATTGCTTTGCAGGTTGCGGCTATACTCGACAAGTTAAGCCCTGGAAATGTATTGGTGACGGGGGGCGGAGCAAAAAACCGCTTTCTGATTAAAACCTTAGCTCAACTTACCCCACACATGTTGGTGGTTCCTCACGAAAAGTTAATCGATTTTAAGGAGGCCATCGTGTTCGCTTTCATGGGAGCACTTCGTGTAAATGAAAGCGTCAATTGTCTGGCTTCTGTAACTGGAGCCAGACAAGACAGTGTTTGTGGCAGAATCGACTTGCCATAAAAAAAGCCGCCCCTCAGAGCAGCTTTTCTTTCAACTTTTTAGTGACTTAAATATGTCCGGTAAGATACATCTGTACATAGTAAGTAGCAATCCCAGCAAAATAGCCTAACATAGCCAGCAAGCTGATCTTTTTCATGTACCAGATAAAGTCGATTTTTTCAAGAGCCATTGCGGCAACACCGGCAGCTGAACCAATGATCAGTATGCTACCACCTGTTCCGGCTGTAAAGGCAAGTAATTCCCAGAAAATACCGTCAACTGCAAAATGTCCAACCTCGGCAATGGGATACATCCCCATAGCGCCTGCCACCAGTGGTACGTTGTCAACTATGGAGCTGAGTAGCCCGATGGCCGTGTTAATCACATAAATGTTTTCATTGGTCACTTCATTGAGCCACACCGACAACAAACCAAGCTGACCAGCTGTTTGCAAAGAAGCTACGGCAGAAAGAATTCCCAGGAAGAAAAGTACGGTGGGTATGTCAACTTTTTTAATCACACCTACCACGGTAAGTCTGCGTTTGTCCTCATAAACCTTGGTTCGGTGAAGGAGGTCGGTAAGCACCCACATCACACCCAGACCGAGTAGCATGCCCATGTAGGGAGGAAGGTGGGTAATGGTTTTGAAAACAGGGACAAATAACAGTGATCCAACGCCTACGAAAAGCATCAGTTTACGTTCGAAAGGTGTAGTGAACTCACGTTCCTGATTTTCTGATAAATGTGGGCGGGATATTGTACCTTTCATGGTAAACGACAACAAAATAACCGGAATGAGCATGGTGACCAAGCTGGGCAATATCACCATGATAATGATGTTCACAGCGGTAACCTGACCTCCAATCCAAAGCATGATGGTGGTCACATCGCCGATGGGTGACCAGGCACCTCCCGCGTTTGCAGCCAGCACAACCATTGAGGCAAAGAACCAGCGTGTTTGTTTGTCGCCAATAAGCTTTTTGAGCAACGTTACCATTACGATAGTGGTGGTGAGGTTGTCGAGTGCTGCCGACATGAAAAAGGTTAGAATGCTAACAATCCAAAGCAGTTTTACCTTGTTGGTGGTGGTGATTTTGTCGGTGATCAGTTTGAACCCCTGATGTTGGTCAATAATTTCAACAATGGTCATAGCACCGAGCAGGAAGAACAAGATTTCGGAAATCTCACCCAGATGCTCGATTATTTGATGATGAACAATAAAATCCAGATAAGTGTGATGAGAAATCTCAAAAGTAGATCCGGAAGCCGCAGCAAGAATTCTGCTTTCTTCAATAAAATGGTTCCACGAAGCACTTACGCCTGAGGTGAGAATGTCCTCTGCTCCCAGAATAAAGGCTACCCAGGTTAAGGAACCAATAAGCAAAGCCGAAGCTGCTTTATCAATTTTCAAAGGATGTTCGAGGGCAATCATCAAATAACCCACAACAAAAATAATGACCATTAAAATAAACATACGTCGATAAATTTTAGTTTTTAATGGGGGCAAATGTAGCTAAAGATCAGATGTCTGAATCCCCAAAATATGCAAACATTTGCATATATTAAAAATTTATAGAGGTTCTAAATTATGAAGATCATGGTCACTAAAACACGGCAGGAAAGCACCAAAGCAGAGGGTCAGTCGCGGTTTTTGGCCTCTTCAATAATCTGTTTCAGAGTTTCTTCCGAAAATCGGAAGCTTTTTTTAAGCTTATACAGTGGAAGATTCCCACCGGCCCGATCAGGCATATTAAGCATTGTTCTAAGATAAGGCTCACCAATCTGGTTGGCTTTTGCGATTTCGGTGATGGTCATGGTACTGTCTAACACAGCAACATATTTTCCGGTTTCGACTTTGGATTGCTTTTCGGGTTCCTGACCACAGGAAGCAGCTAAAGTCCAGAGAATAACGACAGAGAGAAACAATTTTAAAAAGCGCATAGTATTTTAAATTAGAGGCCGGTTGACAACAACCGGCCTGCAAATTTACTAAATTACCAATTTGATTCCCTGAGCAAGTTGAAGTTCTGTGCCATAATTAACGGTATTCGTTTGCCGGCGCATGTATACCTTCCAGGCATCTGATCCGGATTCACGTCCACCACCCGTATCTTTCTCACCACCAAAAGCGCCACCAATCTCAGCTCCTGAGGTGCCAAGGTTTACGTTAGCTATCCCGCAGTCGCTACCGGCACAACTCATAAAGATTTCGGCTTCGCGCAGATCCTTGGTAAAGCAGGCTGAGGAAAGTCCTTGTGGCACATCATTCTGAATGGCGATGGCCTCTTCAATTCCGCCACGATATTTGATAAAATAAACTATAGGCGCAAAAGTTTCTTCCTGCACAATAGAATAATGGTTTTCGGCTTCTGCGATACATGGCACCACATAATTACCCGATTCAAAACCTTCTCCTTCGCACACCTGACCTCCAAAGAGCACCTTACCTCCTTCTTCTTCTACCTTTCTAACGGCCTCTTTGAATAAATCAACGGCCATGTTGTCAATCAGCGGACCAACGAGGGTATTTTCATCAAGTGGGTTTCCGATTTTTGGAACCACACTTTCGTAAGCGGTTAAAAATTTATCGCGCACAGTCTCATAAATGTCTTCATGGATAATGACCCGGCGTGTGCTTGTACAGCGCTGTCCGGCAGTACCAACCGTTCCAAAAACTGTTGAAGAAACAGCCATGTTGATATCAGCTTTGGGTGTAATAATCACTGCGTTGTTGCCACCCAGTTCAAGAATGGTTTTCCCCAGGCGCTTTCCAACGATACCTCCTACCCTTTTTCCGACGGCTGTGGATCCTGTTACCGATAGCAGGTTGATGCGCTTGTCGGCAAGGAAATTGTCGCCCATTACCGATGATTTGGCAATAATTAAATTGAAAACCCCTTCTGGTATTTCATTCTCTATCAAGACGTCCCTGATAATTTTCTGGGTAGCGATAGCGGTCAGGGGCGTTTTTGAGGAAGGTTTCCAGATAACCACATCACCAGCGATGGCCGCCAGAGCCGTATTCCATGCCCAAACTGCAACCGGGAAATTGTACGAGGTAACAATTCCCACAATACCGAGCGAGTGGTATTGCTCCATCATGCGGTGGTTAGCCCTCTCCGACTGAAGATTTACTCCATTTATAAGTCGCGACTGCCCGACAGCAAAATCACAAATGTCAATCATTTCCTGCACTTCTCCCAGACCTTCCTGGTATATTTTCCCCATCTCCAGGGTAACCAACTGTCCTAATTCGTCTTTCTTTTCACGTAAGGCACATCCTATCTGGCGCACAATTTCACCTCTTACAGGAGCCGGCACTTTTCGCCAATATAAAAAAGCCTCTTGTGCCTTTTTTACTACCATTTCATAGTCATCGAGAGTAGCGTTCCTTACATCTGCCAATTTCGCACCATCGATAGGTGAATAAGAGGCCGTGATATCGCCCTGTGTGTCAATCCAATCTTTTCCGGTCGACAAGCCCGGATTCACTTCTTTTATCCCCAGTTTCTCAAGGATAGTTTTCATTTTTTGAACTCTGGTCATATTACATTTTTTCAATTGTTTTTAAATCAATTCGTTGCGAAATGCGAGGGGAAGTAATCCTTTACGTTAAATTCACTTAAAAAAACAGACATCTAATTACCTGTTTAAAGAATAGTGATACTTTTGCATTTCGTTATGCAAAACTAAACATAACGATTGAAGTCACAACTTAATTAGTTTTAAAAAATGCAAAAGAGTCTATTTTTTGTTCCCCCGGCTAAAAACGAGCCTGTTTTGAGCTACAAAGTTGGCTCACCGGAACGCGCCAATTTAATTCAGGCATTAAACAGTGCCAAAGCACAGGAAGTTGATATCCCTATGATTATCAATGGTCAGAAGGTATTCACCGACAAAAAGATAAGGATTAGTCCACCTCATGATCACCAAAAAACCCTTGGATATTACAGTCGCGGCAACGAAGGTCATGTTAAAGAAGCCATTGATGCAGCCTTGGCAGCCCGTGAAAAGTGGGCTTCACTGTCGTGGAAACAGCGAGCTTCCATTTTTCTCAAAGCGGCAGGAATGATTTCAGGTCCTTACAGGGCGCGAATCAATGCTGCCACCATGTTGGGACAGTCGAAATCTGTTCACCAGGCAGAAATTGATTCGGCTTGCGAGTTGGCTGATTTTCTCCGTTTCAACGTGCAATACATGACCGAAATTTACAACGAGCAGCCTGAGTCGGATGAAACCATCTGGAACAGGATTGAGCAAAGAGGACTGGAGGGATTTGTGTTTGCTTTAACGCCCTTCAACTTTACAGCCATTGCAGGAAACCTACCATCAGCGCCGGCATTAATGGGAAATACGGTGGTGTGGAAACCCTCGAATGCGCAGATATATTCCGCAACCATCATCATGGAAATCTTCATGGAAGCGGGACTTCCCGACGGGGTAATCAACCTGGTTTTTGTTTCAGGTCCTGCCGCCGGAAACGTTATTTTCAGCCATCCCGACTTTGCAGGTATTCATTTTACCGGATCGACAGCTGTTTTTCAGAACATCTGGAAAGAAATCGGTAACAACATCCAAAAATACAAGTCATACCCTCGCATTGTAGGCGAAACCGGGGGCAAGAACTTCGTGTTGGTACACGAGTCGGCCAACGCCAGCCAGGTAGCTACCGCTCTTACACGCGGCGCTTTTGAATACCAGGGACAGAAATGCTCGGCGGCTTCGAGAGCCTATATTCCGGATAACCTCTGGGAACCCGTTTTAGCAGAAATAAAATGTGATATGGACACCATGAAAATGGGACCGGTAGAGAATTTCTCTAACTTCGTGAATGCCGTAATCGACGAAGCCTCCTTCGACAAACTTGTTAGTTATATAGAAGGTGCAAGAAAAGACCCTGATGCAGAAATAATTTATGGAGGTAAGTATGACAAATCGGTAGGATACTTCATCGAGCCAACCATCATTCTTACCAAAGACCCGCACTATGTTACCATGGAGGAAGAGCTTTTTGGACCGGTATTGACCATCTATATATACGACCACACTAAATTTGAGGAAACAATTGAGCTGGTAGACAACACGTCCATTTACGGACTAACAGGTTCAGTTTTCTCAAAAGACAGGTTTGTGATCGAGCACGTGATGAAAAAACTCACCCATGCGGCGGGCAATTTCTACATCAACGACAAACCTACCGGGGCGGTGGTAAACATGCAACCTTTCGGAGGGGCAAGAGGTTCAGGTACAAATGACAAAGCCGGATCGAAACTAAACCTGTTGCGTTGGGTAAGTCCCCGCACCATTAAAGAATGCTTCCTGCCACCCGAAAGCTATAAATATCCATTCATGGAAGAAGACAACTAATCGTTGGTTTTCAGCTAATTTAATCAGAAGGCCGGAATCGCTCACTAACCTGAGTGCTCCGGCCTTTTTTAGTTATCTCGCCCAAACCTGCTGCTTGTTCCAAAATCCCCACATCAAAAGACTCCGTGCCAGCATAAACATGTTGAGCGCAAACCACAAAGCGTGTTCCGGAAAACATGCACGACTTAAGTAAAAAACGGGGAAAAACACCACCAGTGAGGCGATGAGCATGGCGTTCCGCATCGGCTTTGTCTTGGTTGTCCCCACGTAAACGCCATCCCATATAAAAGCGGCCACACTCGTAATGGGCAGCAAGACAATCCAATAATGGAACTTCTTTGCCGATTCGATCAACGGCTCATTATCGGTCATGATTCGCAAAAGCACTTCAGTTCCTAAATAGTAAATCGCAGAAGCCAACACCATTACAGCAAAACTCCACTGAAAAATTCGCTTTATGGTAAGTCTTAAAAGCAATTTGTCAAGGGATCCATACGCTTTACCAACCAAAGATTCGGCAGCATAGGCCAACCCATCGGCAAAATAGCTGAACAAAAAGAAAAACTGAAACAGCAGGGTGTTCACAGCCAGAACCGTTTCTCCCAATTGAGCCGACATGGCTGTGAAAAAGGATAGCGTAAGCAACAGAACCACCGAACGAATAAAGATGTCGGTGTTGATGCCCATAAACCTGCGGACTTCTCTGCTGTTAAGGATATCCCTCCAGGGCTGGCTATATACAAACCGACGATAGCGTGTCCATAAAAAAAGTAAACCCGTAAAAAGTCCAGCATACTGAGCGATTAAGGTTGCCCAGGCCACACCATCGGATGACAGATGAAACCCAAATACAAACAAGAAGTTTAACCCGATATTCAACACATTCACCATCACGGCAATAAACATCGGAATTTTGGCATTCTGCATACCCAAAAACCAGCCATACAGGGCATAAAGTCCCAGTGTGGCCGGTGCGGCAAAAATTCGGATATGAAAATAAGACGCTGCCAAATCTTCTACCTGAGGAGTGCTCTCAAGCAGATAAAACGAAAAAAAACGGATAGGATACTGCAGCACAATCAAGCCCAGCGCGAGAGCAAGTGAAACCAGCAGCGACCGTTTCAGCACTAAGGCTATAGCCTCCTGATTATCTGCGCCAAAAGCCTGAGCCGACAATCCGGTGGTTCCCATGCGCAAAAACCCGAAAACGGAGTATAACACACTAAAGATAGTAGAACCTAAGGCGATAGCACCAAGATAGGCTACATCCTCCAGATGTCCCATCATGGCCAGATCGGCCATTCCCAAAAGGGGCACGGTAATGTTGGTGATTAAGTTGGGTAAGGCCAGTCTAAGGATTTCCCGGTTAAGTGAACCAATCCGTTTCATTTTTATCGCTGCTAATACAGGTCGGGAGCCGTCTGGTTTACCGCAAACACATTGAACTATTTGGCGTGCAGACCACATTCCTTGGTGTCGGGGTTTTCCCACCACCAACGTCCTGCTCTGATGTCTTCACCCGGCTCAATGGCACGCGTACACGGTTGACAACCAATGCTGGCAAAACCTTTCTTGTGTAAGGGATTTACAGGAATCCGATGTTCTTTTACATAATCCCAGGCTTGCTGCTCGCTCCAGTCGATGAGCGGATTTATTTTGAGCTTTTGGTTGTTTTCGTCCCATTCCACCACCTGCATGTCTTCACGTGTTACCGATTGCTCACGGCGAAGGCCTGTAATCCAGGCGTCTAATCCTTGCATGGCGCGCGCCAAGGGCATAAGCTTACGCAAACGACAGCATTGTTTTCTGTTTTCGATGCTGTCGTAAAACAAGTTGATCCCCTTTTGGTTCACCATTTTCTCTACCTCAGCGGCATCCGGAAAAAACACCTCCAGCCTGATATTATATTTCTTGGAGGTCGTATCCATCAAATCATAAGTTTCAGGAAAAAGCCGCCCGGTGTCGAGGGTAAAAACCCGCATCGACGGATCAATTTCGGCCACCATATGAGTAAGAACCTGATCTTCAATACCAAGACTCGTCGACAGGGCAATTTCTCCTTTGAATTTGTCGGCAAAGAACCGCAACACCTCTTGTGCCGGTTTGCCACTCAGTTGCTTATTCCAGTCAGCAATATTTCCTTTATCGATCATAGACGGATATTTTAACGCAAAAGTAAGCGATTTTCTAAAACCAAAAATCCGAATGGAGTTTGGGTAAAAGCAGGACATTGTTTAACTAATAATCCAGCTAAACGAAAAAACTTAGCATTGAGCCAATCACCTAGTCATCACCAAACATCGACTCAATGTTATGAAATTTGATGTTATAGTCTTTTATGGCCTCACGTATTACCCTGTGTGATTCTTCTACCCCATAAGTGTGGGTAATTTCGGAGTTTCGTTTGTCGCCGCCGGGCATATCTTTATAGGTAAGAAAATAATGACGCAGGCGCTCCACCACCATCTCAGGCAAATCGTCGATGCCCTTATACTGAGCATAAACCGCATCGTTGTACAACACGGCAATAATTTTGTCGTCAGCTTCATTACCGTCGATCATTCTAAATCCACCCAGCGGTCTGGCCCTGACAATGATGTTGCCATGTGAGATGGTTTTTTCTGTCAGGATACAAATATCCAGCGGATCGCAATCGCCCACGATGTCGTTTCGTCCTGTAGCTTCGCGGCTCAGTTCTGCCACATTTTTAGCACAATAGGTCTGCGGAATAAATCCGTAAAGCGCGGGAATAACGTTTGAAAATTTCTGGGGACGGTCGATACGCAAGTATCCACTAGCCTTATCAACTTCGTATTTCACCGTGTCGGTAGGCACCATTTCGATAAACGACATGATGATTTCAGGGGCTTCCTCACCAACATCAATTCCGTGCCACGGATGCGATTTATACCGAAGTCCCATCAAACGACCGATCTGGTCCATAATATTACTTTTCATCAATTTTGTATTTTCAGTTAAACTTTGCCAGCTAAAGTAAGTGGTTATAGTAAAAAATTTGACTGCAAAATTATTGATTTTCACTTCATCCTGAACGCATTCCGGCCAAATATAATTGAAAGTTAATATTTTTACCTGAAACCGATTCGAACTAACACCAATTTACCTGTGTTTGTTCTCCAAAACGGCAGCCTTGGAAACAGTTCAATAGCACAATATCATCAAGACTACTGACATGCCGAAGGAGCAATTCATTAACTTTGCCCGAAAAAATGAAACTGCTTTTTCTTACCACGGCAGAGATGCCCGAGCTGTTACCTTATGACCAAACGGTGATACAGCAACTACACACTTTTAAGGTACAAGTCGACATCATGATTTGGGAAAAGTTGATTACCACGCCATTGGAACAGTTAACGCCGTACAAAGCCATCATCATACGCACCTGTTGGAATTACTATAAGAAACCTGAAGTCTTTGGGCGGCTGCTCGACTTCTGCGGCAGTCATAACCTTCCCTTGTTAAATCCAGCTGACATTGTCAGGTGGAACATGGACAAACGGTATCTGCTGGATCTGGAAAAAGAGGGCATTGAACTCATCCCCACAGCGTTTGTGTTTGAACACGATCCTTCCGTTTTTACCACTTCGGTAAACAGGGGATGGCAGAAGCTGGTTATCAAACCGATGATTTCAGGAGGATCGTATCATACCTTTGTAATTGACAAAGAAGATGAATCGGGGTTCGATAAAATTCTTGGCACATACTACAAAAATCGCCCCTACATGCTACAGGAATTTATACCTGAAATCAGTTCAGGCGAGGTTAGCACTTTGCGATTCGCCGATGGTTTCACTTACAGCATAGCCAAAGTTCCCAAAAAAGGAGATTATCGCGTACAATTTACCTATGGAGGCACATACCATATTGAAAAAGTACATCCTCAAATTGCAACTCTTTGCGACCAAATAGCAGAACGATTTCAGGGAAGGTTACTTTACCAGCGGGTAGACGGTGTTTGGCGCAACAACAGGTTTTTACTCATGGAGGTGGAGTTGATAGAGCCTGATCTTTACCTGGGCCATCATGCCGAAGCTTTATCGCGGTGGGTAAAAAATCTGGCCGAACTTGATCGTTAGCCCAGGCTGTTAATAACATGCTTTCAAAGTAGGTTATTATATAGGCAAGTCAGCCGAAAATTGTATCTTTGAAAGCCTAAAACACCGGTGTTATGAGCGAGCATTTAGAAAATCTGGTTGCCTTTAACCGCAGCTCTTTTCTCAATTCTGAGAACAAATTCACAACCATTGGCAATGGCGCTATCGGAGGAAAGGCGCATGGACTGTCGCGTGTAAACCAATGGTTAAGCAGCCCTGATATCAAGGAAAAGTTTCCGGGCATCGACATTGGCATTCCAGCCATGACGGTGATTCGTACCGATGTTTTTGATGCCTTTATGAAACGTAACAAGCTCTACGACATCGCCTTATCGGGACTTCCTGACGACCGCATAGCCCATGCTTTCCAGAAAGCTGCTCTCCCAATGGAGATTCTTGGCGACTTAAGAGCGCTCATTGCCCAGGTACATACGCCATTGGCCATACGCTCCAGCTCAATGCTTGAAGATGCGATGGATGAACCTTTTGCAGGCATCTATGGCACAAAGATGACACCAAATAACCAGCCGGATGTGACCACGCGTTTCAACAAGCTGGCCGAGGCCATCAAATATGTTTATGCCACAACCTTCTTCAAGGCTGCCCGCGATTACATGAAAGCCACCAGACATAAAACCGAGGACGAAAAAATGGCGATCATCATTCAGGAAGTGGTTGGAAGCAGGCATGGCGAAAGGTATTATCCGGAGTGTTCCGGCGTAGCCCGATCGCGCAATTTTTATGCTTTCGGCAATGCCTCTCCCGACGACGGCATCGTGAGTCTGGCATTGGGACTGGGAAAAACCGTTGTGGATGGAGGGATGGTTTGGTCTTACTCACCGGCTTATCCCAAAGCTGATCCTCCGGCGGGCTCAGTTTACGACCTGATGAAAACAACCCAAACTGATTTTTGGGCTGTCAACATGGGATCGAATTTAAGCTACGATCCAGTGAAAGAAACGGAGTACATGACTCATCAGCACATTGAGGCTGCCGAAGAGGATAAAACCCTACGATGGGTAGCTTCCACACTGGACGCACAATCGGGTCGGCTGATCATGGGCACAGGGAAAAGTGGTGCTCGCCTGCTCAACTTCGCGCCACTGCTTCGCCTCGACGACATACCATTAAATGATTTAATAAAAGAATTGCTACAGACCTGTAATAACATTTACCAAACCGCCATAGAAATTGAATTCGCCGCCACCTTTACTCCCGGCGAAAAACCACGGTTTGGATTTCTTCAGGTCAGGCCGATGGTAGTTTCAAATGAAGAGGTCGACGTAAACCCCGGTGAGCTTCACGGAGAAAAAGTTATCTGCTCATCAGCCAGTGTATTGGGCAATGGCCTCAACGAAGAAATACGCGATATCGTTTTCATGCAGCCCGGCAGTTTTAATCCGGCTACTACGCAAAAAATCGCCTCTGACCTCGACAAAATCAACCAGCCTTTTATCGCCGAGGGAAGCCATTACCTGCTCATCGGCTTTGGCCGCTGGGGCACCAGTGATGCATGGGCAGGCATTCCCGTTACCTGGGGACAGATTTCAGCAGCCAAAGTAATTGTTGAAGCACCCCTCGAGGGAATGAACTCAGAGCTTAGCCAGGGTTCGCACTTTTTCCACAACGTGACCAGCTTCAGGGTATTTTATTTTTCAGTGCCGTATTCAGGCGAATTTCCCATAAACTGGGAATGGCTTAACAGTCAGGAAGAAATATCATCTACAGAGCATGTTAAACACGTCCGCCTCAGTCGCCCCCTTACCATTAAAGTAGATGGCCGCTCTGGAAAAGGAGTTATTATTCACAACGAAAACACCCAACCATGACCAGCAATATTCCGCTCGATCAGCTGATGGCAGAGTTAAAAGAAAGAGCCAAAGAACTCAACTGCCTCTACGAAGTACAAGAAGTGCTGAACAATACCAATCTGTCGAACGACGAAATTTGTCAGGAGTTAATCAAGGTAATCCCGCCGGGCTGGCAGTATCCTGAAATTTGTGAGGTTAAACTCACATGCTTTAACAAAACTTACGCTTCCGGAGATTTTACAGAAACAGAATGGGTGATAAAAGCACCCATCGTAGTGCAGGAGGTGCAAGCCGGCGAAATTGCTGTTTATTATACAGCCGAAAGGCCCCTCTCGGATGAAGGCCCTTTTCTAAAGGAAGAGCGAAAACTTATCAACACCATCGCCGAAAGGTGTTCACTGCTCATTCTTCATCAGAAGCTGAAATCGGTTTTCGATGCCAAAGCACCTGACAACCAAGACCAGCGCAGTGAGTGGTGGGCCATTCTCGACATGCTCAAGCAAACCGACCCAAAATTACTGATCCGGTTGTCGCGACGCATGATCAACTACCTGTGCTGGACAGGTGTGGAAGAAGCAAACCATATGTTAGAGTATTTCTCTCCTGCTTTTAAAAGCAATGTTACCATTCCAACAGAGGTAAATAGCCCTTACCTCAAACATCCCGATGGAGACTTGCTGTCGGTAAGCTACAACATCTTCGATCTAGCTGCACAACACCTGAGTGAACGCGAAATCCTTCATCTCATCCAGAAATGGACCAAGGAAGACAGGTCGGGGTTTTTGGCTGAAATACTGGAGAATATGGGGTCGTCACTCTCCGACATCAGCGCTGCCGTTGAACGCTATCACCACCTGAGCACCCACATGTTGGAGCTCTCAGAACCCCGGAAAAAAAACATCAGAATTTCCCTTATCCGGCGTATTCTTACCGAGCAAAGCGATTTTATCGATATAGCAAAACATTTCTTAAAAATCGATGACTTCTACACACTGCTGCAATCGGTAGTGTATCCTGCCGGCAGTCATGGTCAGCTGGGAGGTAAAAGCTCCGGACTTTTTTTAGCTGAACACATACTTAAAAGACAGGAGAACAGCGAAACACTTTTTGGAAAGATAAAAACACCCAAAACCTGGTTTCTAACTTCCGATGGCCTGCTAAGTTTTATAAGCTACAACAACCTCGAAGAGGTTATGGAACAGAAATACAAGGACATAGCTCAAGTACGCCAGGAGTATCCGTATGTAATTCATGTATTTAAAAATGCGCTCTTTCCTCCTGAAATCCTCAAAGGCATCACCATGGCCCTCGACGATTTTGGCGAAGTTCCACTCATCGTGCGTAGTTCCAGTTTGCTCGAAGACAGGGTAGGTAGCGTGTTTGCCGGAAAATACAAAAGTCTTTTCATTGCCAATCAAGGCGACAAGGAAACCAGATTGCTGGCACTGCTCGATGCCATTGCAGAAGTGTACGCCTCCACTTTTGGCCCTGACCCGATTGAATACCGGGCTGAATACGGTTTGCTGGATTACAGGGAAGAAATGGGCATCATGATTCAAGAGGTTGTTGGAAAAAAAACCGGAAACTACTTCTTTCCCGCTTTCGGTGGTGTGGCCTTTAGTCACAATGATTTTAAATGGTCGGGCAGGATAAAAAGCGAGGATGGCCTGTTACGTATGGTTCCCGGATTAGGCACACGGGCTGTCGACAGGCTGTCAGACGACTATCCCATACTTATTTCTCCAGGTCAGCCCGACCTCAGAGTAAACGTAACTATTGATGAAATTGTTAGGTATTCACCTAAATACATGGATGTTATCAATTTGGCAACAGGGCAGTTTGAAACGATCGAGATTGAACTTTTGCTCAAGCGTTTTGGCCGCGATTATCCCTCTATAAGTAGGGTTGTTTCCGTATTAAAACAGGATTTTATCCAGCCGGCACGTCCGTTGGGGATGGATTTCACCAACGATTGTTTTGTTGTCAACTTCGAAGGCTTGATAAAACGGACAGGCTTTGTGAAAGAAATAAAAAACATGCTCGACACCCTGCGTGAGCAATACAAACGGCCTGTAGACATTGAGTTTGCACACGATGGGCAGGATTTTTACCTGCTTCAGTGCCGATCGCAAAGTGCAGGACCAAACAGCAGCCCGGCTGATATTCCAGCCAACATACCTGTTGAGAAAGTAATATTTACTGCCCACAAACATGTGCCTAACGGACTGGTTTCCAACATTACTCACCTGGTATACGTAGATCCCGTGCAGTATGGGCTAATCACCAACCACGACGACCTGATTGCAGTGGGACATGCCATCGGGAGGTTGAATAACCTGCTCCCCAAACGACAATTTATCTTGCTGGGGCCGGGACGTTGGGGCAGCCGCGGCGACATTAAACTCGGCGTCAGTGTAACTTACTCCGAGATAAAAAACACCGCTGTCCTGATTGAAATTGCCCGAAAGAAAAACGACTATGTACCTGATTTATCCTTTGGTACACATTTTTTTCAGGATCTGGTAGAAGCTAACATCAAATATTTGCCCTTGTACCCCGATGAAGAAGGTGCGTTCTTTAACGAAGGAATCTTTAACAACAACCCCAACGCGCTTTCTCTGTTGCTGCCCGACCTAAAACACCTGGAGCATGTGATCAAGGTAATCGACATCAAACTCACTTTCGACAACCAAGTGGTAGAGGTGCTGATGAATGCCGACCGCTCCCTCGCCTTGGCCATGCTGACACATGCGTCTGATATGCATCATGACGAAATTATGTCGGAGAGCCGGGTGGTAAGTACAGAAAACCTTGACTTCCACTGGCAGTGGCGACAAAAAAGTGTAGAACGAATGGCTGCATTGCTTGACGCCAAACGTTTTGGAATCGTGGCCTTGTACCTCTTTGGAAGTGTTAAAAACGGCACTGCCGGTCCGGGCAGCGACATCGACCTGATTGTACACGTGAGGAACACCAGCACCCAAATGGCTGAGTTAAAAGCCTGGCTCGAAGGATGGAGCTTGAGTTTGAGCGCGATGAACTACAGCCGGACAGGAGTAAAAAAGGAAGACGGGCTGCTTGACGTGCACTACATAACTGATGAGGACATTGAAAAAAGAAGCAGCTATGCCATCAAAATTGGAGCGATATCAGATGCTGCCCGCCCGGTGGCTTTAGGAAGACCTGAAAGTATGCCATAGGGGTTCAACGGGACTATTTATAAATTTCTAACTGGACGTCAGGTAAAACTAGCCACCAAATGCTGAATACCTGTAGATTTTGCAGAATAAAAAAAACTTGACTTTTTAAAGAAACCGGGAACGAAAGACTTTGGCTATGACAAAGAATGCTTTATTCGTTTATTACCATGACTTATCATGACAAGTGAATTTTTTGACAAGAAACGATTTAGATGATATTAAAATCACTTACTGCCTCGGGTAAGAGAGAGTAGTCCGTTTATAATAGTTAATGGATGGGGCGGATTACCGGGAATAAATAAGTCAACAGGATAACGATCAAGAAAGCTGCGGTCGATGGCAGGGCTATCTACAAAAAGCCCACCTGAAATGGCATCAGTACCTGCAAGAATAATCACCTTTGGCTCAGGAACAGCATTATAGCAAATCTCAAGAGGCAAGGCCATATTTTCCGTGATTGGCCCGGTGATAAGAATACCATCAGCATGGCGTGGCGATGCCACAAATTCAATTCCGAATCTACTTAAGTCGAACTGCACATTATTGGAAGCATTCAACTCCCACTCGCAGCTGTTGTCGCCACCAGCTGACACCTGCCTGAGCTTTAGTGAGCTACCAAATAATTGCCTGATTTCTTTGCGCACGGTTGCCGGATTGACTTCGACAGCCATATTCTCGCCTTCGTACACCATTAGTCTGCTGCGCTCATTGGTTGATATTTTAAAATCTTTGGTGAATTTTATCTTTTCCGGAAAACGTCGGGCACAAGCTCCGCAGAAGGTACACTTCCCCAAATCAATACTCAATGGATTCTTAGCGATAGCACCGGACGGGCATAAGGATTCCAACGCTCCCTCATCTACCTTGTTTCTGCTAATAACGGGTCTGCCTCTGAAAATCCCGGGCAATTCAGCAGTTGAAACATTTGGTATATATTGTTTACCTTGGTGATAAACTATTTTTAAGTTCTCGAACATATCATTATACCGATTAAATTACAAATCATGACCCGAATACGATAAATTGAAACTCTTGTTGCAAACGGGGAAATCCGAAATTTCGTTATTCCTTACTGCCAGTGCCAGTGCAAGCCAATTGTGAAAAGAAGGATCTTTAATTTTATAGTGTGTCAGACGACCCATGTTATCGGTAATGGCGCAATGACAAATTTCACCGCGCCATCCTTCTACAAGTGAAATAGCAAACAATTCCGGCTTGGGAAGTTGTAACGTAATACTTTCAGCGGGTCGATCAGGGATGGCATTGAGCATGTTACGAATATAGCTAATAGATTGAGTTACCTCTGCACGGCGCAACCAAACGCGCGCCAACACATCAGCCGAGTGACTTATCAGCGGACTATGATTTAACGAACTGTACGTTCCAAAAGGATGTGATTTACGAATGTCCCGGTTAATGCCAGCTGCACGAGCAGCCATGCCAACAGCGCCAATTTCAAGCATTTCTGAAGAAATTACCGCTCCTGTGCGTTCGAGTCGTGAAAGCACGCTGGGCAGCTTGAAAAATTCGTCACTCATTTCAACGAAATCTTTCTCAAAGATTTCCAGAATAACCAATAACCGTTGGCGAAGTGTTTCAGTAAATGGAAAAGGATTTTGACCCGGGCGGACAAAACCTTTGGACAAACGATTACCTGCCCATTCCTGCATAAAATTTACGATAGGCGTTCGCAAACGACCATATACAGCGTTCCCTAACTGGTAGCCGATATCAGCACAAATAGCACTTAAGTCGCCTGTATGAATTGCTATTCGCTCTAACTCCAGTGCCAGAGTACGCGAAAAGTGTATGTTATCGCCTACATGGATATGGCAGATACTTTCGTACAACATCGAAAAAGCAGTAGCATGCCCAACAGCGGTATCGCCCGCGATATTTTCAGATAATATGGCCAGGTATAATGGATCTTGCTTCTTTAAAAACAACTGCTCCAAACCTCGATGTTGGTATCCCAATTGGATTTCAAGGTGCAAGATTTGCTCCCCGTTACAAATAAACCTAAAATGTCCTGGTTCGATAACACCAGCGTGAATGGGACCAACGGCAACTTCGTGCAGCTCCTCACCCTTCATCTTGAAGAAGGGATAGTTGTGGATGGTTTTTGACTTATCGTAACGATTAAAGGCATACCTCACAGGCTTTAACCAAGGGTGATCAGGAAAATCAATACCGAAATTTTCGTGAATTTCACGTTCAAATTTTTCAAACCCGAGTAAAACACAAGTTATGGCAGGTAACTTGTCGTTTTGGGAGACCAGACAAGAGGACACCAAAATCTGATGGCTATCGTCATCGGCGATGCAACAAATTAACCTGATGCTGTTCTTTTCCTGAAACCCGAAGTAACTAACACAATGTCTTGCCGGCTGGCCTACCATGAGGGTGGTTATGGTCTCAAAAAACGAACTGTAGTTCAACACCGGGATTTCTTTCAGTGCAATAGTCTGATGATTTAAAAGGCATATATAGTTCATACTACTGTGGTAACAGGGTTAAGCTTTCCTCAATCAAATGCACAAATTCAGCTGGAGGGTTTAGTCCAAGATACATAGCCAATGCCAGTAAAACAAACTGGCTAACTGACTCGATAGGGTTGATTATGGGAACATGTGTGTCGTCAAACCCAACCGGAGGGGTAAATAGTATTTTGAAAACATTTTTACCAAAAGCCCAAATTATCATTGTAAGCAATATCAAAACTACCAACAACAACCACAGTTGATGCGCTTGAAACAGCGACCTAAAAATCAGGAATTCACTAACAAATAATCCCGAAGGAGGCATAGCTGTTGCGCTGATAAAACCAAACAATAAAACCAGAGCTCCGGTGGGATTGTATTTAATGTAATTACCTACCTGGTAGATACTTTTGCTTTTATACACCCTATAGATTTGATTAAACTGAAAAAACAAACTGGATTTAACCAATGCGTGTAAAACAATATGCAATATTGCCGCGTAATAACCAATCCCCCCGGCAGCAACGCCCAACATTACCAAAGCCATATGCTCGATGCTCGAATACCCCAGCATACGTTTAATGTTTTTTACCTTAAGCATGTATACAGTTGCTACAAATAGTGATAGAAAAGCGGCTATACCGATAACCAGATTAACCCAATGGTGCAACGAAGAGTTGGACAACACGGTATATACACGAAAAACGCCAACAAATCCAAGGTTCATCAGCACACTCGACAGCAAGGCAGCTGCAGGTGCAGGGGCTTTATCCTTGGCATCTACGCCGGCAGTGAACATGGGAACTAATCCCAATTTAACCGTATAACCCGTAAAAATAAATAAAAATGCAAGCTGCAACCAGAAAGGATTTATCGAAGGCGCATTCCTGTATAAGGAGCTATAGGATAAATTACCCGAGCCGGTTTGATGAATGGCCAGGCTCAGAAATAATATGCCGATAAAAACAAAAGTAATGCTTATTGCGCCAATAAAAACATATTTCCAGGTACCTTCAAGTGCAAGTTTGTTTCGGTGGTGGTAAATCAGGGCTGATGCACTCAACGTTGTAATTTCAGCAAAAATCCAGGTTACAGCAATGTGGTTAGCAAGGTAACCTGCCCCGATTGCGGTTATCAATCCAACAATTGACACAAAATAAATTGCTCTTACGCCTCCGGTTTCCTGGTGCTGTTCTACATATATTTTGCTGTGTATCATCGCCGGAACGGCAATGATGCTTAAGATAATCAATAGAAGCACTCCTAATGCATCAAAGGTAAAATACGTTAAATCCGTTTCATTAATATGGAAAGCAGCAAAAATTGTCAATGCCCATAGCAATATCAAGTATAATCCAACTAACCCATAGTTAATCCATTTTTTTCTGTTCAAAGCCAGTGCTAAAACCAGCAATAACGATCCGATGAGATAAATAAGCATCATAGATTTAGGGGATTAAACATCTTTTAAACTATTAAGCTGTTGCACATCTACGTCTTTAAACACGTCACCAATTTTGTTCAAAAAGATGCCCAGAATCAAAACACTGGCGAAAATATCCAGCATGATTCCCAAATTGACGAGCATCGGCATTTCATTACCTACCGCCAGCGAGAGGACAAAGATCCCATTTTCGATAACCAAGTATCCCATTACATGGGTAATAATCTTTCGCCGGGTTGCAATCAGGTACATTCCAAAAAACAAGGAGGACATGGCGGCAATAAAAAATATTTTGTCTAAACCTGAGTCGGCTATGGTATGCGAAAGTAAAACGGTCAGCACTACAATTATAGTGGTGATAATCAACGAAAAGAAATTTGATACATAAGGCTCAGCTTCTCGCGTTATCTTATTCTTACGAAGAATATACATCAGAAACCAAGGCACTATCATGGCTTTCACAACGACTGTTTCCAGAAGAATAAATCCCAAATTTAATGGGTTTATCTCTTCCAATTGGATAAAAGCTACTACAAACAACAAAATACCCTGAAAGGCCAATACCTTGATATAACTCATCAGCCTGTTTGCAATGGCCATGTAGAACAAGGTTATTAAGAAGGTTATTAAAAGTACATCTATCATGATATTCAATATTAAACGAACTTTCCTAAAATTAACAGCACCCCAAAGAAAATAAGCAAACTAACAGAGGTGAGAGCAAATATAAACTGCGGATTGTGGCTCATCCGAAAGCGAGCAATGAAAGACTCAATCAGGCCAATACTTCCTGCCAGAATAAATTGTATAACAAAAAACATTGGAATTGCCCACTGAAAGGGCACCATTCCGATAAAAAGATTGACAATAATAGCGCCATACATAGCGAGCTTAAGGTAACCTGCCGCTAAAATCAATCCCAGATCAAAACCGGAGTTATCCAAAATCATAACCTCGTGAATCATTGTTAGTTCAAGATGGGTTTTTGGATCGTCGACAGGCATTCGGCTGTTTTCTATAATTACGATCATCAACAAGACAAACGCAGCCAATCCGGCGATAGCATAACTTATTGTTGAACCGAGATGCAGTGCGGCAAACATTTCATCAAAAGAGGTATACCCAGTAAGCAAGGCAAATGAGCCCATAAGGACGAAGAAAGCAGGTTCGGCAAATAAAGAGTACAAAGCCTCCCTACTGGCTCCCATCCCTTCGAAACTACTACCCGTGTCTAGAGCCGAAATTATGTTGAAAAATTTGCCCAACGCCAGCAGGTATGCAAAAAACACAAAATCACCCTGAAAGCTTATAAGACCCTGATATTGGCCAAAAGGAATTATCATCATGGCCAGAACAACCGTAGAAAAGTAAACCAGTGGCGCAACCTGAAAAATAAAACTGGTGGTTGTGCTGTATACTGCTCCCTTTTTAAACAACCTCAACACATCCCAAATTGGCTGCATAACTCCCGGACCTTTGCGCCCCGAAGCCAGACTTTTCGTCCGGCTGATTATTCCGGTAAAAAAAAGACCTGCAATGAAAATAAGTGAAAAGCCAAGCATGGTTATAGTTGTTTAAAGTAGCCCCCTATCTCGCTAATAAGCTCGTAAATAATAGGAATGCTGATGATTAAAATAATGAAAATGATGCCATAAAGTATATAAAACTGGAGCTTCCCATTTTGTAAAAAAGTGAATTTCCCCAGAAAAGACCGAAACAATAGCAGCGGACTATCTATCAACCACTTTTCGAGTTTATCATAAGGATGGGTTTCATACTGTCCGCCAAGAGGAAAAATGTTTTGAATTTTTCGCTCCTTTTTGTGGATGAGTAGCAGTGGCTTTACCAGCTTTGTATATGAACGCACAAAAGATCCTGCAGTATATTGCATGGAGGCATCAGGAGCAACATAACCACATCCCCAAGTGCTTTCGTGGGTGATCTTACGCTTTTTTGTAACCAACATGCGAAGGACAAATAAGCCAAAAACAAAAATCACTAAAACCCATGAAGCACGACTGATTGATTGAAGTGATGAGGCCGCTTCGGTATGGATAAGGTTACTGGCCGGTTCTATACCAACAAATAACACGAGCGGGGCTTTAAGCAACTGCATAAATATCCCTGGAAAAAACCCGATCATGGCCATTAACAGTACGATTAAATAAAGCGGAACAAGTTGTAATGTGGGCACTTCATGTACTTCATCAATCGAAATTGCCCTTGGATTTCCTAAAAAAACAACCCCCACAGCTTTCGCAAAACACAACATGGCCAGACCTCCAATTAAAACCAACGCGATAATGGTAAAAATTGCCGCCACCAATGGCAGCATTCCGGCGTTCAGAAGCCATTGATAGAGCCCGCTGTAAATGATAAACTCAGAAATAAAACCGTTAAAAGGAGGCAATCCGACAATTGATACTGAACCCACTAGAAAAAGTATCGTGGTATGAGGCATTTTCTTAATTAACCCACCCAAATGCTCCATGTTGAGTGTATGCGTGGATTGGTAAACATTTCCGGCAGAGAAAAATAAAAGCGACTTAAAAAGGGCGTGGTTCAGCGTATGTAGTAATGCCCCCGCAAATCCCAACGAGGCCACCAATACATTTCCGATTCCTAAGCCAATGCTGCCCACGCCAATACCAATGCCAATAATTCCTATGTTCTCAATGCTGTGATAGGCCAATAACCGTTTCAAGTTGTGCTGCACTATGGCCAACATCACACCATACAACCCGGAGAGCAGCGAAATAAACAGGATAATATATCCCACAGTAATGAAATCGGGTCTGATAATCATGAGCATACGCAATATTCCAAAAATGCCAATTTTTATCATTACCCCCGACATCAGTCCTGAAATGTGCGCGGGAGCAGCCGGATGAGCATAAGGCAGCCAGGTATGAAAAGGGATAAAACCAGCCTTGACAGCAAAACCGGAAAAAAAAGTTAAAAACAATATCAGTTTCTCTCCGCTTGTCCCACCCAAAGCATAAATACCCATTTGCTCAAAATCATAACTACCTGTTTTATAAGCGATGTACATAAATCCCAGCATCAGGAAAATGATAGAAACATGCGATTGGATGAGAAAATTAAAACCCGCTTTTAGGGTTGATATCTTCTCGTGTTCAAAAATTACAGCAATAAAAGCTGAAAGCGCCATGGTTTCCCAAATAATCAGAAAAACCAGTCCATTTTGTACAATAGTCAATAACAACAATGAGAAATGCAGCAATACCAGCGCCACACCATGCATCGTTAGGTTTAATGGTGTCGTTTTATAGCTACGCAGATAATAGTAACCATAAAAACAGGCAGTCAGGAATATAAAATTAATTATCAAAATAAACCATGCCGAGAGCGCATCAAGCTTTAGTGTTATTACACCCATTACCAAACTACCCGAAAATTGCCATTCTAAGGGGAAACTATTTAAAGCACTGATAGCGTAATAACTTGATATGGTAGCAACTACCAGGATAATCGCATACACTATTACCCCTTTGTGCTTTTTTCCGGAAAAAGCAACAATTGCAAGAATGACTAAAACAGAAACTAATACTATTTCAAAAAACATAGAGAAAAATTGACAGAAATCATTAGATATTAAATGCTTTCATCGCGAGACCAAAACAGGCAAGACGTTGTGGGATTTTCTTTTTAAACCCTTTTTCAAACTTGTATTATAAAACTTCGGACAAATTGCAGAGTCTTAATTAAGGAATCAAATTCAGGCACAACGATTCCTCCCCGATTCCAGGTACTAAGGACTTGCCTCAGGAGAACCATGACAATAAACATCCGGAAAACCGGTAAAAGGAACAGGAATTTTAACAATTACGAAAGGAATTAAAAAGCCTTTCAACCCAGAACTTAAAATTACAAAACATGAAATACTAAAACAAGGCATTGTACTCGAAATTTTATAACCCTGAAATCTTTTTAAAATTCAAAGCAAAGTAAGTAAATAAAAAGTTAGTAATGGGTCTACTCCGGGATTAATATTGTGTATTTTCTTCAATGAGACGCATTAAAACCGGGAAATCGCCATAAGATTTAAGTTCTTGGTTAATGGAAAGAAAATATCTATTGGGTAATGACCCCGCTTGTTTTATTAAAAAACTGTATATCAATGATAAACACTTCAATGTTTTTCCTGTTTTTATTCTAAAGGTATTGTGCAAGGATTCCATTTTCTGTCTAATTTTGCTTCCTCTAATATCGTTATATGGTACCAGTTTTCAAACCAAAATTCTTCAGTTTACTTAAATTGGGTATATCCCGTTCACAGGTTCAAGCCGATGTGCTTTCGGGTGTGGTGGTGGGTATTGTGGCCTTGCCACTGGCCATTGCTTTTGCCGTAGCATCAGGCGTATCTCCCGAAAAGGGGTTAATTACCGCCGTGATTGCGGGTTTCATTATTTCGCTGTTGGGCGGAAGTCGTGTGCAAATTGGTGGGCCTACGGGAGCCTTTATCGTAATCGTGTACGGCATAGTGGAACAATATGGATTGAGTGGTTTGATGATTTCTACCGTGATGGCTGGTTTAATCCTGATATTGCTTGGCGTTCTGCGACTCGGTTCACTACTGAAATATTTCCCCAGACCTCTGGTAGTCGGGTTTACCAGCGGGATTGCTCTGGTCATTTTTTCAACTCAAATCCGCGATGCCTTTGGACTGGATATCGACAAAGTTCCTTCAGATTTTGTTGAAAAATGGATGGTTTTTGGACAACAGATGGGTAGTGTTAATTACTACGCACTAGGGGTAACGGCTCTTACCATACTTATTGTCGTTTTCACCAAACGTTTTACTGCACGAATTCCGGGGTCGTTTATCGCCATTATTGCAGGCACAGCTGTGGTGCAATTGTTTCAATTTCCTGTTTCTACCATAGCCTCATTTTTTGGAGAAATCCCCGTTGGATTTGGGTTCGAGCTTCCAGACGTTCAATTCATGGAGCTGGGGCGGTACATCCAGCCGGCGCTTACCATTGCCATTCTGGGAGGTGTGGAATCGTTGCTCTCAGCGGTTGTAAGTGACGGGATGATTAGTGGCAACCACCGGTCGAACACAGAACTCATAGCACAGGGCATTGCCAACGTGGTCACGCCGTTTTTTGGTGGGATTCCGGCCACGGGAGCCATCGCCCGCACAGCCACCAATGTTAAAAACGGAGGCCGTACCCCCATTGCCGGCATGGTACATGCTTTAACACTGTTACTTATCATGGTGTTTTTTGGTCGTTGGGCTAAGTTGATTCCCATGTCGGTACTGGCCGGAGTGCTAATTGTGGTAGCCTACAACATGAGCGAATGGCGGTCGTTTTTGTCCATCATGAAAAGTTCGAAATTCGATATCCTTGTGTTGCTCAGCACTTTCTTCCTGACGGTCTTGGTCGATTTAACGGTAGCCATCGAAGTGGGCGTGGTACTGGCAGCTCTGCTGTTTATGAAACGGATGTCAGACATCAGTGATGACTCACTTGTACGGGAGGTTGACAAAGATGTGATAGACGATTACAACGCCTTGCCTGAGGGCTTGTCGGTATTCGAAATCAGCGGGCCATTGTTTTTTGGTTCAGCCAAGGAGTATTCCGAGATCATTAAATCTGTTGGAGGGTTCGGAAAAGTATTGATTATCAGAATGCGACATGTTCCTTTTATCGACTCCACCGGCATGCACAACCTGAAAGGAGCACTCATCACCCTGCATCATGCTGGCATCGAAATAGTGCTTTCGGGCGTGCGGCCAAAGGTGATGGAAGAGCTGGAAAAAGGAGGAATTACACGGCTTGTAGGCGAAGAAAACGTATTCAACAAGTTTGATCTGGCCTTGGCAAAAGCCATACAACTGGCAGAAGCCAAATCGAAATAATGAAGTGAAATAATCGGTTTTGAGAAAGTAGGGTACGGGGTTGAAAGAAAGTGTTGTTAGCAGCTGGGTGATGGGAAAAATGGGGTTTGAGTGGTATGTATTTGATGCCTGGTTTAGGGTGTTGGTATTTTATTCATTAGGTAGTATTTTTTTCAACCTAAGCATCTTCACCGCTTTTTTTGGAACTAGTTGATCAAAATTTAGTGTTTATAAATCTTTTGGCGGATATCACCTTAACCTTAGTCGGACAATGAGTAAACCGTTATGGTACAGTTTACTGAGTCAGGCACATAGGTAAACTCGCCATCCGCATTGTCCTTCGGATAGCAGAAAAAACCGTATTTACCATTCTTGTCTTTGTTTGCTGCTGCATGAAGGGCTTTTACATAACCTGTGTTTGATGGACTGGGGTTATGTGTATGATTCCAGTATTCCCATCCATTGTAGTTATTTGTACTATCAGTTTGTCCGCCAAAAAGCTGATTTCCTTTACTTGGAAGTGACTGAATAAATGGCAGGTAGCTGTCCGGAACCCATGGTTGGGTTATAGAGTTTCCCGGGTTTTCAGACCAAACTTTATTCGGGCCTATAATTCTAACCATCCCAACAGGATAACTGCTGCTGTTCCATTGGCATTTTACAATCTCCGGCCAGATGAGAGCGTCCCATGCATAGGCTGCTCCATTTACTGGCGGACTAAGTGATTTTAATTCTTCTTTTACTTTCAAAATGCTCGTTAACCCGTACTCATGACCTTCTACACATCCTGTATAGGTTCCTACATTAATAAATTTCAAGGTTACCGGGTATGAATACTCATCAATATAGGATAAATCTATGGTATAACTATTTGCAGAAGCATGGGTAGAAGGGTCATTATAATTATACTCCACAAAAGAATACTGAACCGTAGCATCAACATGATAGTTATATGGATCAGGCATAGCAGGCTTACTTTTATTGTTAAGACTATTGTTCAATTCCTTATCAGAGATATATATTCTTCGGGCAGCAACACTTGGCCTGTGGGCTTTCTGCATAGTCAGCAACAGTGTGCCACCTTTTCCGGCTTCTGCACTTTGCAATGGGTTTCCCCCGGTTACTGGAGAAACTGCTCTGGCAGTATCTAAACTCATGTCCCAGTCATAAACATAAACTGGTTTTCCCGCGTTATTGACAATGGTTATGGTATTGTTGTTAGCTCCTTCTTCAGTAATTAACCCGGAAGTATCTTTGTCCTTTTTGCAGGCAGTCATTGAAATGACAAACAGGAGTGATAAAATGAGTATGGATTTTTTCAAAATTGTATCCTTTAGAGGTTGAATTAGTAGAGTGCAAATATATACTTGCAAGAATTCTTAAACTGTTAATAACATGTTAATTAACCTTATTTAGCCATTAAACATAAAAACCAGTTTTCACAGCCATCCGAAGGTTTTATCAACATCATTTTATTAAATTTTAGGAGTCTGAATATCTGGATAACAGCCAAACAAACCGGTCTGAACCTTGAATTTGTCTAAGTCAAATTGTGTTCTGTCAGGGAGAAGTTGGAGAATGATTGAGTTGAAAATAGTCAGAGCGGTTTCATGGAAGAAGGGGATGAAAAAAAACGTGTTGGCACTTGCCTTAGCCATGAAACTAAGCTAAGAGGAGATCAGTTGAGGTAAGTATTCCCGACAGAAACTCTATTGTTCAAGAAAAGTCAATACATAGTTTGCAAAAGTTTCGGGAAGCTGATACATCAAACCATGGCCGGAATCCTGTACTTTTATCAGTGTGGCTGAGCTGATTGACCCGACAAGAATTAATGAATTCTGACTTGGAACAACCTTATCGTTTTCACCACAGATTACCAGCACAGGCCTATTCAGCGAACCCAAATGTCCGGCTGATCCACCACCCGGTTTCAGCCATTCCTGTATAGCAAAGTATTGCATACCAATAGTTTCATCGTTGTAAGGCTCTGTAGCCTCCGGCAAAAATGTCCATGGTTCGGGATGTGTTGCCAGCCATTCGTCAGGAAAAAGCAAACTGAGACGCTCCATTGGCGTGGCTGCCGGATTTTCGAGAATGTCAATTATTTCCTGAGAAGGGTTGACAACGAGGGTATCACCGCAATTGGTAGCATAAAGTACCAGCTTATTCACTTTTTCAGGGTGGTTAACAGCAAACATCTGAGCAACATAGCCTCCCATTGACCAGCCAAGCACATGTGCTTTTTCAATACTCAACCCTGAAAGCAAGGCGTTAACATCTTCTGCCAGAGAGATGATCGACATAGTGGAATCAGCGTTGGTGCTCAGGCCCATCCCCCTGTAATCGAAAACAATTACTTTATACTTTGTTTGCAGAATTTCAATGGCCTTGGTACTCCACAAATCCATATTAGTCGAAAAGCCAATGCACATAATCAATGGTTCACCTGAACCATAAGTTTTATAGGCGATTTTTGCATTGGAAATTTCGGCGTACATAACCACCCCATCTTTATCAGCGACCTCATCATTGCTTTTTTTACATCCGGATACCATAACTGTAAGAATTAAAGTTAACAAAATTGTTACCCCAAAAAATCCTGAGTATTTCATATGTGAAAAAAATAAGTTTTCCATTTAATGAAAAATCTCCCAATCATACCGGGCATGTTGTGCCAGTTAAAACTGGTATAATTTCCAAGCCAAATTTATACATTTTTTTATTCTGATTTTTTACATTTCATCTGCGTTTGCTTTTGCTGAAAGATTCTCTCTTTAATTGTATTCTGTGTGATGAATGTGCAATTCTGTCCAGGGTGGTATCGGCAATGGTTCCTTCCCAATAAGTTTGTGCCCTGAGGCAACCAAGTCCTGTGAAATGATAATAATTGAGCTGTGATCGTATTTTTACTTTCTATGATATCCATGCGCGCTTGGCGGGACTGATCATCAAATGCAGACAGCCAAAAATCATCCGGCATCAACAGGTCAGCTTTTTCTATGACATGAGTGATTTGGAATAACTCCCTTCCAGCCTGGCAATTTTAGATGATCTATCAGCCGTGCCATATTATTGGCCAGTATCTTCATCGATATCATACAGGCCTGAGATCGCAGAGCTTGTACCAGGTAGCTTTTCCCTGTCCATGTGACGCCTGTGATGATCAGGTTTTCAAGGCTATGGACTAAGTCGAGCAAACCGAGTTTTTGGAACGTGTTTTTTTTCAATTGCTTGTTAGCAGTATAATCTACATCAACAACGGTGGCCGAATAACGGAGATGAAAAAACACAAAACAGTTTAGTCACACTTATCTGTCCCAGGCATGAAACTAAGTTGAGGGGGGTGTTAACACATGGTTTCTTGGTATTTTTACCCGGGTGGTTTTCTGTGACAATTACCATAAAAGCTATCGGATATTTATGCCCGGATGGCTGTAGAGAACATAGACGGGCGGGGATTTACGAACCCCTTTCCATCGCCTTGCCAATCAGCTCAACGATTTCCTGAATCGCTTTTTCGGGTTGGGTGGCATCGATCCAGTTGAAGGCGGCATCGCGACGCAACCAGGTCATCTGTCGCTTGGCGTAGCGGCGGGTGTTCGTTTTAATTTTTTCTACGGTTTGCTCGTAAGTCCATTCGCCCGACAGATAAGCAAATAATTCCTTGTAACCAACGGTGTTCAGCGAATTGAGTCCGCGATAGGGGTACACCGCGCGGGCTTCCTCCAGCCAGCCGGCCTTTAGCATTTGGTCGGTACGCTGATGGATGCGTTGGTTTAGTATGTTTCTGGGAAGGTGAAGTGCAATTTTCAAGGTGGCAAAGGGTCGTTCCTTCGGTTCGGCCTTGCGCTGTTGACTAAATGGCACTCCAGTCTGCAAACAGACTTCGATACCCCGCATCAACCGCATCGGGTTGTTGACATCTACCACATTATAATATGCCGGATCAAGGGCTTGCAACCACGTTTGCAGTCCACCAATTCCTTCAAGCCTGAACCGCTCCTCCATTTCTGCTCTCAGTTGCACATCCGGATCGGGAAGGGCATCAATCCCGTTGCAAACGGCATCAATATAAAGTCCTGATCCACCAGTCATCACTACAACTTTGTGTCTGGTAAACAGCCGTTCCAGCAGTGTCAATACTTCTGTTTCGTATTTCGACACATTGTACTCGTTGTGAATGCTCAGATGACCCACCAGGTGATGGATGATGCCGCCCCTCTCCCCTACTGCAGGTGCTGCCGTACCTGTTGGAATTTCCGAAAAAAACTGCCGTGAGTCAGCTGAAATAATCTCGGTGCCGAAATGTTGGGCTACCTGAATGGCGAGCGAGGTTTTGCCTGAGGCAGTAGGCCCTGCAATAACCACGAGCAGCCCCTTTTGTCGGCTAGCTGTTGTCATCATGCGGCAAATCAGAAGGTAATCCGGCAACAGGAGCGGTAAGTTCCTTTTTCAGGTGAAGTCTTCTCTTTTTACCCAGATCGAGCAAAAAAGCATAAGCCTCTTCGAAATTGTTCGCGATTTCGCCGTCAAGAATGGCCTCACGTATAGCTGATTTCAAATCTCCTACCGTCTTTGAAGGGCTCAGCCCGAAAGTTTCCATAATCATCTCACCCGTCACTGGAGGTTGCCAGTTTCGAATCTTGTCTTTGGCTTCAACTTCCTTAAGTTTTTGCCTGACGAGTTGAAAATTGCTCAAGTAACGTTTTACTTTGGCTTCGTTTTTCGAGGTAATGTCGGCATCGCAGAGCATCATTAGATCATCGATGTCGTCACCGGCATCAAAAAGCAGGCGGCGTATGGCCGAGTCGGTTACAATTTCCTGAGCCAGTACAATAGGCCGCAGGTGAAGTTGCACGAGTTTCTGCACATAACGCAATTTTTCGTTCTGAGGCAATTTCAGTTGTTTAAAAATACCCGGAACCATTTTTGCGCCGATAAACTCATGGCCATGGAAAGTCCATCCCACTTTTGGGTCAAAACGTTTGGTAATCGGCTTGGCGATATCGTGCAGTATGGCGCTCCAGCGTAACCATAAGTTGTCGGAGGCGGCAGCCAGGTTATCAAGCACTTCGAGGGTGTGGTAGAAATTGTCTTTGTGTGCCACGCCGTTCATCACTTCAACACCTTTAAGGGCAACGAATTGAGGAAAGATTATCGCCAGAAGTCCTGTTTCCTCAAGTAGTTTAATTCCAACAGAAGGCTTTTTTGCCATGACGATCAAATTCATTTCGTCCATTACGCGCTCTCCCGAAACGATACGGATTCTGTTCTTGTTGCGGCTGATGGCGTCGAGCGTATTGGCTTCGATGGTGAACCCAAGCTGGGTGGCAAACCTGATGGCGCGCATCATCCGCAGTGGATCGTCGGAAAAGGTGATGTCGGGGTCGAGTGGTGTTCGAATCAATTTATCGGCTATGTCTTTTAGTCCGTTAAAAGGATCGAGCAAATGACCAAAATCTTTCGTCTGCAGGCTAAGCGACATGGCGTTGATGGTGAAATCGCGGCGGTTTTGATCGTCGGTCAGGTTGCCGTCTTCTACGATGGGCTTGCGCGAATTTTTTCTGTACGACTCCTTTCGTGCCCCTACAAACTCAATCACCCACTCCCCATTCCGTACCATAGCTGTGCCGAAGTTGCTGAAATATTTGGCCTGCGCCCCTGTTCCCAGCGCTTCAGCCACTTTGGTGGCCACAGTAATTCCACTTCCCAACACTACCACATCGATGTCTTTCGACTGTCGCCCCAAGATGATATCGCGCACATAACCGCCAATTACATAAGCACGTACATTCATTTGTGCACATACAGATGAGATGGTTCTGAAGAACCCATGTTCCAGACGGTCGGCGTAATTTATCATGAATGCAAAAGTAATAAAGATTGAGCACCCTGCAATGTCGTTGTAGCAATTCAAAATCAGAACTGTTTATCAAAGGCTTAGAACAAAAAAGAGGGACGCATGACAGTATTATTTATAATGACTAAAAAATATGAAAACAGGATCAGATTTTCGATTTTGTATAAAGGAGAATTTCCGGGCGTTTGTATATTTGTCGGTTCATTACTAACGTGATAAATGATTCATTATGGCAAAAAGAACAATTGTAGCCTTACCTGGCGATGGCATTGGTAAAGCGGTTTTGGATGAGGCAATCCGGGTACTCGACGCGGTTGGGTTTGAAGCGGACTATGTAGAAGGCGATATAGGATGGGAATTCTGGAAATCAGAGGGCAATCCACTTCCTGAGCGCACCATTAAACTTATTGAAGAGCACAAAATAGGTTTGTTTGGTGCCATTACTTCCAAGCCCAAAGACGCTGCTTTCGAGGAGCTTGCTCCCGAATTAAAGGAAAAAAATCTGGTCTATGCCTCCCCTATCGTCGGGCTTCGCCAGCATTTTAATTTGGATATTTGTATGCGGCCTTGCCACACTTATGTAGGCAACCCTTTGAATTTTGTCCGCCGCGGCGTTGGCGACACCATCGAAGAACCGGCTGTAGACGTAGTGATTTTCCGTCAAAATACCGAAGGATTGTATGGCGGCGTCGAATGGTCGAACCCACCAGAACAGGTGTATGACGCGCTGATGACACATCCCAAGTTTGTGAAAAACTTTGGAAAAACTCCCAAGGAAGAGATCTCTATTTCTACCCGCATCTTCACAAAAAAAGCCACCGAACGTATTTTAAGGGCAGCCTTTGAACATGCAAAAAACTATGGTTATAAGTCGGTTACGGTTTGTGAAAAACCAAATGTCATCAGAGAAACCTCGGGCATGATGTTTAAAATGGCCCAACAAATGCAAAAAGCCGACTATCCTCAAATTGAACTCTGGAACACGAATATCGACGCCCAGATGATGTGGCTCACCAAGAACCCGGAAGATTATGGTGTAATTGTAGCCGGAAATATGTTTGGAGACATCGTTTCGGATGGTTTTGCCGGACTTATTGGCGGGTTGGGTTTTGCCTGCTCGGCACAGTTCAACGATAACGGCATCGGTGTATTTGAACCCACACACGGCTCTGCACCTAAATATGCCGACTATCCCGTTTCGATTGTCAACCCGATAGCCATGATAGAATCGGCCTGTATGATGCTCGATTTTATTGATGAGAAAGAAAAAGCGGCCAAAATCCGCAAGGCTGTGGCCGAAGTGATCAGTGAAGGCAAAGTGCGTACTTACGACATGATGAAAATGCGGGGTAAAGCCGATGTGGTGGATCACGGTGCAGCTTCTACCAAGCAAATGGCCGATGCGATTATTGCCAAATTGTAAACCGTAAAACAACATCATTATGGATAAAACTGTGCACCAACTTTGGCCTGAACTCGATTGGATTCAGGACGAAAAACTAAGAGAGCAAACGGCCCTTACCTGGGAAATTGCGCTGAGCAGAAGCGTGCTCACGGGCGATGACCTCAACAGGATTCCCTTTACCCTGCTGTGTGGACCTGATCTGAAAGTGACATTTATGGACCACAAACGGTCGGTAGTGCATATCGCCAAAGACGCAGGAGATAAAATCAACGACATGTATCATGGAGAACTTCCGGTAAATATTGACGTCCTGGTGGCAGGAGCTATACTCGCCGATGTAGGAAAACTACTTGAATATGTGCTGGATAAAAACGGAAAGGCTATTCAGGGCACTTATGGCAAATACCTGAGGCATCCATTTTCGGGAGTAAGCCTGGCCGAAGAGGCCGGTGTGCCTGCCGAAGTGTGCCACATCATTGCTACCCACGCGGGCGAAGGCGATATGGTGAAAAGAACCACTGAGGCCTACCTCGTCCATCATGCCGATTTCATGACCTTTCTGCCTTTTAAGGAAAGACTGATTGTTAAGGTTTAGGTTTAGGTTTAGGCTTAGGATTGTGACAATGAAAAGCCTGTAATTTATTACGGGCTTTTTTATATCTCCTTATTTACCACCAAAGTAAAATAATCTTCTGTAAGCGGTAAATATCCATGCTCATAACAAAAATAGTACACCCGGTTTTCTTTGGTTCGGTACACATGGGTGAAATACTTAAAGTTGAAACCATGTTGCTCGAGTACTTGCTTTTTTACTTTGGCCTTCCCTTCGGGGGTCAGGTCGCGCAGGATACTCCGGTTTCGGCGTAAAATACTGTTGATGTTGCGCATAAAGGCTGTTTCGTCGCGGTTTAACCGATTGTGGTAGGCATTTCTACATTGATCGTTACAGAATTTTTTGTCGATACGACCATAGATTTCTTCACCGCATTCCAGGCATTTTGGGTTTGTCATGGTGTTTTTTTTTCAAAATTAAAAAATTATTTTGCTACAGCACGAAATCACATGTCAATTTTGAAATAAAACCTCAAAAATCAAGCCCTGGAAATACCCATGTCAAAAAATTTCCCCATCAAACGGGGTGATTGCCAATGGTTACAAAATTTTGGTCAAGGGTTACGTTTCAAAAACTTTCAATAAAAAAACCACCCCGAAACATCTGACAAATCATTGTTTCGGGGTGGATAAAGAAAAAACCAAAAAAAACCTGTGCGCAATTATTTTTTAAGCCATTTTACGGTGGCAACTTGTCCGTTTTGTGTCAAACGAGCAAAATAAAGACCTGATGTTAAATCACTGACATTAACACGTACGGCATCCTGCCCAGAGATTATGCTTTTTAATTGTTTTCCCTGCATGTCGAAAAGAACGACTTGTGTGCCCTCAGGTGCAGAGATGGAAAGCACATCGCTTGCGGGATTTGGATACAACAGGATTTCACCCTCGAATGAAGCGATATAAATGTTGTCCAACTCATCCACAATAAATCCGTTCTCCAGCACCAAATCATCCACATGGATGTCGTAAGCGCCAAGGGTCATATTGCCGGGAATAGCCAACTGAATGTTTAGCAAGGTGTTGCTCACCACCGAGATGGAGGAAGCCTCAAAAAACTCGGTCTCGTCGTCATGATTTACAAAACGAACTGAACTCACGCCTGAATTCCATTCGGTATCCTGACCTGATATGGAAAACTCTCCCTCAAACTCCAAAGGCGCATGATCAGGATCAATGCCGGTAATTTGTGGGTTAAGCACCAATTCGTTAACGACCAGGCTGGAAGTATAAATCACATCACCACTGGTAGTTCCATTTCCGTTGGCCGCATTGAAAGCGGCATAAAATCTAACTGTTCCCGAATTAGGAGCAGTCCAGTTTACTGTCCATGTGTTGGAATTCCCGGTTGGCGTAGTTCCAGCCGATTGATGTGTAACCGATTTACCTCCGTTAGCAAGCTTGGTACGGGCTGGGTCGATAACGGCAAAGATGCCCGATTTCGAGCCAAAAATATCTTCTGCGGTAAGCTCAAAACCAAATTTAACCACACCTGAATGAATTCCTGTAGCTGTAATCTGGTAAGTTTGTCCGGGAGTATACCCTTCAGCGGGAATGGTTGAAGTGATCCAGTTCGATTGTGTTTGAGCCGTACCAGTGTGGCAATCGGTGCATGTAGCCCCATTATCGCCCGGCGATCCAGTTTTTCCTCCTGGCGAACCAGATACATAACTATACAACAACAAAGTGGCCGGCAGTGCCAACACCAGCAAGTAAGCATAAAACTTTTTCATAGATTCTAATTTAAAATGATTATCAATAAGGTGTCAAAGAAACATTATTTCAGTTAATTACAAACGCTTCAAAAAAGAAATAACAAGTTTTTAACATTTCGG
>Ga0180009_10000969_pt1 | contig 36367 bp, 24 predicted proteins | sample OS_PC_MetaG_FD_123537 | JGI IMG/M metagenome (GOLD analysis project Ga0180009, IMG submission 123537) | Groundwater microbial communities from the Aspo Hard Rock Laboratory (HRL) deep subsurface site, Sweden - OS_PC_MetaG | ecosystem: Environmental > Aquatic > Deep subsurface > Groundwater... | reverse complement strand
TCGAGACCACGGCGCTCGGCGCCGCCTGGCTCGTGGGCTACGAGGCCGGCTTCTGGTGCGAGAATGACCCGATCGCCGCCGATGCGGGAGCGACAACCCGGTTCGAGCCGCACTGGGATGCCGAAACGCGGAAGCGGCGCATAGACGGCTGGCACGACGCAGTGCGGCGGACCAGGGTCCAGCAAAGGTGATGCCGGCGGCGGCGAACGCGCCAGTCTAGCGGAATTTCGAATCCCGCCGCACCTGCTCCGGACCGGCGATGGCGCGTCATGCCGAACGCGGGACCGGCGTCAGGCCCGGCCCCACATCCACTTGTCTTTCGGTCCTCACAACCGTCCAAAAATTCGTGAGATATTTTAGAAACTTATATTCGGCAGCGCGGCGTTGCGCAGCATCCCGTGCCCGGCCTCGGCGCTGGGTTGGCCATGGCCGGCCTGGAACAGGTTTGCCGCATCGGACGCGGAGCGCATCGTTATTGTCAGGCGCCGACAAAGGGCAGTATATGGCTCGTCATGCAAAAAACGAGACGGAAGACGACAAGCGATGCAAGTGGCGCGTCAGCAAGAGATAATGGACCTCGCGCGCAAGGCCGGACGAGTAAACGTTGAAAGCCTTTCAACTCATTTTGCCGTATCGCCCCAGACAATCCGAAAGGACTTGAAAGAGCTCAGCGACCGTCGACTTCTGGACCGCGTCCATGGCGGGGCGGTCATTGCGTCGAGCGTGCAAAATCTCGCCTACCAGGCGCGTCGACTGATCGCCGAGACCGAGAAGCGGGAGATCGGCCGGGCGGCGGCGGCGCTGGTGCCGAGCAATTCCTCGCTTTTCGTCAATATCGGCACGACGACCGAGGAAGTCGCGCGCGCCCTGATGCATCACACCGGCTTGCTGCTGATCACCAACAATCTTCATGTGGCCTCGATGCTCTATCCCCTCGAAGGCATCGACATCGTGATTGCCGGCGGGCCGGTGCGGCGGTCGGATGGCGGCGTCGTCGGTTCGCTCGCGGTCGAATTGATCGAGAACTTCAAGGTCGATTTCGCCATTGTCGGGGTATCGGCCATCGATGCCGACGGGGCATTGCTCGATTTCGACGTGCGCGAAATCCAGGTGGCGAAGACGATCATGGCCAATGCGCGCACTGTCGTGCTCGTCGCCGATTCGAGCAAATTCAGCCGCAGGGCCTCGACGCGGATCGGGCATTTGCGCGATGTCGACGTCTTCGTGACCGACAAGGTGCCATCGCCGGCGCTGAAGGAGCTGTGCCTGCGCGAAAAGGTCCATCTCATCGAGACATCCGTCGATTGGGACCCGAACCAGCCCAGACAGCTCGACGCGGATGCCGACGACGCCGAGGACGGCGAAACCCACGACCGGCGCGGCGCGCGTTCAAGCTGAAACGCTCTTCGCCGCGCCGATTTTTATGGATACCGCCAGGCGCCACCCGCAGTCGACCGCGTCCATGCGCAAGGCGCTATGCGGCTGCGTGCATCGCAAGGCATAAAGGCAAGATCAAATGTTCAAACGAAAGCGAACCGCGCCCGCAACCGCGTAGGCGTCGCGACCTCGCGGCCGGCAAAACGGCGCTGGCATGCGACCAAGCGGCGCCTGCGGCGCTAACGAAACCTCCGCTGTTGCGAACGCCATGGCGGAAATCCAAAACCGGTCGCGATTCTGCTGCCGCTCGGCGTGATTTCGCCAACGGTGAGACCGAAAGTCGCGCCGATTTGCCGAAATGATCTCGAACGATTGGTCCCAGCATTTCCCGCATCCTGCCGCTGTTTCGCCACGGGCGCCGACCGCGTGGCGTACCACCGGCTAAAAGCCGCTGAAATTGCAGGATTTCCTGACCCCGGCCGATCAACCTCCGCCTCTCCCACGCGCCCGAAGACCCCGCATGGAGCCGCAAGGCACATGACCTGGAAACGCACGGGAGCACTAGCCGCGGGCGGATTATTCGTTGAAATTTCGATTGTGATGATATAGTTTCGTTATAGAAAAATTCCGAACGTATGGAAACTAATTTCGATAGTTCGTGTACGTTCGAGCCGAGGCGGTTCGCCAATAGGTGCCCGCCTTTGCTCTCTGGAACCGAGGGGATCCATATGCTTGAGGCCAGCGCTTCGGATCGGCTGCCGACACAGGCGGATGTCGTGGTGATCGGCGGCGGCGTCGTCGGATGCGCCATCGCCCGCGAATTGTCCCGTTATCGCCTCTCCGTCGTCGTGCTCGAACGCGCGCCCGACGTAGCCATGGGCACCTCGAAGGCCAATAGCGGTATCCTGCATGCCGGGTTCGATGCCGAGCCGGGCACCTGGAAAGCGCGGCTGAACGTGCGCGGTGCCCGCCTCTATAGGGAAATCAGCGAGGATCTCGGCATTCCGCGGCGGCGCGTTGGATCGCTTGTTGTGGCGCAGGATGCCGATCAGCTCGCAACGCTCGAGGAGCTTCGCCTGCGCGGCATCGAGAACGGTTTGACCGGGCTTGCCCTTTGGGGCCGCGACGAACTGCTGGCCCACGAGCCCAACCTCTCGCCGGAGCTAGTCGGCGCCTTGTGGGCGCCGATGGCCGCCATCGTCTGCCCGTTCACCGCGACCTTCGCCTTCGCCGAAAATGCCATCCGCAATGGCGCGCGCATCGTAACCGAATGCGCGGTCACCGGCATCGAGGTGGTCGACAATCGCGTAACGGCTGTCAAAACCTCGCTCGGCCGCATCGCAACGTCCTATGTCGTCAACGCCGCCGGGGTGCATTCGGGCGAGGTCGCGCTGATGGCCGGCGATGACAGTTTCACCATCACGCCGAGGCGCGGCGAATACGTGCTGTTCGACCATTCCGTCGGCGACCTGGTGCGCTCGGTCGTGTTCCCGACCCCGACCAAGCTGTCCAAGGGCATCCTCGTGGCGCCGACCGTTCACGGCAATGTCTTCATCGGCCCCAATGCCAGCGATATCGAGGATCTCGAGGACCATGAGACCACCCGTCACGGCTTCGCCGAGATCATTTCGGGCGCAAGGCGCGTGGTGCCGAACCTGCCGCTCGGCAATGCCATCACCGAATTCGCCGGCATAAGGGCCGTCGCCGGCAAGGACTTCGTCATCGGCCTGTCGCCCGTCACCGGTGGACTGGTGCACGCCGCCGGCATCCAGTCGCCCGGGCTGACCGCTGCCCCCGCCATCGCCGAGACCATCGTCGAATATCTTGGCGAGGCCGGCCTGAAACTGGTTCCAAACCCGGCCTTTACGCCGATCAATCCGGTCCGGCCGAAATTCGTCGACATGAGCATAGGCGAACGGGCAAGGCTCATCGCGGCCGATCCGCTCTACGGCCGGATCATCTGCCGCTGCGAATCGATCACCGAGGGCGAAATCGTCGCGGCGATCCAGGCCCCCTGCGGCGCAAGGACCATGGACGGCGTCAAGCGGCGCGTGCGCGCCGGCATGGGCCGCTGCCAGGGCGGGTTCTGCGGGCCGCGCGTGACGGCGATCATCGCCCGCGAACTGGGCGTAGCCGTGACGGAGGTGTGCAAGGACAGCGCCGGTTCATGGCTCTATCTGCCGCGTTCCGAAACGGTGAGCGCGGAGCCGAACCATGCATGAGTTCCACTACGACGTTGTCACGATCGGCGGTGGTCCGGCCGGCATGGCAGCGGCGCTCAGCGCCAAGGACGCCGGCGCCAAACAGGTGCTGATCATCGAGCGCGACCGCGAACTCGGCGGCATCCTGCAGCAATGCATCCACAACGGCTTTGGCCTGAGGCGCTTCGACAAGGAACTGACGGGGCCGGGCTATGCCCATCGCTACATCGAAATGGTCAAACAGGCGGGCATCGACGTCTGGCTCGATTCCACCGTTCTCAGCGCCGATCCCGGCGGCATCATCACCAGCGTCAGTCCCGACAAGGGGATGCGCGTCGTCACCTGTGCCGCGACGGTCTATTCGATGGGCTGCCGCGAACGGACGCGCGGCGCGATCCGCATTCCCGGAAGCCGTCCGGCCGGCGTGCTGACGGCCGGCGCGGCGCAGCGCATGGTCAACATGGAAGGCTATTCGCCCGGCCGCAACGTCGTGATCGTCGGCTCCGGCGATATCGGCCTGATCATGGCGCGCCGCATGTCGCTCGAGGGCGCCCATGTCAAGGCCGTGTTCGAAATCATGCCCTATTCGAACGGGCTCAATCGCAACATCGTCCAGTGTCTTGAGGATTTCGACATCCCGCTGCACCTGAGCCACAGCGTCGTCGCCGTGCATGGCGAGGATCACGTCACCGGGATCACCGTCGCCAAGGTAGACGCGAAGCTGAACCCGATCGCCGGCACCGAATTCGACATGGATTGCGACTGCCTGCTGCTGTCGGTGGGTCTGATCCCCGAAAACGAGCTCGGCCGCGCCCATGCCCTCGAGATCGATCCGGTCACCGGCGGTGCCGTCGTCGATCAGTTCCGGCGCACCAACATGTCCGGCTTCTTTGCCGCCGGCAATGTGCTGCATGTGCACGACCTCGTCGACTGGGTGTCCCAGGAAGCCGAGATCGCCGGGCGGTCGGCGGCATTGCATGCGCTCGGCAAACTGCCCAAGGTCAACGTCTTTCGAAGCGTTGCGGCGGGCGACGGCATCAGATATGTCGTGCCGCAGAAACTGTCGCCGCCCGGCGGCCGGCCGACCGTGCGCTTCTTCATGCGCGCCACCCAGCCCATGGGCGCCTCCGTGGTGCAGCTTCATGCCGACGGCCAGATCGTCTGGGAAAGCAACCATCCCGTCGTCAAGCCGAGCGAGATGATCGTCGCCGACATCCCGTGGAAGAAGATCGGCGCGGCCCGGGAGATCAGCTTCACGGTGGCGCCGGCGCCCGAAGAGCCGGAAAGCCGGGACGCGCCTCAGGCAGAGGAAGCGCTATGACACGGCATGTGACAACGCAGACCGCGGCGCCACGGCGCGTGCAAAAGGTGCTCTGCATCGGCTGCCCGACCGGCTGCAACGGCGAGGTCATTCTCGAAAACGGCGCCGTCGTCGACACGATCGGCTATACCTGCGATATCGGGCGGGCTCTGGTTGCCGAAGAGGTCATCGCGCCCAAGCGCACCGTGACCACGACCGTCCGCGTCCAGGGCGGCGCCCTCGCCCTGCTGCCGGTCGTTTCCGACCGGCCGGTGCCGAAAGAGTCGATTTTTGCGACCGTTGCTGCGCTCAGAAAGCTCACAGTCACCGCACCCATCGCCGCCGACAGCGTGATCCTCGCCGACACTCTCGGCCTCGGCGTCAACTTCATCGCGTCCCGCGACTGTCCGCGCTTCGACACGCCCGCATGGGTCGAGGCAGAGGTGGACGACGCTCCCGATCCGGCGATCGCGGCGGCGGACGAAGAGCTCGAGATCGAACTTGCCGACAATGACGACGCGCCGTGGCATGTTCTGGGGCTGTCGGTCGGTCAGCGCATGGCCATGGCGGCCGGCAAGCCCATCGCGATGCGCATGATGGCGGCGACGGCTCAGGAAGACTGCCGGAAATGCGGCTACGATTGCGCCGGCTACGCCAATGCCCTGGTGCTCGGAGACGAAAAGAAGACGACGCTGTGCGAGCCGGGCGGCAAGGAAACGGCGCGCCTGCTCAAGCAACTCGTCGCCGAGGCCGGTGCGAGCCGCGCCACCCCGGCGACGCCCGCCAGACAGGACGCTCCGGCCGCTTTGCCGGAGCCCGTCGTCACAACCACCCAGTCTCTCAAGGCGACCTGGCACATCGCGTTCGACATCAGCGCCAAGAAGGCGCTCGGCCGCGACTTCATCCTGTCGGTGTGGGACCTTTTGCTGCGCGGCGACGACATCTCGAGGGTCCTGCAGCAGTTCATCTGGAACGCACCCCTTCGGCACAAATTCAAGTTCATCGAGGCGATCGACAAGCATCTCTCCGACCGCTATCCGATGTTCAAGGGTCTTTCCAAGGGCTGGCCGACGGCTAACCACATCATCCCCTATGTGCGCCCGGCCGAAGAGCGCAAGAACGATTTCGACCTGGTGACGACTGGCTATCTCGGCTATCGCGAACTCGGCTATTCCATGCGCGAGGTCGACCTTTTCGTCTGGCTCGAAGTTTTGCGCGACAAGCAGTGCGACGATCGCCCCTGCGAACTGGGTTGCGTCGTCAACGGTTTGAGGGTCGGCGGCTGCCCGGTGGTGATCCACATTCCCGACATGGTCAATCTTCTCGGTCAGGGCAAGCTCAAGGAAGCGCTCGAACTCATCCAGGACTGCAATCCACTCCCGAACGTCACCGGCCGTGTCTGCCCGCAGGAACACCAATGCCAGGGCGCCTGCAAGCTCGTCGGCCTGCCGCTCGAAATCGGCCAGCTCGAATGGTATCTGCCCGAGCGCCAGCGCCAGCTTGAACTTGAAAGCGGCGTCGACGAGTCCTTGTGGAAAGACCATGTCAGCCCGTGGCAGACGGCCGACAAGCCGCCGATCGCGGTGGTCGGTTCCGGTCCGGCGGGCCTCATCAACGCCTATCTTTTGTCCGCCGAGGGCTATCCGGTCACGGTGTTCGAGGCCTTCCATGATCTCGGCGGCGTGCTGCGCTACGGCATTCCCGAATTTCGTCTGCCCAATGGACTGATCGACGACGTGGTCAAGAAGATCGACCGGCTCGGCGGCAAGTTCGTCAGGAATTTCGTCGTCGGCAAGACGGCGACTTTGCAGGATCTGCGCGATGCCGGCTTCTCGAAGATCTTCGTCGGCACCGGCGCCGGCCTGCCGCGCTTCATGAACATCCCGGGCGAGCATCTCAATGGCGTCATGAGCGCCAACGAGTTCCTGACCCGCGTCAACCTCATGCAGGCGCGAGACGAAGACCACGAGACCCCCCTGCCCGCCGTGCGGGGCCAGAACGTCATCGTCATCGGCGGCGGCAACACCGCCATGGACGCGGCGCGCACCTCCAAGCGCCTCGGCGGCAATGTCACCATCGTTTATCGCCGCACGAAAAAGGAAATGCCGGCGCGCGTCGAGGAACTGGCGCATGCCCTCGAGGAAGGCATCGAGCTCATGCCTCTACGGGCGCCTCGCGAGTTCACCAGCGGCGGCGACCACCATGTCTGCCACGCGATCCTCGAAGTCATGGAACTGGGTGCCCCCGACGCCTCAGGCCGGCGCAAGCCCGTGCCCACAGGCAAGACCGAGACCATCAAGGCCGATCTCGTCATCATGGCGCTGGGCAATGATGCCAACCCGATCATCAAGGATTCCGAGCCGCGCATTAAAACGTCCAAATGGGGCACGATCGTCGTCGAAGGCGGCGAAACCAGCCTTGCGGGCGTCTATTCGGGCGGCGACGCCACGCGCGGCGGATCGACCGCCATCAACGCGGCGGGCGACGGCAAGGCAGCGGCGGAAAAGATTGCCGGCGACATCTCGCTTTCGCCGACCGTGATCAAGAACCTTGTGGCCTCTGCCCTGGCCTATACCGAAAAGGCTTCGGCTGCCGCGACGCTCATCAAAAGGACCGAGCTGTCGCCGGGCATCGTCGAATTCACCGTCAACGCCCCAATGATCGCCCGTTCGGCCAGGGCCGGCCAGTTCGTCCGCGTCCTGCCCACGCCCAAGGGCGAACTTATTCCGTTGACCATCGCCGACTGGGACGAAGCGGCCGGCACCATCGATCTTGTCATCCAGGGCGTTGGCACCAGTTCCATCCTGATGAATGAGATGAGCGTCGGCGAGGCCTTTGCCGGCGTCGCCGGACCGCTCGGCCAACCGTCAAAACTCCATCGCTACGAAGGCGCGCAGACGGTGGTCTTCTGCGCCGGCGGCCTCGGCCTGCCGCCGGTCTATCCGATCATGCGCGAGCATTTGCGCATGGGCAACCACGTCACTTTGATCGCCGGCTACCGCAGCAGGGAGCTGATGTTCTGGACGGGCGAAGGCGAGCGCATCGACGGATTGCTCAGCCAGTTCGGCGCCCAGTTCGACGTGATCACCACGACAAATGACGGCAGCTACGGCGTCAAGGGCTTCGTCACAACCCCGCTCAAGGCCATGCTCGACGACAAGAAGTCCTCGAAAGGCCGCGCCATCGCCGAAGTGATCGCCATCGGCCCGCCATTGATGATGCGGGCGGTGAGCGAGCTGACGAAAAACCATGAGGTTCCCACCGTCGTCAGTCTCAACTCGATCATGGTGGATGCCACCGGCATGTGCGGCGCCTGCATGGTTCCGGTCACCATCGACGGCAAGCTCGTGCGCAAGCACGCCTGTATCGACGGACCGGAGCTCGACGCCCACATCATCGACTGGGACAAGTTCCTGCCGCGCTTCGATCAGTTCCGGGAACAGGAGCACGAGAGCCGCGTCCGCCACCATCTCGACGGCTGAAGACGGGCGCAAGAAAGCTCCGGAGCCTTTGCCCAACCGTGCGGCGTGATCGCGGACGAAACCCGTCGCGCGCCTGCAGATGCCGGAAAGACTTTTGCCTGGCGCGGTATCGGATTAGGCTAAAAACCCGCTTCCGGTTTGCCGGGCGTTCGTCCGGGCGCCGACCTGATCGATGCGGACCTGGCCTGAAAACAAGACGACCTCATATCCGGGAAATCGGAGCAGCACCCAAAATGACTGAAGGCGATCTCGGCATGTCGGCGTCGGTATCGACAATCGAGCAACGCGCGAAAAAAAGCCGAAAGCTTGCCGAAGCGTTCGAGATCGGCGTCCATCCCTTGACTCTGTCGCGATCCGAATCGGTGACCAATGACGGCTACGTCCTCGAAACCCTGCGCTTTGGCAACGCGGCGGGCGAATCCGTGCGCGGCTACATCACGCGGCCACAAGGCGTCACTTCACCCATGCCGGCCATTCTTTATATCCACGCGCATGGCGGGCGCTATGAAATCGGTGCCGACGAACTCATCGCTGGTCGTCCGGCGCTCTTGTCGCCGCTCGGCGCGGTTTTTGCCGGCGAGGGCTATCTGACGCTGACCATCGACCTGCCCTGCTTCGGGGAGCGCCAGCACACGAGCGAGAGCGCGCTATCCAAGGCCCTGCTCTGGCACAATCGTTCGCTCGCCGGCCAGATGCTCGGCGAGCTCCATTCGGCGCTCGATTATCTGTGCACGCGGACGGACGTGGATGCGCAAAGCATCGCCGCCTTCGGCATCTCGATGGGCGCGACGTTTGCGTATTGGCTCGCGGCCGTCGATCCGCGCATCGCCGCGGCGGCGCATCTTTGCTGTTTCGCCGATTTCGAAACCATGATCGCCTCGGGCGCCCATGACGGACATGGAATCTATCTGATCGTGCCGGGCCTGCTCGACCTGGCTTCGAATGGCGAGATTGTCGGGCTGATGGCACCGCGTCCGCAGTTCGTCGGTCTGGGCGGGCGCGATCCACTAACGCCGCCGGATGCTGTCGAAAAAGCCCTCGCCGAGGCGCGCGCCGCCTATGAGGTCGCAGGGGCTGGCGATCAGTTCGAGGTCCTCATAGAGCCGGAGGGCGGGCATGCCGAGACGCCTGCGATCCGCGCCGCCGTCCTCGACTTTCTTGCCTGCAATCTGAAAGCGCCCGGGTTCTAGAGCATGTTCAGCAAAAGTGGATACCAGTTTTGCGGTTCGAACATGCGACCACTCTAGGACTTAGGTCATGCGTTTTGATTCACTCAAAACGCATGACCTAAACCGGCTCGACCACCCGGCTGGCGCGCAGTCCGGTCGAATTGCGCTTCGTCAGCGAACAGGCAAGTTCGATGCGGCTCACCGGGAAGTTGCGGCTTGTTCCCTGCAATTGCGCCGTATTGCAGAGCATGTCGAGCGAGTATGCGCCAATGGCCTGCATGGGAATGGAGACCGTTGTCAGGGCTGGCGCAAGATAGGCGCCCTGCGGCAAACCATCTATGCCGATCACTGAAACGTCTTCCGGCACGCGGAGCCCAGCTGCATGCAGGGCGATGAGGGCCCCGGCGGCGAGAATGTCGCCGGCCGCGACAATGCCGGTGAATTGCCGGTCGTCGGCAAGCGCTTCGGCAACGGCGGCCTGTGCTGCCTGCACCGTCCAGTCTTCGGCTTCGATCACGATCATCGTGTCCTGACGCGAACCGAGCGCATCGCGGACGCCCTCGAGCCGGCGCTGGATGGTGCGCCGTCCCGGCTTGGTCAAAAAGGCAATGCGCTCATGCCCGAGATCGGTCAGGTGACGCGCCGCCATTGCTGCCGCCGAGCGGTTGCAGGGCGTCACCGAACTCAGCCGCATCTCCGGGTCGTCGGTGTTGACGAGCACCACGGGACATTCAAGGGACCGCGCCGGCTTGAGAATCGAATCGTCGACGGTCAGAAACAGGATGCCGAGCAGGTCGCTCGCCCTCGCTAGCTCGGCAAGACCGTCAAGTTCGTCGGCCGACCGGATGGCGTGATTGTCGATCACGAGGCCGCGTTCGGAGGCGCGGCGTCTCAGCCCCTCGAGCACATACATGGTGAACTGGCTGCGTTCGAAATCGATCATCGCCTCGTGCGAAACAACGAGCAGCACCCGTTTTCCGGCGAAATCCTCCGGCAACCCGTAATTGAGCTCGATCGCAGCAGCACGGATTTTCTCGCCCAGCTCCTCGCGCACATAGCCCTTGCCGGAAATGGCACGGGACACCGTGGCCGTCGAAATTCCAAGGTGTTCTGCGATGTCGCGGATGCGGGCGCGTTTGGCCATGCGAGTCCTCCCAATCTGACAACAACATGCAACAAAATTACATGTTGCACAACTTGTTGCAGATTGCATTCATAGTCGCAGGGAGGACTTCGTCCATGGCTGAACCGGCAGCGCTTACGCGCATGCAGGCCTATCTCGACCGGTTGGTTGCCGGGCTCACCGCGCTCACCCATGACGGGCGGTTCGACGAGCCCAATCTTGACGGCACCGCCGGCGACTATATCAGCTTTGATGCCTGGGAATGGCCGCAGGGCGTCGGCCTGTTCGGGCTCGCCCAGCTCTGGAAGGCGCGCGGATGCGAACCCGAATTGGGGCGGATCATCGGCGACTGGTATGCGCGCGCCCTCGAACGCGGCCTGCCGGCCATGAACGTCAACACCACCGCCCCCATGCTCGCCGCGACGCTCTATTGGCAGCACACGCGTGATGCCAGACTGGGGGCCGCGATCGAGAGCTGGGCAGACCGGCTGATGGTGCAAGGTTCGCGCACCGGCTTTGCCGGCTTCCAGCACGATGTCTCCGACAAGCTGAACGATGGCGAGCTGTGGGACGATACGCTTTACATGGTCGCGCTGTTTCTTGCCGCCTATGGCGAGGCTTCGAACCGGCGCGAACTGGTCGAGGAAGCCGAGCGGCAATTCCTCGTCCACGCGCATTTTCTCGCCGACCGGCGCACCGGGCTGTGGTTCCACGGCTGGACCTTCAACGGACGCAACAATTTCGCCGATGCCCGCTGGGCCCGCGGCAATGCCTGGATCACCGCCGGCATGGTCGATCTGTTCGAACTCGCCAGGCTGTCACCGTCGGTCAAGGGTTTTCTTGTCGAAGTCCTGCGCGACCAGGTGAACGCGCTTTTACCGCTTCAGACCGGAAACGGCATGTGGCGGACATTGCTCGATGAAAAAACGAGCTATGAGGAAACCTCGGCGACAGCCGGTTTTGCCTATGGTCTGATGAAGGCGGCACGGCTCGGCATCGGGCCGGAGGCCTGGCGCGCGGCCGGTCTCAGGGCGCTGGACGCCGTCATGGCCGCCATCGACGAATACGGTGTCGTCCAGGGCGTCAGCTATGGCACCCGCATGGGCCACGACCTCCAGCATTACCGCGACATCCCGATCCAGCCGACCGGCTACGGTCAGTCCCTGGCGATCCTCGCCCTGGTCGAAGGCTCCCGGGCCTATGAACTGACCGAGGTGCCGGCATGAGCATGCTGCAGCGCTACGGCGCCGGGCCGGACCAGATCGATGCCATGCTGCCCGACGATCTCAGGGCAAGCTTCATGGCCGAGGGCCTGTTCACGCCCGGCGAGATCGCCTTTGCCTATACCCATTACGATCGCATGATCGTCGGCGGCGCCGTCCCCACATCGGCACCGCTGACCTTCGGCGACGGCGCTGAAATCGGCACGCCGCTGTTCTTTTCGGCGCGCGAGATGGGGATCGCCAATCTCGGCGGAGCTGGAACTGTCGTTGTCGGGGGCACCCCCTACCCGCTCGCCAACCGCGACGTGCTCTATGTCGGCCGCGGCACGCGCGAGGTCGTTCTTGCCAGCGAGAATGCCGACTGTCCGGCACGTTTCTACATGAACTCGGTTCCGGCGGGCGCCGACTTGCCAACGCGGCTGATCACCAGAGCCGAGGCCAAACGCGTCGAGCTCGGTGCCCCGGAGAAGGCCAATGTCCGCTCGCTCGCCATGTATATCCATCCGGAAGTCGCGCCGTCCTGCCTCTTGCTGATGGGGATCACCGATCCGGCACCGGGCTCGGTCTGGAACACCATGCCGCCGCACCTGCACGAGCGGCGCATGGAAGCCTATTGCTATTTCGACCTCTCCGCCGAGGACCGGGTGATGCATTTCATGGGCCGGCCGGACAACACAAGGCACCTGGTCTGCGCCAATGGCGACGTGGTCCTGTCGCCGGCCTGGTCGATCCACATGGGCGCGGGCACCGGTCCTTACGCCTTCGTCTGGGGCATGACCGGAGAAAATCAGGCCTATGCGGATGTCGATCCGGTGGCCATCAGGGAGTTGCGCTGAATGCTCGAACCCGGCGATCCGCTGACCTATTGGCAGGTAACCGATTTCGTCGAGGCGCGCTACGACGTTGCCGACGCGCCCATGCAAGGGAAGATGGATTCGACCTTCTTTCTGACCAAGGACAAGAACATCATTCCCCACACCTATCCCTGCCGCACGGCCTATATCGCCGAGGCGCGGGACGTCGAGCCTGTGCCGGCCTTCATGCCGGACTGGGACAAGGCGCGCAACGTTTTGCCATTCGGCTCGGCCTTTCTCGATCTCTCCGGTTTCTGGTTCCGCGCCACCAGACTCAGCGGCTGGGCGCGCACCGCGCTTGACGCCCAATCGGCCGGCAAGGCGGTCCTGCGGCTCGGCATCTGCGGCGCGGCCAAGCTCTTCGTGAACGGCGCGCCGGTCGGCTGGCTGGCGCCGACCGCGCGCAACGCCATGCACGAGGCCGAATTCGAGGTGGACCTCGTTTCCGGCCGCAACGACATCGCCGTCTGGTTCGAGGATCTGGCCGAGCGCGACGCCGTCGTGCGCATCCTGTTGACCTTTGTCTCAGGCCCTCAATCTGCGGAAGCCATGCCATTCGCCGCCGACTCAGCGCTCGTTGTCGGTATCGAGACGGCGCTCTCGGCCATGCATCTCGACAAAATACACTATGACGACGCGGAAATCTGGCTCGATATGCCGGAAAAGCTGCCAACCGACGCGACGGCGCGGGTGACGGTCGCCGGCCATTTCATGTCGCATGACAGTCAGGCCATCGTGCTCGACATTCCGGCGGGGACCGAGCGCATGCGCATCGGCCATTCGCGCGATTTCCCGCCCGACTACCGCTATTTCCAGCTGCGCTTTGCCTGCGGTGGGTTTGAGACCGATTGCCGGCTCGGTGCCGAGATCAGCCGGCGAATCGCGCTCGGGCCGGCGCCGGCGGCACGCGATGCCCGCATCGCCGAGGCCCTGCGCTTCATCGCCGACAATGCGGAGGGCGACACCGAAAAGGCGCTGGCCTTGCTCGCTGAAGGCCGCCCGGACGACATCGCCAAGGCGCACGCGATCTTCGAAACCTTCCTGCCGGTGATCGCCGATTGCTGGGATTGCGCCGATTTCGCGCTGGTGCCGCTCTTGTTCTGCCGCATCGCCTATGCCAACCGCATCGCGCCGGACATGCGGGCGCGGATCGACGAGACGGCGCTCATCTACCGCTACTGGATGGATGAACCGGGCAATGACGTGCAGTGGTATTTCTCGGAAAACCACGCACTCCTGTTCCACACCGCCGCCTATCTCGCCGGGGCATTGCTGCCCGAGGAAACCTTCGTCCGCTCCAAGCGCAAGGGGCGCGAGCAAAGCCGGGTCGGCCTCGAGCGCCTCGTCGACTGGTTCGATCATTTCGAGGCGGCGGAAATGGCCGAGTTCAATTCGGCGTCCTATTTCCCCATCGACTTCAAGGGACTGACGGCGCTTTTTGCTCTCGCCCCTGATACGGATATCCGAGCCCGCGCCGAAAAGGCAATTGTCAGGCTTTTGACCATCGTCGCCAATTCCGCCCATCACGGCGTCATCTCGGCCGCCCAGGGCCGAAGCTATGAACACACGCTCATCCCGGTCGATACGCTCGAGCTGACTGGCATCGCGCGCCTCGTCTGGGGGCTCGGGTCCTATGGCTCGCACGTCAACTGCCTCGCCCAGATCGCCCTGTGCCTGCGCGATCACGGGCTCGACTTGCCCGATCTCGGGCCCATCGCCGACTGGTCGGAGCAAGACGCGCAGGAATGGATGTTCTGGCAGGGCGAAAACGCCTTCGCCCGGCTCTATCACCACAAGACGGCCGACACTGCGCTCGGCAGTGCGGCCCGCTATCGCTGGGGCGACTGGGGCTATCAGGAAACGCTCATCCATGCCCGGATCGGCCGCGAGCCGCGCGCCCAGATCTGGATCAACTATCCGGGCGAAATGGTGCAGTCCGGCTATGGGCGCCCGTCCTTCTGGGGCGGTTCAGCCAACGTGCCGCGGGTCCAGCAATACCGCGATCTGGCGCTCGTGGTCTTCGACGGCGTGAAGCCGCAGCTCGATTTCACCCATTGCTGGTTCCCGACGTCGGAATTCGAGGACTGGCGCCTCGACGGTGATTGCGCCTCGGCGCGCTCGGGCAAGGGTATGCTGACCATTAAGGCGTCCGGACCGCTGGCGCTGCAAAAGACCGGCGCCTCGGCCAATGCCGAACTGCGCCTTGGCGGCCGCGACGGCGTCTGGCTCGTGCGCCTCGGGCGCGGTGGCGATCTTGCCGGATTTGCCGCGCGCCACGCTCACGCCATCGAAAAGGATGCCGATGGCACCTATCGCGTCACCGACGCCGAATACGGCCGTGTTGAATTCAGGTCCTCGGGGGTTGTTGCCGCCGAAGGCCGGGAACTCGATCCCCGGACATGGACGATGCAAGGGGAAAGACGACGACTGCCGGCATAGCCATGCCTGGGCTGTGACGGACCGGGCAGGCGCCCGGAATCTCATCGTAGGGAGGAAAGAAAATGAAACGTACCGCCTATCGACTGACCATCGCCGCCGCCATGGCCGCCATCATGGCCGCCAGCCCGGCGCTCGCCGAAGAAGTTCGGATCATGTGGTATTCGGACGGCAATGAAGGCGAGGTCATGCAGGATCTGCTCGACCGCTTCATGGCCGACAACAAGGACATCACCGTCGTTCTCGACAACGTGTCCTATCAGGTCGTGCAGGAACAGCTGCCGATCTCGCTCGCCGCTGGCGAAGGCCCGGACATCGCCCGCGTCACCAATCTCAAGGCCCAGGCCGAACACTGGCTCGACCTGACGCCCTATGTGGCCGATCCCGAGTACTGGCGCGCCAATTTCGGCGGCCAGGCCGACTGGATGCGCCCGGACGGGTCCGACGCCATCACCGGCTTCATGACGCAGCTGACCGTGACCGGCGGCTTCGCCAACAAGACGCTCTATGAACAGGCCGGCGTCGAAATTCCCGGTCCCGACGCGAGCTGGGACGAAGTCGTCGCAGCCGCCGATCAGGTGGCCAAGAGCCAGGGCCTTATCGCCGCTTTCGCGCTTGACCGGTCCGGTCACCGCCTTTCCGGCCCTGCGGTCTCGTTCGGCGCCAACTTCATTGCCGATGACGGCATGCCGGCGCCGGTCGACGATGGCGTCAAGGCCTTCGTGTCCCGCATGGTTCAGTGGACCGAGGAAGGCAAGAACCTCAAGGATGTCTGGGTTTCCGCCGCCGGCTCGACCTATCGCGCCGCCGCCGACGATTTCATCAACGCCCAGATCCCCTATTACTATTCCGGCTCATGGCAGATCGCCAACCTCGCCACCAAGATCGGCAACGGTTTCGACTGGGTGGCCACCGGCAGCCCGTGCGGCGGCGCGGCCTGTTCCGGCATGGCCGGTGGTGCCGGCCTTCTGGCCGTCAAGTACACCAAGGTTCCCGAAGCGGTCGGCAAGGTGATGGACTATCTGGGCTCTGCCGAAATCGTCAAGGAATTCTCCGAGCGCACCCTGTTCCTGCCGGCCCACAAGGGCGTGGTCGAAGCGGGCAATCTCGATTTCCAGAGCGATGATCCGAACGTCAAGGCGGCGCTCAGTGCCTTTGTCGCCGCTTCCGGCAAGATCGCCCCGAATGCCTCGGCCCTGTCGGCGTGGAAATGGGCCAATGCCTATTACGGCGCCCTCGTCACCCGCACCAGCCAGGCCATGGCCGGCGAACTGACGCTGGATGACGCCTATGCGCGCATGAATGACGACATCGCCGAGCAGGTGAAGCAGGCCGGTCAATGAGTTTTGCACTGGCAAACACGATCGGCGCGGTTTTTGCCGCGCCGGTCCGCTGGCTGGCGGCAAGCATCGACGCCCCGCTCAGACTCTGGCAGCGGCTGACGGGAAAAGGCGGCATGATCGCCTTTTTCCTCATGCCGAACATGATCGTGTTCGGCACCTTCGTCATCATCCCGCTGTTCATCAACTTCGCCTATTCGGTCACCGGCGGCAACGAGCTGTTCCTGACCGATCGAAGCTTCGTCGGCACCCAGCATTTCGACCGCCTTTTGACCTGCGACAACCATTTCGACCCTTCATCCTGCCGCGACGACCTGTTCTGGACGGCGGTCTGGAACACGGCACGCTTCGTTGTCGTGCAGGTGACCACGATTGCCATTGTCGCCATGGGCACGGCGCTCATTCTCAATTCCAAGATCCCGGCGCGCGGGTTCTGGCGCGCCGTGTTCTTTTTTCCCGTATTGTTGTCGCCGGTCGTCGTTGGCCTCATCTGGCGCTGGATCCTGCAGCGCCAGGGCCTTTTGAATTTCGTCATGATCGAGATGGACCTGACGCCGGTGAACTGGCTGATCGAGCGCGACTGGGCCTTTGTCGCCGCCGTCGGCGTTTCGGTCTGGGCCCATGTCGGGTTTTACGCGCTGATCCTGCTCGCCGGCCTCCAGGCCATTCCGCGCGACCTCTATGAAGCCGCCGAGATGGACGGCACCAGGCCGGCGCGGGTTTTCTTTCGCATCACGCTGCCGCTTTTGTGGCCGAACCTGCTCGTCGTCATCGTGCTCGCGCTCATCCGCGCCGTGCAGATTTTCGACGAGGTCTATGTGCTGACCGGCGGTGGCCCCGGCACCTCGACGCTCTATCTCACCCAGTACATCTACGAAATCGGCTTCGCCTCGATCCTTCGCAACCCAGGCCTAGCCTCGGCTGCGTCGCTGATGATGGGCGGCGTGCTGATCGTGCTGACGCTCGGCCAGCTCGGCCTGCAGCGCTGGAGGGACCGGGCATGAGCCGGATCGCGACATTCCTCACCCGAAGGCGCGGCGATGGCGGACGCTGGCACTGGACCGACGTGGTCACCTGGCTCTGGCTCGGCGCCGGATTGATCCTGATGTTCGGTCCGGCGATCTGGCTCGTGCTTTCTTCGTTCAAGACGCCGGCCCAGCTTGCCGAGTTCCCACCGACCATCCTGCCCTATGTTTCAGAAACAGTTGCGGTCACCCTCAATGGCGAGACCAGGAACCTGCCTTTGTACGACGTGATCCTCTCCGACGGTTCGGCCGATCAGCTCGCCGAACTGAGGCGCGTAGGCACGGTGGCGCAGATGATCGACCCGGCCGATCCCGAGACCGTCATCAAGGTTCCGATCACCGACCGTCGCCCGGTGCGGGAGGTCGGCTTTGCCTGGGACAATTATCTCAAGCCTCTCGAAGCCTTCAATTTCGGCCAATATCTTTACAACTCGGTCTTCGTGACGGTCACGGCGACGATCATCACGCTCATCACCAATTCCATGGCCGCTTTCGCCCTTTCCAAATACGAGTTCAGGGGGCGCAATGCGGTGCTTCTGATCATCGTGGCGACGCTGATGATCCCGCTTTCGGTCAATCTGGTGCCGCTCTATTCGGTGATTTCGACGCTTGGGTTACAGAACACGCTCTGGGGCGTCATCCTGCCGACGGTGGCGACGCCGACCGGCGTGTTCCTTCTGCGCCAGTACATGCTGACCATTCCCGACGAACTGATCGAGGCGGCGCGCATGGACAAGGCCAGCGAGTGGCAGATCTATTATCGCATCGTTCTGCCGCTGACGGCGCCGGCGCTCGCCGTGCTCGCCATTTTCTCGGTTGTCTGGCGTTGGAACGATTTCTTGTGGCCGCTGATCGTTCTGAGCCGCAAGGAACTTTTCACCCTGCAGGTCGGGCTCAACACCTTTGCCGGCGAACTCAACGTACAGTGGCACTACATTCTTGCCATGACCGTCGCGACGATGATCCCGGTGGTGATCGTCTTCGTGTTCCTGCAGCGATTCATCACCACCGGCATCGCCGGCACCGGACTGAAGTAGGATTTACCGATGGGACAGATCAGGCTCGAAGGATTGTACAAGCGCTTCGGCGTGCACGAAGTCCTGACCGACATCAATCTCGAGGTCGATGAAGGCGAGCTTTGCGTGTTCGTCGGCCCCTCCGGCTGCGGAAAATCAACGCTTCTCCGCCAGATTTCCGGCCTTGACCAGCCGAGCGAGGGAAAAGTCTTCATCGACGGCAAGGACGTGACGAGGGTCAGCGCCGCCGATCGCGGCCTGGCCATGGTCTTCCAGTCCTATGCGCTTTATCCGCACATGACGGTCAGGCAGAACCTCGCCTTCGGCCTGCAGAACATGAAGATGCCGAGAGCCGAAATCGACAGACGCATCGCCGACGTGTCGCGCATGCTCGAAATCGAACCGCTGATCGCGCGGCGCCCCGGCCAGCTTTCGGGCGGCCAGCGCCAGCGCGTCGCCATCGGCCGCGCCATCGTTCGCGACCCGACGGCGTTCCTGCTCGACGAACCGCTTTCCAATCTCGATGCCGAATTGCGCGTGTCGATGCGGGCCGAACTGGCGGCGCTCCATGCAAGGCTCGGCGCGACGATGATCTATGTCACCCACGACCAGATCGAGGCGATGACCTTGGCCGATCGCATCGTGGTCTTGAGGCTCGGGCGCATCGAACAGGTGGCGGCGCCGCTCGATCTGTTCGATCGCCCGGTCAACAGGTTCGTCGCCGGTTTCATCGGTGCTCCGTCGATGAATTTCCTGTCCGTCGCGGATGCGGCGCCGCTCCTGGGCGGAGGCACACCGGACGGAGTGGCGATTGTCGGTGTCCGGCCGCAACACCTGGTGCGTGCCGAGAAGGGCCTCGAACTGTGTGCCACCCTGGTCGAGGCGCTCGGAACGGAAACCGTCATCCACGGCACGCTCGCCTCCGGCGCCAGGCTGTTGGCGACCGTTGCCGGCCACCTGAAGGTCGCGCCGGGCGATCGCCTGACCCTCGGCGCCAACCCGGAACAGCTGCATTTCTTCAACGCCAATGACCAGCGGGTCGACGCCATCGCCTGAACAGGGCGGCTTGTCACCCGAGCGCTGCACGAGCGGCCCCGAGCCCGTTCTCCGCGCCGGAAAGGCGCTGAAAAACTGGAGATCGGCGTCGTTGATGTAATGGGGCAAGCACGAAAAGGCATGCCAGGTCTGGCGGGATAGTGGGCAATTCCGTCGGCATCGGTCGTCTTGGAGTGGCACTGGGACGGGATATAGGCCCGCTTGTTTGCAGAGTAACTTAGGCGATGTCCATTGCCGGGGCCGAAACGGTACCGGCAAGCAGAACAGCAATGGCGCTGCGCAGCATTTTGTCCATCTTTGTCAGGCTTCGGACGAAACTGGGCCCGGCGCGAGGCCGGGCCCAGGACTTGCGGGCGCCGAAGAAAAATTACTTCGTCAGGGCCGGGAACGGTCCGATATAGCCGGCATAGGCGCGGGCATCGGCCGGATCGGCGAGCTTGTCCTCGTCGGATTCGCCATAGGGATGCTGGATGACCGCCATCAGGTAGCCGTGGCCGTTGACGTCGGAATACCAGTAGGGCGAGGTCGTCTCGGAGCCGTACGGGGTCGAGAAGATGCGGTCCATCGTGCCGGTTTCGGTGTTGAAGGCCCAGATCACGTCGTTCTGGTGGCCCGAACCGGTGTCTTCGCCGATGATCAGGGTGTTGTAGCCCGGCAGGTAGGTGACATTGTCCGGGTTGGAGATGCCGTCGAGATCACAGGTATTGCCGGCTTCCGGGGTGCCGTCGGCATATTCGGCCGGGATACCCTCGACAACCGGGACGGCCGAGATGGCCGAGAAGCTGTCGTCGAGCTTGAGCTCGTAGACGGCGCCGCAGGCGTTCTTGGCAACGCGGATGTCGTCCGGGCCGCCGATGTCGTTCTTGGACGCGGCTTCCATGCCCTTGGCGACTTCCGACATGGCCAGATAGATCGAGCCGTGGTCCGGATTGTAGGTGATGCCTTCCATCTTGCGGAACTCGATGGTCGCACCCATCATCGAGGCATAGCGGCGGGTCTCGACGCGCGAGGCCACGGTTTCCATGCCCGGCTTGACCTTGAGGCATTCGTGACGGTCTTCGCCGATCGAAGCGAGGAAGTCGGCGGGACAGGTGCCGTCCTCGGCCATATCGGCGGTCTCGAAGATATCGAAGAACTTGACGCCCGATTCGATGGCCTTCTGGATATCGGATTCGACGGCATGGCCGAGATCGATCCACGAGACATCGGCGGCGCCGGCGCCCGCGTCAGAGGTCTGGGTCCACTTGAGGGCATAAAGACTGCCGGCGGTGAGATCGCCGGCTTTGTCGGCGACGAACTTGAACAGGCCGACATTGGTGCCGTCGTCGGAGACGTAGACGGTCTTTTCGTCGGGCATCACATAGGGCAGTTCAACGGCGACGCGGCCGAGGGCGAAACGCTTCGCGGCGGTGGCCGTGCCGTCGGCGGCGACGGTCACTTCGGTCGGATAGCCGTAGCGGTAGGTGTTGAAGGCGGCGCGGAACGCATCGAGCGTCATGGTCGCCGGGTCGAGGCCCTCATAACGGACCATCGGATAGTTGTAGCTGTCGACTTCCTCGAGCGTCGTGGCGGCTTCGATGGCGCGGGCGTCGGCCGGGTATTCTTCCGAACCGAAATGCGTGCCCCAGGGCGTGACCGAACCGGCACACGGAACCCAGAGGCCACCAAAGGCCGAGAAATCGACTGGCTTGGTCGAAACCGCCGTGAGGTTGCCGTCGGCGTCCTGGCTGAGCTCGGTCAGATACATGGCGCCGGGGCGCGACTCGAAATGGGAGATCGAGTAGAGCTTGTCGCCGACGGTGATCAGCGAGGTGAAGTCGGTATCGACCGAAATAGCTTCGGAACCATCCTCGGACTTGACGACAGCACCGGTGCGGTCGGTCAGGGCGCCCCAGACGCCGTCGCCGATCTTGTCGCCGGAACGGGCGAGAACGTGAAAGGCGAGCGGCACCTCGACGCCATCGACAATGGCGGAGGGTGACGAAACGGCCTCGCGCTTGGCGGCGTCATCGGCTGCCCACGGAATGGGCGAGAACGCCAGTTCGCCGGCAAAGGCGGTTAGCGGCAGAATCGACAGCGCGGTGGCTGCGAGCAGTTTGGTACGGAGTGACATGATAGCCCCCTTTTTGAGTGGAGGCCCCTTCCCTGCTCCAGTTGAGAAACAGTTTTGTGTCAGTCATTCCGCGAGACGATGAAATGCGTCACTTTCGCTCGGAATATTGACCCTGATTACACAACTTAATTAGTTAGGATTTATCGGCCGGCGAGCGCATTGTGGCGGCGTACGATTTGTCCGGAGTGCTCTGCGGCGCAAAGCGCGCAAATAGTCAAGATGCTTTCTTGCCGCAGGCGCCGCGATCGACAAGTCATGCCGAACACTTTGCGGTCTGTCTGGAAGGGTCCACGCCTCGGGCGTTGACCGGGAGAGGCGCCGATTTCCCGCTAAAAAGCGATCCATGATCCATGCACCCCGAACACTTTGGCTATGGGGGTTTTGCCATGATCGACATTTATGCGCTCGGTGCGATTCAGACCGGGCCGGGTCGACGGGGTCGGAATCGGTCCGTTGCCCTCGTCATGGACCTATTCGGCGGCTGAACAAGCAAGGAAAATTTCCACTCAGTCCTGTTGCGCCGCGACGGCCTGCTGCGCCTTCAGCGCCTTTTCCTTGAGCATGGCGAGGAAGGCGACGATGTCGTTGATGTCGGCCTTGGTCAGGGCGATCTCGCGCATGTCCTCGGTGTTCTTGAGGCTGTCGATGATCTGGTCGGCGGTGACGCCGCGGATGTCCGGGGCAAGGCCCTCCCCTCGGGCGTTCATGCCGTGACAGGACGCGCAGCCGACCCCACCGGCCGTTTCCTCGTGCAAACGCTGGCCGGCGGCGACCTCCCGGCTGTTGTCGGGTTGCGACGAACAAGCAGCAAGGATCAGCGCCGACCCCACCACGAAAACCCCAAAAGCTTCCTGCCTCATGCCCATTTCAATTCTCCGTTTTCCGCCACGGACATCAGGAACGGGCGTCGAACAGAAATCGCGGTTTGCGCCATCGTCCATTCCGCCTTCCGGGGTCAGTCGATCGGCGGCTAGTAGCAATTGCGTTTGACGAAACGGTCTCATTCGGGCGATTCGGCTCGGCGCGAGTGGGCGTTGCGCGAGACGCGAAGCGAATTCGCCGAAAGCATGCGCAAGTAATACTGTTGAAAAACAAGCTGTAAGAGCAGGTATTTCAGATGCGCCGGGAGCCGGGAGATGCGGCGCTGCGACCCTCGGACGCAGGCGAAGAAGTGTCAGAAAAAATGGGGCAATGCTGCCTTCCGCCGGCCACCTTCGGCGTTTTGGCCAACTCAAGCCAAGGGCCAGCCCGATCGGCGGAAATCACTCATGTCGGGAAGCGATGGCGTCGCCATCAGATTTGCCAGCCTAAAAAGGCCGATTCCGATCTTGATGAGGCCGGCACTCAACGCCGGGACGCCGCGCCGGAAGTGCGGCGGACATTTGCCCTCAGAGCCCGGGCCTTGCCGTTTTCACCGCTGCCGATGCCGGTGCAAGAGCGCCGAAGCTTGATGCGGCGGCGCCTTGGGTCACCAGCTTGTGCTTGCAGCGGTGGCTTTCGGCATGCGGCGGGATCTTTTCACGGCCCAGCCCGCCAGGGCGGGATGTGCCGCCGAGGGCAGATGCAGCGTGTTCGGTCCGGCCTGCCGCAGTTCGACCGTATTTTTTTTCGGCAATAGTATCGGCTCGATGGCGCGATCCGCGCTTGCGGTTATCGAGGCGAACAGGGTTTCGGCGCGTGTGCGCGCGAGAGTTGTCATTAGGCGTATCCTTGCGGAAAATGTGCAGGGCCGCTCCGAAAAGCGGCCCTGCCGTCGATCAGCCGGCTGTCTGCAGGTTCGTTGCCGAAACCTTGCCGTCGCGGCCGTTCTCGAGATCATAGGTGAGCTTCTGGCCCTCGGCGAGCGTGCTCATGCCCGCGTTTTCGACGGCGGAAATATGGACGAATGCGTCCTTGGAGCCGTCGTTGGGGGTGATGAAGCCGAAGCCTTTGGCAGAATTGAAGAATTTAACTGTGCCGGTAATCATGGCGCATACCTTTTTGGTTTGCCCGAAGCCTGTGGCGAACGGACGGATTTCCCATGCGCAACACGCGCAAGGGCTGAAACGTTCGCAATATCAGGGGGAAGCCAATCACACCGGCGAGCCGGCAGGTCAGATAGCCAAGACGGCTGAAAACGTACCTACTTCAAATGGTCGCTCGAAGTGTTCTTTTCAAGGCCCGAGGCAAATCCTGCCGCCGATTTATGGCGATGCCGACAAAGCCTTTGTTTGCTGCGGTCGGGGCGCCAGTTTGTCAGCCGGCAGAAAGGTCCATTTTCTCGACAACCCGCTCATTGCATTCGCCGAGGCACTGCACCCGATACTGGGTGGGTCCCAGTTCCCGCGGCAAGAAGGCAGGGACCCTGCAGGGCCCCTGCGGACGGTTGGAAGAGATGGGTGCCGACTCGAGATCCAGCATCTGGCCCACCTTGTGGACATGCGGGATGTGGCGCTTCTTCTTTGATCGCAAGAATGTCGTGGCCTTGCGGCTACTTGCTGAAATCGCTGGCACCCAGAATGAAGGCGTGGGTTTGTCTTCCCGTATAGGCCTTGCGTGCGACATCCATGATCCGGCTTCGATTGGCGTCGAACGCCTTGAGGATTGCCTTTTCGTCGGAGCCGGTGCTCGGCGACAGGCGAAACAGGGCGTCCTCATCCAGGAAGAATGAAACCTCCATGGCGCTGTCGTGTCCCCAGAATCGCACGCGGGCGTGATCCGGTTCGTAGCTGCGGCTCGGATTGGGAAAATTCAACGCCATGTCTGGTCCTCCATTGGATTCTGGCTTTCGGCTTGACGCCGCGGCCATGTCAGCACGTTCGGGACCATGCCGTCGGCGGCGTCTGCCGCAAGCACGAGGCCCTTGATGGTGTCGCCAGATCGATTGTCCCGAATGATCTCAGACAATTCGACAAATTCGACCACGCGGGGTTTGGTGGGGAGCACGCGCGGCTTTGCGCGACTTGGAAAGGGGATGATTTTGGTGGGTTCAGGCATTTTCGCCTCCATCCAGGATGGGGTTCCGTGTGCCTCCACGGGAGCAAGCTGCTATGATGATGGGAATTGGCGGTTCCTGCACCGGATGCTGCCAAAACATCCTCATGATCCACGAATGTGGTGTCGCGCCGGGCTCGTTACAAGCGAGCCCATCGAACTCAGCCTCGCCATTGCGGTTCCCGGTCCGCCTCAACTGGGGCGCCGGACGCTTTCAAGGGGCTTCGGCTGAACGACACCGCGACTGCCATTTCAGCCGCGCCGCCGACGCTTGCGAGACTTCCGGTGACGGGCATCACCTGATGGATGCTCCGGGCGACGGCAACGGGCACCAGATTGAAGCCTCCGACGCCGCCATTGGTCGGATCGAAGGCGATCCAGCCCGCGCCGGGCACGAAAACTTCGGCCCAGGCATGGGTATTGCCAGCTTCGACGTTTCCGGTCGCGCCGAAGTCAGGATCGTAAAGATAACCCGACACGATGCGGGCGCCGAAGCCGAGGCTGCGGACGGCATCGACGAACAAAGTGGCCAAATCCCGACAGGTGCCCCACCCCCGGTCCAGGGTTTCGCAGGCGGACTGCGTACCTTCTTCGTCCCGGCTCTGATAGCGGATCGAGGCTCCAATCCCGGCGCAGATGTCCTTGAGCAAGGACAACGTGTCGGTTGCGTTGCCGCGCACGAAGCCGCGGGCCCATTGCGCGAGGCGCCCGTCCGGATCGGCGTAGCTAGGGGCCGTCAAGGCGCCCAGGGCTACCCAGTCGTCGTCGGAATAGCGGAACGGATAGGAGGCGGCAGAATAGGCAATTTCGAACACCGGCCAGGCAACCGCTCCCAGCTCGATTTCAGAGACGCACGCGATGGTCAGATTGTCGGTTGCCGCTGCAAAGGATGCGGACGCGACGGCATTGCCGTTGACGTCTTCGGACCAGGCTATCCTTGCGGAAGGAGATACGCTCAGCGCGCTCGACAGCACATGGACGTCCCGGCTCTGGCGCGGGCGCAACATGAGCGTGTGCTGCCCAAGCCTCACGGCGTGCGGGTAGCGATAGGTGGTGACGTGCTGAATATGAAGTCTGGTCATGTGTCGATCCGAACGTGATGGTTCGGCAACATAATCGGCGGTCTTGTCGAGATTGCGACAGGCTAAAATTAGATATTGCGATCTTGTAAATTGCTGCTACTCGCACTATATATTTTCTCGAGAGGCGCCAAAATTAGAATAAATAATCGCCAGCGTCAAAAAGCGCTTTTTCAATGATATTGCTTCTTTTGTCTGCAAAACGCGTTTTGCAGCACGCCATATTGGCGGAAAGCCGAAATTCGTCCTTGTGCCGAATGCGTTGTGACTTGATTTGCCTTGCGATGGTAGCGTGATGATGATCGCGTAACGAAGGCGAAAGCTGTTCGCAAAAGCTGAGAAACGCCACGCGAGCCAAGGACCGCCAGACTGCAATCCGTCAATCGGGCGCAGTCGACTTTCCGATCCGAAAAAGATGAACACAGCTCCACCGCCGCATCGCGGCAGGGGCAGATCCGCATGCGCCGGCGGCACGTATTCGGCAGATCAAGCGAACAGGAGACGACCATGGCAAAAAGTCAAAAGCGCAGCAATCGGGAGCCCAAGAAGCCGAAGGCGGCGAAAGCCCCCATGGAAACGGCTGCGCCCGCCGCCTTTGCCGGCAAGCCGACGCCGTCGCGGCCGTTGGAAAGCGCGAAGAAAAGATAGGATGCCGGATGTGCATCGGGAGCACGGAATCGCTCGTCACGTTCAAGAATTCGTTCAGGCCGTCCGTGCTCGACACCGATCTGCCCGCCGGCACCTGTCGGATCGTTTTTTGCGACGAGGAGATTGCCGGCCTCACATTTCTTGCCTTTCGACGCGTCGCGGCGATGAGTGACCTACCCTCGCTCGAAGGCTCTCGGTCGACCCGTCGGGTCGTCTTGTTGGATTCCGATGACTCGGAGGCGGTGGTCCGCGCCGATCATTGATTGGCGATCACCGCAAATGCACAAAGGAATATCGCGATGAAATATCTGGGACGCATTTCCGGAAACGGCGAGCTCCTGAAAAACGGGGTGGTGTTCGCCGGCGCGGCCTATGAGCTGGAGGGTTTTGTCCGCCAGAAGGGTCGACTGTCCGGTACCGGAGAAATCAGCCTGACGTCTTCCCTGGCAAAAGGGGCAATGGCGCAAAAAGACCTGCAACTGCGCGTCGCCGACGGTCAGGTTTTCGATCTTGCCGTCGCCGACGGAAAGAGGCCGGCGCCGAACCTTTTCTGCGTCGACATCACCGGCGATCTTCCCGCCGAGGGCGATTGGCTGAACTAGCCTTTCACCTTCCACCTGGCGCTGGCGTTTCGGTCGTCCGCGCCGGGAGTCTGTTTGCGCGCCCAAAGTGCCACGCCGGCGCGATATCGGTTCTGCACGTACTTTGGATCGGCGCCGCATGCATCATGCGTCCAGGGACGCAGCCTCCAGAAAGCTGGTCATATGACCGTTGTCTTCGGCATTTCCCTCCGCCTGCGACCTCTCACCGCTCCTTGGAACGATCCAGCGCCCGTGCGCGAGGAACTGTTCGGGGTCGAGCGCCTTGAACTCCACGCGCGGACGCTCGCTGCGGCTCAGCCCGTCGCGGCGGTGCCGCCCAGGGTGTTTTCCTTGCAGGCACGTCTCAGCGAAAACACCAAGGTGCTCCTGGCCGCCTATCGTGCCAGCGCCAAGGAACTCGAAGTCGACCGCGCCATCGTTCCGGCCGCGGAATGGCTCTTGGACAATTACCATCTGGTCGAAGAGCACGTCCGCGAGATCCGCGACGATCTGGTGCCCGGCTACTACCGGCAATTGCCGAAACTGGCAGGCGGACCGTTTGCCGGATATCCGCGCGTCTTCGAATTGGCCTGGGCGTTCGTAGCCCATACCGACAGCCATTTCGATTCCGAGATACTGCGCCGCTTTGTCTCCGCCTATCAGAGCGTCCAGCCGCTGACGATCGGCGAACTCTGGGCCGTTCCCATTACGCTCCGCATCGTTCTCATCGAGAATCTGCGCCGCCTTGCCGATCAGATCACCGCCGGTCGGCTCTCGCGCGCCGAAGCGGACGCCATGGCCGATCGCGTGCTCGTTTCGGGTCTGTCTCCAGACATCGCGATTGCCCGCATGGCAAGTGCTCCGCTGCCCGAATTGTTCGCGGCACAGTTCGCAAAGCGCCTGCGCGACTACGATTCCGCCAGCACCCCGACGCTCGCCTGGCTTGAGGACCGTCTTGCCGGCCAGCACTCCTCCATCGACGACGTCGTGCTTCACGCACAGCAGCGCCTCGGCGCCTCGAACGTCACCGTTCGCAACATCGTCACCAGCTTGCGCCTCATATCCGACATCGATTGGGCCGACTTCTTTGAAAGCGTGTGCCTGGTCGATACGCGCCTGCGCGAACACAGCGCCTTTGCGGAGATGGATTTTCCGACGCGCGATCTTTATCGCGGCGCGGTCGAGGAACTGGCGCGCGGATCGGCGCTTTCCGAAATCGAAATAGCCGAAGAAGTCCTCAAGCTTACGACCGCCGCCGCCACGGAACCGTCGGAGGATTCGTGCACGGATCGCCTTGCGGACCCAGGCTATTATCTCATCGCCGAAGGCCGCCGCGTGTTGGAACAGTGTGTCGGATTCAGGGTGCCGGCACATCTGCTGATCAGTCGCTTCAATCTGCGTCTCGGCATTGCGGGCTATGTCGGCGCCATCGCCCTGTTTTCGCTCGTCCTGCTTGGACTGGCTTTCTGGACACTCGGTATCTCCGCGCCGGGCTGGGCGGCGCTTCTTGCCATCGCCGCCTTCATTCCGGCATCCGAAGCGGCAACCGCTTTCGTCAATCGCGCTGTTACCTGGAGCTATGGAGCCTCGAAGCTCCCCGGTCTTGAGCTGAAGGGCGGCGTGCCGACGTCCCTGCGGACCCTTGTCGCGATACCGAGCCTTCTTGCCGGCAAAAAGGATCTGCTCGATCAGATCGAACAGCTCGAAATCCATCACCTTTCGGGGGCGACGGGCGACCTCACTTTCGCGCTGCTGCTCGACGGTCTCGACGCCGATGAAGAAACGGTCGCCGGCGAGGATGCGCTTCTTGCCGAGGGTCAGGCGGCCATCGCCCGGCTCAACGATGTGCACCCGCCCGGCCCGGCAGGCCCAAGGTTTGTGCTGCTCTACCGGCGACGCTTGTTCAACGCCGCCGAAGGCAAGTGGATGGGCTGGGAGCGCAAACGTGGCAAGTTGCACGAACTCAACCGGCTGCTCAGAGGCGCAACGGACACCAGCTTCGTTTCAGGCAATGGGCGCGTTCCGGTCGTGCCCGAAGGCGTTCGCTACGTCATTACCCTTGACGCCGACACGCGGATGCCGCGCGACACCGCGCTCAAGCTGGTGGGCAAGATGGCCCATGCGCTCAATCGGCCGAGATTCAGTCGCGATCTGGGGCGCGTCGTGGGCGGCTACGGCATCCTGCAGCCACGGGTGACGCCGTCGCTGCCGGTCGGACGCGAAGGCTCGTTGTATCAGCGCGTGTTTTCGGCGCCGGGCGGCATCGACCCCTATTCGGCCGCGGTCTCGGATGTCTATCAGGACCTGTTCGGCGAAGGTTCCTACACCGGCAAGGGCATCTACGATGTCGACGCGTTCGAAGCCTCGCTGGCGGGACGCATTCCGGAAAACACGTTGCTGAGCCATGATCTTTTCGAAGGCATTTTCGCCCGCGCCGGTCTCGCCTCGGATGTCGAGGTGGTCGACGAATTCCCCTCCCGCTACGACGTCGCCAGTCAACGCCAGCATCGCTGGACGCGTGGCGACTGGCAGTTGCTGCCGTGGATTGTCGGCTGGCATGCGAAATCCCTATCCGTGGGGGCCGTCGGACTCGGCAAGATCCTCGACAATCTCAGACGTTCGCTGTTCGCGCCGGCGCTGCTGCTCACGCTCGGGCTGACCTGGCTGCTCCCCATGCCCTCGGCGCTGCTCGGTACGGCATTCGTGCTCGTCGGACTGGCGCTTCCGGCCTTTTTCGCGCCGTTGTTTTCCCTTTTCCCCAGACGTGCCGGCGTGCGGCTCGACAGCCATTTCCGTGCACTTGGCGCCGAGATGAAGCTGGCGGCGATCCAGACGGGCTTGTCCCTGGCATTTCTGCCCGACCAGGCCTGGCGGATGGGCGACGCCATCCTTCGGACGCTGGTTCGACGCCACATCACGCATCGGCACCTGCTGCAATGGACAACCGCCGCGCAATCGGCTGGCGGCCGGCGCCTTGATGCCAGAGGCTTCTACCAGCAGATGGCGGGCGGCACTGGCCTTGGACTGGGCATGGCATTGGGCACGGCACTGTTCGCACCCGCCTCCATCCCGCTGACGGTCGTTTTTGCCATGCTGTGGTGCGGCGCCCCGGCCATCGCGCTCTGGGCCAGCCGCGCGCCGTCCAAGTCGAAAGACCTGCTGCTTGCCCCGGACGAAGAACAGAAGCTGCGCCTGATCGCGCGGAGGACCTGGCGGTTTTTCGAAACCTTCGTCACGCCCGCCGACAACATGCTGCCCCCCGACAATTTCCAGGAGGATCCGAACCCGGTCATCGCGCACCGGACATCGCCGACCAATATCGGGCTTTATCTCCTCTCCGCCGTCGCTGCCCGCGATTTCGGCTGGGCCGGAAGGATCGAGACGCTGGAACGGCTGGAAGCAAGCTTTGCGACCCTGCGCCGCCTCAAGCGGTTCAAGGGGCATTTCTTCAACTGGTACGACACCGAGGACTTGCACGTTCTCGACCCGGCCTATGTGTCCTCGGTCGATAGCGGCAATCTTGCCGGACATCTGATTGCGCTTTCCGCCGCCTGTCGGGAATGGATCGACGCGCCTCTCGATGCCAACGTCCGGTCGGGGCTGATCGACACGCTGATGCTGGCGCGCGAGGCGCTTGAAGCGATCCATGTCGCGTCGCACCAGGCCGACAGCCTGGGCGCTCTGCTGACCGGCGCACACTCGTTGCTGGTCGGCGTTCAGGACCTGCCCGCGATCTCGGCGCGACTTGCCTGGTCGGCCGACAAGGCCGCGGGCTTGGCCAGGGAAATGGCACCGCGCCCGGAGGGCGGCCAGGTGCCCGCTCTGGTGTTCTGGACGGAAGCGCTTGCAAGTGCGATCCGCGCCGCCGATCGCGACCGGACAGTCTCGATCGCGGTTGGGCAAGCGGTCGTCCAACGGCTTCACGCGCTTGCCGAGGAGGCACGCACCATGGCGCTGTCGATGGATTTCGCGTTTCTTCTCGATACCGAGCGCCGACTGCTGTCCATCGGCTATTCGCGCACCGACAACAGCCTCGACAAGAACTGCTACGATTTGCTGGCCTCGGAAGCGCGGCTCGCCAGCCTGTTCGCCATCGCCAAGGGCGACGTTTCCACCCGCCACTGGTTCCGGCTTGGCCGGGCCGCAACGCCGCTCGGGAATGGGTCCGCGCTGATTTCCTGGTCGGGCTCGATGTTCGAATACCTCATGCCGGCGCTGGTCATGCGGGCGCCGGTGGGCAGTCTGATCGAGGAGACCCAGAGGCGCGTCGTCGTGCGGCAACAGGAATACGCGCGCGCGCTCGGCATCCCGTGGGGCATCTCGGAATCCGCCTATAACGCCCGCGACATCGAATTCACCTATCAGTATTCCAATTTCGGCGTCCCGGGCCTCGGGCTCAAACGTGGCCTGTCGGAAAACCGGGTGATCGCGCCCTATGCCACCGGGCTCGCCACGATGATCGACGCCGCCGGCGCGCTGAAGAACTATGGCCACATCGCTACCCTCGGCGGCCGCGGCTCATTTGGTTTCTACGAGGCGCTCGATTTTACCCGGTCGCGTCTGCCGGAAGGTCAGACTGTGGCCGTGGTGCGCAATGTCATGGCGCACCACCAGGGCATGACCATGGTTGCCATCGCCAACGCGTTGCGGGACGGCTGCATGCGGACGCGCTTCCACAGCGATCCCCTGATCATGGCCAGCGAACTGCTCTTGCAGGAACGCACGCCGCGCCACGTCGCCATCGAGCATCCACGCGCCGAGGAAGTCAAAATCTCGGCCAGCGAGACGCGGCGCAAGGCGCATGTCGTCAGGCGCCTGCAGGCGCCGTTTGCCGGCCCTCCGGTGACCCATCTCCTGTCGAACGGCCATTATTCGGTGATGCTGACGGCGACGGGTGGCGGCTACAGCCGTTGGGGCGATATCGCGGTAACCCGCTGGCACGAGGATGCCACGCGCGACGATTGCGGCTCGTTCGTCATGCTCAGGGACATGCGTTCCGGCGCCGTCTGGTCGCCCGCCGGCAATCTATCGGGACCCATGCCCGAGCGTCAGGACGTGTTGTTCGCCGAGGACCGCGCGGAATTCACCCGCGTGGACGGAACGCTGACGACCAGCATGGACGTGCTGGTTTCCGGCGAGGACGACAGCGAGGTCCGCCGCGTTTCACTCACCAATGCCGGACGCAAGCCGCGCGAGATCGAGGTGACATCCTACGCTGAACTGGTGCTGACGACGGCGTCCGCCGACGCGGCGCACCCGGCCTTTGCCAAAATGTTCGTCGCAACCGAGTACCTGCCCGAGCTCGGGGCGCTGATCGCGTCGCGCCGTCGGCGTTTTCCGTCGGAACCCGAAATCTGGGCGGCGCATTTCGCCGTGACCGAAGGCGAAATCACTGCCGAGCCGCAATACGAAACCGACAGGCTGAAGTTTCTCGGGCGTGGCCGTACCCTGTCCAATGCCGTTGCCCTCAAGCGTGATCGTCCGTTGTCGAACACGGTCGGCACGGTCCTCGATCCGGTCTTTTCGCTGCGCCAGCGCATCAGGATCGCTCCGGGCGACGTGGCCCGCATTGCCTTGTGGACGATCCTGGCGTCGTCGCGCGCCGAACTGATCGACTTGCTCGACAAGCACCTCGACCGCAATGCCTATGACCGGGCCAAGACGCTCGCGTGGACGCAGGCGCAGGTGCAGTTGTATCATCTGGACATAACTTCCGACGAAGCTGCGGACTTCCAACGGCTGGCCGCGCCGATTCTTTATGCCGATGCGCGCTTCCGGCCGCCCTCCGCTGTCATCGCCGCCGGCGCCGGTCGGCAATCGGCGCTGTGGCCGATGGCAATCTCGGGCGACCGTCCCATCGTTCTGCTGCGCATTTCCGACATCGAAGACCTGCCTCAGGTCCGCCAGATGCTGCGCGCGCACGAGTATTGGCGCATGAAGGGGCTCAATGCCGATCTTGTCATTCTCAACGATCGATCGAGTTCCTATGTTCAGGACTTGCAGACCGCGATCGATGCGGCCGTGCGATCGAGCCAGGCCAAGCCGCGCATCGGCAGTGAGGATGCCAAAGGCAGTGTCTTTTTGCTCAGAGCCGACCTCATCGGCCGCGAGGCTCGGGCACTGCTCGTGTCGGTCGCGCGCGTGTCCCTGGTCGCGCACCATGGCTCGATTGCCGACAAGCTGGCGCGCCTGCCGGCGTTGGAGGCTCCACCGTCGCCCGCTTTTCTGCCGGTTGCCAGGACGACGACGACACGCGCGGAACCGCTGGCCGATCTCGAGTTCTTCAATGGTCTCGGCGGCTTCGACAAAAACGGCAGCGAGTATGTCACCGTTCTTGACGACGGCGACGAAACGCCGGCGCCCTGGATCAACGTCATCGCCAATCCCGGTTTCGGCTTTCAGGTGTCGGCGAGCGGCGCTGGATATGCCTGGGCCGAGAATAGCCGCGACAACCAGTTGACGCCCTGGTCCAACGATCCGGTCGCCGATCCCTCGGGCGAGGCCATCTATATCAAAGACGAGGACACAGGTGCCCTGTGGAGCCCGACCGCCGAGCCGATCCGGGATGCAGGCACCTATGTTGCCCGCCACGGGTTCGGCTACAGCCGGTTCGAGCACACGGCCAACGGCATTTCTTCGGACCTGCAGCAATTCGTGCCGCTGGCCGATCCGATCCGGATATCCCGGCTGCGGTTGACCAACCGTTCAGGCCGGACTCGTCGCCTGTCGGTCACCACCTATGCGGAATGGACGCTCGGCACTTCCCGCAGTTCCTCGATGTCTTTCATCGTCAGCGAGCAAGATGCCGAAACCGGCGCGCTGTTCGCCCGCAAGCCGTGGAACATGGCGTTCCCCGACCGCATCGCCTTCGCCGACCTTTGCGGACGGCAGACCGAGTGGACGTCCGACCGAACCGAATTCATCGGCCGACAGGGCGGGATCGACCGCCCTGCGGCCCTTTCGGGCACGCAGCCGCTCTCCGGCGCCACGGGGGCGGGGCTCGATCCATGCGCGGCCCTTCGGCAAAAGATCGTTCTGCGTCCGAACCAGACGGTCGAAATCGTCGCATTCCTTGGACAATGCCCGTCCGCCGGCGCGGCGCGCGCCCTCATCGCCCGCTATCGCGCCACCGATCTGGACGCGTCACTGGCCGAGGTCACGCAGCACTGGTCGGATGTGCTCGGTGCGGTTCAGGTGAAAACGCCCGACCGCGCCATGGACATCATGCTCAACGGCTGGCTGCTCTATCAGACGCTGGCCTGCCGCATCTGGGCGCGCTCGGGCTTTTATCAGGCGAGTGGCGCCTTTGGGTTCCGCGACCAGTTGCAGGATGGCATGGCTATGACCTTTACCCGGCCGGCCGAGACGCGTGAGCACATCCTTCGTGCCGCTGGGCGGCAGTTCGTCGAGGGCGATGTCCAGCACTGGTGGTTGCCGCATTCCGGCCAGGGCGTGCGCACCCGCATCTCGGACGACTGCGTATGGCTGGGGTACGCCACCGCCACCTATGTTGCCGCAACCGGCGATGCGTCCATTCTCGGCGAGATGGTGCCGTTCCTCGAAGGACAACAGCTCAAGACCGGCGAGCACGATGCCTTTTTCGAGCCGAGCCTTTCCACCGAGTCCGCCAGCCTGTTCGAGCATTGCGCCCGCGGCCTCGACCGGTGCATCGAACTGACCGGGGCCAATGGCCTGCCGCTGATGGGCACCGGCGACTGGAACGATGGCATGAACAGGGTGGGCGAGAACGGCGAAGGGACGAGCGTCTGGCTCGGCTGGCTGCTGGTTCGCACGCTGGCGCTGCTGGCCCCCTTCGTTGAAAGACGCGATCCTAAACGGACGGCGCGATGGACGGCGCATGCGGCTGCCGTGCTTGGCGCGCTCGAAGGCACGGCCTGGGATGGCGCATGGTATCGCCGGGCGACCTATGACGATGGGTCGTGGCTGGGTGCGTTAGCAGGTGATGCCTGCCGCATCGATTCCATCGCCCAATCCTGGGCAGTGCTGTCGGGCAAGGCGAATTCGGCCCGCGCCAAAACCGCGATGGCTTCACTGGAAAAGCACCTGATCCGCGCCGATGATGGGCTGGCGCTACTGTTCACCCCTCCCTTCGATGACAAGACCGTTCGTGATCCGGGCTATATCAAGGGCTATCCGCCGGGCCTCAGGGAAAATGGCGGGCAATACAGCCATGCCGCCATGTGGGCGATCCTGGCCTTGGCCGAACTGGGCGCCACGGAAAAGGCGCACAAGCTGTTTGCGCTGGTCAATCCGATCAATCATGCACTCAACCCTGTTTCCGCCGATTGCTACAAGGTAGAGCCCTATGTGGTGGCCGCCGATGTCTATGCCGTCGCCCCGCATGTCGGACGCGGCGGCTGGACCTGGTACACCGGCTCGGCCGGCTGGATGCAGCGTGCCGGCATAGAAGGCATTCTCGGTATCCGGCGCGAGGGCAATGAGCTCAGGATCAATCCGTGCATCCCAAAAGACTGGCCGGGATTCCAGGCACGCATCAAGGTGGGTGGAGCTGACTACGATATCCGCGTGTCGGTCACATCCACCGGGCGGCGGGCCCGACCAAAAGCCATTCTGGACGGCCGACCCCTGCCGCTTGACCAGGGGCAGATCCGCGTCGGTCTCGACGGGCTCTCGCACCTTCTCGAAATCGAGTTCAGAACCGGCACCGGCGCGGGATAACGGGCAATTGCCCCGTCAACTCGGCCGGCAGCGCGCCCTTTGCGTCAAGAACGACCGGCTCGTCGCAGCCATCCGTGTCGAGGTCGATTTCCTGCAAAAAGGCGACAACGCCGCCGGGCAAGAATGCGCCTTCTTGTCTTCCATGGAAGCTATCTCGGCATTTTCTCGAAGCCGACCACTGCACTGGCCTTGCGTCCATGGGGTCGGCGCAGGTGCGGGCAAGGACAGGCGGGGGAAAGGTGTGGCATGGCGGCAGGCGCAGCCGCGAGCCGTCCCTTTCTGGCCACGGTGTGCGAATATGCGCATAATGATGCCCGAGTCTTGAGGAGGACATCATGTCGATTTTCTACCTGCTCGCCATCCTCTCCCTTCTCGTCGGCACCGGCGCCATCTGGATGGCCCTCATTGAGGCCGTGCCGGTCACATGGCTCTATTGGCACGCCCGCGTCCGCAAGCCGCTCGTCTGGCTCATCCTTGCCTTAACGCTGGCCTGGGGCCTGGTGCAGCCGCAAGTCCCGCTCTGGCTGATCGGGCCGCTCCTGCTGATGGTGCTCGGCGTTGCTCTTTCCCACCGCATGCACCAGTCGGTCGTCTTTCGCGCCGTGGATTTTCCCGAACACTGCGAGCCCGACGACCTGCCGCTCCGCGACGACATGGAGATCGCCATCGTC